>Ga0247608_10000097_pt1 | contig 168668 bp, 160 predicted proteins | sample 176DNAGHGlowgp2_FD_193490 | JGI IMG/M metagenome (GOLD analysis project Ga0247608, IMG submission 193490) | Sheep rumen microbial communities from Palmerston North, Manawatu-Wanganui, New Zealand - 1766 DNA GHGlow gp2 | ecosystem: Host-associated > Mammals > Digestive system > Stomach > Rumen...
ATAAGTTTTTCCTTAATTATTTTATATTTGTTATTTTCATTATATAGATACTCTATTCTATTTTTTAAGTCTTTATTATCTAACTTTCCATTTTGTTTAGGGCTATATCTATCGGGTTCTTTCTCATTATCATAGAATTCTATTTTTTCATTAGTAGCAGTTAATATTTTTAATTCAATATTTTCTGATTGAATTTTATAAATTTCATCTTCATTAGCAATTAATATACATTTCATATTATTATGCTCTACAAAATCATTAATGAATCCCATAGTCTCTTCTATAGGTATATTACATCTTTCTAAATCATCTATTACTAAAATATATTTATCTAATTTTTTATACATTTTTAGAATTCCATAGAAATCCTGTTTATTTAATGATGAAATATTTATATTAAATTTCAAATTTATTAAATTATAAGTAATAATCCAAATAAATCTAAATAATAGTTCGTAAAGAAATTTTAATATTTTAAAAATCAAAATTGGTATAAAGAATAATATTTTGAAAAATATCTTTTTATGTAATTTTCGGAAAAATTTACTTATGCAATTTGTTGTTGCCTTAGATTTAATTATTTCTAAATATATTTTCTCACTTAATTTATCTATAGAAGAAATACCATATAATGATATATAAAGTGCATTGTCATATCTTTTAACTACATTTTTTTTGACAAAAAATGTTTTTCCTGATCCCCATTCACCTTTAATCAAAATTGCATAATTAATAAATTTGTTTTTTAAATAATCATCTATTACATCTTTTAGATCCATTTCATTACCTCCAATAAAAAAGAGCATATTCCATCTTAAAAAATGAAACACACTCTATCATCTTAATATATTATAGCATTTTTTATATAAATAAAAATATCTTTCTAATTATTTGCATACTTTAATTCTGCTTGTCTAATAACTTGCTAAACTGCTCCTTCTCGTTTTACTGAAGGATAGTTATACTTAATTAAAAGTCTTCTTATGTTGACTCTAATTCGAGCTCTAGCATCTTCTCTTTTGAATGCATATAAAGTTAGATTTCCATTAATAATTTCTACTAATTTTTTTGCTATTTGAACTAAAGTTTCATCTTGCATTAATTCTTTTATTTCAGGATCTGCTTCTAAAGCATCAAAGAAAGCTTTTTCTTCTGAAGATAAATCATATTCATTTCCTTTTTCTAACTCATCTTCAATTTCTTTCTTTAACTTAATTATTTCTTCAATGGCTTTTTCTATATCAGCTATATCAGTTATTTCATTGTAAGCATCAACTATCTTATTAAACTTAGTTGAGAGTTTTTCTTGTAATGTCAAGTTTATCTTACCAATATCACTAATTGTTGTTTTAATAGCTCTAGATAATAGCTCAGCAGCTACATTTTTATCTTTTAAACTTCTTAGCTTATTAAGCATTGTATCACTTAATAACTAAGAATTGATTATACTTAAATAGTGTTGGTATATAGGCATTTCTATAACCTGTTAATTGAGTATAAGCATCTTCCAGTTTAACGTCTTCATTAGTTGCTGTTTTAAGTTCGACTACTACTAAATGTATACCATTTATAAAGATAATAATATCTGATCTTTTAGTATCAAATTCTATAATAGTAAACTATTGAATTGCTTGGAAGTGATTATTGTCGATAGTATCAAAATCAATTAATTTAACATTCTTATACTGATAACCTGTATTAGTTTTAACTTTGACAGAAACACCTTATAATAAATATCTTGTAAAGATTTTATTATCTTCAATAGGATTACCATGTTATAAAGTCTTTATGGTTTTAATAGCTTCTTGTATTTGATTATCATTAAAATCTTTATTGATTCTACATAAATCATCAAATAAAGTATCGTCCATAAAAACGCTATGATAATCTCTATCTATATCATAACCATTTAATCTTTCATAGCCTAAATTTTCTAAGATAATTAATGTAGCATCTTCTAATTGTTCTTCATTAAACATTACTTATCACTTCCTATTTTATTTGTTTGACATTAGTTGGCTATTTTATCAATTAATCTATTAAACCTGATCTTTTTTTTATTATTATTGTTGTTTCTATATACTAAATAATACTTATCACTTTTAGTATAGTTATTTCTATTTAATCCAACTGTAATTGTTTTTCTAATCACAGTATATGGACTGATATTTAAATTGTTTAATTCTTCTATATGGTATAAAGCACGTTCAAAATGCTCTGTATCCTTATCCTTAACAATTATTTTATCATTATCTCCAATCTTAAATTTTACGTTTCTAATAATCTTAGGCAATGACGTATTATTACATATGTCAATCGTAGCAGTTATTTGAACCCTACTGGTCTTTTTTGTAAAAGTTTCTTCTATTGCATCACATCTGTTTTGATCGTCATAATAGTAGTAGTTCTCTTGATAATCAATGACATATATTTTTAAATTACCTCTTCTTTTTAACCATTCTGTTATTAAAAACGTAGTCACTGATACAATTATTGATATTGCTAAAGGAATCATATTATTTTTAATAAGTTCTAACACTCTATCAACTCCTCATCCGAATCACAATTTGTATGATTAAATCTTTATATTATCTAAATCTATTTCACCATTCATTAACTTTGGTAATAATGTATCTCTTAAATCTGATAACTTTTCGTTTTCTTTTATATTCAATAGTTCTTTAATTACTTCAACCTTTTCTTTATCGCAGTCATTTAAAAACAAATTAAACACTTTTGTTTTATGTTTCTGTGCTAGATTAATAAATATTTTAAGTACTCTCATAGAGATTCCTAATGTACTATCATTATAAATACCCGCATTACACATACAATCAATAAAATTAACCTGTAAGCAACTTTGATAATTACTAGCAATTATACCCAAACTATTAACATAATCACTAATATAATCTATTTTATGTTTGGTAATATTCTGTATATCTTTTTTCTGTAATTTATTTTTATTTAATTTAACAAGCTTTTTCAGTTTAATTTATTTATATCCCTCCAATATTAAATATATTATTTCCACTTATACTCAGTGAATCTTCCACCTGATATTTTTTCAATTTTTCCTTCATTCAATAAAGTACTTAAAGTTCTTTCAATAGTTGTTTCACTTATATCAGGACATCTTTCCATTAAGTAAGCTTTATTAATAGGAGAAATACTTTCCATAAATAGAATACTAATTCTTTCAATAGCAGTCATTTTTTTATTTGTTATATACTCTACTCTTGAAGAAAACTCTTTATATGCAGATAAGATAACTCCAAGATAGTATTCTACAAAGTAAGAATAATCATTTTCATTATTATGCCAATTTACTGAACTATTTTCTAATGAATCATAATATGTTTTTTTTGTTTCTTCTATTATCTTTTCAATACTAATATATTTACCAACAATATATCCTGCTTTATATAATAGTAATAATGTTAATAATCTACTCATTCTACCATTTCCATCATTAAATGGATGAATAGAAACAAAATCTAATATAAATATAGGAATTACAAGTAATGGATCTATTTCTCCTTTACTTATTATTTCATTATAACTATTACATAGTTCTTCTATTGCTATTGGAGTTTCAACTGGAGATAATGGCGTGAATCTTATTCTTTTTGTTCCATCTTCTAAAGTTTCTTCAATATAGTTTTGAGAGTTTTTAAATTTACCACCATAACTGATTCCAGAATATTTATATAAATCTCTATGAAACTGTTGAATAACACTAGAACTAATATTAATATAATCATAGTTTTCATGTATTGTATTTAATACATCTCTATATCCTGCTATTTCTTCTTCATTTCTATTTTTAGGTTCTACTTTATTATTTACAATTTCACTCATTCTTTGATCAGTAGTATATATTCCTTCAATTTTATTTGAAGCGCTTGTACTTTGAACTTTTGCAATAGATAATAAACTAGATAAAATATCAGGCTTTGCTTCAATATATAATTCTTGTTTTCCTTTATATTCATGAATACTGGATAATAAATTAACTACATTATTATTCATTAAAGATTCTGATTCTTTTACTAAATCAAATGTTCTCATTTGCCTCATTTCTCCTTTCATTTGCATCATTATAGCACAGAATGATGCAATTAACAATATATATGATGCAATTAAAAAAAATATATTTTTTCGAATTTGCAATCATAAAAACGAAACATATACAATATATATGTTAAATTATATCTTTTATCCAAAGTCCGAATATTGCACTTTGAAATATAATTATTGCACTTTAAAAGCAGATTTTTACATCTGCTTGAGTGTTCGTGAAAGCAAAAGCATTCCGAACATCGTAATATCTTATTATTCCGAGCATGTAGAATCGTTTAAAAAGAGTTACATTACTCGCATTTAGGACACAAAAGTGTGGTCTAGAGTTAAGTGAATTAGAAAAAGCAAAAACTCTAAATCACTTTATTTATAAGGGTTTAGAGCTTTTTTGCTGTCATTTTTGTTCAAACGCTATTTTTGACAATCCTACGGATTTTTTTATCTTTTTCCGTATCTTCGTCAAAAAAGTTTTGGAAACAATCAAAAACTTCATTATGACACTTATGTCAGTTGTGACACTTTTTTCTATGATACCCTATCACACATTAAATTGACACAAGTGACATATACGATAAGTTGTTATTATTTTTGTAGCTTAATTAATGTTATGAGTTCTATAGTTGCTAACTATCTTTTTACCTTCTGACATATCAAGCATCTCAAATTCATCATTAATTGTCATTTCTAAGATACTATCATCTATCTGTGTTTTAATCATCTTGTTGTATTCTATATCTCTTTTATTTTTAAAATTAATTTTATATCTCTTTGTTAACTTTTTATAAAAATCATATATCGCATCAAAATTTTCTTTTGAAGAAAAGATGTATCTGAAATTATTACGATATTGCTCTCCATCCAATCCAATTAAATCCTTTCCTAAGAAGCCCAACAAGTAATATGGGATAGGAGTTCTCTGATCATCACTTAGTTTCTTTTCTTTTTCCGCTTTTAAGTATAACAAATATAAATTAACAATATCTTCATATGTAAGCTCACCATTTTTTATATACTCTATTATATCCTTATATGTCTGACTATCTAATTTTAGAAGTTGATTTTTCTTTGTAAATGCTGCCCATCCTCCTTGTTTAAAGGCTAAAAGGACTTGTAATAGCTTTTCTAACTGAATCTCTATATCTTCAATTCTGTTGAATTTTACACCAAATAATTCATCATATTTATCAACAATAGGCCTATAATCATTAAAATTCTCAGTTTGTTTAAATTTATTTGAATCACTTGCCTTAACAAGCAATAAGAAACCATGTTTTTTAAAGTCTTTTTGCATATTGATAAATAATTGTTTATTAGCTGCAAAGTTCTTTTCAGATATCGCATTTTGACTATTATTGTATTTTACTATATCTTGGTATAAAACTTTATTTTTTTCTTCATCCTTATTTAATACTAATAGTTTTACCATTACAAATGTATTTTCAAACTTTGTATTTAAATCTTCCTCAGAATATTTATTTAAAGTTTCATAAATTGTATTTACCGTTTGACAGCCATTAACAATTTGCGGATTTTCTGCTACATATGCTCTATTTAAATTTGTATCATGAATAGTTTCTTTTGTAACTTTTTCACAAATAACAGTAATTCCATTATTATAATAAAAGAAATTATCCCTATCGTTGTCATCTTCTAACGTTTTTGCAATTCTAGCATTGACACCTTTATTACCTAAATATTCTCTTATGTTTTCCTCAAATAGCATATAATCTTTTTCTTTTGCATCTTTAACTATTCCATATATCAATTTTACTGGAGTTAAAATATACTTGGCATCTGTTAAATTTGGTAATTTATATGCAGAACTATCAATATTCAATACTGTACCATCATTTTTAGTTTTAAAGGCACAAGAATAATTTTTAACATGTTTTTTTCTGTCTTCATAATATACATCAATCATATCATCTAGGCCATAAATATTTGCATCTATATAGCAGCTTAATTCTGGGCCTGTATATTGGAATTTTTCAAACCTATCTCTTAAAGAAGATGATATTAAATTATTAGTAACATAAAGATTTAAATATATTTTAAAATCGGAGTCATTTTTATACTTATTAAAAATGTTTTGTAATTCTTTTGATCTTTTATATGAATTCTCACTTAATGTGTTTAATGGTCTATATAAAAAATCCTTTACAACATATGATTCACTTAACTGATTATTCTCATTATAAAATTTATTTTGAATTATATATAGCTCTTTTGATTCTTCAAAAAAGCAATAACAGTCACATCCATCATCAGAATACTCTGTAATAAAGTCTTCAACTATTTCTTCATCAACATTATATAATTTTGTAAGAACCCAATAATTAAAAGCATAATCATCACTATTTAAAAGTGGATTGTTCTTACCATATTCATCTTGTAACATTTTTATGTCTTGTTTTATTTGTTCTCTAAACTTCTCTCCATTCATAAAAAACACCTCTATATTTATTAGATCATAAATCGATCAAATGATCAACAAAAAACAAGATTTATAATCTTGCGTTAAATTACCTACCAATTATATCCCACGTAATAAGTATTCCTATTACTTTTTCTAAAAACTATTTGAGTAATTGTAGTAGTAGCTAAAGTAATTAAAGAATCTACTATCGCATTATTATTAATAAAATCAAATATACTTTTCTTACCTATCCTCCATTAATATAAAAAGAGTATATTCCATCTTAAAAATGAAATACACTCTTATTTTATATATTTATTATATCACATATTATATATCTTGAACTTCTTAATTTAGTAAAATCATTATATAAACACCAATGCCTTCAAATTATTTAATCACCGATAAATGAAATATAACCTTTCATAGAGTTTTGCTTCATTGTATTTATTTTTTCAGATGATAATGGATATTCTGCACTGTCATATATACAGTCCATTATCTTATTGAGAATTGGTTCCATTTCAGATCGATTTCCATGCAATTTAGGTAATACTTTTTGGAATATTTGTTCATCCATATACTTTTTCCAATCGGCTTCAGATTCAGCAAATAATGCCATGTTTTTTGATATGTATTTTGTCATTTCATCAACTGTTCTATATGCAAATCCTTTGTTTGTTGCGTCATATAATGCATCTAACATTTCTTTATATTCTTCAAACCATGGATTATCTTTTATACTACTATATATTTCTTTTGAATTAATTACAGAATCAATATATTTGCTGGGTTTTACACCATTCATTTCAATTACATTTGCTCTGTCTAAAACTTTTGGAGAAAACATATAAGTTGTTTCATCAACATTTACTGTTCCGATTACTTTTACATTATCACTCCATTTAACAGTTGTACCATCTGGTAAATCAATTACATTATCAAATGACTCTAGTGCAGATAAAAAATCTGCAAAATATCTTTCAACATAAGATAAATTCATTTCATCCAAAATCACTATATATTCTTTTTTGTTACTATTTGCTCTCTCTAATAAATTTACTAAATTAGTTTTTTCATAATTATCATCTGAAAATAAAATATTTTTAAATCCTAGTAGTTTTTTATTATCATTCCAATTGCTTCCAACAGATATTCTAATACTTCTATCTTTTCCACAATTTAAATATTTAACCCATAGTTCTGCTATTTTTGTTTTCCCTGTACCACTTATTCCTGTTATTAATAGAAATCTTTTTGTTTCTAAAGACATTACAAATCTTCTAATTAGATCCTCTTCATAATAATATCCATGCTTAGCGCAAAAATCTTTAAATCCTATAATAATATCTTCTTTATTTTTTTCTTCTGATTCAACTTGTTCTTTCATAACAATCTGACTATTCTTTTTTGATTCATTATTAATACATAATGCATTTTGATAAAATTCACTAATATTAGAATCTAAAGGATGTTTATAGTATCCTTTAGAATCAAGAGAGGATATTATAGAACTCAACAAATTGAATTTCTTCTTATATCCTTTTTCTTCCATTTGCTTAACAGCTTTCAAAAATCCATAGTTTTGAATTGTAATAGAAGGTGATAGTAAAAATAAATTAATATCTTTAATAGTTGTTTCATTCAAATATTTACAAACTCTCTCTATCATATAACCAGATTCTCTATTGCTTACATATATAATAATATCTCCAATATTAAAATCTATATTTTTATTATTTAAACAAATACAAAAATGTCTGATGGTATTTTCAAAATTAATAGAATTAATATCACCAGAATAAATGTCTCTGTCAAATGTTAATTCAAAGAATCTGGTATTTGGTGATGGATTTTGTGCTTTATTTAAAATTGTCATGTCTACATTAAAAATATTACTACTTAGCACTAAGTTACTTCTTATTCCACTAAATGCTTTTGTTGTTGAAAAGTTATATTTTTTCCAAGAAGATCCATCCTCTTTATAATAATCTTCTATTGATTCAACCTTCATTATTTTATCTATGATTGTATCCATTCCAGATACCATAACATAGTCACCTACATTTAATTCTCCAAACCAATTAGTTGGTCCAATTAAAATATTTTGGGCTAATTCTTCATATCCTTCCTTAGTAGCTACATTACCTATATATAATTTATTCATACTTACTATCCTCCAAATATTTTTTTATACTTTCACCTATAGCTTTTCCTAATAGTGGTGGAACAGCATTACCCACTTGAACATAAGTACTTTGCTGATTTCCAACAAATTCAAAGTCATCTGGAAACGACTGTATTCTTGCAGCCTCTCTCACAGATAATGTTCTCAATTCTGTTGGATGTATATACATATATCCATCCATTCCGATATGAGCAAGAACAGTCCAAGATGGTTTATCATTTACTAAACGTTTCAATCTATCTTTAAAAATATCTTCTCTAAAAGGCAGGATTTTTCTTATTTCTTTAGGTAAATCCATATAAATATCGCCTTGTTTCATATAACTAAATACTTTTTTTGCTCTGTCATTACTCATTCTACAAATGTTGTTTGAAACAGTATCATTTGTCTTATCTCGCATCATTTTTTGATATTCATTTAAATTGTCAAATTTAGAATATCTTTCATATGAATTTCTCCAATTATCAGTAATCTTTGGCAAATCACTAATAGCATCATAAACAGTAACACACTTTTTCAATTTTTTAGATTTTTCATCTTCTTGATCATAGTAATGTGTTGGTTTGGGATAATTAAAAGTTGCCTTAGATTTCTTTTTATGAGCTACTAGCATCATTCTTCTTCGAGTTTGTGGTACTCCATAGTATACTGCATTTAAAACCTGGACAGGTTTTACTACCTCATAAATTCCTTCGCCATTATTATCATCTTTCCCAATATCTTCAATTATCTTAACAGCCGTTTCAAAAACTTTTCCATTATATTTTGTAATAAACTGAGGTACATTCTCTATTACAAATATTTCTGGTCTAAAATAGTCTACATATTTAAGATATTCCAAAAAAAGTCTATTTCTAGGATCCTCTGACACCGGCTTTCCTGTTACAGAGCGTATTTTGGCATGTCCTATTGTTGAAAAAGTTGGACAAGGAGGTCCTCCAATGATTATATCAACTTTTTGTCCACTTAGTTTTTTTTCAAACTCTTCAGGAGGAATGTCCCTAATATCCCCACATATTGAAACAGAATTCTTATGATTTAAAGCATGTGTATCAACAATACTTTCAACATTATCAATTCCACCTATACAATTAAATCCAGCCAATTCCATTCCAGTAGAAAATCCACCTGCTCCACAAAATAAATCTATAAAGTTATACTTCTTGCTCATAATAATTGTCCTTTCTAAATAAATCTAAATACGAATTAATTAATTTTTCTAAGTCATCATTATAATGGCCAGGAATTAATGAAAGTGCTCCAACAGAAGGAAAAGAAGAACTAAAATCTTCATATTGTAAAGGTTTATAAAACAATGATTTTTTACTACCCAAAGTTAATATAAATGCACCCCTAGTACCAATTATTCCATCTTTATAAGCATGCATTTTATTTAAATCATCTGAATTAAACGAATCATTATCCGAAGGTAATTTATATTTTGCATCTAAATGTAGTAAAGAAACCAAATTATCATTCTTATAAATTTCTAAAGATATGTCAGGTCTAAATTCCTGCGAATAAGATTCTGATATAGACGGATCAGAAATCGAATTATATGTTTTGTTATAATATAGAAAAACTTTTATATTGTCTCCTACTTCAAAAGAAGAATAAGAACCATGATTAATTGATACATCTAGTTTATTTGAATTATATGATATCCATGAATTATGCTCACTTTCGTTATACTTAGTATCTAATAACTTATGAACTTGCAAAAAACACCAATATTCATACAATGTAGGGACATCTTTATGCCCAACATTATATGTATCAAAAATTAAATTATTATCTATTTTCGTAATTAACTGTAAATTATTATATGTCTTGAATATCAAATTATATGGATATTTTTTTTGTAGAACTTGTGAATTATATGGTATGTTCGAAATATTACTTATACCTTTAAAAAAGCTCTTAGAAAGTAAAGCGTTAATCTTCCTTATAAGATAATTACAATCTTTTTCTAAATCTGAATCGACCATTTTTTTTATTTTCATCAGTTCATTTTTTAGATTTTCAATAAAAAATTTTACGAATTGATTTTCTTTCGTATTTTTTTCTTCTTCATAATAAATGTCATTTATTATATATGGAATATTTCTATTTTTATATTGAAATACATTATCACTTGTAGAAGCATCCATTATTTCGTCAATATCTATGTCATCTAACTCATTTATATATTTACTTTCCTTTTTACTTTCCAATTTTGAATTATGATTCTTCTCAAGATAATCTATCCAAAAAGGAATATTATTATCACCTAGAATATTTTCTATATAGGCAAATTTTGAATAATAATACTTTTCATCTGATATTTGCATAGAAGTAAAAGATCTTGAACTAGAGAAAATAGAATTACTCCTACTCAAATATTCAATAAATAAATCGTTTATGTTAGTCATCATAGTATTGAAATCTGATTCATAATCTATTTTTTTACTTATTATTTCAATATTAGAGTTGTCAAATCCCAAAAAAGACAAGTCTAGTTTTCCAATATAATTATTAGAATTAAATGATCCAAATATCTTATTTTCAATTAAACGCGAACCTTTGAAAAAAGTATTGTATGTTCTTATTGTACTTAAATAATCGCCAACGTTATTTCTTTTATATTCAAAAAAATATTCAGCATTTTCTATAAGTTTTATTGGGATTAATGAACTTTCATCAATTCCAATATTAGATTCATATACACTATTTATGAATTCGTACGTAATTATATAATCGTCTATATTAATTGTATGTAAATCAACGATAGCAGATGGTACATTATCAAATACTCCAACGGTTAATTCAATATCATCTTTTTTTAAAACAAATTTACTTATATTAAAAGCCATAATTAATCACCGATAAATGAAATATAACCTTTCATAGAGTTTTGCTTCATTGTATTTATTTTTTCAGATGATAATGGATATTCTGCACTGTCATATATACAGTCCATTATCTTATTGAGAATTGGTTCCATTTCAGATCGATTTCCATGCAATTTAGGTAATACTTTTTGGAATATTTGTTCATCCATATACTTTTTCCAATCGGCTTCAGATTCAGCAAATAATGCCATGTTTTTTGATATGTATTTTGTCATTTCATCAACTGTTCTATATGCAAATCCTTTGTTTGTTGCGTCATATAATGCATCTAACATTTCTTTATATTCTTCAAACCATGGATTATCTTTTATACTACTATATATTTCTTTTGAATTAATTACAGAATCAATATATTTGCTGGGTTTTACACCATTCATTTCAATTACATTTGCTCTGTCTAAAACTTTTGGAGAAAACATATAAGTTGTTTCATCAACATTTACTGTTCCGATTACTTTTACATTATCACTCCATTTAACAGTTGTACCATCTGGTAAATCAATTACATTATCAAATGACTCTAGTGCAGATAAAAAATCTGCAAAATATCTTTCAACATAAGATAAATTCATTTCATCCAAAATCACTATATATTCTTTTTTGTTACTATTTGCTCTCTCTAATAAATTTACTAAATTAGTTTTTTCATAATTATCATCTGAAAATAAAATATTTTTAAATCCTAGTAGTTTTTTATTATCATTCCAATTGCTTCCAACAGATATTCTAATACTTCTATCTTTTCCACAATTTAAATATTTAACCCATAGTTCTGCTATTTTTGTTTTCCCTGTACCACTTATTCCTGTTATTAATAGAAATCTTTTTGTTTCTAAAGACATTACAAATCTTCTAATTAGATCCTCTTCATAATAATATCCATGCTTAGCGCAAAAATCTTTAAATCCTATAATATATTTAATTAAGTTAATACTTTTTTCAAATGATCTAAATCTGTTTTCATTATTAATATATATTCCATAGTCATTTATTATTTCTTTATTATTAAAACTATCATCTACATTTATAGTAAAGCACCTATGAATATAAGAATTAATTATAAATCTTATTATATACTTATTACTTTCTGAATAATCTAATCCAACATAAAAATTATTTGGATTATTAAAATGATCTTTATCAAAATCTAATAAAAATGATTCCTTTAATAAAGACTTGATATAATTTAATGAATTATTTTCTTGGTCTATCTTATAATTATTATTAATTTTCCTATTATCAACAAATTTCTTGCAATAATCAAAATTAATTATTTTTTCATCCAATGGTTCATTATTTTCATCGAGAAACAATTGAATAAACTCTTTTTCCGTTAAATATGCTTGTAATGGATCAATTTTATGAATATTATCTAATAATTTAATTAGTAATACATATGGTTTGATTATTCTTCTATTTCTTCCATATTCTCTTTTGGTAGTTGGATTAGGGAATTGCCAATTGCAAAGGAAATAATTCATATAAGTATTTACATCATATATATTTTTCCCTACTTTTTCTAGTAAATCATTTTTTACTAAAATCTTATTATTATCTAATGTAATTAAACCAAATAGATTTATTGGTGTAATTATTTGACCAAAATATCCTGTATTATCCGTTTCATAGTAAGAACTACAAATATCATTTAATTCATCATATTTCTTTCCCTCACAAAACTCAACAAATTTATAAAGAGATTTATCCTTTTTAAAAATATTATCTGAATCATGATTTCTTACTCTCCCAACACCTAAATTAAACATCTTCAATTACCTCCAAAATATTATATATTCCTTTAGCAATGGCTAACGACATAAGAGGAGGAACAGCATTACCAACTTGTTTATACTGCTCTGTCTTAGATCCCATAAAAATAAAGTCATCTGGGAACGACTGTATTCTTGCGGCCTCTCTTACAGTAAATGTTCTCTCTTGTTTATAGTCAGGATGAATAAATAAATTACCATCTTTATATAGATGAGCTACAACAGTTCTACCAGGCTTATCAAAAACCTGAACAGTGTACCTATTATTAAAATGTTTTGGATCATGATGAACTAAATCAGGTCTTACTTTTATTAAATCTTTTAATTGCCATTGGTTTTTACTTAATATTTTATACCTTTCTCTATCTTTTTCGTTATGATATCTAGCAACATGATTATACAGATATCCATCGTTATTCTTCCCAATTATTTTCAAATAATCGTTATTTAATGGATACTCAAATTTTACTTTTTCTTCACCCTCTCCTGGTAAAAGAGATGGCAAATCTGATATTGCTTCGCGAACAGTAACATATTTTTTTAAATTCTTTTTAGGCTCTTCTTCAACAGAATAATGGGTTTTTAATATTGAACCATAAACATCTTCTATCTTAATGTTTAGATCCTTTCGAACTCCAATTATAATCAGCCTTTCCCTAACTTGAGGGACACCATAATTTACAGAATTAAACAATAAGGTTTTAACATCTTCACTAACAATATAGTTTTCTTCCATTTTGCTTAGTATCAACTTAAAAATATTAATTCCTTTTGGCTTTGCAGTCAATAAGCCTTTAACATTTTCAAATACAAAGATTTTAGGTTTATAATGATTTAAAATTTTCATGTAACTTTCAAACAAATAATTCCTAGGATCATTTTCCATAGAATTTGGATCTTGTGCTCGTCCGGCAATTGAAAAAGCCTGACAAGGAGGGCCTCCAATGATTATATCTACTTTGTCTTTAACTCTTTTACTAATTTCATCCAAAATATCTTCAGAAGTAATATCTTTACACAAAACAGCATTTTCGATTTCTTCATTAGTGTATTTATAATGTGCCATTCTTTCCTTTAATGTTAAACAAGCTACAGGATCATATTCTAAATGTAATAATGCATGAAATTTCTTTTGATAAAATCCTTCAGTTAGCCCCCCACAGCCGGCAAACAAATCTATAAAATTATATCTCTTCTTCATTTTTATTCTCCCTTTGTCATCCTATAAAAGCTTATTATATCTCCAATATCACAATTAAGTATTTTGCATATTCTATATAAAACATGAAGTTCTACTGCTTCATTTTTTGAAATTTTTGCCATTGTACTACTACTTATTTTTGTGCATTCACATAGTTCTGTTTTATTCATTTGATGTTCTAATAATTTATGCCATAATTTATCATAATATATCTTCACTTACCATCACCATTTTTATTATATCATAAATTCGCCAGTTCAAATATTTTATTTGCAATCTCAAATTTCTAAATAAAACTTTCAAAAAAAATTTTTTAAAAATATTTTTCTTTTAAATATTTAAAAATCATCATTTTTCATGATGATCTTTCTAATAAATAGTTTTCTAGTTCTTTATTAGTACAATAAACATAACAACCTTTCATACCTCTAGTCATCAATGTTTTATATGTATTTTTTATTATAGCCTCAGCTGTTTTACTAGCCTCTCCTAATCCCTCTTCTTTAGCAATTTTGTTTATACCTTTTAATGATTGATCTGTTTTAGCCCTCTTAGTGTAATCAGTTACAATATGACCATCTTCATATCTTAAATCATCACCTATTATTACACCAACATAATCAAATTCTAATCCTTGGCATGTATGAATACATCCAATCTCATTAATTGATTCTTTATCAATAGCCCAAGTACTTGAATTACCTAAATTCCAGCTCATTGCAAAATCATATTCAGGAATTGTTATATCATGTACATAAGATTTATTTTTTCCTTCATTTATCCAATCCCAACAATATCCTGCTACTAATCTTGATTTATTATTACCATTCTTTTCTTCTATTGCTTTTCTTAAATCATTAGGATTATCAAATACTTTAAAGTCATATTTAGTATCTAAATCAAAATTAGCTGTTTCTCTAATTTCTAATACATTATCTAACCAAGCTAAATAACCATCTGATCCATCACATCTAAATTGACTCTTTAATTCCATTTTATAAATACCAGCATTGTAATAATTAGCATATTTCTTAATTTCATCAATAGAGCCATTATCTTTCAATGTTACCCTTTGATTCTCATCAATAAAGAAAATAGAAAACTTACTAGCATTTATTATTTCTTTAATTTGGTTTTCACCTAAATTAGAAAATAATCCAGACTTCTTATTTAATCTATGAGCTTCATCAACAATTAAAACATCAAATGAATTTGGTTCGCAATCATAAAAGCAACCAGAACCTTTAAATAGATTATTCAATCCACTCATTTTATCTATTTTCAATTTTGCTTTAAATACTTCTCTAGGTGCGCTATTCTTTGTTACATAAAAGCTATTAAAACTCTTATTTAAGAATTGCTTTAATAGATTAATTGCTAATACAGACTTACCAGTTCCTGGTCCACCTTCTACGATTAATACACTCTTCTCATCATGTAAATGTGCATTAACACCTATTCTTAACGCTTCTTCATAAATGATTTTTTGATCATCTATTAATACAAATTCTTTGTTACCTTTTAATACAGAAGAGAATGCATCTTGTAACATTTTAGAAGGTTTAATCTTACCATTTTCAATGATATATAATCCTTCTTTATCATCTCCTTCGGTAACATATTTCTTAATGAATTCTCTTAACTTTTCAAAATCTTTTGATCCAAACATTGGTGCAACTTTAATATAATCTTGATATTGTTCACTATTGATTGGATCATCATCAGTAATATCATAATTATGTAAAAAAGCACATGGATGTAATCCAACATTTCTATCATATACTTCCTGATTATAACTATCTATTAAACTTGCATAACTCCATGCTTGATATGATGGATGTGTTACTTCTCTTAAAGCCTTACCTGTAACAGTAGATACAATTCCATCTTTTCCTTCCACTGCATCAGCATGAGTCCATTGTTTTAATTCAATAATTATAATTGAATTGTTCTTATTTTTATCATAACCAGATAATAAAAAGTCAATTCTATTTGAAGTATGAGGTATATTAAACTCAATAGCTACACCAGCATTATCTGGTATATCTTTATCAGCTAAAACTCCTCGCATTCTAAGCATAGATTCACGCCAAGAATTAACTTCAGATTCTCCAGTTCCTTTATGAAATACTTCTCTAAATCTTTTTAAAATCTTATCCGTTATTAAATTTAAATCTACATCATTTATAAAATCAGACTTTACTCCTTCATAAACTAACATTGATACACCTCTTATAATTTATTATATTTTGTACTCTTACCTTTAGCTTTTTCTATTGGATATTTCTTTTCTGAAATTTTCATTTTATCTAAAACTATTTGTTTAGGATCTACGCCAATTTGATGACATAATAAAATACAATAATTCATTACATCAGCTATTTCATATTTTAATTCGTCCTTATCATAGTTATTATTCCACTGAAAACACTCTAATAATTCTCCTGCTTCAATAGAAATACTTTTAGCTAAATTTTCTGGAGTATTAAATTGTAACCAGTCTCTTTCTTCAGCAAATTGTACTATTTTCTTTTCTAATTCTTTCAAAGTAATCACCTAAAGTTATTATATCATACTACCAACTATATATTTTGTTTTGATTTATTTTTGATTTAAATTTTTTCTCTTGTGCAAACAATTCTCTTCTTAATGTATTAAATATTCTTTCGACATCCATACTGGTATATTCATAATTACTAGTATTAGCTAAGTTTCCAATTAAACGAAATTTTTCTATTGTATCTTCCATTCTTTTTCCACTTATTCTCTTAAAATTATTTCTCTTCTCATTATTACTCATAAAAATCTACATCTCCTTTAAATATATATTCAAAATTACTTTCTTTATTAATCATAGGTTCATAATTATCATAATTTGTAATATCTACCCTATTGATTACGTCTAATATTCTTCTAGAATTATCTTCATATTCAACAATAATAATTCCATCTTTAGCTTCATATATACATTCATCATCGCTACAATATAAATCAATCGGATAAAGTTTAATAATATTTTTTATATTCATATAATCTCCTTCATATCATTATTCATAATAATCATTCTAAATAAAATAAAAACAGCTATATGTAATAGCTATTTACTAACTCTTATATATATTTATTTCACCTCCCATTTAAAAAAATAAAAGTAGTTGTTCCCAACTACTTTCTCTTTCATCAACACATAAACTATATCATATGATTTCTCTAAAGATGAATTTTTTTGAAAAAAAGTTACATTTTTTTCAAAATTATTAAATAATTAACGTAAATATTTATATTAATTAAGCATAATATATCACTTATATTGTATAAAGACACATTTTAGACTAAAAATTTTGTTCCTTTTTTCATCTACATTTTCAATACTATTCATTATTCTGATTGTCATTTTCTATTTCAGAAAAAGTATCATCAAGCTCATCATTATCAATTGACTCAGCATATTCAATTAACTTCTTATCTCCAGTTGCTTTGCCAAATAATTCAGCCATTGTTTTATTACCCTTAACAAGTTTTTTTATTGTTAAATCTTGAGCCTTATCATTAGCTAATCTCAAATTTCTATCACTTGAAAGTAATGCCTCTTTAGTTTTATTTAGATGATCTATAGTTTTATCAATTTCATCAATAGCTTTTGCAAACTTATCAGATGCGAGTCTATAATTTTTTGAGAATCCATCTTTAAATAAGTTCATATTTTTTTCAAAATTAGAAATATCTAAATTTTGATTTTGAATCTGAACAAGTTGTTTTTTATAATCAAGAGATTTAATTGATGCATTTCTTAATAATGTAATAATTGGAACAAAAAACTGAGGTCTAATAACATACATCTTATCATAACGATAAGATACATCAACTATTCCAGCATTATACATTTCATTATCAGCTTCTAACAATGATACAAGAACAGCATATTCACACTTTTTCTCATTTCTATCTTTATCTAATTCTTTAAAGAAATCTTCATTTTTATGTTTAGTAGATGTTTCATCAGCTTCATTCTTCATTTCAAACATAATTGAAACTATTTCATTTCCATCTTCATCATAATCTCTAAAAATAAAGTCACCTTTTGATCCAGTTCTAGCATCATTATCTTTTTCAAAATATGTTTTGTTACTGAACATTGGTCTAATTCTACCAAACTCAGCATTACAATGCTGTTCAAGTGATTCTCCAATCATCTTTGTGGATTGTTTTGCTTTTAAATCTCTATAGTATTCAATCATTTCATCTTTATTCTTTAATTCAATTTCATACTTTTCTTTTGTATTCTTTTCTTTTAATGCAAATTCCTTTTCATTAAGATCTAGTTTATTTTTTAGTTCACTTATATCTTGATCCTTTTTTGAAGTTATTTTAATAATTTCAGTTTCTCTTTCACTATCCTTATTTTTTAAAGAATTTTTCAAATCGTTAAGTTCAATATTCATTGTATTAATTTTATCTTGATATGTCTTTTCTAAATCTGCTTTTGCACTTTTAATTTCTGATTCTCTATTTTTGTTTTGGTTTTCTATAGTATTGTTTAGATTAGAAATTTCTAGATTTAGTTCATTTATCTTCTTTTGAAAATCTTTTTCTAAATTAGTTTTTGCATTTAATATTTCGTTTTCTTTTTCCTTATTATTATTATCAATTTGGTTTTGAAGTTTTAACACTTCTTCATTTTTCTTTGCAAGTTCTTCTTGATTCTTTTTTTCAAGTTCAGTTTTAACAAGTTTAATAGCACTTTCCTTTTCTGCTTCAAGCATTCTTTTAGCAGCATTTAATTGTTCTTCATATTCATGATCCCTGACCTGTTTTAGTATAGAATCATAATCTTGCTCACTTATTTGAATGACAGTCCCACATTTAGGACATTTTATTTCGTTCATAATTTTACCTTCCTTTCATAATTTTTTTCATATATAGTAATTACTAATTAATAGAATATTCTTATCCTATTTAACAGCTCTGTATAATCAATCTTATACAATTGATAATCTAAATAATGTAGTCCTGTTAAAACTAAATAATTATTTAGCTTTTCTTTATCTTTATTAGTTAAATAATTTGAATTAATTTTTATATTTCTAGGATCTATATTGAGTTTCTCTATAATCTTATTATTCTCATATATTCCTATAATAAGATTATTACTAATATCTATATCACGATTATATCTAAAAGAAATAATTTTTATCTCTTTACTTAGTTTTAGGGAATTATTAATAGATTCATTTATCTTTTTAAACTCATATCCTCTCATCCATCCCATAATATTATTTAACTATCATCCTATCTATTTGATTAGATATTTCTATATCTAATTCTTTTATCTTTCCAGTTAGATATGCATTATAATCTATTAATCTAAGTATTCTACCTCTATCAGCATTTAACTCTCTATTATATACTTTAAATCCTATTCTATGACTATTAACTCTAATATCTCTTAAAGTTACATATTTGCATACATTTTCTATCTCTTTATCAGTATTTATTATCTCTTTTAAATCTTCATCTTTTATATTAGATAAATCTTTAATACATATCTTAAAATCATCTCTATTAGTATTTAATCTTTCTGTCATTACTTTTTGATATTCTAAATAAGCTTTATCTTTATCTATTAAGAAGCTCTTTATTCTTTCAATTCTACTTTTATATCTAGATATCGTTGAATAATTGCATATCATTAACATATTATTTATTTTTATATAATATGGTCCTATTAAAGAACTAATATCTTTATATTCATTATTGTTATTAATATATATAACTGAATCATATTCTCTAAATGGTATATCTTCTAGTGATGTATAATACTTTCTTTCATACTCTAATAATTTATCTTCTATATGTAATAATTGATTCATATAAATAGAACATCTTTGATAATAGATATCTACATTAGGATGATTTATAAATCCTAATGGTGATTCACATATTAATAGATATTTCTTATTATTCTCTATATATGAATCTAATACTCTATCACTATATGTAACTATTTCATAATCTTCGTATATCATCTTTCTAAGTATTTCATATAACTTATATTTCTTAATATTATTAATTACTAATCTTCCAACTGGAGAATTTAATTCTTTAAAGTCTTCTCTTAATAATCTTATTAATTCTTCTACATCTCCTTCAATAATCTTGCCAACATCTAGATTATCTCTTTCTATAATATATTTTGCATTAAATAATAAGTCATAAGTAACTTCTGTAGAATAATGAGTTCTTGCATGATCTTCACTATTCTTTTCATAAGAAATAATTTCTTCTGTAATTAATTTCTTTACTCTTGAATCTTTTGGATTATTTAAAAATTTAATCTTACTCTTCATTATAGATCACCTCATTCATTAGATATTTCTTTATCTCCATATCATTTTGAATTAGTTTATTATATAATCTACTTCTTTCATTAATAGGATGTATTGCTTTAATTAGCTCCTCTTGTTTAGTTATATCTATCTCTGGAATATCTATATCTTCGACATCTTCTATAGTTAAAGCTTCTTTATTTTTTTTAACGTTATCATAATAATCTTTAATGCCATAGTTTTCTAAATATTCTGCTATAAATTCTAAATTGTATTTATTATTATCAAAAGGATTTCTAAGTATTATGAGATTCTTTTTTATTATTACTTTATCTTCTATAGATGAACAGTAACCAACATGTGCTGTTGTTGATGATGGAATAGTAGCAATAATAATATCATTAGGCTTTAAAAAGTATTTATCTTTTACATCCATATAGATCTTCTCTAACCCATTTTTAGTATAGTTAATTACACAGCTATCAACTAAACCAGTATCTACTAAATAAGCTTCAATTGGCTCTACTCTATTATCGTATTCAATTCTTAAGCCTTTATTAATTTCTTTAAATATCTTTTTAATTTTCATAAGCTCACCTCATTTATATACATATTATACAATCTTGACTATTTTTTAGTCAAACACTCTATATCTTTTTTATTTTCTTTTATTCTATGCAAGAGTATTTTCATTGATTCTCTAAATGTATATCCATAATTAAATGGGTCATATTTAGATATTAAAGTTTTTTCATAACCATTTTGTCTTTTTATTTCGAACATATTAGTAATAGTTTTCATAAAAAGATTAATAGATTTATCATCAGTTCTGAATGGAAATTTAACAAACATGATATCAGCATTTAAAGAAAAGCCTGGTACTATTCTTATATCCCCATCTTTCATTTCTCCCCCTTTATAGATTTTATAAGAATCAATAACATAGCTATAATACTCAGTTCCTTGTATTTTTTTTATTAATTTTCTATCTCTATAACTAATAGGTTCCATCATGCAGTTACATGGCATAACTAATAAGTCGAAGTCTGAGAGATCATTTAAATACTTTTTCATATAGAAGTTTCCTCTACTTTTTTATTAAAAATATCTTCTATTTCTTTTTCGAACATTATCTTATTCTTATCTAAAGTAATTGCTATAGCATCTAATAATTCTTTATTCGATAATAGTAATGCTTTTACTTCACCATAATATTTAGTTAACAACATACTTATTCCTTCGTCCCTATTTTGTTTTGTTGCATTGCTAGAAGTGCGAGTTACATAGGAATTAAAACTATATATTGCATAATCATCAATTAATCTTCCTGCAATTTCAGTAGCACGACTAATATCACTACCACTACCAGTATCACATTTGTTATATATAATTTCAGTTGCAGCTTTTCCAGCTAAAAGTACCTTAATTCTATTTATCATAAAATCTATATCATGATAATAATACTCATTATTATGATATATAGTCATACCATTAGTAGCACTATCATTTTTAGCAATAGTTATAAAGCTAATACATCCTGGTTCTAATAAATGTCCTATTAAAGCATGACCTGCTTCATGATATGCAACACTAAGTGAATATTTATCTTCTTTATTTAAATCTTCTAAATTAGTATCATATTTTAATTCTAATGATGCTCTTACTAGCTCATCCATACCTATTTTTTCTTTATTTAGAAATCCTGCATATAGTCCTGCTTGATTGCATACTTTCTCTAGATCAGCACAACTTGATCCAACTAGTATTTGTGAAATATTATTAATATTTACTGTATTATCTATTTTCTTTTTATTTAGATAATAGTCTATTATTTTAAGTGAATCTTCTTCTGTAGGATCATCTATTCTTATTTTTATATCAAATCTACCTGATCTTAATAATGAGTCTGGTAATATTTTTTTATTATTAACAGTAGCAATTACAAATACATCTTTTTCTTTTATTTTGTCTAGTTGTGCTTGAACAACAACATATTCTTCTTGATTATAACTATCTTTTTCATTCTTAGCGAACTTATCTAAATCATCAAGTAATATTATTGATGGTTGATTCTTTATAGCATCAGTAAATGTTGTTTCTATATACTTAATAAAATCACCATCTGATTTAGTCTTTCTAATAGTATATTTTTTCCTATTAGTTACATTATCCAAAATAGCATTTGAAAATGATGTTTTACCTGTTCCTGGTTCTCCATATATAAATAATCCATGTGGTATTGTACTTCCTAATCTTTCATATTTTTCTTTATTATTTAAAACGTCTATTAATCTAGTTAATGTCTTTTTGATATCTTCGTATCCAATTATGTTTTTAAAAATATTTTTCATTATTCTTCATCTCCTTTGTTTGCAGCTGAATAACTTCCAATTATTGAAAAAAATTTAGATATATCCTTTTTAAATCTTAACGGTATGTGTCCTGTCTCTCCATTACGATTCTTTTCAATAATAAAATTAATATCAACAGTTAATTGTCCTTTTGTTTTTTCTTCTTCTGGGTTATATAAGAATGCCACTATATCGGCATCTTGTTCAATTGCTCCACTCTCACGCAAATCTTCTAGTCTCGGTGGAATATTCTTAGTTTTTTTATCGTTAGAACGCTTTAATTGTGATAATGCAATTACTGGTACTTTTAGTTCTAGTGCTAATAGTTTTAATGCTCTTGATATATCAGCAACTTCTTGCTGTCTATTACCTGCATAATTAGTAGTTGTACTTATAAGTTGCAGATAATCGATTATTACTAAATCAAGTCCTTTAGGACTATTAGCAAGTATTCTGCATTTGTTTCTTATTTCTCCAATAGTAATTCCTGGAATATCATCTATATAAATATTAGTATCAGATAATCTACAAATAGCTTCGTTAAGTTTATCCCATTCTCCATCCATATCTCCTGTCATTATCTTTTTACCATTAATATGTCCTACACATGCAAGCATTCTAGAGACTAAGCTTTTTGCATCCATTTCTAAGTTAAATATTGCAACTGTCTTATCTGAATTAATAGCAACGTTAGTAGCTAGATTACAAGCCCATGCTGTTTTGCCAACACCTGGTCTTGCTGCAACTACTATTAATTGGCCCTCACGAAATCCAGTTGTTTTTTTATCTATATATTCCCAACCAGTAGATATTCCAGGAGTATCATTTTTCTGTGTGGATAAAAGTTCTATATCGTTCTTAGCTTCCATAAGTACACTAATAATATCTTTAATTTCAGTTGATCTTCTATCCTTAACTACACTTAATATCTTTCTTTCTGCTTCATCAAGAATCATATTGAAATCATCAGCATGATCATATGCATCAGTTACAATATCTGTAGCCGTTTTAATTAATCTTCTAAGCATAGATTTTTCTTTAACTATTTTGATGTAGTTCTCTATATTAGAAGTTGTTGGAACAAGAGTTAATAGTTCACTTAAGTATTCAACTCCTCCAATATCTTTTAATAAGTCTTTATTAATAAACTCATTTGTTAGAGTAATCATATCGAATGGTGTATCTTTGTTCTTAAAGTCTTTTAATACATTAAATATTACAGAATGTTTCTTATAATAGAATTCATCAGATGATAATAAATCACATGACTTTATAAGTGCATCTCTATTAATCATCATTGATCCAAGTACTGATTGTTCTGCTATATAACTATTAGGTTCTTCTTTTATTTTTGCCATACTTTCCTCCTTCACCAACCATTCTAAAAGAAGAAATATGACCCAACAATAAATTATTATGACTAAACGTTTAGTCAAAATAAAAAGGCTTATTTTCATAAGCCTTAATTTTTATCATTGTTGATTAGATTTACAATTTTTTCTCCATGTGTTTTTACTTTTATAGGAGTTAATATATTTGAATTTCTTAACTCCTCTATTGTCTTCGGTCTTAATTCAACTAACTTATCAAGTTCTTCATTATTAAAAACATAATAAGCAGGAATATTCATTTCATTAGATCTATTTTTTCTTAATTCTAATAGTCTGTTTCTTAAATCATCATTTTTATTATTATCAGTACAATACTTATTCTTGAAATGAGTATAATAATCTATCTCTTCATTTACTGATATGCTCATATAGTATTTTGCTTTCTCTTCCATTTCTTTTTGAGAAAAGATATATTCATCTTTATCTTTGTGAGATAAATCATATTCTATTTGTCTTATTAAACCATCTGCTCTAAGTATCTTATACTTCATATCGTTTGGTGCTTTATTAGTATTAAGAATAGTTTCAGGATTAGCTGCTACTACTAATACTTTTCTATATTTATTAAATTTATCTGAAGCAATGACTTTTGTAAAAGATGAAGAATTACATTCCCATATTTTTCTTAATACTTCTCTTTGAGCTTCAACTTGTCTTAATGGAGAATATAAACCTTTTTTTATTTTCTTACCATTTAATGTATATTCTCTAATAAAGTCTCCCTTATCTGTAACTGTTATATTACCTATAAGATTTTTACACTCTATATAATATGTGTATATTGGTGTAATAACGATAAAATCTATTTGTGCAGTTAAATCATTGTATTTTACTTTTACATCTCTAAGAACATACATACCAATACTAGCTTTACTTAATTGATATGCTATTTCGTTTTCTCCTTCAAATCCTTTTTTTACAATATATAATTCGTTTTTAATATCTTCATTATTAGGATATTCTTCACTAAGTTTTTTTAATGCATTATGCTTGTTTAATAAATCACTATTATTTTTATACATGACAGTATCTTTAAATCTAAATGCCTCTATATTAGTTAATCCTAATGCATTACCTATTAATCCCATTTTTATCACCAAATAAATTATATCATACTATGTATTTAAAACTTGAATAAATAATAATAAAAAAGAGTACTTTTTAAGTACTCTATTTGCTTGTTATACTTTTAATACTGCTGTATGGAGTATGTACCTTTTGTCCATCTACTATGATGTATGCTCTTACTTTGTAGTAATATGTCTTTCCTTTAGTTGTTGTATCGTTATATTGTAGAACTTCTCCTTCTGGAGATATAGTTCCTAAATATGTATATGTTCCTGTCTTAGATGTTGCTCTATATACTTTATATCCATCTACTCCATTAACCTTTAATTTAGATTGGCTATTTAAGCATATAAGATATTCCTTCATTACCATCTATCTTAAGTATTGCTCTATATTGCCAACTACCTGAATCAAATCTAAACCCATCTGCTTGTTTTATCCATTTAGAATTTTCATTCTTATACCATCAACTTTCAGAAAAACAAAATGAGCTTGGTTCCCTTCAGTAATTTCAAATGTAGGTCTTTTAATTTCTCCTGTATATATAGGTATTGTATCAATATTACTTGTTGCCTCTACAAGTGATATTACTTCTGCTCTAGCATCAGCATTAACTATACATACTGGTAATAGAACAATAGCTAATAATAATAAATATTTATATATTCTCTTCATAAGCATCTCCTCTATTATGATTAGATCTCATATATTTTAAAAAGTAATATTATCAATTATTAAAAAATGACTATAGAATGTAAAACAAAAAATATAGCATATTATATATTTATATATAATAAATATCTTTGATTTTCATTAATTATATTGTAAAATTAATATGTAGTATCATAATGTGAGGTGATAAATAATGGCAGACTTTGCAAAGGTAGATTATACCCAAGTTAATTTTACTATGGTTGATGATGTAACTGCTGAATGGGAAAACACAGTAACTGCTTTTGAAGGCGCATATCTAAAAGCAGCAACAGATCCAACTTTTCAAAAACTAGAAGAATTAGGTTTCTCTGGTGGATTTCCAGGAAAGTTCGATACAGCTATGGAAGGATTAGTAACGAATGTTAGAGCAGTTATTGCAGAAGTAAAAACTTATATGGAAAATTTAAAAGCTGAAGATAACACTCTAGCTGGATTATTTCCAGAAGTTCCTGGAGATGAAGAAAAAGAAGGAACTAAACCACCACCAGGAGGTAATGAAGGTAACCGCGGAAAAGATAATTCCGCTGAACAAGCTGCTTACTTTAAGACTATGTCTCTTGGTGACTTAAAAGAAGTTGTTGCAATACTTACTAAGTATGCTAATGAACATGGAATGACTCTAGATCAGTTATTAGCTGATGTTAAAAACGGAGATGCAATTAGAGAATTATTACTAAATAGTCCTAACTTAAGTGAGCAATACAAAGCACTTCTTGAAGAAGGAAATAGCGAAGCTACAATTAAAGCTTTAGCATCACTATTAAATGGTGATGTACCAGAAGCAGTAGGAATTAATAAGACTACACAACTTACTGGTAAGACTTACCTATCTAACGTAGCTAAAGCTAATAATTTAACTTATAATGAATTAGTTACTGATAGTAAGAATGCAAACTTCTTTAAAAAAGCATTAAAGGATATGAGTTCAGTTGTAGAAACACTTGCTACATTTACTGAAGCAAATATTCAATCTAAATTAATTGAAATAGTTAATGGAACTTATAAAGATACTCAGTTAACTGCAGCTGGTGCTAATTTAATAAAAACTCATATTTCTTCAATTCTCGATTTAACATCAACAAGTTTAGAAAACTTATTAACTAATTCATCATATCAAAAAGACTTATATGCTTCTATGGAAGATTTAAGTAGAATGAGCGTATTCATGGGAGCATTATCTGGATTTAATGATGCTTCAGATGTAATAGCTAAGCAATTAGGATAGGAGGTTTTGTTATGGCAAATACTTTAAAAGTAGATTGGGCAGAAGTTAGTAATTTAGGTAAGAATACTTTAATTAACTCAACTGAATTTGAAAATGCTAGGCAAAAATTTTTGGATTTAGTAAATTCACTTTCAGAATGTTGGCAAGGCATTGATGCTGATGAATTTACAGCTAATGCTTCTAGTTTCTTAACATCACTAAAAAAAGATACTTTATATTTTGAAGCTTTAAGTAAGTATTATGATCATAGTTCAAAGGCTTATAACAAAGTTGTTGATGAAGCAGCAGAAAAAGTTAATCATATGAATTTGCAATTAGAAGATGAAGCAAATAAATTCAGACTAGTTCCTGATGATGTGGTAGGTGGTCAAAATGTCTAATATAATGATTAATACTGATGAACTTAGATCTAAAGCAACTAGTATGAGAGAAGAAAAAAAGAAAATAGATGAAGTATTAGAGAAGTTCAAAGGAGATACTTTAAAAATACAATCTTATTGGTCTGGTAATACTGGTGATATGGTATCAGAAAAAGTTACTAAATATACTAATAAGTTTGATTATATAAGTACTAGATTAGAAGGATATTTACTATTCCTTGAAAAAGTTGCTGCTGAATATGAGGGAGAAGATACATTAATCAGTAAAAAGATTGATGGTAATGCTGATACTCCTGTAAATAATAACAACAGCAATAATAATTAGGAGGGTTTATGAAACTAACTAAGAATGAAAATTTATATACATTAAAAGATAAAATTAAAGATTTAGATCCTAGTACATTAACTACTTTAGGACAAACAGATTACGATGCTATAGATATTCTATCATCTAGAATGACTGGAGTATTTGATGGTGCTAGTGATGATGGATGGCATGATAAAGTAAGAACTGGTATTACTACTGGTATGACTACATTAAAATCTTACTTTGATGAAGAAAAAAAATCAGCAGAATTTATTAAAGGTGCTGTTACTCCAATTACAAATATGAAATCTATTGTTCTTCAATATGTAGATGAATTTGATAAATATGCTGCTATAGCAGATAAAAAGCCAACTATGTATGAACAAGAAAACGGACAAGACAAAATCTATGAAGATGGTCGTAAAAGAGTATCTCAAGAGTATCTATCTTGGAGTAAATCAGTAGATGCTTATGAAACTGCTATTCCTAAACTAGAAGCAGAAGCTGAAAGATTAGTTAAAGCAGTTAAGAATTACTTTGCTGCTATAGATTTAACTACTCATACAATTGATTCATCAGTATATGCTGAAGGAGACGGAGATATAAAGATTGATTATACTCAAATACTCGCACAAATCAAAGATATACCTGATGATCAATATGTTAAAAAACATGATACTGAATTTACGACAGATGATGAAGGACATATCGTTTCTAAAGATGAATATGAAGTTCACGTAGAATTTGAAGATGGTTCTAAATACGATGGTGAAAAAACTGTCGAGCAAACATACAATGATATCAATGGTGATGGTAAGATTGATGAAACCGATGAACTTATCTATACGAAAGTTCATGAAGAAGGAACTTATACTGATACTGAAGGAAATGAATATGGATACTTACACGATGAAGAATCAGACCAAATTGGTCTCGTTCATTCTCATACAGTAGTAACAGATAAAGATACTAACGAAGTTGTTGGTGAAGAAGAAACTGATAGAGTTGCAGCTTACCCTGACACTACTACAGGTAGTGAAGTAACTGAAGTAAATGAAACAGTTAACGATGGTGAGACAACTACTGAAACAAGAACTACTACTAATGCTGCTCCTGATGGAAGAGTATTCACACATGAAACTAATGTCACTAGACAAAATGATGATCCTCAGTGTGGATTTACAGCTGGTGATGATGGTACAGGATGGATAGTTAGTAGAAATGATGAAGGTAAACTAGTAATGCAAAGATGTACTGTAGTAGATGGTGTTGCAACGCCACAAGAAGGTAGAAGACCAAGACCTGTAGAAGAAACTACAAGAACTCTTACAGTTACTTACCCAGACGGATCTACTGAGACTAGACAAATTAATCCAAACAACCCACTAGACTGGCAAGTAATGGATAATATGTTAGTGGATGCACGTACAATGTCTGGAGAAGGTAATAATATACAAGCAGACCCAACATTTAAAACTCTTGACACATTGAAACAAGGTAAAGACGTTGAATGGAAAGGTGCAACATTTACTTGGAGCGATTAAATATAAAAAAAAGATTAACAATTTGTTAATCTTTTTATTTGTAATTATTTTCTTAAACTTAATGTTTTTACTGTCTCTTTAGTAATTACTTCTTCTTGTTCATCAAGTAAGCTCATCATTTGCATTCTCTCTTCATCACTTAAAGATTGTACATAAGCTTTAGTAGTATGTAAGTCTTCTGCTCTAGCATTAACTATTAGTGATTGATCACCAGATAGTGCAACTGTTGTAGCAGTAGCTGATAACATAGAACCAGTACTTCCTAAGTTATTATTATCATCAGCACTTGATGAACTTGTTGATCCTAGTGTAAATAAAGTTCCTGCAGATATATTAACTATTGTTGGCATGTTCTTTCTCCCTTTCTTAATACTTTATTATTTTCTTTCTGATTAGGCATATATGAAAGTAAAAGTTTTCTCATTTCTTCAAGTTGTTCTTTAGTTGTTATCTCTTTTACTACTTCTTCTACTTTAGGTATTTCTCTTTGATTCTTAATCTTACTAGATATTACACTAGTAACATTTTTATACTTTTCTAAATCTCTTTCTTCTCTTTTTACTCTTAACTCTTCGAACTGTTTTCTATTCTTCTCTAATCTTTTAATATTATAATTCTGAAGATTAACACATTCGAAGTTAACAATTGTATTAATAGTATTAATACCTAGTACTATACCTCCTACTAGTGGGCTTATTACTCCAGTAACAAGTAGTGGTATTCCTACTAAATATATTACACCATTTCCTATTAATCCTTTCATATGTATTTTCTTATTACTCTTTAAATATTTTATGAATTCCATAGGATTATCTTTATTTAAATGATAGTTTCTATTATGTCTATTATTAGTCTCTTGTCTAGATGCAAGTACCCTATCATGATAATCTTTCATGATAAGTTCTCTTTTCTTTTCATCTGGTTCTTCTCCTAATGCTTTATCAAGTGCTTTATTAAGTCTTTTCTCATAATCTTCTTGAAGATTAGGAAATAACTTTTCAACAATCTTATATTTAACTCTTTCTAGAATAAATACATATTTTTGAAATCTTTTTGCACCAAGTATTTCATTAATCCTTGTATTATTATTCATAATAACCCCCATTTATTGCTAGCTATTATATCATAAAATAATGATTTTTTCAAGTTAGTAAAGCGCATTAAAAAAGTAGGATATTTCCTACTTTTTATTATTTATTTCTTAACTCTAACGTAATGTTTAACTTCTTCTTGTTTCTTTAATTTAACAGTTAAAGAAATATCAAAATGTTCTCCTGAAAGGATCTTTTCTTTAAACTCTTCAAAAGTTTGTGGTCCATCGTATACTACATCACCATCTTGATAGTTAGCTACTAGTTTATCAAATTCGATATAACCTTGGCAGGTTGGCATATGTGCATCATAATCAAAATCGTTAGTTTGTTTTCCATCAAGATAACTATTAATAGTACTTGTATAGTATTGAACGATATTATTTACTGGTTTAGCATTAGGCCAAATTCTATTTTTTTCATCAGTGTCTTCATAATTATAGATTAATCCTAATCTTAATTTCATATTTAATGTATCGAAGTCACCGTCTCTTGCATAGCACTCTGCTGCACTAGACATAAGGTATTCAATACTTCTAATTTCACTAGGAGTATTAACACTATTAACTTTATCAGCATACCATTTCTTTTCAGTACCTACTGTACCATCATTAAAGAATATTTTATGTGCCATTCTTTGTCCTTCTTTTGCTTCCATTATTCTATCCACTAAAGATTTATCCAATTCCGTAACCCTCCTTCTATAATTTTTGTTTGTTAGGCCTTCAAACAGTTTTGTATTATAATTCAAAGTGTGCTATAATTAAAATACATATTTGTTATATTAATTATAACCAATGGTTATGGAGGGGTTTATGAATACAAATTTGGAATTATATAAAGTTTTCTATTATGTAGCTAAAAATGGTAACATAACACAAGCTGCTAATGAGCTCATGGTATCACAGCCTGCTGTAAGTAAATCTATTAAAGCATTAGAGCGTGATCTTAATACTATATTATTCAATAGAAATAAAGATGGTGTATCTCTTAATAATGCAGGTGAAATGCTATATGATAAGATTCAAAAAGCAATGGAGTTAATTATATCTGCTGAAGAGGATTTAACTAGTTTAAACAATATGGAACAAGGTACTATAAATATAGGTTGTGGTAATACTATTATGCAAAGATACTTAATGCCATATATAAAAAAGTTCCACGAGTTATATCCTAATATAAATGTAATAGTACATACTTTAATAACAGAAGAATTAATAAGAAAAGCTCAAATGGGACTAGTAGATATAGTGTTTACTCACCTACCTAATACTATTCCTGATAACTTTGAAATAACAAAGTTAAAAGAATTACATGACATATTAGTAGTTAATAAAGATAGTAAATATATTAATAAGACTATCAGAAAGAAAGATATTGAAGAACTACCACTAGTACTACTTCCATTTAGAGCTAGTAATAGAAAAAACTTCAATAAGTTTGTTTCTTCTAATAATTTAGTAATTCATCCATTAATGGAAATAGGAAACGATTTAATAATAGAAGATTGTGCACAAAATGGTTTAGGTGTAGGATTAGTAGTTAGAGAATATGTACAATCAAAACTTGATAATAAAGAATTATTTGAACTTAAAACAGCATTCAATATAGATAGTAAATATCTAGTATGTTTAGTAGATCATAATAGAAAAAATAATATAATTATTAAAAACTTTATGAAAGTACTTACTTCTTAAACTTAGAATAGAATATCTTTCCATTGATATTATCCATACAGTATATTAAGAAGTCTATATCAGAACTATTCATAGAAGATAAAGCCTTAGCTTTATCTTCTTTTGTTTTATATGTATCTTGAAACTTTTCTATAATACTTAATCTCTCATTAATAGTTAATTCTTGTAATCTAGTCTTTTTCATAATTACTCCTTTCTACATCTTATAAAGAATAATGATAGATTCTATATATCTAAATCAATATGATTCTTATTTAAGTAATCAATTACACTTCTTCTACCGACAGCAAATACTTTATTAGTATTAATATCCCCTATCCATACCTTTTTATCTACTCCAAAACAGATATTATTATTTAGATTAGTACAATTAGTCTTATATTTATCTAATAAGTAAATCCATAACCATTTATTAGTTACTTTATTTAAATTAATCTTCATTATTTCACCTCCTTATAAACTAAAAAAAGACTTAAGATAACTCTTAAGTCTTTTAAAGTTATCTTATAGATCTAGCATTACCACCTAACTTAATAGGTTGGTGAGGTCTCATAGGGCTAGTCCCTCCACCTCTCTTTATAAGATGTAAACTAATTATAACATATGGTTTATTTTATTGTTAGTATTTTTTTTATATACTATAATTAAATTAGGTGACAATAGATGAAAACAAATACTAATAATAATACAAGTAAGTATAAAAGTAATAAATCAGCTATATTGGCATTTATACTTTCATTAATTTCTTTACTTGCATTTTTCCTAGATGGAAAGCCACCAGTAACTTCAGATTTTTTTGTATTACTTGTAATAGTAGAAGGAGGTTGCTTTTTCTTAGGACCTATATCTCTTATTATGGGAATAGCATCACTAGTATCAAGCAAGTTGTATGTTAAAAAATATATAATGTTATCAGTTGCAGCATTAATAATATCAGCAGCATCTTTTGCATTTTTTATATTCCGTGTTATAAATGCAGTTAATTCAGATCTTTGCGGTAGTAATGGAACTTGGGATTGTACTTTAAATACTACTATTCAAATAAACTGGCATAATGATTATCAAGATCAAGGAGACAATCTATGAAAAAAATATGTGATAAATGTAACTATTCAACAGATAATAAAGTGACGTCATTTTGTCCTAAATGTGGTAAACAATTAATGTTTAAACATAATACTGCAGCAATAATTGCTTATGTATTATCATTAATACTACCTTTTGGTATGGTTATAAGTTATTCATATAAAACAATTTATGAAACAAAAATTATATATACCATTGGTCAATTAATAGTACTTATAGGACTAGCTTCATCTGTAGCTTCATTAGTAGCATTTGGTTTTGCAATATCATATAATAATTTATGTATTAAAAAATATAAAATACTTTCTACTTTATCCCTAGTAATATTACTATTTTCTATGATGGGAACATTTATATCAAGAATCTTAAAACCTATCGATTCAAGTACATGTGGAAGTAATACTTGGTGTAGTAATATAAATACTACTATTTCAATGAACTGGAATGACAATACTTATCAGCCTTGAAAAAATACGAAAAATATGGTATAATACGATTATCTTGAAAGGGAGTAGTTCTCATCAAAAGATGGTTTATATTCGTCAAGACGTAAATACCGGAATAAACTTAATAGAGCAAGACTTTTATAGAAATATAAGAGTCTTTTTTTAGACTCATTAAGGAGATGATATTTATGAGAAACTTAAATGTAAACTTTAAGAAATTATTTGCTATAGGAGGAGCAGCTTTAGTACTTATGACTATGACAGGATGTGCTAAAAAAGCTGAATGTCATGTACCTGTATATCATGCACACAAATATGTTAATAGTGATGGATATACAAGATATTTCGATTCCGAATATGTTAGTCATAAAGGATATGATAGATTAGAAGACTATATGGAATTAACTAAAGAGGATAAAGATTTAGTTAACTATATGGAAAAGAATGATCTAATGAGAATAGATAACAACGAAGAACAAATTAGAAATGCTATGGAAAAGAATCAACCATATACAGAATATAGATATGCTTATACTTATCTAGTACCTATTCCTCATTTTATTCATACAGGAAAAAGTACTTCAGTTTTCTTCACTTTTATCCCTGCTACTCACTATAGTTGGACAGCTAATTCAGAACATTCTAGATTAACTGGAGAGACAAGAGAATGTTATTATGATTATACTTCATATAAAATTCAAAAAGATGAAAATGGAAGATATACTCTAGTAGAATCTCCAGAACATGAAGATATTACTAAAAATAAAGATGAGTATCCATATATCAAAGAGAAATATTATAGAGTATTAAATAGAGACACTAAAGAAGAAGTAGACTATGAAGATATGGAAACTGATGAAAAAGAACATATTCAAGAAGAAGAAACAAGTGAAAAAGGATCTGCTAAAGTAAAAAGAATAAATAGATTATCATAAATTAAAAAAAGAGCTTTTATAGCTCTTTTTATAATGGCTTAATCATCTTATCTTTGAATGCTTCAATTAATGCATTATCAGCATCAACATCAGTAGATCCTTTCATATACCAAGTATATACATCTTCTTTTCCATTAACTGTCATTATTTCTCTTAGATATTTGAATTTCTTATCTGCAGGATATTCAGGATTATCACCTAGTTTTTCTTTATAGAATCTTGTTCTATCAGTAAATCCATAGTAATAAGTGATTTCATAGTCTTTGTATCTTTCTTCTTCAGGTGCTCCTAAAATACCTTCTATTAAGTATGCTAGTGTACCAGTTCTATCTGCACCTATTCTACAGTGGAAATACATTGCATAATCATCGTCACCATCTACTACTTCTTGCATTACTTTAGTTAAAGCATCTCTTGCCCATACATACCATTTAGTACGCTCATCAGATTCTGTTGATTCAGGATCTATTGCATAATGTTTAATTTGGAATGTATATGCACCAGGTTTAGTTATAGTACGAGGAAGTATACTTTCTCCAGATGCTCTCTTCTCACGTAAATCCATCTCATTTTGAATTCCTAATTTAGTGAAGTATTGAGCACTACTTGTACCGATTATTGCTTCTCCTCTGTATAGGATTCCATATTTGATAGTACCATCAATAGTACCATCACCATTCTTATCTACTTTAATACCACCTAAGTCTCTTACATTACGTATTTTCTTTATATCAGTAGCATTATCTATAGATATAAGTCTTCTTTCACCAATGGCTTTAATATAACCATATACTGATGTGTCAGTAGAAAGTTCCCATTTATATATCTCACCTGGTATCATATTATAAATCTTACCATCTTTAACTGTTACATAAGTAGCTTCTGCTCCTTTAGTCTTAGATGTATCAGATTTATATACTTTGATAGTTCCAGACACTTTAGTATCATATGGTTCTGGTTGGTCACAGTAAACGCTTCCACCTAACTCAACATCTCTGTTGTCGTAATTTTTAAAGTATTTACAATTATTATCGTTTAAATTCTTAAGCATCTTTGAATCATAACTTGAATGATTATCATCAGTTTGTCCACTAGCCCATGTACTTGCATTAGCAAGGAATGTCTTTACTGGTTTAGATATTATATTATGCTCTATTATTTCATCTGAAGAGTTATATACGTAATGAGCATAATAAGTAACATTTTCAGTAATTATTGTTTCTTCAGTAATCTTAGTTCCACCTTCTGCTTCAGTATACCATCCTTCTAATTCATAACTGCTATTAACTGGTGTCGCAGTAGGAAGTTCTCCTACTGGATCACCATTATTAACTGTTCTTGTTGGTTCTGAAGGAGTTCCTCCATTACCATCAAATGTAACTATTGAAGATCCTTCTTCAACTAAGTATGCTACTTTGTAATCTTCTTCAGTTGTATGTGTAAATTCTATACCATCTTCTGTAACTACTCTACTCTCATCATTTATTGCTGCAGTTTTTCCTTTAAATACTCCATCGTAAACAGTAGCTGTCTTATTACTATTGATATCTAATGCATAAGTCTTACCAATCATTACTGGACTATCATGATTTATTGGATCTTCGTTGCTACCAATAACTAGTGATGTTCCTTCATTTCCTATACCAACAGCTACACCATTAGTATTTTCAATTTTTCCTCCAAGAACTATAGCGCTTCCTCTAAATACTTGAAGTGCTGGTCTTTGATCTGTCTTATTTTTCAAATAAGCATCTTCAGTTATTATAGCTGTACCACCTTCGACATATACAGCTTGTCTTCCGTTTGTATTTTCTAGTAATCCACCACTTACTGTTAAAGTACCACCATTTAATACATTAACAACTCCCTGAGTAGTAGTAACTCTTAAAGTACCATTCTTAATTAACATTTTTCCAGAAACACGGAATATATTAGAAGTTGTACTACTTATGGTAAATCCTTCAAGTTCAAGTTCAATATCTTTATTACCTGGAATTGTTACAAATGCATTAGTATTATTAAGTGCTATATCTTTAATTACTTTAACTACAGTATGAGTATTATTTGGTACTGCATTAATAGCTGCTGCTAATGTTGTAAATCCTTCACCATTAACTACTGCAACGATAGTTTCTGGTTCCCATAATGCTATATATTCAGTTTCACCAGTAACTATTGTTTCTTCAGTTACTTCTGTTTTAAATGTATTATCAGTATACCAACCAACAAAAGTATCTGATCCTTTAGTTGCTGTTGGAAGTTCTCCTACTGGATCTCCAGTGTATACTTCTTTGGATTCGAATGATAAGTTCTCTCCTCCATTAACATTAAATGTTACAACTACTTTTTCTCTATAATGTGCAAAGAATGTAATATTTGCATTGATCACAGTTGAACTTGTTATCTTAGTTCCACCTTCTGCTTCAGTATACCATCCTTCAAATTCATCTGTTCCTCTAGTTGCTGTTGGAAGTGTTCCTACTGCTGCTCCAACATGAACTTCTCTAGTTGGTTCAGTAGTTGTTCCTCCATTAGGATTAAATGTTACTGTAGCAACATCATTATAATGTGCATAATAAGTTATATTCTTAGTTATTACAGTATTCTCATTTATTTGAGTTCCACCTTCTTCTTCAGTGAACCATCCAATAAATGAACCTCCTTCTTTGACTGGTGTAGCAAGTGTTCCAAGTTTAGTACCATCGTAATCTGTGATACTAGGAACAGCGCTTCCTCCCATTGAATTAAATGTTACTGTATGTTTTTCTCTTAATTTATTATTTTCTAAACTATCAAATGGTATTTCAATAGTAGGTCTAATACTGTTATTATCAGTATGTTTTGTTGATGTCGTAACAGTAGATGACATAAGTCTATGCTGTGTACTACCTTCTTGTTGTAACCAAATACCAGTTCTTCCTAAGTTAAATCCAGCAAACTTACTATTTTCAAATAAATATGGACATTTTTTTAAGTCAGTACATGCAGCATTTATATCATCATGTGTTGCTATTCTTGATGGTAATCCATCAAACTTAATTAAAGTTTCATTTGTCCATACAGTACTATCTGGTAAAACATTTGATACTTGACTATAAGAGTATATAGCATCTGAACTGCTTGTTACTAAAAGTTGTTCTCTTCCTTCTGAGAAGTTAGTGAAATGAACTAGGGTTGCATTATCACCATTTTTTCTTAAGAAGTAGAATCTTTCAGTTGCTGGATCAAATGTACCATCATCATTTACATCACAGTCATATGCATCTCCTGGAATTACTCCATAGTCGTTTGTAAGTGTACCATATTTAATAGTATCACCATTAGCATATCCTGCTAATAAACATCCTTCATCAGCATTTGGACTTTCAGGATTATCGCCATGAGTTCTTAGACATGTTTGTGTATGAAGAGTTGTAGCTTTCTTACATACTATTTGTAGGAATCTAGCATAGAATGTTGTATCACTAAGTATTGGTGTAGTCTCATCTATCTCTTCTCCGCCAGTTTCATCAGTATACCATCCTAAGAAACGATATCCACTCTTAGATGTACTAGGAAGTTCTCCTACTGGATCTCCATATTCTCTTGTAACTGTTCTAATAATAGTTCCATCAGAATCAAAATTAACTGTTAGAACATTATTTTGAATTGTTAAATAAACTTTAGTATTAAATGTATCTCTATATATTGCATTTGTTCCTTGAACATTTAAAAAGGCATAGAAAAGGAACACAAATATTATTGCGATTAATTTTAATTTGTTATTCTTTCTCATTCCTATCACCTTTCTTTCTATTTATATTATTATTGTTTTTATAATGCTTGCCTCATTACAACTTTTACATTTATTTCTTGTTCTTCAACTTCTTCAGCAGTTGTTAATGCTCTAAATCTTAGAGTATGTTCTACTGATTGTTCTGAACCTGTATAAGGAATTGTTCCAGCATCATCTATTGTTATCTTATGACTAGCTGGTACTGGAATATAATCTCTATCATCTAATTGTACTTCTACTCCTTCAGGCAAGTTACTAAGTTCTATTGAATAAACTACATCTACTTCTGAATTACTTCTAACTGTAAGTAGATAAACATCGTCATCTTCACCATCAGCTTTAACAGTTAAACTATCATTAACCCCATCTTGGCTTAAACCAACATCCCATTTAGCTAATTCAACACTTCCAGTTGTCTCAACTTTACTTCTAAACAAAGCAAAAGAAGATGGTATAAGAAAATGACAAATAGTTGTTACAACAAGTAAAACGAATAAAAATTTAATACTATTTTTCTTCATCCTTATCCTCCTTCTTAATTTGTTCTTTATCTTTTTCAATATAACAACTTAAAAGATATATAACGATCATAACTGCTATTATTACAAACTTATAATTTATTATGAAGTTAATAATTCCACCAGCTAATATTACTTCTCCAACAATACTACTTTTATCTATTTCATCATCGTTGGTATTATTAGCATCTCCTTTAGTTGTTACTTTATTATCATTTACTTCTACTATTCTATGTGTTACTAAAGTATTCTCATACTTAAATGTAACAATATCTTTTTCTTTATAGTCATTTGTTTCAAATACCATAATATAATCATTAACGTGTATTGCTGGTTCCATAGATCCTGTCTCTACTCTATAAGTATTAAGTTTACCAGTAAGTCTAAATATAAAATATCCAGCAAGTATAACAATTATTATTATGAATACTATATCTATTAATAACTTAATTATTTTTTTCATTAATTACTTTCTGCCTCAACATTAATTTGAAGTCCATAAGTAGCACCATTTTGACCAATACTAGTGTCATTGTCACTACTTACCCATTTCCATTCAAGCAAATATGTATCACTTGAACCAGAAACAAGTTGTTGATCAGTTAGATTTAAATCACCATATGAAACATAATCACTAATCAAGTATTCTCCATTCTTCTTTAATTTATATTTCATATTTATATTAGAAGAATTTGTTTCAGAGAAATTCAAATTGTACTTCACTCCAGTACTAGTACCATTCTTAACTACAAACTTGTAAGTGTTAGTACTTTCTGGTGCTATAGTACCTTCTTTTGTATACATAGAGTTTTCAAAGATATTTAAGTTAGCAGAACCATTCCATGTTTCAGAATCTTTATCTCTATCGAATACTTCTACTTCATTAGATAACTCTTCTTCCTCATCATCATCGCCGTCATCATCTTGGCCATTATTGTTATTTCCATTATTATTGTTTTTGTTTTTATTGTCATTATTATTGTTGTTATTGTCATTGTTGTCATCAGCTGGTTTGCAATCATTATCTTTCTTATCACATTGTAATTCGATAACAGTTGTCTTTCCATTAGGTATAGGTTCCTCATTACCTTTCTTATTTATTACACAATTGTGAATAAGTAATATAACAATAATTATTATTAAAACAATTTTAATTCCAATGTCCCATATTTTCTTCTTATCTTCCATATGTTGCCCTCCATTATACTCTCGTTTAAGACCTATATCGAAATATAGGTTTTAAACGAAAGAATAATACTTTCATATTATTCTATCGATTATCTTTATTAATTATCACTTGCTAATTTTTGTCTTACAGTTAATTGAACTTTTACTCCACTTATAGTTGTACCTTGTTTAGCGATGTCTGCAGTGTCTTTATCTGGGTCATCATTAGCATCACCAGTCCAAGTTAATTCAACTGTTACAGTAGCTTTTTGAGTACCATCGTATGTTACTTCTCCAACTGTAGCTTCAAATCCTTCAGGTACAGTTCCATCAACTACTGTAGCACTATCTACTATGATTGGTACTTCTGATTCAGTTGCATCAACAGTGAATGTTGCTGTAGCTTTATCACCAGGTGCCATTTTACCATTCATTCCTACGTTAGTTGTAGCTGGTGTAAATGTAGCAGTTAAAGTTGCTGTTGAAACTTCAGTTCCATTTACTTTAACTTTCCAAGCAGCTGCATTTACGCTTCCTTCAGCAGTTGCAGTAGAACGATAGATAGCTAATGTAGTAAATGTTACTGATATTAATAGTAATAATACGATAGCTACTAATACTTTTTTGTTTCCTTTCATTTTATTCCTCCTTATCTATTTTGTATAAAGATGAATTGATATCCGTATTCTACCATCATCTATTTTACATATATAATTATAACAACTATAAATAAAGTATTCAACATTTTTAGCCAATTTGTTTTAAAAAAGTCTTATGCGATTTAATGTATAATACTTTACATTTTTCCATAATATTTTACTTTAATACTTTACTAGAAATGTTTATAATGTATTTAAGATAGGAGTTGTATATATGAAAAAAGGAATAGTATTTATAATACTTGGAATAGCACTTATAATAGGAAGCATGACAATCCATTTTACAATTAATAAAACTGTAGAAGACAATAGCGGTATGTCTATAGAAGAAGCTTTAGATGGAAGAAGATTTTATAAATTAGGTGGTTCATTTAATTATATTTACTTTGAAAAATATAAAGATTCATATTTAATGACTGCTCGTTCTAGAAAATATACTAATTTTGATACATTCCCTACTGCTAAAGATTCAGATTTTAGAGACGAGTTAACTTTAAAAGATAATGTTCTTACGAGTGAAAATGGAGTAAAAGTAACTTATAAGAATGGTTACTTTATATTGGAGGCTCCTGAAGAGTTCGAAATGTTTAATGGAACTTATGAAGTAGATGATGAAAATAATTACTTTATGATAATGAAAGATACTGATGATATATCAGGTTTATATATGTCTCCAGGAGGATTTACTACTGATCCTACTGCTACTACATATAACTTCAATATTACTAAGTTAAATGATAATACTTATGCAATAGTAGGATTCATTAGAAAAGCATCAGATAGTTATGCTTTTAGTGGAGAAAGAATAGAAATAAAAGATGGTATTGGAGAAGTTAAACTTAGAGATGTAATTCATTACTTCTCATTAAAAGAAGGGAAACTTCAAATAGAAGGTACTGATGAATGTTTCTTAGATGATGTATATCCTAAGTCAAATAAAGTTAAATTTATTGATTTAGTTACTGAAATGGAAAAAGTGCATGTATATGCTGAAGGAGTAACAGGAAGTTCAATAAATAAATAAAAGACACTCTATTAAAGTGTCTTTTTTATTGTAATCTTTTATTAAAGTTACCATCTATTCCTACATAATCACTCTTAACCATAAATACATCTACTTTATTAATTCTAATATATTTTTCTAGCTTATGTAATTCATATCTAGATAGTATTAAATAAGTTATATAAGTATCAGTCTTAGTACCTTCTCCAGTACCTTTCCACCATGTTGCTCCCCTATTTAATTCATCATGTACATAATCAAGAAGTTTAGTAGGTTTAGTTTTAGTAAATAGTATGGCACATGAACATACATTTTGTTCATGTAATTTATCTATAGACATATTTTCAATTATTGAATACATAATTGAATAAATCATAGTAGATACTCCATATGCTATACCACTTATAGTAAATATAATAGAATTAAATATAACTGCAAACTTACCTACGCTGAATTCTGGATATTTATTAGTAAGTACTATTCCTATTATATCTGTTCCTCCAGTAGATCCAGTAGAAGAAAGAATTAATGCACATCCTACACCTACTAGAGTGCCTCCTATTAAAACGTTAGTTAAAAGTGCTTCTACTATAGGAGCTTTAGGTACAGGTATTATCATAAGTATTATAGTTTGTACTATTATCGTATATATAGTTCTAGCACAGAAGCTTTTACTTATCTTAAAGAATGCAAGAATAAATAATGGTATATTGATACAAAAATATATCAAACTAGTTACACTAGTATTAATATTAAATAAATACTGTACTAGATGATTTAATAACTGAGCTAATCCAAATACTCCTCCACTATATAGATTATTAGGTTCTATAAATAAATTAATCGATATAGAAAATAGTATTACTCCAAGAGTATCTTTAATTAATTCTTGAAGATTCCAATTAAATATTTTTCTTAATATTTTTCCCATCTCAAAATCACCAATAGTGATTATATCATTTTAAAAATTTAAGGCAATATAAAAATGTATAAAAAAAGTGTATTCTTTAAATACACTTTTTATCTTCTTCTCATATAATATGTTTCTGGCGCTTTATCATGCATTGTCTTATCATAACCTTCTAGAGAACTAAGGACAACATCTTTATTCTCATCTGTTAAATGCACTTCATTATTATCGATACAATTATTATTTTTACAACATAAATAAAAGTCATAAAAACAATTTGAATTCATAAAGTCTAATAAATAGTCTCTTTCAAAATCTGATACATCAGCACCTGTAAATGCATCATGATTCATATCACTAAATGATACAACATGATATTCGATACCTGTTTCTGTATCCTTACTAATAACTACTAAGTTACTAACTTTAAGAGGTTCTTCTTTTCCTTCGACATATATAGTACCACTATGGTAAAAATCTAAAAACTCTTGATCATAATCAGATAAATCCGCTTCACTTATATTTTTTAGATACAAATAATCTCTTTCTTCTTGCGCTCTTTGTCCTTCAAAAAAAGCTTGTTCTTGCTCCTCAACACTTAGGTTTCTTTCGGCTAAAGCTAAAGGGACTATTCCCTTAGAAACTTTAATCCCTCCACCAACTGCTATCAATCCTGCTAAAGTAATTGCGGTTATCTTATTAAAACATTTACTTTTTTCTCTATTAATTTTCATATATTAATACCTCTATTTGTGTGCTTCCAAGTATTTAATCATTCTTTCAATAGCTGCATATGATTTAGGTGCTACTGCTTTCATTCTTTCACGGCTTTCAGGAGATTTATAATATCTTTTGAATAGTTCTGCTATATATTCTGATGGAGTACCTCTAGTATTTTCCATATTTTGTCTAGTTTCTTCTGGTGTATCGCAAGGGAACATAGCTTCACATTCTTCTTGTATTAACTCATCCCATGTTACTACTTTTCCATTTTCATCAGTTAATACTTCAGTACGCATTTCATCAGTCATATGCTCTGGAGTCATATACGATAATGAATAGTTTCCATCACCAGTTATAATATGGTCGACAGCATGTCCAAGTTCATGAATAAGTCCTTCAGCATTACCCTCAAAGTCGCATCCAGGACTAGGTAATCTCATTTGTACTATCTTTGCTCCTGGCCAGTATAAACCGCAGTAACCATCTGAATTATATGATGATAAGTATGGATCTTCTAGTACTGATATGTCTACTCCATTCTTTGTTAAGAATTCAAGTACTACTGGATCCATTTTAGCTATTTGTTCCTCACAGCTTGTTCCAAACGTTACTAATTCATCATCTCTATCACAGTTGTCTGTATATACATAATAGAAAGTAACTGGTACTCCGTTAACAATTTTAACTGTTTCAAATACACTTATATCATCGCCTTCTCTTAGACAATGCGTTTTTCTAAACTCTGCCAATTCTTCAGGGGTTAGTTTTCTAGGTTCTAGAGGATATTCAGGTTCTTCATATGGTACTATTTCAGGAAGATCTCCATCTTCATAATTGAATGGAGAATATCCTTCTACACCTGTATACATTCCTTGTGGTGACATTAGTTCTACAATCGTATTTTTTACTTTAGTAATATGTGATTCTGAATCAGTAACATTCTTTTTAAGTGCTGCAAGATTAGCTTTATAAGAATCTGCTGATGTTGTATATGATCTCATAGCACTATTATAGCTTTCTTCATCTAATACTTCATTTGTAGTATATGATGACTTTTGTGGAACACTTAACTTTTTAAATTCATCTACAAGAGCATTATATGCATCTACTTTTTTATCATAATAATCTAGTATTGACTTTAATTCATCTACATGAGTACCTATAGTAAGCATTACTACATCTATTGGTTTTTCATAATGTTTTATTACATTTTCAATTCCACTTATAGTTTCGTCTCCTACTGTAATACTAGTAGAATCTTGCCAAACTCCTCCACTAGTAAGTTGATTTAATTTAGCAACTAATCCATTATGCAATAGATAAAATACTCCTTTATCATCTACTCCAACATCTCTTAGTTTTGAACCTGTTACTGTTTTAAGCTTTTCTTTAAGTGTCATAAAGGATTCATTTTTTGTTACTTTTTCATAACTATCACTCATATTAATCCTCCTTTATTAATTATTTAAAACACGTTCTGTATTTTTTTCTAATTCTATTTCAGTATTTTCATAATGCTCAATTACTTTTCCTAAGAATGCTATATTCTTAGATAATTTATTGGATACTGTATCAAATGATTTTGAATATTTTTGTAGTCTTTGAGAAGCTTCATCTCCATTGTCACCACTCCAATATTCATTCATATGAATTATATCAGTATTATAACTAGAAAATAATTCTTGTAACTTAAGTTGTTCTTTTTTAAACTCTTCTAATACTGCTTTCATCTCATCTGTATCAACATATATTTTAAAATTGGTTTGTGACATTTGGATCCTCCTCTAAAATATTATTATTAGCATTCTTAACAGATGTAGTATTCTCATTTACAGTATCGCTATATCTATTTGAACATTTTCCTAGATAACTTGACCATCCATCTAAATATTCTCTTTTTCTAGTTAAATTATTAATTAATATTTCATTTCTATTAATATAAGTATCAGCATCATATCCATGCCAACATGAACTAAGACGTTCATCAAGTTTTGTTAAATTATCTACTATCTCACGTAACTTATCTGTGTTTTCAGTGAATTTATCTGCTGTAATATGTAAGTTATGATAGTTTACTTTTGTAATTCTAGCCATAATATCACCTACTTAACTACATAATTCTTATTAATGAACTCTACCATTAATAATGCTGTTTCTCTATTGTATCCTAAAGATATAAATGAATCTACTCCACCAGTATTCATTGCTCTATTAAAACATTCTTGTAATACTGTACTATTTATTGAACTAAATGAATTTTTCATATCTTCTGATAATCCTGGTTGAGATAAAATAATTTCTTTAATCTTGTCTGCATATGCTTTGTTAGTAAATATTTCGCGCATACTAACATTATTATTTGTTTTTAATTTAGTTAATTGTTCGAATATGCTATTAAGTGATTTTGCATCTATCTTATTAAATACACTTTCATCATAATTAGTCTCAGCTGGTTGCCCTCCAGTTGGATTATCTAGTGTTGGTGGTGGTTGATTACCATCTTGTTGTTCATCTTGTTGTTCATCTGGTTGTTCATCACCAGTGCTTTCTCCATCTGGATTTTCTAATTCTGGAGGTGTCACACCATCTCCTGGAGCATCTGGATTTTGTTCTTCAGTACCTTCTCCTTCAGGATTGTCTAGTTCTGGAGGTGTCACACCATCTCCTGGAGCATCTGGATTTTGTTCTTCAGTATCTCCATCAGTTGGTGTTTCTAAATCTTCCTCACCTACTGTATTGTCTGGATTATCATCGACGTCATCTGAATCACCTGTTTCATCTAAATCATCAGGTGGAACTTCAGGCATTCCATCTTTAATACCATCTTCAGCAGCTGACATATTTGCTATTGCTGAAGATAAACCACTCATAATAGTTTCGAATGAAGTAGTCATATTATCGATATTCGTATCAAACTCATTTATAAAACCAGAGTCTAATCCAGCATCTTTTAATGTTATATAGTTAGCATCTGCTCCTACTTTTTTTATAGAAGTAGAAAACGAAGAAATATCAGAAGTTATCGATGCTAATAAAGCTTCTGCTTCTGCATAATTTAAAGATGTACTATTAGATGTGTCATCAACTTCATATCCCATGCAATCACCTTATTTCTATTATTTTAATAATTATCATCACTCTTATACTACAATTATATAATATGTAATGCATTCTTAAAAGTAAAAAAGAATACTTTACGTATTCTTTCCTTTTTCAAGTCTCTTATCTAGTACATCTAACTTACTTTGGAAGTAATCTATCTTCTTAGATATATCTTCTATTTTATCTTTATATTCTTTCTTTTGATTCTTATCTTTAGTAAGCTTATATATCTGTTCATATTTCCTCTTCATGATAAGATCCATCTCTAGTGCAGCACTAATATATACAGCACATCTTTCTAAGAATAACTTTTCTTCTTCTTTATTCTCAGGTAATTTAAATACGTCTAAATTAGTATTTATTCTTAAGTCTTTATTCATGTCCATATATCATACTTCCAATCTAATTAGTATTATAACATAAAAAAAGAAGATTAACTCTTCTTTTCTTTATTCTTAATTTTAACTCTAGTATGAGTATTATAATCAAGTCTATCTAGAATACTTCTAAATTCATCATAAGATTTAGTTCTATAAAAGTCAGCTTGTGAATAATCAGTAGTATAATTCATACGTTCTCCAAATCTAGTTGGTGAAGAATACTTATCATCAAGTTCTCTTACCTCTCCAGCAATAAATGTCTTCTTAATTAATTCAAACTCTTCTGGAGTTATATCTTTTTTATTGATCTTATCAAAGAATTCTTTTTCATACTCTGTTGGATTTGATGATAATACGCTGTGCATATGATTAGTATATCCATCTGTTCCAACAAAATAACAATATTGTAATGCATCTATTAGATTCTTATTTCTTAAATAATCCATAAAGTCTCCTTGATCATCAAATAAATAATCATTATATAGATCCGTAACAAATTGGAAATCTCTTTCAGATACATCTTCTGGTTTCTTTATTTTTATTCCATATGCAGTAAAGTCTACTGCTATCTTTCTTAATAATACATCATCTGTTTTCCTAATAGGTTCTAAATCATAAGTAGGTACTACTAAATTAGAAGTATGCTTAGGAATATTAGCATATATTCCATTTAAATAATCTACTAGTTTTTTCTCATCGAAATTACCTGCTATTACAAGTACTTTTCTATCATCAGTATAGAAAGCATCATAACATGTTCTAAGTTCATCAAGAGTTATATCATGATTGTTCTTTCTATCTCCTATAGAAGATAAAGAATCATCATATTTATCGTATGATGCATATAAGTTCTTTTCTGCTAAACACATAGCAGCATATCTTATATCATCCATATATCCATGTGCTTCTTCTTCTATAGCATGTCTTGAATGTTCTACATCTTTAGAATCAAATACTGGCATATCTATAGCTTCTATTAATTCTTTAATAGACTTTTCTACATCTTGAGCACCAGTAAAATGATAAGTAGTATGATCATCTGCTGTATATGCATTAGCATAAGCATGTCTTTCAGTAAAATTAGAATATATATTACCATTACGAGAATGTTCTCCAAGTAAATGCTCTAAGAAATGTGGAACACCAAATCTAACATGATGTTTCTCTCCATCTAGTTCAAAATCTATCCATTTACCTTCAGTTCCATATTTAACTGTATATCCACAAAATACTTTCTTCATAGAAGGATCATTATATAGATATAGAGGAATACCATTATTAAGAATTATCTTTTTATAGTTTCTCATTTAGCATCACCTCTAAGCATAAATACATTTCTCTTCTTAAGTGTCTTAGTAACCTTTGTTATATCTTCAGGTTCAACATTGTCTATATTTTTCATAAATTCATTATAGTCGAATCCTGGAAACATATTTCTTATATGAGCATTAAGATTATAAAGAACTTCATCTTTATCTTCACTCATAGTATAATCAGCAAGTTTCAACTCTTCTTTAGCTCTTTCTAAAAGTGGTCTTACTTGTTCAGGATCTTGAATAACACTTACCATCTCATCAGTAGCTTCTACTAATTTATCTATATTATCTTTATCAATACTAGCTTTAACTGTGAATAAATCACCATATGAATAAAGTATTACATTAGCTCCATATACTAAACCATATTTATCTCTTAATATATCCATACATAAATCTGAACTACCATTTAATATATCTCTAAGTAGTTGTCTAGTTCCTCTATCCATCTTATCTATAGAATAAGTAATATATACAGTTGATTCATTAATATGATCATCTGCTATAACATCTACTCCTTCTTTAGGTTCTTGTTTATTAGAATAATCTAAATCATCAATCTTACTCTTGAATGGAAAGTTCTTTCTAAATTCTTTAAATTCTTTAATATTAGTATTTCCAAACATTATTCCTCTAAAGAAGTGTTCATCACTTACAGTCTTTTCAAATAGTTCTTTCATTTCATCAAGTGTAACTGAATTAATAATATCTTCAACATATTTCATATCTGTACTGTATTCGTATTCTAGTGTTGGATCTGGAAGAACAGTACTGTTATATAAATCTCTTGCTACTTTACTAGGGCTAGAAAGTGCAGCTTTAATTAAAGATATTCTCTCCTTTTTAACAGTATCTAGTACATCTTGTTTAGTAAAATCAGGATTTAATAGTAACTCTTTTGCAAATTCAAATGCTTCTTTAGAATAATCATCTTCTACAACTGTAGGAGATACCATATCTATACATAAGTAGAATGCTCTTTTACTACCTATTCTAGAATTAGTAGCATCAAATCCTAATCCATATAATTCTTTTGCTTTTCTATTGATAGTATCTCTATCATATGTCTTGTTTGCTTTAAATAGATAATCACATATTAAATCGTATATTACACTTTCTCTATTACCTATTTCTCCATCAAAGCACATAGATATAGATGTAGTATTAAAACTATCATCTCTATATAGATACATACCACTATCGTTTATTAGTTTATCGTAATCCATAATACCCCCACAATTAACTTATTATTCTAACTTATATATATTTGTAAGTCAAAATAAAAAAGCTCTTTCGAGCTTTTATTATTAATAATTTACTTTTGAATCTGGATCGTTTTTATATAGTAATGGTTCATAGACACTACCAGCAAACCATACTTCTCCAGTTTTCTTATCTCTTACTAAATACATATATGGATTATCGAAAGTAATATCTATCTTCTTAATAGGTAAATTTTTCTCAACATAAGAGCAAGAAGCCAAATTACCAAGTCCACCTAATTCGGTAGCAGCTGATGCTTTAATACCATCTTGAGTAAACTCAATATTAGCAGCATGCTTAGCTGATGAAATAAAAGCAGAACCTTTAACTAATTTACTTAAGTTAGCTTTTCCACTATCAAATACGTCAACTACTCCAAGTGTCTTTAAGTTTTCCATTAGATCAAGATCATATTTATAGCTAAACTTAGGAATAGTACCTGATACTTCAGTAATATAACCTTCTTCAAAACTTTCTGGTTTCAATTCTTTTAACTTACTAATATAATCATTTAATTTAGTAGCATTAACATCTTTAACAAATGTATTTAAGTCAACTTTTTTAGGCATAAATCCAACATATTGTAACTGAGTACCATTATATTCTTTTAAATCTTTAGCAAATACTTTAACATCATCATCTACATAGAATAAGAATTCTGTACTTTTATCAAGTTTATGATAGTTTGAAACTATTCCATCATAAGTATCCTTAGAAATTGTAGTAGCTTCTTTTTCACTCATTTTGCATGAAGTAATTAAAAAGTTTTTAATTTCTTTTATATAATTCTCTTCTCCACCATGAGCTTTAACAGGATCATAATTATCATAAGAAGCAAAAACATCCATAACTGCTACTTTATCATTAATATCTTTGAAAGTTCCAGGTTCTACTTTTTCAGCACCAAACCATCCATAATCCATTGATGAATATTCTGTAGCAATATTATATTCATTAGAAAATTCATTGCTTCTAGCATATGGTAAGAAACTTCTTGTCCATTGCATATCGATACCTAAAGCATTGATAATCATGAAGTCAACAGAATCTAAATCATCTTTATTTACTAATTTATCTATTAAGTTTAATGTTTTCTTCTTAATCCAGTTATTGACAGTATCTGGATTTGTAAATGGATCTACTTTTATTTCAGCATTATACTTATTTTTAAGTATATCTACTGTACCAGGTACAATATTATCTTTGAAAGTATCTCTAACAAAGAATGCATTTCCAAATGCCATATTCTTACTTTCAGTATAAGTTTTTGGTTTATAATCTCCAATTAAAGCAGTTATCTGTTTTTTAGTTTCTCCATCTGTACCTTCATTAAGCATTGCAAGTGCATACTTAATTGAAAGTGGGCTATAAACTGTATTTGTATTTTTGTTATTTAATTGTAAGAAATATAAGTCAAAGTTTTCAAGTCCGTTACCACTTAATCTATAAGGTGATTTCTTTTCTTGATTTTCAGTAACAACTTTCTCTTCGTCTTTTTCTTTCTTCTCTCCTTTACCATTTAAAAGGAACATACATGCTAATCCTGCTACTATAGCTAGTAGTAATACGATTAGTATAATTATTAAACCTTTATTCCCCTTTTTCTTTTCTTGTACTACAGGTGCTTGAGCTACCGCTTCTCCAGGTGTAGGCATTATTGTTTCAACAACAGGTGTATCTGTAGGTTGTTCAACTGTTGGTTCTGATACTGATTCAACAGGTGTTTCAGTTGGTTGTTCAACTACAGGCTCTACTGGTGCACTTTCTACTACTGGTTCAGCAGGTGCTACTGGTTCCATAGTCTCTTTATTCTCTTCCACTTTTTTCACACTCCTCTATTATAAGTATAGCACAAAAAAACTATTAGTGTTGATACAATTTTTCTATTATGTTATTCTTAAACTACAATAGGTGATGATATGAATAGTTATGTATGTGTCTTATCAACAAATGATTATCTTAAAGGAGTATTAATACTCAATTACAATTTAAAAAGACTATTTAGTAAATATAATTTATTATGTATTATTAATGAAACTATTACTGAAGAGACTAGAAAAATACTAGATTATTTTGGTATTAAATATAAAGAAATCAAATCTATAGAATATTCCAACAGCATTGGTTATTCGTGGTGGAGTCACACTTTTGATAAGCTAAACATATTTTCTTTGACAGAATATGATAAGTTAGTATATTTAGATTCAGACTTCTTAATACTAGAAAACTTAGATGAATTATTTAAAATAAATGGTTATACGATGGCTAGTGATATCCCTTTCAATGAAGAAAGATTCAATAGTGCAGTAATGGTTATTAAACCAGATATGAATATATATAATGCTCTACTTAAAATAGTAGAATTCTATAAAGAACAAAAAAATGATCATGCTGGTGATCAAGATATTATTAATGATTTTTTTGTTGATAAAAAAATAATCACTCTAGGACCTGAATACAACGCAATGATGATTCTCGATGGTGAAAAAGAACAAGTATTTGATGAAGAAAAAAATGAATATATTGAAGTAGTTAATACTAGACCAATAACACAAAATATAGAACATCCAGTAATACTTCACTATATCAATAAACCTAAACCATTCGAAATAGAATCTAGATATAAAGATAAATATAGTCATATATATAAAGAGTATTATGATTATGTATGTAAAAAATTAGATGAATATAAAAGAGATATGGATTAAACCATATCTCTTTTGTTTTGTTTCATAGCTCCTAGAGTTTTTACTTTATCATTAGTATTAGTATTACTACTAGTATTTTCTTTAATGTCATCATAACGAATAATTAGATTAGGATCTCCTGATGAAAATGCTCCAAATAAAAGCCATATCATCAAGAAAAAGCCAACAAATGAAAGACATAATCCAGCATTAATGCTTGTTAAAGTAACTAATACTGTACCATATTAAAAACTACCATCTCTTTCAAATTTTTCTAAATCGAAATAGTAACCATATTCTTCGTATGTCTCTCCACCTATTACAGCTATCTTATTCTCAGATCTAATACCACCTAACTTTTCATAAAATCTAATAGCATTATCATTTCCTTTAAGTACCCATATAATCATATTTCTTTTACCTAAAGAATATAAATATTTAGCTGTCTCTTTAACAAGAGCAGTTCCTATTCCTTTATGATGTTCATCATTTCTAATATATAAGCTTACAAGTTCTGAATCATATTTAAATGATTGTTCTTTAGGATCAAAACAAGAATAACCTAGTACTTCATTGCCTCTTACTGCAACAAGCACTCTTTCTTTATATTCTTCAAAGCTTCTCATAAATCTTTCAGCTTGTTCTTTATAATCCATTCCTTTTAAGTATTTAGAAGCAATAATACTATCGTAAGTATCTCTCCATCCATCTATTTTAATTCTAGCCATTTGTATTTGGTCTTCTATTCTATTGAAACGAATAATATAGTCTTCTTTAGATTCTAACTCTTCTAAAGATCTACCCATATTATATAAAGCATTTATAAGTATATTTGGATCTATACTATAACTTATTCTTCCAACAAGTTCATTTTCATATGGCCATGATATTGATTGACCTACTAAGAATCTAATTCTACTAGTCTTATAGAAGAACTTTAATAAGTCTCTTTCAGTACTTATAATTCTTCCTTTATATTTCATTCCTTTTATTTCAGTAAAATCTAGTATTGCAAAGAATCCTGCTTCAGGTTCTAAATTAAGAGGAAAATGTACATAAGGAAGGCCTTTAAGAGCTATATCTGCTCTATCACCTAGTACTCTTCTTACTTCTTCTACTACTCTATCTTTATACTTATCTTCTACTCTATTTATTCCTTCTACTAGAGCTTTAAGTATTTGATATCTATATTTATATTCTTCTCTTAAACCAGTAAAGTATTCTTCATACATTCTATTTCTTTCATCTGTTGCATTATATGCTCCAGAAAGAGCATAACCAGTAAGTGCAGAACATGAATCAAGTTGTTGGAATATTCTATTAATTACTTCTCTTATAATAAGTTCATCTGCTACTACAAAACCTGCTCTTAAAGCTGCTAATCCATATGCTTTAGAAAGTCCAAATAAAGATATGGTATTTCTAAACATACCAGGTATTGTTGCTATTGGTTTAGCTATATTATCTTTATCGTATGTAACATCTCTATATACTAAATCATCTATTATGAATACTCCTCTATCAGAACATACTTTAGCTATGTTAGTAAGTAGTTCAACATCCTTCTCTCCCATTACTTTACCAGTAGGATTATTAGGATTAGCATTTAAAAATGCAACTACTCTAGGTACATAACCTTTTCTTCTATTATATACACTCTGTAAGCTTTCATTTATCTCATCTATTCTTTTAGCTAGTTTCACTGGATTAACTAAGAAACTATCTTCTTTTTCAAGTGGTAATATATCTACTTCTGCTCCTGCTCTTTCAGCTCTAATAGTAAATAATCCATAGTTAGGACCAGTTACTAATACCACATCACCAGGTCTAGAAATTATGTTAATAATAATATTAAATATCATAGATGTAGAAGGCATAAAAGTAATATTATGGACAGATAATCCTTTACTATCTACATCTGGATATGGATACGGTCTATCATTAACAAATCCTTCTTGTTCAATATAATCAAGAAGTTGTTTTCTTATAGTGTCATCTCCTTCAGTATAAGGATATTGATATAACTTATCACTATCTAATCCTTGTTTCATTTTCTCTATAGATAGAGGAAATGGTCTATACTTTAATGGATTACCCGTACCTAAATCAGTATCTTTAATAGTAGTAATATTCTCATCTCGTACTTCGTATCCATAAAAGTTAATAGCATCTGCTATCTTCTCTACAGTAGGATTAAATCTTTCCATATCAAGTCTTGATCCTACTAGTGGTAATCCATATCTTCTCTCTTTTAATTGTGGATTATCTCTTAGAAATCTATCTATTGCACTAGACTTTATTAACATATATCATCACCATAAAAATTATAACATAGACATATATAATAAAAAAGACTTAGCATTTTATAAAAAAAGAACTAATTCTTAGTTCTTTTCTTAATTCTAATAATAATCTCTGATAATAGATGAGTTAATATTAGTACTATTAATATACTTATATATGGATTATCAAACTTAATATTTAATAGTGAGAATAATAGTATAAATACAGGATGTACTAAATAATAATATTTAGAATAATCTCTTAATATCTTAGCATTCTTAATAATACTATCTAAATATATAGATGATACAAATAGATAGTATACTACTGGTATATTAGATAATAATATATTGCTATTTAATCTATCTATACCATGTATAAATGATACTTCAAGTATTAGAAGTACTATAGATAAAGTAAGTTTAATAAGACTATACTTAGTATATACTTCTTTCTTACTTCCTAGATAATATCCTAGTGTTACATAGAAAAGTCCAAAGAATAAGAAGTTTCTAGTAGTAACGAAATATTTGTAATAATAATATAATATATCTTGAATATTGGATGGTATAATGCCCCAGTAAGTCTCTGTAGAACCAATTAATAAAAGAATAAAAGATATTATTAATAAGTATTTAATATTAAACTTTTTCTTCCATTTATCTATTATAAATAAAGATATTATTACTGCTGGAAAATACCATAGATGATAATATACTCCAGTATATAGAAGTGCTATCAGTATTCCTATTGGTATTAGAATAATAATTAATGGTAAAGTAAGTTCTATATTTAATCCTGATATATATTTAGTTATCTCAGGAGAATTATTTACTAGTTCTAGTATTAATACAGGTATATATATAGCACTCCATACTAAATATAGTTTAATTAACTGTTTTAAATAATCTTTAATATTATCTTTCTTACCTACAAAGAATCCACCTATTAAAAAGAATAATGGAACACTAAATCTAACTGTATTATTAAATACAAAATTAGCTTCAGATGAATATGGTTTAAATGGTCTAAGATGAAGAATAATTATTAATACTGCACATATATATCTTAAGATATCTAAGTTATTATAATTAATTTTTTTACTTTTATAGTTCTTATCTATTTTCTTTTGAATAGGAAAAGATAGTATAAAAAGTATTATTAATAAAGATATGATTATTATATTTATATATTCCATATGATCACTCTCATAATAATTATAGCATTAAAAAAAGATAGTATTGTTACTATCTTTTTATTACATTGATTTACCTTTAGTATCTACTTCTGACTTATTCTTAATTACTTGTATTACTTCATCAGAGTAAACAATACTTGTTCCATCTTTCATAGGATATATTATTGAATTATATTTAGAAATTTCATTTATATGAAGTTTATTCCAGTACTGTTCATTTAATTCTACATAACTATCACTTATTAAATCTTTGTAAGTACCATCAGGATTTGGATGTAAGAACATTACTCTAGAACCAAAATCATCACATGCAATAACATCATCTTTATTCATATGAACAATTTTAGTATCACCTTTTTCATCCATAAAGATTACATCTAAACTATCTAAATCTTTTTTTGTAGAAGTATTTTCTTCTTGTTTTGGAAGAACATATTCTTTATCTTTAAGTGGTTCAATTTCTTCAAAGAAGTTAGAATCGACAGTAATTCCTGCAGATTCAAACCTTTCTAATGCTTCTTCATTCGATATGTTACCTTTTATTAATTCACTAGTTACTTCTTGTACTTGTCTTTGAGCTTCTTCTATCTCTTCAGGAGTTAAATCATAATAATTTGCTACGTGTCCAATTACAGTCTTACCATCATCCCATGGAGCATCATGAAATCCTTTACTAGAAGGTATTTTAACTGCATAATCAGTTACTCCATATTTAGGTTTAGTATCTGATTTTTCAAGATTACCTCTAATATGTTTATAAGTAGAAACTCCAATAGTACCAATTCCAGCTGCAACTGCTACAGCTGCTGCAAGTGATATTATTCTTTGTTTAACATGTTTATCTTTAATTGTTTTTTCTTCATCATCTTTTAATACTATTACTCTGTCTTTAGGTTTAGCTTCAGTTTCAACTTTTTTCTCTTCCTTAGGTTTTACTTGTTCTACTACAAGTTTATGTTTAGGATCATTTGGATTGTTGTTTAACTTAACAAGTAAGTTAGAATTACAATAGTTACATTCAACCATTCCTTCGTGGTCTAAAGCACCAATAGGTCCACCACAACAAGAACATTTAACAACTTCTACTTTCATAGTATCCTCCTATAATAATTGTTCTAATAAATCCATAACCATGTCTTTTTCATCATCTGTTTCGACATTTACTAGTTCTAGATTATCTTCATTTAATGGATCATAAGAAGCAACATATAAATCACCATCATCTTTATCTTCAGTATATACTAGATAACCTTTTTGAGTTTCAGGATCTTCATATGCTAGTATTGCTTCATATTCCTCTTCTTCACCATTTTTATTTACTAATGTTATTTTCTCCATAACGAACTCCTATTATTCTTGTAATCATTATAACATAAAAAAACAGGACTGTTCCTGTTATATTTGTTGTTGTTTTCTTGTTTTTACACGTTCTTTTTCAAGATCTTTATATACTACTCTTACAGAGTCTTCTCTAAAGAATGGATATTCATCACTAATAAGCGTAATATCATCAGATAGTGGTGCTTTAACTAGTTTAAATTTACCACTTTTCTTTTGTTCAACTTTATATGCTTGGTACATATAGTGAACTAGTCTTCTCTTTCCTGTTAAGCCATCTACATTTGGATTAGTTGTCCAACTATATTCTGGTTCATTAGGAACAAACATCATATTATCTTCATCAATTTGAACTAGAGAATAAGGTTCATTTGGTTCAGTAGCTACTTCATATTCTATATAGTCTTTATTATTGGCCATCTTCTCTTTTAAATAATCTAAATTTCGATCTATATTTATAAGTTTCTTACTTTCCAAAAACTGTGCATATTTCTCATCTTTAGGTAATACAGACACAACATGAGGACCCCATTCAAATCCATCTTTTCTAAGCTTTTCACAAGCAATACATCTAGTTAATAATCCTTTAGTATAAACATGCTGATGGTATCCTATAATATCACAACTACTTTTTTTAAAATTCTTAATATAATTATCTATTCTTACTTTTAAATTCTCTATCATCATAGTTTCCCCCTATATATAGCTTTTTATTATAGCATAAAAAGACACTTAGTTAACACTATTATTAGTAAAGTTTATTATCATTATTATAGTGTTATGTTATTATATAATTGGATGATAATAAAATAGGAGGATCTTATGAATAAAGAAGAAACTGCACAATTATTAATCAGTCTAGTTAACGAGTATGATACTTTTGTAGCTAATCTTCAAAAAAATAGTGATTATTTAGCTTTTGTTGAAAAATATGAAGCTGCATCCGATGAAGATAAACCTAAAATAGAAAAAGAATTTGAAGAATTTATAAAAAAGAAATTAGATGAAAATCTAACTAAAGTACCTCCTAATGTAGCAAAAGAAACTCTTATTAATATTTCACAAAGTCTTATAGATGAATATAAAATACCAAGAGATATTAATTTTGGTATGTCTACATTCGATAGTATTGTAGATACTTTAATTGATTCAGTTATAGGTGATACAGAATTATTTAATAGCTTATTATCAAATGAAGAATTTATGAATACTTTTATATATATAAGTCCAATAACAAATAAGATATTAAAGAATTCTAGTGATAAAGAAGCAGTATATAATTTTATTCATCTATTTAGTGAAAATTGTAAATCAGATAGTGAAGAGAAAAAATATAATCATCTTAATCAATTATTGTCTCAATATGTAGGAATAATATTAAGATCTGATAAATATGATGATGAATTTAAACAAAGATTATTAAATGATCCTGAACTTATTCCTTTCTTTGATATGAATACATTATTTAGAGAAATAACTTCTTCTACTCTACCTAGAGAGATTAAACTAAGTTATTTAACTAATCCAAAATATAAAGGTGAAGCAGATAAATATGGATTTACTAGAGCAATTAAAGAATTATGCAAAACTAAAGAAGACTATCTATCAATAATAGATAACGATGCACTTATTGATTCTGTTGACCTTTCTATTTTACTATCTTCAGCAAATTTACCTAGTGAAGATTTAAAAGAATTGTTTTTCAATAAAAGAGTCCAAGAACATATGGAGTCTTATGAAATAAGTAGATTTATTGAAGAAGCTAATTTAGATTATGAAACAAGAAAATCTATATTGTTTGATGAGAGAATTGCTCCTATGATAAATTCTACATTTGTAAAAAATATAGTTGGATCTAAACATTTAACAAAAGAACAAAGATTAGAATTATTATTAGATGATAGAATCTATAAACATATTCACGATGGATTTGAATTTGAAGGTATAATAACTACGATAATGAAGTCTAGAGATATACCAATCGATGATAAACTAGCTATTGCAAAAGATAGTAGATTTAATACTGAAATAGATGGAGATGATATGCGTAAATTATTATCAGATCCAAAAATAAGTATTGAAGATGCTAATGCATTATTACTTGATAAAAGAATGTTCTATAAAATTATTGGAGAATATCACGAAGAGTATAATCCAGATAAATATGCTAAAAAAGGACCATTTAAATATGACAAATATGAATTCTTATTACAATTAATGGAAAAGAATCCATATATAGCAAAAACTATATCATATAAAATATTTAATGATGACATTATAGATCTTGGAATTGATTTTATTGATAGATTAAGTAGAGATGCATATTTATGTGATATATTTGCTAGGAATTATTCAGAAAATCAACCAATAAGAAAGTTATATATTAAACATGCAATAGATTCTATACTAAGTTCAAGCTATAAAGACGATATAGATATATCAGAATTTATAACTAGAATTGTAGATTCTACTGCCGATTATAGATATGAAGATCAAGATGAATTAAGTGGCGAAAGAATTGAAAGAAAGATTGTTAAAATAAGAAATGATTCTCATCTTGAATATGATAAGCTATCTAAAGATAATTGGAAGACATTAACCGAAATAGCATTAAGAGATATAAGTCCTTATCTAAAAAAAATAGAAACAAGTTTATTTACTATGGCTAGATATACATCTGATCCTAGATTAAACATATTACCTGATGTAGATACAAATGAAGATTTGGATAATTATGAAGAAAAAAGAAGAGCACTATGTGATGAAGTATTTAATAAGTCAGTAGAGAGTAAAGACTTAGAAGGTGCTAAAAATGCTTTCTTTAATAAATACTATAATATAAATCTAGAAGATGCTATTGAAATAGTTAAACTATATGGTCACTCTATAGAAGAGTTTAGTGATGATCCTAAATATGCTCAACAAGTTAATTATATTAGGAAAATAAAAAGAGCATTGGAAGCTGGAAGAATAGAAGCTATTAAGTATGAATATGAAAATACTCCTACTCCACTATCATTTGATGAATCTATATATATGGATCAATCAATTAAGAGAATGTTCAGTAAAGATATTAGTGATAGTGTATACAAAGTACATGGTGAACAAACTGAAATTGAAGTTAATGGTAGAAAAGTAAAAGTATATGAACCTGGTTATGATTTTAAAATGTTAGTTCATAGTACTGATGCTTATGGTAAGCTTGAATTAATTAATAATAATTATGATGATTCATGGAATAAGAGTACTAGAACTACTAATCATGGTATATGCTGTTCATTAATAGCAAACAATAATATTGGAATAGCAGAAGTAAAAGATGTATTATTTGGATTCGATGGTTGGGATCCTAGATCGATTACTAAGATGGCACCATACGATATATACAGTGTAAATGATTCATACGATCTTAAAGAAGGAAGAAAAATGATCTTTATGAGTGCCGATGAAATCATAAACAATACTAGACATGCTCATAATGAAATGGTATTAGAAAGAAGAGAATTAAGAAAAGATAAAACAGATCCTTTAAAACCTAATATTCAACCAAGTTATGTAATTATTTATAGTGATATGACTGATAGTATAAAAGAAAAAGCTATAAAATGTTCAGAAGAGATGCATATACCTATAGTGTATTTAGATAAAGAGAAAATAGCTAATAATGAAGTAGCAAAGATAGATTCTAAAATACAAGAAATAAAAGATTGTCATGATTTAGATGGTAAGATTGAACTTCTTAAAGATGTTCTTCTAATACATGAAAATAATAGAAGTGGTTACAGGATATCTAATAAAGATTGGTTAGAAGACAAGTTCCCAACTAGTAAAGTTGATAAAGTAGTTAAACAACTTGTACTAGAGCTTAAACTTGTCTATGATACTACTGGAGATATAGTAACTTATTATAGACAAAGTGAAAAGTTAATGAGAATTCTAGATGAAGAAAATCAAAAGTTTATTACTACTGAAGAAAACAGTAAGAGAAAGCATACAATAGATTTACCAGTAGAAGAATATAAACTAGATTTAATGAGACATATCAATCCTAATATTGGAAAGACTAGTACTCCTCTACTCGAATATGTAATAGAAAAATTAGAAAAGAAAAAAGAAGAAGATAAATTAAGTAGAGAACTTACTTCTTTAGATAAAAATAATATTCATAAACAAATTGAAGAATTAAAGTCTTATGGATTATATCAGTATGCTGGTAGAAGCCATAATATAGGTCATATAGAAAGAGTAATGGCATTTTCTACTCTAATAGGAAGAGAAGAGCTTAAAGGTGAGGATGGCTCTTTAGATGAACATGCAATGGATTTACTTACTAAAGCTGCTATGTATCATGACTGTGGAAGAGAAAGTGACTATGAAGATAAGAATCATGGATTAAGAAGTTCTATGATATCAGAAGAATTATTAAGAAAAGATGGATATAGTGAAGATGATATAAAAATAATTAAAGTAGTTATCGAATATCATGAAATAGAAGACGATGATTTAAGATTCGAAAGATTATGTGCTAAAAATGGTATTGATCAATATCAAGTAGAATATGCGAAAAAGATTGCTACTTGTCTTAAAGATGCAGATGCACTTGATAGAACAAGATTCATTAATAAAGCTACACTCGATCCTAAAAAACTTAGAACACAACAAGCTAAATCACTAGTATCTCTTGCTACTGATTTAAATGCAGAATATAGAAATGCAGAAAGAAGCCTATTTAGAGATAGTTGCAAAGAAATATTAATGCAAAACATGGAAAGAGAATCTTCTATGGGAGAAGTTCAAAACAAAGAAACTAAAAAATAATAAAAAGCCATTTTCATGGCTTTTTTATTTTACAATTAAAAATCTTATCTTGTTTTTCTATAAACTGCTAACGCATCATCTATTTGATTTTCATTTCTAACTAGATATATAGAGTAATTATCATCACCTGCTAAAGATCTTTCAACATAATTATAAGATACACTACCAGGCCTATATCCCATTAAATAACTTAATACTTTACCATTTGGATTTAATTTAAAATTACTTACAATACTTTTATAATTATCACGTTTTTCTACAGCATCTACTTGTGGTAATAAAAATCCTCTAGTATACATACAAATATTAGATAAGTTAACAAAGTCATATGATTTATCTATAGATTTAGATAATTCAGATATATTACCTTTATAATAATTAATCCTAGCATCTTTTAATTTTTCTCTTAATAAATAATAATTCTCTCTATTTAAATATGGATTATCTATAACTGCTCTTTCTCGTGGTATTTCACCTTTTATAAACAAACCAGAATTATAAACTCTATTTGGTTTAAACTTATCTTTACCTATAATTAATCCTTTATAATCTGCTATACTATCCCAAAATTCTTGTGGATCACCTTTCATATTATTTACAATTCTTTGATAATTTTTTCTTTTAAATGTTTTATTATCATAAAAGAAACTTAAATATTCATCATAAGAAAGAGTCATAACTGCTGCCATCTTAAACTCTAAATAATATTTAGCAAATCTATTAATATCAAATGCATCTATATTAAATGAATCATATAATATAGCATTTAATATTTGATCTCCACTACCTATAACTGATAATACACTTTTATTATTTTTTAATAGTTCTACATAATTATGATCACACATATTTTCATTAGTTGTTTTATATACTGATGAACAATCACTATGTAGTGGTATTTGTTTACTATTACTTCTTATTATTGTTTTTGCAAGTTCTACATCCTCTCTAATATTCACACTATCATCCCCTAATTAGTGCTATATTATATCACATAATTCATAAAATGTTAAGCATTATATGGTTTTTATTAGAAGATATAGTTATCTACTCTTTCCTATTTTCTCTTTATAATAATCTTTAGCTTCTAAAAATAGTCTAGGTGCTTCACTAAATGCTAGTTCTTTGTTTCCAAATAATTCAAGAAAATAATCTTTGCCATATCCTTCAATAATATATTTAGTTAATAAATACCATGAATTATAACTATTATTACTATTTAATATGTCTTCTAGACTATAATTAAAAGGTATTTCTACATTTTCTTTTTGTCCACTTAAATAAGTTGCAATACCTTCATTTAAATATTTTGCTGGATAACTTATATTATGTTTTTTTCTATATAAACCAGCAACAAAATGAACATATTCATGAACTATCGTTTTCTTATAATAATCTAAATTTTCTAGATATCTATCTTTCTCAAAAGCATGAGCTGTATTCTTATAATCATGAAGTGATACATATTCAATTTTGTCATCATGTGAAAATCCAATTGACCATTTAGGTATTTCATCTACTTTTCTATATGTTTTTGCAATATAATCATATTCTTCTTTAGTAGGAATAATATTTATTTCTACTTTTTCTTTTGGAATATCACTACCCCAAAAATTAAATATTTCATCTTGTTTACTATTCAAATACTCTTCAAGCTCATCAATTAAATCTGCATCTTCTTCACAATAGTTAAATATATAATAATCAGTATCTTTCTTCATAATAAATCTCCATTATTATTTAATTGTACTTTCATTTTTTTCAACTTGTTTATATGCTTCTTCAAGTTTTAATTTTTCTTCAGATGATAAAAAAACTTCTTTATGATACTTTTTAGCATAATTCCAAAAACCATTTAGTACTTTATCATTTGAAGTAGGATATACATCATGACCTGATCCTACATATATTAATTCTTTATTTTTAAATACCCAAGAAAAACCATGCTCTTCATCCCATGGAACCTCAAATTGAAGTACAATACCATCTGTTTCACTTGCTACATTTACTAGTGTCATATAATTTAAAATGTTATTCTTAGATACATCAACAGTTATTCGATTATTTTTGTATAGAAATTCATCATAACCATGCTCTTTCAAATAAGCATAATAAGACCATACTGAACACTCTATTGCATCACTAAAATCTTTATATGTATATTCTTTTATTTTTTTAGCAGTTGTTTCAGCATATTCAATTGTATGTTCATCATTCTTATATACGTATATTTCGCTTTCCATCTTTAATCCAGGAACATATATCGTACCAGTAGCATAATCATCATAAAGAATAAAATTCTTAACTAGTTCTGATTCTACCTTTTTTGTTTTTGGCACATTTTTAGTTTGAATACGATTTAACATATTTTCATCATAATAAATTAAATATACTTTCTTATCTTTAGTTTCTATTCTAATAGAGGAATCACCATCACCATAAACTCTATTTACTGACTTAATATTATCAAGTCTAATTATACTATTTTTGGTTTTATTTCCATCTAATATCATTAAATTATCAGTAGTTATATAGATATTCTTACCAATTTCTACACAATAATTATCAATTTCATTTCTCATCATTTCTAATTCGTTAATACGTTTGTCAAAATTAATATTTCTAAATATAAATAAAAATAGAAGAAATATATAAAAAATAGCAAACATTATTGAAATAATATAAAATGATTCAATATAAATAGCTCCCAAAATTGCTATTGGTATGCAACCTGTAGATATAAAAAATACAATATCACTTTTTTTCTTCTCATTTTTTATTTTATCAATTAATTCATAATAACTTATAATTTTCTCTTCCATAATATCACCAACTATATATTCAATTATATCAATTACAAGCTATTAATAACAAGCCATTAAAGATTTTTATAAATTATATTCTAATCATAACTTCATAATAAAAAAACTACCATCGCTTTGGTAGTTCAAAATGGGTTTTTGGTAGTTCATTTGGTAGTTAGAAAATTATCAAACGCTCACAAACCCTTATAAACAAAAGTGACACTGTCTCTCGACAGTGTCTTCAGGGGGTTTTGGTTGAATACACACTCACATTAAAATCGTAAGTGCGAAACGCAAAATGTTTTATCATCTTGCACTTTAATCATAATATGGAATTAAATTATTGTCAATTAAGATTATTAAAAATATTATAAGAATATTATTCTTTACATTTAAGACAAAATAATTTTATTCATAGATAGATTTTTATTAATAAGTATGGTATTTTATATATGATAGGAAGGTGTATATAATGAATCAAGGATATTATAATAATGGATATAATAATAATCCATACTATAACCAAAATCCTAATATGTACCCTAACAGAATGATGCCACAAAATGGTAGAATGCCTGTTAATGGTCAAAGACCACCAACACCTAATAATGGTAATATGCCTACTCCACAAAAACCTAAAAATAGCAGTGGAGTTAAAAAGATGTTACCACTTATTATAATAGCTGGTGTACTAGGATTAATATTAGTTATATTATTTGTTGTATTATTAGTAAAAGTTGTATTTAATAAATCAACTCCAGAAAGTCCACCACAACAAAATCCTGACCCTTCAGTAGTAGAAAATAATAATAAAAAGGTTGGTACTGATACTCACGGATATGTAGAAGTTCCTAATGACTGGGTTGCATTCTATGATACTCAAGTAACTGATACTACATTAATTCAATTCTCATCACAAGATAAGAAATATATTATTTCTCTTGGATACTTCCCTGTAGGTCAAACTGATTCAAAGAAAGCTGCTGCTGCACTTGCACTTAATTTAAAGAATGCTAATGCTACAGACTTAAAAGCATGGGATGATATAACTATAGGAAGTTATACTAATGTATATAAAGTACAAGGAACATATACAGATGGAATTACTTTAGCTGGATATTTCTTCCAAACATCAGATGGAGCTACTCGTTGCGTAATGATAGAGGGACCTAATAAAGATGATAAATCATTTGGAATACCTTATACATTTACAATGAATTCAAATGGAGATAGTGTAATAAATACTAATCCTTCTACTCAGACAACAATTCCTGATACTAATGAAAAAATTCCATCAATGCCAGGATCAAGTCAAGGATCTAGTAATGATGCAACTAATAGTATAGATTCAATACTAGGATAAAAAAAAGTTCACTTATGTGAACTTTTTTATTTATCTAATTCTGCTATTAAATTCATATCTGATTTAATTGTTACTTCTATATCAGTATTAGTTGAATATTCTTTTTCATGATTAAGCCATCTAACAAATTTATATTCCCCTGTAGGAAGCATTTTAACGCTTAATACTGAACCTTCTTCTATATCTAATGTAATTAGACTAGCTTCTATCATATCTTCGTTATTTACTGAATAAACGAACGTTCCTTTGCCAAGAGTATTTATAGTTACAGAATATTTTTGTTTTTCTTCAACTTTCTCTTCTTTATTATCACATCCAGTAAAAGATAATAATACTAATATAGAGAATATTGCTATTAATATTTTTTTCATATTACTCCTTTTTATATAAAAGAAGACTAAGATAACTCTAGTCTTCTTTTATTATCTTTTTCTTATTTAATAATACCAATATTATACTATTTTTACAAAATCATTTTACATTTATGAACAATATAAAAGTATCACTTATATGATACTTTTTTATTAATCTGATTCAATTGAGTTTACAAGTCTTTTAAATAATGGATCAGTTGCATTTTTCTCATCGTTTAAGAAGTCTTGTGAATCTACTTTAGCTTGAATAAGTATTTTATAATCACTCTTAAGATTTGCCATCTTAAATGTCATATCTCCACTCTGTCTAGTTCCAAACAAATCTCCACTACCTCTTAATTTAAAGTCTTCTTCACTTATTTCAAATCCATCATTAGTCTTTTCCATTATCTCTAGTCTTTTTGTATCTTGATCACTTATAAGAATACATTTAGACTGGATATTACTTCTACCTACTCTTCCTCTTAACTGATGAAGTGTAGAAAGTCCAAATCTATTTGCATCAAATATAACCATCATAGTAGCATTAGGTACATCTACTCCTACTTCTATAACAGTTGTACTAATAAGAATATTAATAGTATTAGCTTTAAACTCTCCCATGATAAGATCTTTTTCTTTACCTTTCATCTTACCATGTACTATATCTATCTTATATTTATTTCCAAATATAAGATTCATCTTATCTCTTATAGTATATACATTAGTTAAATCACTATCTTCACTTTCTTCGATTAGAGGTGCTATTACATATATTTGTCTATTTTGTTCAAGCTCATCTTTCATATGCTTATATACTTCTCTCATCTCTTTAGTAGTATATACTTTAGTTCTTACTGGAAGTCTTCCTTTAGGCATCTCTTTAATAATAGATAAGTCCATATCACCATAGATAGTTAATGCATATGTTCTTGGTATTGGAGTAGCACTCATATATAAAACATCTGGTTTAATACCTTTATTCTTTAAGTTACTTCTTTGGTTAACTCCAAATCTATGTTGTTCATCTGTTACTACAAGTCCTAAATTACTATAAGTAACGTCTTCTTGTATAAGTGCATGAGTTCCTATAATTATATTTATAGTACCTTCACTTAACTCTTTATATATCTCATCTTTTTCTTTTTTAAGAACTGATCCAGTAAGTAAGGCTACATTAATATCAGTATCTTTAAGAAGTTCTCTAATATTGTTATAGTGCTGTACTGCAAGTATTTCAGTAGGTGCCATCAAAGCACTTTGATATCCACATAGATAGTTATAATACATAGCAAGTATAGCTACTATAGTCTTACCACTACCAACATCTCCTTGAAGAAGCCTATTCATTCTATGCGGACTATTTAAATCATGTATAATCTCTTCTAAAGCTTTCTTTTGATCATTAGTAAGTTCAAAAGGAAGATTCTCTATAAAGTCATCTAACTTCTTATCAGTCTTTCTTACTACACCTACATTATTTTTATTATTTTGAGCTCTTAAATAATTAATTTTAAACATAAATTCAAATAACTCTTCATATTTAAGTCTAATACTAGCTTCTTTAAGTTTTTCATAATTAGGTGGATTGTGTACTATATTTAAAGCAGTCTTCTTATTTAAGAAGTTATATTTCTCTATTAAATAATCTGGAATACTATCATTTAATTCTTTTCCATAAGTACTTATAGCATTATTTATAGCATTACTAAGTATCTTTTGAGATAATCCACTAGTAGTATGATAAACACTTTCTATCTTTTCTGTATTACCTAGTATTCCAAATTTTATATCACTAGCATTAATAATATTCTTAGAAGCATCAAACTTACCTATTACTATGATGTTTTCTCCAATAGTAAGATTACTCTTTAAAAATGCTCTTCCAAATATAGATACTCCTACCATTCCATCGTTAGTAGCAAGTCTAAAATTAAGTTTGTTAGTACCTCCTCTAAATCTTATTACTAGAGGTACGCTATCTACTTTTCCGTCTATAACAATTTTTTCTTCTGGATCTTTAACATTTTTAAGATCACTTCTTCTTAATACATCGTATCTGAATGGATAGTGGGTAACTAAGTCATCTATAGTATTTATACCTATTTTATTAAGTAATGGTTCTGTCTTTGGACCTATTCCTTTTACTTTAGATAACTTATCCATACTATCACTTCCCTAGCGCATATTATATCATAAAATAAAATTTAGTCCAAGAAAAAACGTTGTTATTTTTCAAACAACGTATCTCTAAATAAGCATACAAGATCTTCTTCCAGTTTAACTGTATTGTCATCTAAAACTGTGAAGTGAAACTCTTCATTTTCATAAAGATTAGGAAATTCCTCGTAACTTGTTCTATTAATTAAGTAAATGTTCTTATCTCTAAGTTCATATACTCCTTGAAGTTCAAGGTATCCTTCACATATATTTATGTTTAAACTATATGTTCCATCATCGTTTAACAGTAATTTAGAGTTCTTATCATCTTTAACTGTAAAAGTTCCTGTTACATCATTAAGCGAAACACTTCTATCGACATCTCTATCGATGTTATTTCTTAGTTGAACATCATCAGAAGATATATTAATTGCAAAGAATACAACTAATATTAAAATGATGATTCCAAGTGCTATAATAGACTCTAATTTTTCCATGAAGACCTCCTCTACTACTTAAAATATATCATATAGGCCTTTATTATGAAATAAATAACAAAAATATTTGTTTTTACTTGACAAAACATGGACATTTGATTATTATAGAAATCACCAATTCGATAATTGGCGAATTGGTCGCTAGTATCACACTAGCCAACCCCTTTTTATTCTTTTGTGAAGTGCCTTCTCAGGGGGAGGCACTTCTATTATTTTTGTAATTAACTTTTATAGTAAAATATATCGTCATTTGACAAAGCTATTTTACTTATAAAAAAAGAACTACTCATGTAGTTTTTTTTATTATTCTAATGTAGCCAAATAGTCGATAACTGCTTCTTCAACATCAGGATAAGAGTCAGAATATACAACTTGATCTTTTGTAAATGTTGGAGTTCCAGGAATTGGATTTCCATAAGCATCTGTGAAACCAAATTCTCTACCACTTCCACCGGAAATATCTTCTATCCAAAAGACATGATCTCCATATCGTACTTGTGCTTGGAACACCCCCCAAGAAAATAAATTATGCATAGAATCCACAAAGTCTTCGTGGTCAAAGTTTTCAGCAATTTCATCTCTTTTTGTTTTTTCTGGTGGTTTTTGCTCCTTAGGTTCTTCTTTCTTTTGTTCTGGTGGAGCTTCTATTACAGCTTCCACTTCTGGTAGAGCTGAAAGCTGGCTCAATTCACCAAATTTAATCGTTGAAAGATTACTAAAAAGTGTATTTATAACAGATACATAACCATCTAATTCTCTTTTTCTTGCATTTACATCACTTTGAGTTGTCTTATTAGGATTATCATCTGGAAGTGATTTATTTCTTACTGCATTATTATATTTAATTTTAGAATATGAGGCAGTTGCTAGATAAGTATATAAATCAGCTAAGACTTTATATATTTGTGAAAAGCCTCCACTAGATAAATCATCTTCTATAGCTGTCATATTTTGCGTACTGATGTTATTAAGTGAACTCTGTAATTTAGTTGCTACTTCATCACTCCATGTAGAACCAAAACTATCAATTAAAGATTTGCACTGATTCTTTATAGCTGTTACATCTCTAGAATATGATGATTTAACTGATTCTAGTTTAGTCTTTACATCATTTACTTGATTTTTTAAATTCTGAAATTCTTCAGGTGTTAAATCACTACTTACTCTTACTGCCATATTCTTGTTACTCCTACTCTAAATACAATTATAACATACCTATATTCTCAAAAGATATTTCTTTTTCTTTTGAAAATAGATTATTTACGATATAATGTTAATATAGGAAGTGATAAAATGGCAAAACACGTATCTATAGATGATGATTTAGAAAGTTTTTTTAATACTGTAGAAGATGTTCGTCAGTCTATAAGAACTACGAATGCTACTTATCACAGCGAATTAGAGCCAATTTCAAGTGCGGTTAGCTCTTTCTCATTTGGTTCTTGGAGTGATGATGTTCAAAAAAAATTAGAAGAATGTGTTAATACTACGCTTGGAACTAATGGTGTATATGCAATTGAAGATGATTTTGGTAGTGGTGGATTTAAACAGCTCATGGATTGCATGGATCAATTATACAATGATAGTTATATGGCAAACGAGAATAAAAAAGAATATGTTAGATTAAAGAATAAAAGAGACAGTGAACCAGAAGAAAAAGATGGTAAAAAGAATCCTAATAGGCCATCTTCAACTGCTGTACAAAATGCGAAGAACGATGTAGAGGATGTAATAAAAATAATTAATACAAGTTTACTAAACCTATCTAAAATAGTATTTGGTGGAACTGAAGGCTTAGAGACAGTTTCATCGCCACCTGATAGTACAAGTTCAAGCAGTACTTATACCGGAGACACCCTTAAATATGCGTCTCCAGGAAGGGACACCATGGAAGCAAGTGGTGTTTATGCAAGTGATGGAGGAAGTGATAGGAAGCATTTTACTACCTATATGGATTATCTAGATAGTATTAGATACCGTGCTGATGATAGTTATGACTATTATAAACTCGTTAACTTAAATTTAGCTGAATTTGGTGGAAATGATGCAAGCACAAACGTCTACATTGCAGAATTTAATTATCCACCATATGTTGTAGATGGAGTTAGACAAGATGGTGGGGATCCAATTGCAATGTGGAAAAGGCTTCAAACTGAAGGTCTACAAGCGAGAAGTAAATATAACCAATAAAAAATACATTTTTCAATGTATTTTTTTGTTTCACCAATTTGTTATATGCAGTATAATAACAATATTATAGGAAGTGATAATATTGCAGTACAAATATCTATAACAGATGATTTAGATTCATTTGATCGAACAGTAGACAATGTATATCAAGCTATTAGAAGTATCAACGCTGATTATCACAGCCAACTTGAACCAATCTCTAGTACAGTTAGTGATTTATCATTTGGGGATTAAAATACGATCATAACTAACAAAATAAAAACATTTCAATTATTGAAATGTTTTTTTATTATCTTTAGCAAGTCTCTTACAATATTCTTTAGCATGTTCATTAGGAGTTACATTTCTTACTATTCTTTCATATTCAGATATAGTATTGTCTGTACTAATTATATTCTCAAGTAAGAATAATGCTTTATCTGGGTCCTCTTTATATATTTGTACTAGTTCTACTGCACATATATAACTAAATAAATACTTCATTGTCTCATCTATATTAACTGGTGTTGTTTTAAGTAATCCTTCATTTTTACATATCTCAATAAATACTTTATCTGGATTATCTATCTCAGTAATATTATCTACTGTTGTGTTATATGCAATATTAAATATATCCATTACATTACCAGCAGTATAAAACTTATTTAATCTATTTCTTTCTAAGTCTAAGAAATAATCATCGTGAGTTTGTTCCCTTAAATATTCATCAGCAAGTATCTCAAAGAATTGAGATTCTATCTCAGTAAATAATTGTAATGAATCATATCTCTTATTATTTTGTTTAAAACTTAGTACATGTCCTGCTTCATGAATAAAAGTCTCTATTATTTCTTCATCTTCACCATCTGTTCCTATATTCATATAGAATTTATTAAGTACTGGAATAGTATACGTAGTTGAATCAATTGGAGACATAGGAAAGAAATTAATTCTATTATGTCTTTCCTTATCGAATTCTTCATAAGCTTTATAAAACTTTCCACCTACACTCTTATAGAATTCTCTAGATAATTCATACATATCTTTAAAGTTATATTCCTTACCTTCTCTTGTATATCTTTTATCTTCAACATAGTCATCTGTTAATTCTATAAACTTTCTAACATGAGGCATTTGACTTCTATATCTAGGAATATAATCCTGACATACGAAGAAGTCACCTCTTTTTACTACGTTTTCTTTTCTATCACTAGCAAAATTAGTAAGTACACATTCTAATGAAAATATATATCGAGAAAGTTCTTCTCTAATAGTTGGATTTTTCTCTTGTCTATATATAGATTTAAGTCTTTTTAAATCATTTTTAATATTATTAATAGTCCATGCCATAATTAATCTTCAAACACCCTTTTCACATGTTTCTTTAAACTCTTAACTGGAGTTAAATTATCGTGAATAGAATCATATTCACTAGTTCTTTTTCCTCTTCTAACAATCTTTTCTAATATGTTAAAAGCAAGTTCTTTATCATCTTGATATAATTCAAATAATTCTACTGCTACTAAATAACTATATGTATATTTCATTACATCATCTATATCTATTTGTACTGTTTCAGGATCAAACCCTTCTTTAGCTAAATATTTATCACATAGTTCATAAGCTTCATTAGTAGTAGCCATATTCTTAAATGTTTTATCAGTTACTCTTTTAAATGCCAATAATTCTTTAGATTTATCCACATAATATTGTGGATGATATTGAAGTTTTGTCTTAAAGAATTCATCATTAGTTTCTTTAGCATAATAATCTTCACATAGTAATTGAAAGAATATTGATTCTATTTCTACAAAGAAATCATCACTGCAATATCTACCATCTTTAAGTTTGTGCGCTATTTGATGACCATATTCATGAGTTAAAGTAATTAACTGATCTCTCTTGTCGCCATCATCACCTACTGATATATATTCTTTATTGATAAGTGGCATCATATAAGTGATACCTTCAGTAGTCTCTATTCCCTTAGCATAATTTAAATATCTATCTTTTTGATTATAATGAGTTAAAAATATTCTATTATATTTGTTAGGCATTGTTCTGTAGAATCCTCTTAATAAATTATCTACATCTTTATTTGTTAGACTACTCTTTGGAACATTAAGAAAGGCATTATCTGGTAAGCGATGATTTTGAGAGTTAAATGCATTATGAAAACTTTTTATTTCAGGAATATACATTTCAAACTTAGGCATATCATTCATAAGTAGCCAAAAGTCATACATAGAATATGGTCTCCCCTCTTCTACTTCTATTTCTGCAATAGTCATCATAACACTATGTATAGCACTTACTAATTTTTCTTTAGTTTTAGAATCATTAGTATTCTTATACATGTTCTTAAGAACTTCTAAATCATCTCTCATGTCCTCTGTAGTCCAGCTCATATAAATCACCTTAGCACACTATAATAACATAATAATTAAAAAATACTAAGAAATATTAAGCTTCTTAGTATATTTTTTTATATTTTTATTAATTTCTACATTCTCATGTATTCTTTGAAGTTCAGGCTTACCTCTATCATAACTTGTTATTTTTTTAAGTGCATATATAGCCTTATCAGGATTTTCTTTATATAGTTCATATAGTTCAACTGCTATTAAATAACTATATAGATATGTCATATTATTAAAGATACTTAATCCTTGTAAATAATCATTTCTATCTTTAACTAAAGATGTGTAATATGAATACGGATTACTAACTGTAGAAAGTTTATCAAAAGTTTTATCTACAGCATTTTTAGTTACTATATTATTCTTTCCACAATTATAGTGGAAAACTGCTTTAGTCTTAGGTCTATCTCTAAAATAGTCACTATCTAATTTTTTAGCATAATAATCAGCACCTAATAGTTCGAAAAATAATGACTCTATTTCAAGGAATCTATCTCTACCATATCTTTTAGGAGATAGATTAGCTCCAATAAAATGTCCTGCTTCGTGAGTAAGAGTATTTAACATCTCTTCTTTATTATCTCCATTAGAACCTATTTCTAAATATGAAGAACCTATTCTTCTTATATTAATAAAATTGCCTTCATAAGTATCTAATGTTGGTTCAAATTTAATCATTCTATCTTTATTCTTTAATAATTTAAAAAATATATCATATATATCATTATTAAATGTTCTATAAAAGTCATTACATAACATAATAGTATCTCTTTCAGATAGATTGTATCTTCCTGTGTCTACCTCAGTATGAAGGTTATTCTTAAGTATAGGGTTAACACTTCTAATATATTCTTCTACACCAGGATATAAAAGTCTATTAGCGCTCACTTCATTTAAATCAGATATATACTTATCAAAATAAGTAAGTTCTTCACTTTCTTCAAGTTCACTAAAATCTATTTCGTCATCTTCACTAAAAGCACTTACTACTCTCCTAGCATATTCTTGAAGTTCTCTTACAGCAATTTTTTCTCTTAAAGCTTCCATACTGTAAACAATTAATTCTTTATCTTTATAGTCAGTAGATTTATTTAATTCTTCCTCTAATTTTTTAAGATCTTCTCTTAAGTTAATAGTGGTCCAAGCCATAATAATCACCTTGCTCTATATAATAACATAATTATTCTTTATATTAAATAAATAATTGTGTTATAATAATATTAGATTAAAATATGGATGGTGATTATATGGCCGGAGTAACAAAAACTAACTACGATAGTTATAAAAGTGATTTTGATGCTTTTAAAACTGCAGTAAATTCTTTATCTAGTTCAAAACTTAGTGCTGGAACAATAGATGGTTTTCAAACTAAGATTGCCGATGTAAGTATTGGAGCATTTAATGATGCTGTAGGTGCTGCATTTAAAACTAATCAAACTAAGAATAAAACTGATATTCAATCTATATCAGATGATATATCTGGTGGTGGATTTAATACTATTAAGACAACTATAACTTCGCTTGATAGTGCTAATAGTGAATTTGAAACTGCTAGAACAAATAAAAGTACTGCTGAAACAGAAAAATCTAAATTGCCAGCTCAAGTTAAAACTGGTACTAAAGAAGAATGGGTTAATGCTAGTTCGGCACAGGCTTATGCAAGCGGTCAAACTTATGAAAAGAAGATAGTAGATGTATATGGTCCTAATCCAGCTATAGAAGAAAAAGAAAAAGAAATTGAAGGATACGAAAAAGATATGCAAACAGCTGTCAACAAAATAAATGCCTTATTAGGTAAGATAGCTGGTGCTTCATTTGGAAGTTCTGGAAGTAGTGATAATCCTGCTGAAGGAGATGATTCATCTAGTGGTGATGATTCATCAGGTGGAGAAGAAAAACCTACTGAAACACCTAATGAAACTCCAAAGGCACCACCAAGACCAACTAGAGCTGAACTTGAAGCAGATGGAACATATAATAGTAATGGTGGAAGAGACGGTGCACACTATACTACATATCAAGATTATCTAAATCATTTAAGACGTAATAGTCCTCCTCAGTTAGATCCAAATTCAACTGAATATGATATTCTTTATCGTGCTTCAATTGATGGTACAAATACTATGAGGACTCCTGATATTTACATTGCTGAATTCTATGGACCACCTTATGTAATTGATGGAGTAAGGCAAGGTGACCCAGTTGAAATGTGGCGTGCTGAACAAGCTCAAATATCACGAGATAGAGCAAGATTAGGTGTTTAAAAGCAAATATTATATTTGCTTTTTTTATAAAAAAAATACATCTTTCGATGTATTTTTTGTTTTATTCTTTTTTAGTTTTTAAACTATCGTAGTATTCATATCTTCCTTTAGCATTTTCTTCATTTTGTTCATATAGAGCCTCTTTCTCTTCTGGATTAACTTTAGCTAAAGAACTATATCTTGTTTCACCATCTAAGAATTCTTTATATTTAGAGAAGTCTGCTTTAGAATCTAGTGAGAATTCTTTAGTATCTGGATTGTATCTAAATATTGGGAAGTATCCAGCTTCAGTAGCTTTCTTTTCCTCGTTACTACTATTGATCATACCACCTTTAATTCCTTGTGCTATACATGGAGCATAAGCAATTATTATAGATGGTCCATTATGGTTTTTAGCTTCCATAAATGTCTTAATAGTTTGCATCATATTAGCACCCATAGATACTTGTCCTACATATACATGTGGATAAGAAAGTGCCATTCTAGCTAAGTCTTTCTTAGCAAGTTTCTTACCTGTTGAAGCAAATTTAGCAACAGCACCAACTTTACTTGATTTAGAAGCTTGTCCTCCAGTATTAGAGTATACTTCAGTATCAAGTACTAATATATTAACATTTTCTCCAGTTGATAATACATGGTCAAGTCCATTGTATCCAATGTCATATGCCCATCCATCTCCTCCAACGATCCAGAATGACTTAGATAAAATAAAGTCTTTCATATGATCTAGGAATGGATTACCTAACTTATCGATATTATCATATACTACTTTACTTGCTTCATAATCTAGTGTCTTAGCATAATTATCAAATGATTCTTTAAGATCTTCTGGTACTTGATCCATAGATTCATTAATAATACTTGTAATCTTATCTTTATGAATCTTATCTGCTATTTCTAGTCCTAGACCAAATTCTGCATTATCCTCGAATAATGAGTTAGCCCAAGGAACATTATAACTTGTAGCAGGAATGCTTCCTCCATATATAGAAGAACATCCAGTAGCGTTTGCTATTACAAGTTCATCACCAAATAATTGAGATAATAACTTAAGATATGGAGTTTCTCCACAACCAGCACAAGCTCCACTGAATTGGAATTTAGGATAACTGAACTGACTTCCTTTAAGTGTATTAACTGGCATTACTTTCTTCTCAGTTACATTTTCGAATAAGTAATCATTCTTAGCTTTATAATCATCAGTCTTAGCTTCATTAGCTGCTTTCATAGTAAGGGCTTTTTCACCCTTCTTACCAGGACAAGCTTGAGCACAAAGACCACATCCAGTACACTGATTGTAATTTGTACCAATTGTGAACTTTAATAATTGTTCTTTAATATTAGCATCTTGTAAGTCTTTCTTAACTGTATCAGGTGCTTTCTTTTCTTCATCTTCATTTAATAAGAATGGTCTTATAACACCATGAGGACATACGAATGAACATTGGTTACACATAATACAATTTTCTGGATTATAGCAAGGTAAATTCTCAGCGATATCTTTAATCTCATCTTTGCTCTTACCACCTTCGAATGTTCCATCCATGTGTTCCATAAGTTTGCTTACTGAGATATCATTTCCTCTTCTAGAAAGAATAAGTTCGAATACACTCTTCTCTTGCTCTGGTGCTTCTTCGATAGGTGCTCCAGAAAGCTCTATAGTAGATAGAGTCTCTAGTGCTCTATCTATAGCCATAGTATTCTTCTCAATAACTTCTTTACCTTTATTACCAAATAAAGTTTCTAGTGATTTTTTGATTTCTCCAATAGCGAAATTGAAATCTATCAAGTTACCAATCTTGAATATTGCTGTAGCCATAATAGTATTGATCTTATTACCAAGACCAACATCTTGTGCTAGACCATTAGCATCTATTACATAGAATTTAATATGTCTTTCTACTAATATCTTCTTATCGTGTGCAGTCATATATTTAACTACATCCTCTTTACTCTTAGAAGTATTTAATAAGAAAGTTCCACCTTCAACTATATTATCTAACATTCTAAATTTCTTTAGATATGTATCTTTAGTACATACTACTAAACTTGGATTTTTAACATAATAAGTACTTCTTATTGGTTTATCACTTAATCTTATATGACAACGAGTAACTCCTCCACTCTTCTTAGAGTCATATTCAGAATACTCTTGTACATAAGCATCAGTATTATTTCCTACTATCTTAAGAATATCTTTAGATACACTTACCATTCCATCTGAACCAAATCCATTGATAAGTATCTCTCTTGCTCCACTTTTAACATCTAAATGAGCTTTAGGTAAGCTTAAGTTAGTAACATCATCTACTATACCTATAGTAAATCCATTAAATTTATCTCTTCTATTTAAGAAGTCAAATACACTCTTAATATCATCTGGTCCAGTATCTTTACTTGATAATCCATATCTACCACCGATTACTTCAGTATACATACCTGCTTCTTTAATAACATTTAATACATCTAAATATAGAGGTTCTCTAGTACCATTTTCTTTAGATCTATCTAGAACTGCTATAGATTCAACTGTTCTTGGAAGTACATTTAAGAAATATTTAGAACTGAATGGTCTAAATAAGTGAACTTCCATAAGTCCTACGTTTTCTCCATTAGCATTCATTATATCTATTGCTTCTTTAATAGTTTCACATACACTACCCATAGCAACTATAACTCTAGTAGCTTCAGGAGCTCCATAGTAATTGAATGGTTTATAATCAGTTCCACAAATCTCATTGATTCCTTCCATATAGCTATTAACTATATCAGGTAATCCATCATAATATTTATTCCTTGTTTCACTTATTTGGAAATATAAATCGTCATTAATATTAGTTCCTCTAGTTACTTTATTTATAGATAATGCTTTATTTCTAAATCTTGTAAGAGCATCTTTATCTATTAATTCTCTTACTTTATCCATATCTATAAGATTAACTTTTTGAAGTTCATGACTTGTTCTAAATCCATCAAAGAAGTTAACAAATGGTATTCTACCTCTAATAGTAGATAAATAAGATACACTTGTTAAATCCATTACTTGTTGAACACTACTTGATGCTAGGAAAGCAAATCCTGTTGCTCTAGTAGCATATATATCTTGGTGATCTCCAAGTATTGAAAGTGCATGAGTAGCTAAGCTTCTTGCTGCAACGTTAATAACGCAAGGAAGCATTTCTCCTGCTATCTTATACATGTTAGGAATCATTAATAATAATCCTTGGCTTGCTGTATAAGTAGTAGCAAGTATACCATTTTGAAGCGCTCCATGAACAGTTGCTATTGCACCTGTCTCACTTTCCATTTCAACTACTTTTACTGGGTTACCAAAAAAGTTTTTCTTACCAGTATTGCTCCATGCATCTACATGTTCTGCCATCGTACTAGATGGAGTTATTGGATAAATACCAGCAAGTTCTGCAAAATTATATGAAACATAACTACATGCTTCATTACCATCCATAATTTTATACATATATACTCTCCTTTACCATATACTATTACATTATATAATATTTTATAAAAAAAGATAAGTATTATTAGTACTTATCTAATTATTTTTTCTTACCTTCTTTTTCTTTAGCAGCACTAGCCATCATTTCTTCAAGCATTGTACGTGCATTTTCTGTATCACCAAGTGTTTGAGCCATTCTATTCTTAGGTAAACTAGAGTTACATCTATTTTGAACATAGTTATCTAAGAATCTAGTTTGATTATCGTTACCAAATAACTTAGCTACAATCTCTTCATCAGAAGTAACACCCAAACTAGAAGCATTCTTAAATAAGAATAAACTATTTAAATCTCCTGTTTTACTAATACTATGTTCACTACCTTTAATAAAGTATTCATATACTTTTCTAGCATCTTCACTAAATGCTGATGAGATACCTTCTCTTTGTTCTCCAGCTACTTTTTGAAGTCCTGCACTAGTTAACCATATATTAGCAAATAATGCATCTTGAGCTCTAATGATATTAGTCTCTTCATTATTAGAGTCAATCTCATATACTTTAAGTCTCTTATCTTTTTCATCATATTGAACTCTATACTTCATAGCATATTCTTTTAATTCTTCAAATGTAGGGAACTTAAGATCTTCATGTCTTATATCACTTACAGTATTAGCTCCTTGAGAATATTTTCTAAGAGCTCTAACTCTTTCTAAATCAAAGCATATCTTCTCTGGATCCATTCCTTGAGAATGTGCCTTATCTTTTATATCTTCTAGTACTTTTGAAGCAAAAGTATTATCGAATTTAGGTATTCCAGAAATACTTTGTTTAATAAGTCTAGATATATCATGATAATATACTGGGAATCTCTTTCCATTATCAAGTAGAATATGGAAAGCTTCAGTAAATGGTGCTCTTTCAAATAATATCTTATCTTCTAAAACAGCCACTATATTTTTTCTAACTACGTTAGATATAGCATCTTTTACTTCTATACTATCAAGTACATCATTTGAATATCCAAGTTTTTCTTTAACTAAATCTTCATTAAAGTAAACTCCAACTTTATTTGCTTGTTCTTTTTCAAACTCAACTGTATCATTATACTTTCTTCTCATAGAATCTATAATTCTACTAGTACTTTCTTTTACTATAGCATCTTCTATAGTAACTCCATTTAAACTTAGATTTCTATTATTTAAGAACCATTCTCTACTCTTTCTATAGATAACTTCATCTATAATATCAGTTCTTACTTTAAAGAATGATTTACTTCTACCATCATTACCTACTATTGGTTCTGATCCATATCCTACATAACCCATCTTACCTGTAAGTACTGGTGGATTATTAATTCTAGATATTAGATTAGGTTCTTCTTTTTTTATTTCACTTAATACTTTCATATATTCTTCAAGTAATCTACTAGAAGCATATATTACTATACTGTCATCTCTTACTGGACTTTCAGATAATTTAAAGAAGTATGGAATATTCTTCTCGTCACATTTCTCTCTAAATAGATTAGCCATCATATAAGTATCTTCAGCATTAGTATTAATATACAATCTATGTTCCGCTTCGAATGGTTTATGTTTATGACTAAAGTATTTATCTGAAACTACATATCTCCATGGTCCATCTAAATCTTTAGAGTCCCATCTATATCTATCATATAGTCCATCTAGTTTAGCTTCTTTTAAAGCTTCAATAAACTCAGAATAACTCTTATCTTTATTAGCTACTACAAAGTTTCTAAGAGAAACAAAGTCATCATCTACTTTATGTTCTTTAAATAATCTAATAGCATCTTCTTTAGAAAGACCTATAATACCTTCTTTCCAAGAAGTAAACATTTCATCATTCATTCTATCTTTATCAGCTTGTATTATTCTAGAATTATTTTTCTTATTAAGATTCATAATCTTATTGTGCATAGAATCATTTAATGATGCTAAAGTAATTAATCTTTTAACTTCTTCTTCATTTAATGGATTATGAATTCTATCATATATTTCAATTAGATTCATAATAGATCACTTACTTTCTTCTTTTCATCTTCTAATATGTCATTAACAGTAAGAATAGTCTTAATATATTCAACTTCAGGTATCTTAGTATCTAAAGTTCCAACAATCTTATAGATATTGTTATATTTAAGTTCAAATGATTCTTCATCTCCAATATTAGAATCACTAGCATAATTATTACTTAACTTTCTTAAATCTGCATTCTTCTCAATATTAGATATAACATTCTTATCTATTTCTCTTTCGTATGAAATCTCTTTCTCATTCATATTAGAATCTATATATCTAGTAAGAACTCTTTTAATAAGTTCTCCACTGTTAGGATATATTCTTATAGATGTTGATATAATTGATCCTTCATAGTTATCTGGATCAAAAAAGAAATAGTGCGTATAATTTAAATTACTTAGAGTAAACTTATCATCTAGTATCTTATTTTCTATACTAGTTAGTAGGTCTTCACTCCACTCTTCCATACGTACACCTCCTCTATTATCAACTTTTATTATACTATAAATAAATAAAAAAATGAATACTTGGTATTCATTTTTACTTGTATATATATGTATATTTATTTAATATTTTTCTCTTTAACTATATATACTGGTCTATTCTTTGTTTCTAAATATGTCTTAGATAAATACATACCAAATATTCCCATACAGAATAGTTGTACTCCTGATACAAAGAATATTATACATATAGTACTTGGCCAACCACTAACTGGATCTCCAAGAAGAAGTGTCTTTAATATGATAACAAATATCATAATAAAGCTTATTACGAAGAACATTATTCCAATTATAGCAGATATTATAAGTGGTTTAGTAGAGAATGCTACTATTCCTTCAAGTGCATAAGCAAGAAGTCCAAAGAAGTTCCATTTAGTCTCTCCTGCCACTCTTTGAACATTTTCATACTCGAGCCATTTAGTATTAAATCCAGCAAAACTAAATAGTCCTTTAGTATATCTATTGTATTCTTTTAATTCTAGTATTGCATCGACCATCTGTCTTGTCATAAGTCTATAGTCTCTTGCACCATCTACCATTTCAATATCAGATAGTTTATTAATAATCTTATAGAACATTCTAGCAAAGAAACTTCTTATTTTAGGTTCACCTTTTCTAGTTACTCTTCTAGTTCCAACACAGTCGTATCCTTCATTAACAATACCATTATACATATCAGGTAATAATGATGGTGGATCTTGAAGATCAGCATCCATAATAGTAACATAATCACCCGTCGTATGAGATAGCCCTGCATACATAGCAGCTTCTTTTCCAAAATTACGAGAAAAAGAAATATAATGAACAGTCTTATCTTTCTTAGCTAACTTCTTCATAACATCGATAGTCTTATCTTTACTACCATCATCTACGAAGATGTATTCAAAGTTAACATAGTTCATCTTTTTTTCTTCATCTTTCATAGCTTTGTAGAATAACTCTAAAGATTCTTCTTCATTGTAACAAGGTACTACAATCGAAATAGTTTTCTTACCAAGTTTCATATTATTTTCCCCCTAAGATACCTAGTATTTTAGATCTATATGACCATACTAATAATATCCATTTAAATATGAATAAACTAATTAGTCCTATTAGTATATTTCTCTTATCTTTATTATTTAACTTAACCATAGAGATTACTATAGGTACTAACATGATAATTATAAAATTCATAAATATACCAGTTCTATAAGATGATGCATATAGAGTTGGTGAAAATCCTAGAATAAATCTAGATATTATACCTGCTAAAAACATTATAGGTATAAATAGTTTAATCCATTTATCTTTACTTTTAACAACTATATATAAAAGTATAACAGTTAAAAGTATATATCCTACTGATAATAAAATAGATGCTTTATAAGATAGTGCTTCTAAATGTAGATTAGGTAGTACTAAATCTCCTTCTATATGATATAGCTTATATAAGTTATTTATTCTAAATATATTCATAAATGGAATAACTATTGTACCTATAGTAAGCATTATAGAAGTAAATACTATCTTCTTATCTTTCTTAAGTTTATAAAGAATATAACTAAGTATCATATAGAATCCCATAAATACATAATTACATCTACCTAGTAACATATCGAAAGTATTATTTAGTGATAATAATAATTTATCGAATAGTCCTAATTCTTTATAATCTTTAAACCATGTATATATTTCATTATCTACTCTGTTGAAGTTTCCTGGACATATAAGTATTACTACTAAACTTAAAATAGTAATTAATAAGTATGTGATAAGTACTATATTTAGCTTCTTATTCTTAATAAAATAATATAAGTTAAATAGACATAAGAATCCAAATAATAGTGCAGCACATTGTTCCTGATTAGTACTTATTATAAGACTTGGGATAGTTAGTATTAATATCTTCTTATTATATGTTTCTCCTCTTAATATATTTACTATAAGAATAAGAGAAAAAACTCCAAGAGAAAGTGTCCATAAATAATTAACTGTAGTAGCACTCCATCCAGCACTACTCATATCTAAATAAGTATATAAAAGCATAAATATAGCTAGTACATATTTTATAAACAAATCATCTTTTCTATTAAGTATTTTATTCATGCTTTTATATAGAAGTACTATCATAAAAGCATTTATTATTCTCCATAGAAAAGGAATATTTCTAAGTATATTAATAAGTATAAATTCTAGTATTACTCTCGATGTAGTACCATTCCATCTAGATTTAAGAAGTGTAAAAATATCACCTTTTAGATTAGAAAATACTAGAGCATCTCCAGTAAGTGGATTAAATATAGTACTTACTGTAATTGCAAATATTATTACTATTATTAAAGGTAAATGTTTCTTTAAAAACTCTTTCATTTCTTTACCTTACTTTCAATCTCTCTAAATATTCCAAAATACTTGTCTTCTATCTTAGTATCTTCTGGTACTCCAATATATTTCTTAAAATCTCTTTTTTGGAATATAGTATTAGGATTATATCTAAATACGTAATAGAAAGGATTAGATTTAACTACTATAGTAGTCTTACCTCCATCTATTTGTTCTTTAATATAATTGTTTCTAGATACATCAACATACTTGCACATAGCAAATATAGTTAAATAATATATAGTCATTAAAATAGTAACTATTACACATATCTTATTATTAACTTTTATATTCATCTCTTTGTATAAGACTGCTGTAGATATTATAAATGCAAATAAGAATAGAATATTAGATCCAAAATCATAATCAGGAGATACTATTCTTAAAGAGCTGCATAATATACCTGCTATTAAGAATAGAAGTAAATAGTTTCTAGTTTTAACTCTTGTTATATAATGTATTACTGTTAGTAAGAATAATACTATATAGATTATGTAATAAAATATAAAATACCAGTTCTCAGTAGCAAATACACCACTATATCTATTTATTACTAAATTAAGATTAACTGGTGAATAATTAAAGAAATTATATGTTAAAGATAAGAATGGTATAAGACTAAATAGTACTATTAATACTCTCTTAAAACTATGTTTACCTAGTTTTTCATTTAAATAGAAATCTATTGGAATCATACCGATAATTATTAATAATATATTCTTTGAGAATGTCTCATCAATAAATGTTGGAATGCTATCATTTAATACTTCAAAAGATGAGAATAGCATAGCTTTATCAACATAGAATAAACTAATTATAGATACAAATATATGTATAAATAAAAGTGCTATATAACTCTTTTGATATCCTTTAATACTGATAGTTTTATATGCATAAAATAGTATGTTAGATAAAAGAAATGCTATAGATAAATGAACACTTACTAGTGATACAAATAGTATTATTAATAAAAGTACTATATGATTACCTATAGTAAATTTATTATTACCTATCTTATACAAATATAAGAAATAATTAAGTATTAATAAAGCTGGGAATGTATAACAAACACAACCTGTTACTGATATAAAATTAAATGAAAATGTTTCTACTCCTACAAGAAGTAATAATGTAGGTATTAATAAATAGTTAGTTTTATTTTCTACTTTTCCAAATAGAGGAATAATGTTATAAAAAGTAAATGTCATAAGTGATGCAAATAATATATCGAATATTCCTTTACTATTAGTAAATATTCCAGCAAAAAAATCACTTAATAATCCACCATTATTAAATGTTAAATTCTTAAAGCTCTCTATTATTCCACTCTTACCATTAACGTAATTAATCCAGTCGTTACCAGATAATGGTGCCAATAGGGAAATAAATAGAATAAATATAAAGAATACAGTTAATACATTGTATTTAAAGTCTAATACTTTTAATCTTTCTTTCATAAAACCACCCTATATATTATCTATAAAGTCCTCTAGATGTTTAATTATATTTTCAGTATTACTTACATACTTTTTAGGTTTGAACTTTCTTGCTTTAGCAAGTACTTTATCTAATCTATTAAAATCTTTTAAAGGTATTATATAACCTAATCTATCGAACTTTTCTACTATTTGTATTTGATGATCATTAATATGTTCTTTATATTTAGATAATCTAGCTGCTGCTATGACTACTTTCATTTTATTAAGTCCAGTAAGTATAGAGCCTACTCCAGCATGAGTAATCAAAATATCACATTCATTTATAAGTTCATCGAACTTTTCTCTATCAACGAAATCAAGTATTTCCATATCTTTACTTTCGTACTCTGTATATCCTGCTTGTACTACTACTCTTTCTTTAATATTACCTTTATCTATCTCTCTTTGAACTGCATCAAGTGGTCTTTTAAAGCTTTTATCTTGAGTTCCAAGTGTAACAAGTATCATTAGTAAATCATCCCCCAATACTTAGCTTTAGGATATAATTTAAGCATTTCTTCCCATTGTACTACAAATAGATCTGCAAATAGATATACTAATCTTCCAGTAGAAGTTTTAGTAGAGCTATTAGCTAGTGTCTCTATATAAATAATCTTACTTCCAAATATCTTACCTATACAACACATAGGACCTGCTGTATGAGTACCAGTTGTAATAATAACATCTGGTCTTTCTTTTATATACTTAAATAAGCTCTTAAAAGAGTTATAAAGCAATTTAAAAGGATAACTCCAGAAACTAGTTTTAGTACCAAATACTAGGAAACTAACTTTCCCAGGATATTTATCTTTTAAATATAAATTGCTTTTAGTCTTCTCTGTCATTATATAGTAATCATATTTTTCAAACATAGGAGATAATTTCATCATTTCTGATAAATGACCTCCGGTACTAGATATAAATAGTATCTTTTTCTTATCCTTTTTCTTTTTCATTTAAACCACCCTATTATTTAAGTAAATCATTCCATAAAGGTTTAATCTTTTTTAATTCATATTTACTAGCATTTTCTTTAGAAGCTTCACTATATTTATTATATAGTTTTTTGTCTTCAAATAACTTTTCAATATTAGAAGCCATATCTTTAATACTTCTATTTTTTACTAGTATTCCACTTCCATTTTTTAATAAATATTTTACCCCATTAGCTGTATCAAATGCAACTACTGGTAGTGAATAGTTTTGTTCTTCTATAACTGTTAATCCAAATGATTCAGTATAACTTGTTGTTACATAAACACTTGATTTTAAGCTATATTTTTCTATTTCTTTAGGAGTTAAGAATCCAGTAAGAGTAATATTCTTTTCTAGACTTTTAGATTCTATAAATCCTTCTAATTCTTCTTTCATTGGTCCATCACCAATCATAAATAGATGAATATCATCATATTTCTTTTTAAGTACTTCTACTAATCTAACTAGATCCATTTGTCCTTTTTCTCTAGATAATCTACCAATACTTATAATATTATGATTAATTTCTTTAGGTTTCTTCTTAGTAGTTTCATCTATAACATTAGGTATGTAGACACATTTAACTTTTTTATTAACTAACTTACTATAATAATCTCTTAACTCTTCAGATACAAGTACAAAATAGTTAGATTTCTTAACTGAATTAACTACTTTATTAACATATGAATCATCATCATTATGATAATTGTGTTCAGTAGCTATTTTAATAATATTCTTATCTAGATAATATCCAGCATATAGATTATGGAAATCTCTAGTAGTTATAACATATTTACTATTTATATCTAGAATAGATTCAATATTATAAGCTTTCTTATTTATTAAAGTAACTATAGCTTTAAATCCTTCTTTAACTATCTTTATAGGTTTAACAGCATCTAATACTTCATTTAATACTTTTCTATTAGGTCCATGATTAATTAAATATTTAATCTTAGCATCTTTATAATCAAATGCTGGTTTAGGAAATAACTTATATGTAGATATTATTTCTACATCGTATTTATCAAGCATTTTTACTAATGAAGATATATATTTTTCTATACCTCCAAATCCTAGATGAAGAGCAAGTATCGTTACTTCTTTATCATCTATTCTCTTATTTAAAGTATTACCATATTTATTAAATAGTACTATTAATAGAGATACTATTGTTATAACAAATACTGGATAATCTAGTTTTAATACATAATTTAAGAATATGAATCCTATAAATGAAAGAATAATTAAATACATTTCATAATTAGTTTTAAATTTATTCTTAATATATTTTTTAATTAGTGATATAAACATAACTACTATTGGAATACAAGAAATAATTACTTTAATTGTCTTTATAAGAAGCGATTCTTGTCCAAATACTTCACTATCGTATGATACTACTCCAAATAAGTTTTTATAGATCATGAATCCTATAGGAATAGCAATTATTACTAGTTTAGATATTATCTTTTTAAAGTCTTTATTTTTAATATCACTTATTAATATCATTACAAGATAAAATATCATTGGATATAAAACGAGAAGTGAATTAGTGAGAGTCATAAATAAAGTAGTTAATATTCCAAATATAACTGTCTTATTATTAAAGTATCTATCAGAATATATAAGTGGATAAGTAATTACTAATACTCCATATAAAAAATAATCTTTAAATAATAAAGTAAGTGCTGCTACTACTACAGTTAATATGTTTATAAGCATTAAAGACTTAGTTTTATTTATCTTATTTTCACTGAAATAAGTATATATAAATATAGGAGTAATTGCTAAGTTTAATAAGTTCAAAACATTACTAGCATCCTTCTTAAATATCATATAAATAAATAATGATAATATAAGTAATGCTAGATATATATTTACTTTATTTCTTTCTTTCCCTTTGTATAGATTTACTACATAAAATAAACCATATATTAGTAGTATAGTTTCGAATATTTTTCCAATATAAACTGAATATATTGAACTAATTAAAAAAGTTAGTACTTGAAGTATAAAATAACCAATTATGTACTTATTATTCTTCATTTTTTATCACCTAGTCTAATTGTATCATTTTTTGTTTAATAAATTAAGTCCTAAATTATTGTAAAATAATGTATATTTATAGACATTTAAATAGATATAGAGCCCTTTTTATCATATAATATAATTGAATAATGATAATGGAGGTGTCTATGAAAAATAAAAAATACTTATTATTTTTAGTTTTAATCATGTGCCTTTTTATAGATATAGCTGTTGTTAATGCAGCAATTATAAGGAAAGGAATAATAACAGCTACTGCTGGATTAAAGCTTAGAAGTACTGCTGGTACTAGTGGTACTCATATACTTACTATGCCATACAATGCTAGTGTAATAATTACTGAAGATGCAGCTAGTGGTAATGGATGTACAGATAAATGGGTTAAAGTTCAGTATGAAGCATCTGGTAAATCATATACAGGATATGCATGTTCTACATATATAAAAGTAACTGAAACGATAGATGATTCTACTAATACAGTAACTTTTGGTAATCACACTGCTCTTATTCCTAAGATATACACTACTACAGTAAAAAATAATACAATAGCATTTACTTCAGATAGTAATACATATTTCTTACAAGTAAATAGTAGTACTTACGATGCACTTAAAACTAATAAAAATAGTTTAGTGGGAACTCTTAAAATAAGAGATGACTTAACTATTACTACTACTGAAGTAGCAGTTAAACTATTTGATAATAAAGAATATATAGTAGCTAAAGGAACTGATTCATATTATTTTGCTACTAAGAAAGATGGAATTACAAATGCTATAGTATTTGGAGTAAAGGGAAATGCTACTGAAAACGATGTTTATAGAATGTTTACTTCTATAGTAAATAGCATTAAAGAGGAATATACAGCTAACAATATGTCTAATATGACTGATGCAGAATTTGATGCTTATTTAACTAATCAAGGATTCCCTGATGCATATAAAACTAAATTGAAAGCAATACATAAATTACATCCAACATGGGTGTTCGTAGGAACTAAAACAAAATATAGTTGGGCTAATGCAATGAAGGCACAGGATGAATTTGCAGAAAATAGTAAAGATACTTCACCTGGTAACAGTTTCTTAAATATTAATCCAACTAGAGTTGCTGAAGGATTAGAAGGATACTTATCAACACAACCTAATGACTATAGTTATTATACGAATAAGTTTGTACCTCACGATGGACTTTACTGGTACCAAGCTAATTCAGCTGCAATAGCACACTATATGGATCCAAGAAACTATTTAACTGAATCTGCATTATTTATGTTTGAAGATTTAACTTACGATAGTTCTTATCAAACAGAAGCAACAGTTAAAACAGTTCTTTCATCAGATTTCTTAAAACAATATTCAGCTTATTTTATGGAAGCAGCAATTAAATATAACGTTTCACCAATATTCCTTGCTTCACTTGTTAAACAAGAAGTAGGAACAGGAACAACTAATATATGTACTAATGGTAAAGCAGGAAAGTTATCTAACGGAGTTGACTATACTGGGTACTACAACTTCTTCAATATAGGAGCTGCTTCATCTAGTGATCCAAAACTTGCATCATTAAGACAAGCTAAAGCTTATGGATGGACTACTCCAAGAGCAGCAATAGTAGAAGGTGCTGGAATAATATCTAGAAACTATATAGCATGCGGACAATATACTTTGTATTATCAAAAATATAATTTTGCTCCTACTGCTACTAAAGAGATGTGGCATCAATATACAACTAATATCAACAGTTTAGAGAGTCAATCAGTTTCTACATTTAATTCATATAAAGCATTAAAAGTAACTGAGAAAGCATTTAAATTCGATATTCCAATATTTACAAATATGCCTGCAAGTACACCACTTCCTAAAAAAGGAAATCCAAATAATTACTTGAAGACACTTAAAGTAAATGGACTAGCAGTATCTAACTTCGATGGTGCTAAAAATAATCAATCAATAACAATTCCATTTGCAGATAAAGTTACTATATCAGGAACACTTGTAGCAAGTACTGCTAAAGTAACTGGGCTTGATACATTTACAATGACAGAAAGCACAGTAACAAAGAATGTTGTAGTAACAAGTGCTAATGGAGTAGCAAAAACTTATAAGTTAACTATTACTATGGAACCTGATCCAAATAGTAATAATAACAATACAGGTGATAACGGAAATACTACAGTACCAGATAGACCAATAGATGAGCCTACTACAAATACATATACTGTAGCAAATGTAATCAGTTCATCTACTTACAAGACAGATAATACATACTTATGGAATATAACTTATGGTACTAGCGTATCTACTATAGTAAATAAATTAAAAATTTATAGTAGTACAGCAAGTATTACAGTAAATGATAAAAATAATAAAGTTAAAACTAGTGGTACCATTGGTACTGGGGATAAAGTAATAATTAATACCGGTAGTGAAACTAAAACACTAACAATAGTAGTATATGGTGACACTAGTGGAGATGGAAAGATATCTGGAATAGATCTACTTAACATGCAGAAACATATACTTGGTGTGGTTAAATTAACTGGACCATATCTAAAAGCTGCAGATACAAGTAAAGATGGAAAGATATCAGGTATAGATTTACTTAACATGCAAAAACATATATTAGGTAAATTAGTAATAAGCCAAAGTTAGGAGATAATAGATGAAGAAATTAAAAACAATTTTATTAATATTAACAGTTCTAACAAGTTTCTTTATTGGTACTGAAAAAGTAGATGCTGCATCGCTATCACTAACTGAATCGCTTAGTACATCAAGTACAGTAGTTGGAAACACAGTTACTGTTACAGTAAGAATGTCTAGTTCAGTAGCTCTTGGATATATTAATTATTCAATGAGTTATGATACTAGCAAACTTACTCTTACAAGTGGTACACAAAAAGGAGTTATATACAACTTCACTGGTAATGAAAAAAGTACTACAGTAACATTCAAGTTTAAAGCTAAAGCTAAAGGAACTGCTACTGTTACATTAAAAGTAAATGAAGCATTAGATTTTAATAGTGGTGCTGCCCTATCTGGAACTAAAACAGTTAGTAGATCAATAAATATTAAGACGCAAGCAGAGATAGAAGCTAGCTACAGTAAGAATAATAACTTATCAAGTTTAAAAGTATCTAATGGAACACTATCACCAAGTTTTAATAAAAATACAACAAGTTATACTGTCACAGTAGAAAATAGTGTTACATCAATAACACTATCAGGATCAAAAGAAGATAGTAAGAGTTATGTATCAGGTCTTGGTTCTCATAACCTTGATGAAGGTCCTAATAAAATATATGTTAAAGTAACTGCTCAAAATGGTAGTACTAAAACTTACACAGTTACAGTAACAAGAAAAGAATTAGCACCTATAAATGTTAAAACTGAAGATGGTAAAGATTTATCAGTAGTTAGAAAAAAAGAACAATTAAAGAGTCCTAATTCATTCTTTGAAGAAAGCACAATTGCATTAGATGAAAAGAATACAGTACCTTCCCTACTTTATGATTTAAAAGATTATAAAATAACTCTAGTAGGTCTTAAAGATAATGAAGGGAATGTATCATTATATAGATATGAAGATAATAAATATTATCCATATAATGAAATAAAATCTAAAACAGTAATACTTCTAAATAAGGACTATCATGGAACAATTCCAGATGGTTATAAAGAAACAACAATAACAATAAATAATATTAGTTATAAAGCATATCAAAAAGATGGATCTAAAAAATATTTGATATATGGAACTAATCTAGAAACTGGAATTACTAAGTTATACGAATATGAAGACGAAGAAAAAACTCTTCAACCATATGAAGAAATTAAAGTAGTAGATAATACTGAAATAACAGAAAAGAGAATAAAAAAGAGAAACTACCTAATAATAGGTCTTGCCTCTATTCTCTTAATCACATATGTTGGTATTCTTGTAACTATGATTAGAAATTATAACAAGAAAAAGAAAAGAAAGAAAAAAGAACTTGAAGAAAAGAAACTAAAAGAATTAGAAGAAAAAAGACTAGAAGAAGAAAGAAGAGAAAAAGAACTAAAACAACTTGATGAAAAGGAAAAAGCTTCTAAAAGTTTAAAAACAAAGAAAAAAAGTGATAAAATAGAAGAGAATAATACTGAGGGGAAAAAGAAAGTGACTAGAAAGAAGAAAGAACCATCAGAGTAGTCTCTTCTTTTTATTGGAGGTTGTAATGAAGAAGAAAAAAAAGAAAGTTAAGTTAAGTCCAATAATATCGCTAGTATATATATTAAGTAGTATTTATTTGATAATAGCAATACTTGGCTATAGTAATGTAGAAACTCTTCTTAGATTTCTAATTATTGGAGTACTTCTAATAATAGATATAGTCATATTTATTATGATGATTAAGTCCAGAGGAAAGAAACATAAGAAGATGAAGATTGCTACTAATATAGTTAAAATATTATGTATAATTCTTTTCTTATTTGTAGGATTTAATCTTAATAAAGTAATGGACTATATAAATAAACTTAATAAGAAAGTAGTTTATAGTGCTGCTATGGTAACATTAAAGACTAACAATGATATAGATTTAAATAGTATATCTAAAAAGAAATTAGGTATTATAGAGGATACAACACAAGAAGATGGTTATAAACTTGCTAAAGAGATAATTAATAATCATGATTTGTTAAAGAAGAATGAACTTGTTACTTATCCAGATTATGATTCTCTTGTAACAGCACTAAATAAAAAAGAAGTTGATTATATATTCCTGCCTGCTTCTTGGGAAGATATATATGCTAATAAAGAAGAATTTGAAGATATAGTTAAAAACTTTAAAACAATAACTACCAGTGCTAAAGAAACTACTAAAGAAGAAGCTAAACTATTAGGAACTGGTAAAGATGTAACTGAACCATTTACTGTATTATTGATGGGAATAGATTCGACAGCTAATGGTTTATCTCATTCTGATTCATTTAATGGAGATACATTAATACTTGTTACATTTAATCCTAAAACAATGACTGCTACAATGCTAAGTATTCATAGAGACAGTTATGTACCTATTACTTGTTATAGTGATCAACATGAAAATAAGATTAATGCTGCTGCAGCTAAAGGAACAAGTTGTGCTATCAATACAGTAGAAAAATACTTAGGAGTTACAGTAGATTACTATGTTAAGATTAACTTTAGAGGATTAGTTCAACTTGTTGATAAACTCGGTGGTATAGAAGTAGATGTACCATATGCATTATGTGAACAAAATAGTAAAAGACAATTTGGTAAGCATATGATCTATATAGAAAAAGGTAAACAAACATTAAATGGTGAACAAGCATTAGCATTTGCTCGTAATAGAAAGAGTTATGCTAATAGATGTGCTGAAAAATATACTAAAGTCTATAGAAGTGTTGAGCTTCGTGGACAGAATCAACAAACTGTAATACTTGCAGTGCTTGAAAAAGCTAAACAATTTAAGGATGTATCTAAAGCATATGAAATATTAGATGTAATAAGTGATAATGTAGATACTAATATGAGTAGAGAAACAATGTTATCATTTTATAACATAGCAAAAGATATGATGTTAAAATCAAACAGCGATGATGTAATTCAAGTGCAAAGATTAGATGTTGCTGGTGATGGTCAAATGATATATGATGAATCATCAAGATTAGTACTTTGGTATTATGTACCACAAAGACAAAGTCTTCAATTAGTTAAAGATGCAATGCAAGAAAATTTAGGTGCTAAATCTAAAACAATGATTAAAACATTCTCATTCGATATAGATAAAGGATATAAAGAAACAGTACTTGGACAAGGTACATTTAGTGAAGGATATTATAAATATGCTATACTTCCTAATTTTACTACCTACTCTCTTGCTACTGCACAGAAATGGGCAAAAGAAAATGGATTAACACTTAATATTAATTATGTTAAGAGTTCAACTAAGAAAGATGGAACTATAATTAAGCAAGAGTATCCAGTAAGTAAAAGAGTCGATAGAATACCTAATAAAAAGATGACTATAGATGTAGTTATGAATAACGAAAAACCATCTGATATCGAACCTACTAACACTAGTAGTGGTACTACTCCACAAGTACAGAAAGTAGATTGTATCAAAGATTATAGCAATATCGCTTGTAGTGTACCAAACTTAGTTGGTAAAACAAAAACATCAGTAAATACATGGGCAAATAGATTCTCTAATGTTCTTAAAGTAGAATATATAGAAGAAGAAAGTACTAAATCTCCAGGAACTATAATTAAACAATCAGTTAATGAAGGAACTTATGTAAGAACACTATTAAATGATGATACAGCTCTTGTACTTACAATTTCTAAAGAGAATAATTCATAAAAAGAGATTAAAAATCTCTTTTTTTATACTTATATTTACATCTATAAAGTAGACAAATTGGCTTTTTTATAATATAATTTTATAGTTAGTTCTTTTAAATATTTAGAAAGGAGACAAACATGGAAAATAAAGCAAACGACACTAAGATTATAATTCTAGGTGGTTTGGGTGAAGTCGGAAAAAACATGTATTGTGTAATGCATGATGACGAAATAATTATTATTGATGCCGGTATAATGTTCCCTGAAGGTGGAGCACTAGGAATCGACTGTGTCATTCCTGATGTAACATTCTTAAAAGAAAATCAAGATAAAATAAAAGCACTATTCATAACACATGGTCACGAAGACCATATTGGTGCTATTCCTTATTTATCACAAGAACTAGAAATACCAGCTATATATGCACCTAAACAAGCTAAAGAATTAATTGCACTTAAATTTCAAGATAAGAACATAAGATATGACAATTTATATGCATATGAAGAAGATACAATAGTTAAATTTAAACATATACAGGTAGAATTCATTAGAACAACCCACTCTATTCCAGATTCACATGCAATACTTGTTAGGACTCCAGATGGTAATATAGTTACTACAGGAGACTTCAAGTTCGATTTCACACCTATTGGTCCAATAGCAAACCTTCACAAGATGGCTAGAATTGGAGAAGAAGGTGTAGATCTATTAATAAGTGATTCAACTAATGCCTTACACGAAGGAATTAGTTTGAGTGAAAAAAGAATAGATACAGCATTAAATGATATATTTGATGAACATCCAGATAAGAGAATAATACTTGCTACATTTGCATCTAATATCTACAGATTAAAACACATAGTTGAAACATGTTATAACCATGGTAGAAAGATATGCACATTTGGTAGAAGTATGGAGAACAATATCAAGATATCTCTAGAAGGTGGATATATCGATCATGCTGATTGCTTTATCGAACCAGATGAAGCGGTTAACTATAAACCAAGTGAACTTGCAATACTATGTACTGGATCTCAAGGAGAACCCCTTGCTGCTCTATCAAGAATAGCTAATGGTACTCATAAACAAATCAAATTAAGACCAGATGATATAGTAGTATTCTCATCAAGTCCAATACCTGGAAATGCTATAGCAATCGGAAGAACTATAAATAAATTATATTTACAAGGTGTTAAAGTATATACTAATACATCATATGAAATACATACATCAGGACATGCTAACCAAGAAGAATTAAAATTAATGATTAGATTAATTAATCCTAAATACTTGATGCCATTCCATGGTGATTACAGAATGCTTAAGAAACATGCCTCTCTTGGAGTAGATTGTGGAATACCTAAAGAAAATACATTCATACTTCAAAATGGAGATGTATTAAGCCTTAAAGATCATGTAATTACTAAAGATGAACCAGTATTATCTAGCGATATATATGTTGATTCTAATAGAATGGAAAAAGTAAATAGTGCTGTTCTTCGTGATAGAAAGATAATGTCTAGCGATGGAATATTAGTAATAATAGCTAATGTAGATATGAAGAATAAGAAGTTACTTATACATCCTAATATAACTACAAGAGGATTTGTAATGATTAATGATAATGCAGAACTACTTAAGAAAATAGAAGTATTTGCAGAGAACATCATAGTTAAAAAACTAGAAGAAAATAATGTAACATTTAATGATATTAAGGGAGAACTAACATTAGAACTATTCCCTTTCATACAAGAATTGACTGGAAGAAAACCAATTATTTTACCAGTAATTCTAGATATCAAAAGATAAATATAAATATCCACAATAATGTGGATATTTTTTTATGAAAAAAGAAGCTAATTATTTAGCTTCTTCTTGTGCTCTTGTTTCTCTTATTACTGTTACTTTAATAGTACCAGGATATTGCATTGTAGATTCAATCTTCTCTTTAACATCTCTTGCAATCTTATGTGCTCCAAGATCATCTACTTCTTCAGGTTTAACTACTACACGTAATTCTCTTCCTGCTTGTACTGCAAATGTCTTATCGATACCAGGTATCTCATTAGCAACATTTTCAAGTTGTTCAAGTCTCTTAATGTAGTTTTCTAGAGAGTCATTTCTAGCTCCAGGTCTTGAAGCTGAAAGTGCATCTGCTATTGCAACTAAAACACTTATTGTATTAGTTGCTTCAGTATCACCATGATGTGATGCTATAGCATTTATTACTACATCGTTTTCTTTATACTTCTTAGCAAGATCTGTACCGATTTCTACATGGCTTCCTTCTACTTCATGGTCTATTGATTTACCAATGTCATGTAAAAGTCCTGCTCTCTTAGCAAGATTAATATTCTCACCAAGTTCACTAGCAAGAAGTCCAGTAAGTTGTGCAACTTCGATTGAATGTTGTAATACATTTTGACCATAACTAGTTCTGAAATGTAGCTTACCAACTAATTCAATTAATCCTGGGTCCATCTTATTAAGACCTAATTGGAATAGTGCATCATTACCAAATTCAATAATCTTTTGATGCATATCTTTACTTACTTTATCATAGATTTCTTCTATTCTTGTTGGGTGAATTCTTCCATCTTTAATTAGAGTTTCAAGAGTAACTCTTGCTATTTCTCTTCTTAGTGGATCAAAACTAGAAAGTACTACTGCTTCAGGAGTATCATCTATTATTAGATCTACACCTGTAATAGCTTCTATAGTTCTTATGTTTCTTCCTTCACGTCCAATTATTCTTCCCTTCATTTCGTCATCAGGAAGTGCTACAACTGTAACAGTTTGTTCATTTGCTATATCAGCAGCATATCTTTGCATAGCTCCAGATATTAAATCTTTAGCTTCTTTATCAGCTACTAATTTAGCCTCATCTTCTCTTTCTTTAATGTAGATAGAGATTTCTTTATTCATTCCCTCTTCTACTTTTTTCATAACTAAATCTCTAGCATCTTCTTTGCTTAATTTAGCTATCTTACTAAGTTGGTCTAATTCTTGTTGCTTTAATTCCTCAAGTTTTGCATATTCATCTTGAATATTCTTTTGTGATTCTACAAGTTTTTTCTCTTTTTCTTCTAAAGAAATTTCTCTTTTTTGGAACAATTCATCCCTCTTATCAAGATTATTCTCTCTTTGAGACAATCTATCCTCTTGGGCTTTTACTTCTTCTTTTCTTTCCTTTATTTCTTTATCAGTTTCAAGTTTAAGCTTATGAATCTCTTCTTTAGTTTCAAATAAACTCTCTCTTTTAACTTTTTCAGCTTCTTTTTTAGCATTTTCAATTATTGAATCAGCACTTTTTGTAGAATTTTTAATTTTATTATTGTAGAAGAAATAAAATGCAAATCCTCCTACAACACATCCAAGAACAAATAGCAAAACGAAGATAAATACATCCATAATATACCTCCATTTATGTATTTGAAAATATTAATAAAATAATTTAATATCACTATCTCTAATATATTATTTTTTACTAATAATGTCAAAGCCTTTTAGGAAAAAAGTCCAAATATAATTGATATTGCTGGTTGAAAAAAAATATCATATAATTAAAAAGAAGATATGGAGATGCTTATGTATAAAATTGACTTCAAAAAATTGGAAGAAGAAATTAAAAATAAAAAGTTCTTTATGCTAATAGAATTACTGATTGTAATAGTTATTAATTCTTTACTAGCATATATCTATTTTAAGATTTCTAATAAAGATTTTAATATTGGTAAGATATGTTTACTTTTATCTATAATATCTATATCAATAATAATATATACAATATATCAGTTTATATGTTCTAAAAAAAGTTATAACGATGCAAAATATTTAACTAATAATGGGATACTAGTCAAAAATCTAAGTATTAGAGTAGAACATTCAATATTACCTTTTGATCTAAAACCATGTGTGTACTATATAGATAATAATCAAAAATTACATATTCTTAAAGCAAGAAATAATCTACTTCTTATGGGTAAGAGTAAAGTAGATCTACTTGTAGATAAAAAGAATCCTAAAAGATATTACATAGATAGTAATATTAAGACTACTAGTAAATATGATGAAGAAAAGAACTTAAATAGTTTTAGCAAAGATATTTATCCAGATTACATTAATTACTATGAAGATAATTCGATATGTAAAAATAATATAACTATATTTGCTATTGGAATATTCGTAAGCATATACGTAATTCTATATGTAGCAGATACTCTTCCATCTAAAGCTATGCTAGGAGTACTAAGTGTATTTCTTCTATCTGGAATAATTAATCTTACTAGAAAAATAATTTCTAACAATAAAATGATAGATAAAATAAAATATCTATCTAAGAATGGTAAACTATTTAAAGATTATAAATACGAGAAAAAAATAATTACTAATAATAAAACTAATATGCTTATACCTACGATTAAACATGATGGTAAAGAGCTAGTTGGAGATAAAATACCATTCGATACTAAAGATAAGATTGATTTATTAATCGATGAGAAAAAGAATATTTATTATATCGATTATGATATAAAAACATTCAAAGAAAAATATAAATAAATAAAAGAGTCATATGACTCTTTTATTTTTCACTCTTTTTATTTGCTATACCAAAATATTCACGAGTTTTTTGTTCAAGTTCATCGTATAACTCTCTTCTTTCTTTAAGAAGTAGTTTAACATTTTCTTTTCCTTGACCAATCTTTTCACCATTATATGCAAACCATGCACCACTCTTTTCGATTATTCCAGCATTAACTGCTAAATCGATAAGTTCTCCTTCTTTAGATACTCCTTCACCATACATGATTTCAAGAGTAGCTGTCTTAAATGGTGGTGCAACTTTGTTTTTAACAACTTTGATGTTAGTCTTGTTACCAATGATGTTCTCTCCTACTTTTATAGCTTCACCTTTCCTTACTTCAAGTCTAATAGTTGAATAGAACTTAAGAGCTCTACCACCAGGAGTAGTTTCAGGATTACCAAACATGATTCCAACTTTTTCACGTAATTGGTTAATGAAGATACAAATAGTATTAGTCTTGCTTATTGCACCAGATAGCTTTCTAAGTGCTTGGCTCATTAGACGAGCTTGAAGTCCAACATGAGAATCTCCCATCTCTCCATCGATTTCCGCTTGTGGTACTAATGCTGCAACTGAATCTATTACGATTATACTTACAGCTTCACTTCTTACTAGTGCTTCACAAATTTCTAATGCTTGTTCACCAGTATCTGGTTGTGATAATAATAATTCATTTATATCAACACCTAAATTCTTAGCATAAGCAGGATCAAGAGCATGCTCTGCATCTATGAATGCTGCTCTTCCTCCTTGTTTTTGTACTTCTGCAATTGCGTGTAATGCAAAAGTAGTTTTACCACTAGATTCAGGTCCATATATTTCTATTATTCTACCTTTTGGATATCCCCCAACTCCTAAAGCAAGGTCAAGTGATAATGATCCACTTGGTACAGTATCAACTTCCATATGTTTACTTTCACCAAGTTTCATAATAGCACCTTTACCAAATTGTTTTTCTATATCGTTTAATACTTGTTCAAGTGCTTTATCTTTTTCTGTTTTGTTCATATATTATCCTCCATATTTATGCCTACATACCAATTATATAATATTATTTTTCGAAATGCAACATTTTTTAGTACAAATGTTCGATTTCTTTTTTTATCCTTGTAAAATAAGCATAAAAAAAGAATTTCTTTTTAAGAAATTCTAATTATTTACTTTCTTTTGTATCTTTTTTATCAAAAATCAATGCTTTATTAAGAGTGTAATACTGATACATTGATACAAGTGCCATAAGTGTTGAGAAGTAAATTAGATACTTACCAACGTTAGCTCCTGGAATAAATTGAGCAAATGGTATGTTGTTAAAGAATATTAATGCTATACCAACCATCTGGGTAGCTGTCTTTAACTTACCACTCTTAATTGCAGCTACTACTTTACCCATACTTGCTGCTTGCATCTTAATAGCATTTACAACTATATCTCTCATAACTATTATTACTGGAACAACTACATTAAATTGTCTTTCATGTGCAAGTATGATAAGTACTGTATCAACAAGTAATTTATCTGCTATTGCATCTAGCATCTTACCTGTATTAGATACTAGTCCATATTTTCTAGCTATGTATCCATCTAGGAAATCTGTAACACTAGCTATTATAAATAATATTCCACATATTAAATATAATACGTATACTGGTATCCCAAACATATCTATTTGAACTGTTCTAAAGTCAGATTCAAATCTATCGTATGGAAAACATAATAGTAATATTATTACAAGAGACATTATAATTCTTGTAACTGTAATAATATTAGGTAAATTCTTTTTATTTTTCATTAAATAACACTTCCAATCACTAATTCTGTTACTATTTTATCTTTTGCTGGTTTATGTACTAGTATTACTATACCTATTAATAATAAAACTAATAAAAGCCATACTGCTATTACTTTTAATTTAGAAAGATTCAATCTTTTCTTCCTTGTAATAGTATATGGAGATTGTATCTTCTTAACATTCTCTTTTTGTTTTTTTTCTTCTTCTACTATATCATCTAAAGAGATCTTAGATGTATGTTCAAATAGAAAATCATTAAACTCCTCTATTACTTCTTCAGGATTTAATCCAAGGTATTTAGAATATTCTTTTACTATATCTTTTATTCCAAGAACATCTTTAAATGCTCTTATATTCCCCTCTTCTAAACCTTCTAATAGGAATTTATCTATCTTTAAGTCATCTGATACTTCATCTAGGCTTACACCATTGGCTTCTCTAGTCTCTTTTAAATAATTTCCTAATTCCTTCAAGCTATTTCACCTCTAATTAAAAAAAATAATATTTTATAAGCCATGTTCTGTTCCTATTTCTAGGCGACAAACATTTATCTACTGGTTTCCCAGTCCCCAGCTTGATTCTTATTCTCTTACTGAAGCTCCTCTACCAAATTTGAGTTTCTCGCTCGAGGGGGTTACCGCGTTCCATTTCCACCGTTTCCAGTTTCTTCGTCACTATGGCCCTTTATAGTTACTAAAACCATATCAAAGACTTAGGTTTGTTCACTTCCGTTAGTCAAAGACTACCTAGGGTTATTTTTTCCCCTAGCACGAACACTACATCCGTCACAGAATGTGCGAGCATGGACTTTCCTCTATGCATTAATGCATAGCGTTTGTCAAAATATTATTCATCTTTACCATATACAATTTTTTCTAGTTGAGATAATCTCTTAAGAACATCTACACTTGAAACGTTCTTATTAGTTTCCTCACCTTCAGTTTTAGCTATTTCAATGCTAGTCTTTAGATTTCTTACTTCTTGTTTAAGAGCAAGTATTTCATCTTGTAATTCTGCTTTCTCTCTTTCGTAATCTCTAATTATTTTATCATAATGTTCATAATCTTCAATAATTTCATCTAAAAAAGCATCTACTTCTTTAATTCTAAAACCTCTAGTATCGATTTTGAACTCTTTATCCAAAATCTCTTTAGGAGACAAATTGAAATTTTCTTTATCCATTATTTATCACCAATCCCTTATCATTATTATCGTATAATTTATATTCTTTGTCAAACAATACCACTAATTAAATTTATTATATTATATATAATATTTGTAGAAAAAAATAGTAATATATAGTATAATTTTAAAGAGGTATAAAATGATGAATTATCCAAAAGGCATTAAACATGAAACAACTAAAGAGATAATTAACTATGGAAACCGTGGAATGGGTTTAGAAGAAGATATCAACTTAACTAATAAATATTATGTTGATAAGAACATAGCATTCATTTATAAGAAACCTACACCAATACAAATTACTAAAGTAGATTATGGTAATAAAGGTATAGTTATAAAAGAAGCATTCTTCAAAGAGCCATCTACTACTGACTATAATGGTCTATATAAAGGAAAATATATTGATTTTGAAGCTAAAGAAACTAATAATAAGACTTCTTTTCCTATTCAAAATATACATCCTCATCAAATTAAGCATATTAGAAATGTTATTAATAATGGTGGTATAGGATTCCTTATAGTAAGATTCACTAAGTTATATAAAGATTTTATACTTATGGGGGAAGATTTTATAAATTATATTGATAATAATGATAGAAAATCTATTCCTATTGATTATTTTGAAGAAAAAGGATATATACTCGAAAATGGTTATATTCCTAGAATAGATTATATAAAAGTAATAGATTCTATTTATGGAGGTACAAATGACAAGTAAAAATAAAAAGATTGATAAGATCGATAAAGAACCAGTTAAGAAACCAAAGAAGAAAAAAGTAAGTGATGGTCCTACTAAAGTACATCTAAAACCAAATGTGCGTGACCTGTTAATATTCTTAGTACTTGCTATAGTACTTGGACTTATATTTATGAATCCAATATTCACATTAGCACTAGTACTTGGAGTATTAGTATTAATAGGACTTGCTAAATTTTATTCAAAGATTAAAAGAAGATGGATTAAAGGAGTACTTACATTCTTCGTAATACTTGCACTTCTTGGATGTATTGCAGGGGTTGGAGTTGTAGCTTGGTTCATCAATTATATAGCAGTTAATGCTCCAGAGTTTAACGAAGAAGCTTTAACAATGAGTCAAACTTCAATAGTATATGCATCAGATGGATCTAAGATAGCAGAACTTGGTACTGAAAAACGTGAGATTATCAAATACGATGATATGAACGAAGCTATAATAGATTCACTAATAGCAACAGAGGACTCAAGATTCTTTCAACACAATGGACTAGATGCTCCAAGATTCTTAGTAGCATCAGTTAAACAAGCTCTTGGTCATAGCGATGCTGGAGGTGCTTCAACACTTACCATGCAAGTTGCTAAGAACCACTATCAGTTAGAAAAAGCAAATGTTACTAAAGGATTCGATGGAATCGTTCGTAAGTTTACTGATATATATATGGCAGTATTTAAGATAGAAAAGAATTACTCTAAAGAAGAGATAATTGAGTTCTACTTAAATGACCACTTCCTAGGAAATAATACTTATGGAGTTGAACAAGCTGCACATACTTACTTCAGTAAAAGTGCTAAGAACTTAAACTTAGCTGAAGCATCATTAATAATTGGATTATATCAAGCACCTGGTGCTTATAACCCATTTATGTATCCAGAAAAAGCACAAGAAAGAAGAGCTGAAGTTCTATATTATATGGAAAGACATGGATACATTAATAAAGAGGAAAGAGAAATAGCTAACTCAATACCAGTTAAAGATATTCTTAAACCTCAAACTTCTCGAGCAGCTTACTATTCATATTTAGTTACTGTTATTGAAGAAGCTAAAAGTAAATATGGAGTTAATCCTAATACTAGTTCAGTTATCATATATACTAATATGGTACCTGCATATCAAAAAGTAATGGATAATGCTCTAGCAGGGAAAACATTTAAATGGCCTAATAAAGAAGCACAAGCTGGTCTATCAGTTGTAGAAGTTAAATCTGGTAAAGTTGTTGCTATAGCAGCAGGTAGAAACCAAGATGGAGGATTGAACTTCAACTATGCTACTATGACAAAAAGACAGATAGGATCAAGTGCTAAACCAATATTCGATTATGGTCCAGGTATAGAATACAACAACTGGTCTACATATAAATTATTTGATGACTCTAGATATTGGTATTCAAGTGGACAAGAGATTCACGACTCTGACCGTAGATATATGGGAATAATGACACTTAGAAATGCTTTAGCGCAATCAAGAAACATCCCAGCACTTAAAGCATTCCAACAAGTAGATAATAGAAAGATTTATAACTTTGCTACTTCTTTAGGTATTTCTGTAGAAGCTGAAGCTAAGAAGACAAAGAGATTACACGAAGCTTATTCAATTGGTTCATTTAATGGATCTAACCCTTGGGAGATGGCTGCTGCTTATGCTGCATTTGCTAATGGTGGTTACTATTATGAACCATATACAATAAACAAGATTATATTCAGAGATACAAGAGAAGTAATAACATACGAGTCTGAAAAGAAACGTGTTATGAGTGATGCTACTGCTTATATGATTACAGATGTACTTAAGACAGCAGTTAACTCAGGATTATCTGGAGCAGCTAAATTATCAGGTGTTAACTTAGCAGCTAAGACAGGTACTACAAACCTTACTTCATCTATCATCTATAAATATGGATATAGATCTAATGCAGTTAACGATGCATGGGTAGTTGGATACGATCCACAATACTCAATAGCAATGTGGTATGGATATGAACCATTATCTAAGAAATATTACACAACAAACGATACTGCTTATACAATACGTAGAGATTTATGGGCAGCTACTGCAGGTAAGATATTCAAGAGAAATGGTCAAGACTTCAAAATGCCATCAAGTGTTGTAAAAGTAAAAATAGAAAAATCAAGTGATGTTAAAGCAGAACCTAAACTTGCTGGACCATATACACCAGCAGATAAGGTTATAACAGAATTATTTAAAAAAGGAACAGAACCAACTGAGATTTCTACTAGATATTATAAACTTGCTATGCCAAAGAACTTTGGTATATCATATGAGCCAAGTAAAAATAGAATTAATATTTCTTGGGATAGAGTTACTTCTTCTCTAGAAGTAGATACTTCTTACGGAGAACTTGGTTATAGAGTATATAAAGATGGTAAAGAAATAGCATTTACTACTAAAAATGTATATTCAATAGAAAATGTTGGAGATCCTAATGCTAGATATGCTGTAAGAGCAGGTTATAGAAATAATAAAACTAATGATAGTGATCCAGCATTTAGAGTATTTAAATACTATGATCCATCGCAATATTCATCAGAATTATTAGTACCAGCGACTAAAACATATGACGTTGGAGCTTCACTAGAAAGTTACGATGCATCACCAAGTAAGAATGATGTCAAAGTTATTAAGAGTGGAACAGATGTAACTAGTAGTGCTACTATAACAGTAGCTATTGCTAATGAAGCTGGAGAAAAACAAGCAGCAATAACTACTGTAGAACCAGAAACTTATACTGTTACATATTCTATAACATATGAAGGTTACTCAAAGACATATAAACGTACAGTAACAATAAAAGAAAGCCCTTAGGCTTTCTTTTTTTTATAATATTTACAAATATCTTTAATCTTACAATCATCACACATTGGATTTATAGACTTACATCTATATCTTCCAAATAGAACCATTTGATGATGAAGTCTACTCCATCTATTCTTTGGAAATCTCTTTTGAAGCTTGTTTTCTATAATACCTACTTCGTCACTTTCTTTAGCATATCCCATTCTTTTACTAACTCTAGACACGTGTGTATCTACTGCTATAGCAGGATAATCATATAAATTAGAAAGTACTACATTAGCAGTCTTTACTCCTACTCCAGGCATCTTAACTAATTCATTTTTATTATTAGGTACTATTCCACTACAATTATCAAGCAAATAAGAGGCTATTTCTTTAACGAATACACTCTTCTTATTAAATGTACCTATAGGTCTTATAATAGCGCTTATATCGTCTATATTAGCCTTTTTAAGCTTATCTAGAGTATCATACTTACTAAATAATACTTTAGTTACTTCATTTACTCTTTTATCTGTAGTTTGTGCACTTAATACTACTGCTATTAATAGTTCATAATCTTTATTATAATTAAGTTCACATTTAGGATTAGGAAATAACTCATCCAAATAATCTAAAAATTTATTATTATTCATTGTTCTCATCTAACCAGTTATATTCAATTATTTGTGGTTTCTCCTGTTTAGATTCTCTATAGTTCTTTTTTCTTTTAGCTACATCTTCTACAGTAGTTACTCCATCTTTATCCCAGTTATATAATACTTTATCTATATATCTAAGACTAAGTGCATCATTAGCTACTGCTTCTTTAATAGCAGCTTTAATTAATTCTTCACTATAGCCACTTTCTTTCCATGCTTTAACAAGTTCTATTTCCATAGGAGATAACTGCTTACCTATCTCTTTTTCTAACAAAGAAAATATATCATCCATATCCTCTTTATGATCATTTATTTCTTTAGTAGTCTCTGAGACGATATTAAGGCCTATTTTCTCATAAAAACCATCTAGAGATATATACTCTTCCATTATACCTTTATCGTTCTTTATGACCTTTATATCGATTAAATTACTACCAGTTAATTCAGTAATATATCCCATGATAGTTTTATCACTAACACCTAGTTCTTTAGTTATTCTAGGAACATCAAAACTAGTCATATTACCCTTACCTCTTAAATACATAAGAAAGATAAAACTATCTACACTAATCTTTAAACTAGGTAATAACTTATACATATAAAGAGGTATTACTATTTCACCATCTTTAATAGTTTCAATTATACTATCGTATTTCATATATACCCCCAAATCTATTATCTATATTTATCTACAATATATTTTATTAAAACTTCCTTTTTATTTCTTATACTTCCACGAAGAATACCATTAGTTATATCTTCATATATTTCTCTATATAATGGTCCAGGATTCTTATTTAGAGCATTCTTAATATCATCACTAGTTAAATCTATATCTTTTCTACTATATATAGGAAGTGAATCATATAAAGATGCTACTTCACTCTTATCTACACCAAGTATATTAGCAGCTTCTTGATTAACATATAATCCATATTTATATAGAGAATATATATCTATCTTATCTTTAGCAACTATCCTAATCTTCTCTATTAGATCTCTTTCATTAGCACTAAATTGATATCCTTTAGCAAAGTCTATACTAGCCCATACTCCAAGTAAATCAGAATTAAGTACTACTTTATCTAATCCCTTTAATTCTAAGTCTTCATCGAGTCCTAGATCTATAAGTAAAGATACTCCATATTTAGAGTTAGTACTAGCAAATATCTTATCTAATTCTTGTTTCTTTCTAGAATAAGATAAGTTTCTTAAAGAAGAAGAATGTTTCTTAATAGATTCTTTTACTTCTTCACTTAATTCAAAATTTAATATAGTAGCAAATCTTATAGCACGAAGTATTCTTAAAGAGTCTTGTTCAAATTTAAAATCACTACTACCTACCGTATTAATAATATGATTATCTATATCTTCTTTACCACCAAGTAAATCGATAATTTCTCCTTTAGCATCTATACATAAAGTATTCATTCTAAAGTCACGTCTTTTTAAGTCTTCTACTAAATCATCAATATATTCTATTTCGATAGGTTTTCTATTATTAATATACCTTATTTCTCTTCTAAAAGTAGTAATCTCAAATCTATTATTCTTATAATATAAAGTTACTGCTCCATACTCTTCATTAGGAAGTGCAGAATTTTTAAATATCTCAAGAATTTGTTTAGGAGTAGCATTAGTAGATATATCTACATCAGTTGATTCTATTCCTAAAATATAGTCTCTTACGAAACCACCGACAATATAAGCTTTAAATCCATGAGATTCTATTTTTTGAAGAACTTTTATAGAGGCTTCAAACATCCTTAATCACCACTTTAATTATAACACGTATATATTCAAATTATCTTGCAAAATAAAGGATAATTATGAAAAATTGTGTATATTTTTATTATTTGATATAATTTCCTTGGAGGATAACTATGTACGAGTTTAAAAAATTAGATAACGAAGTAATCAAACTAATTACAGATGACGTATTCTTACTTAAAGATAATAAGAAAGTAAACATATCCGCTATAGTAACTAACAAGAGATTAATCTTACTAGATTATGAGTCTAAAGATAACAATTATGAAGAAGCTTTAAGAACAGGTTTAAATATGGACTATATTAGAAAGAAAGTACCTATACTTATAGTAAACAATGAAGATATTAAAGAAATAAAAGAAACTAGATATTATGATAAGTATACTCTTAATAATGATTCATATTTCAATATAGAGAATAAAGAGATCTTAAAGTTCTATATAGACAAAATAAAAGAAGCTTAATGCTTCTTTTTTAATTACTTATTAACTACTTCTTTTAGAGCAGTTCCAGCTTTGAAAGTAACAGCCTTTCTAGCAGCAATTTTAACAGTTGCACCAGTTTGAGGGTTACGTCCTTCTCTAGCTTTTCTCTTAGTAACATTGAATGTTCCGAATCCAGCTATTGGAACTCTTTCACCTTTCTTAAGTGCACCAGTAATTGTCTCGAATACTGCGTCTAAAGCACGAGTTGAATCTGCTTTAGTTAATCCAGTTTTCTTAGCTACTGCTTCTACTAAATCTGATTTTTTCATTAATAATACCTCCATTTTTAAGCATGCTATATGCTTACATATTCAAATTATCATATTTTATAACGAAAATCAACATTTTATGCTTATTTTTAAGCATTTTACACCAAAAAATTGCTTGTTTTTTATAAGAAAAGAAGAGTTATGCTCTTCTTTATTTTCTTATTGCACCAAATAGGAATGTGTTAATAAATCTTTGAGTCATTTGTTCATTTAGTTCTCTTGCGAAAATTGCAACAACTCTATTGTTTTGATCTCCATCTACTATAGTAGCTATTTCTTTAGCATAACTTAAGTTAGATAGATATTCTTTAACGTTAACACCCTTCTTGGCTGCTAAATTGTAATATAGATCAGTTATAGCTTTATACTTATCTTCTGTGTATCCTAATAGATCTGGATAACATCCCATTAATATTCTACCCATGAATTCACTCAATCTATCAAATTCGAATAAGTCACCTGAGTTAGATAACTTACCAGGTATAAATTTAACAAATTGTAATGTTTCTTTAACAAGTAGTTTACCATCTGGATGAGCAAGTAGATCTTTAACTGAAAGTTTTTGAGATATAGCAAGTATCAATAAGTATAATCTCAATACATATGATAATTCTACTCCTATTTCAGGTTTAAACTTACCAGTTGCATAAAGTTCAGCTAATCCATTATACAATCCTTCATCAGGTACTGATAATACTTTCTGAAGATCATCTTCAAGTATTTTTTCAGATACAATTCTAATCTTGTTTCTAGTATCTTCACTAGCACTTCCAATTAGAGTTTGTAATCTCTTCTTATTAGCATAATTTAGTAAGTTTTGAAGTCTTTCTCTGAAGTCTATATCCCATGCAACCATTAAATTATGAATTAGTATTTGTGTATCAGTATCATTTAATCCATCGAAGATTAATGTTACTTTTATAAATGTATCATTATTTACTAAGAACTCTCTAAATCTTGGAGCATATGATGTATTAGTATATAAGTCATTAACTTTGATATTATGTCTGTTAGCATGCTCTTCACAAGCCTTTTTAATGCTTTCAATCTCTAAGTAATTGAATCCTAATAATCCAAAGTTGTTACCCTTCATCATATCGTTAACATTAGCGAATAATGTCTCAACCTTTAATGTAGCAAACATTCCTTGGAATACTGCATACTTATATAATGAATGAACATAGAATTTTAACTTATCTCCATACTGAGCTTGGCTTAATAAATCATTGATACTACATTTGTAATATAAACTTAATACTTTTAATAGTGATGAAAGCGCAAACTTAGTCATTCCAGTTATTGTCATTCCATGAACATTAACCATTTCACCTCTAGCAAGTCTTGCTAATATCTCTTGGATATTAATATCTCTTGCACTATCTAGAGCTGCAAGCATTTGTTTTGCTGTTGCATATTCTTTAATACAAGCTCTAAGTGATTCACTTCTAGCAGGTACTGTATATAATTCAAGATATGTACATCCATTTCTTCCTGCAAAGCCAATCATGTAATCTTTAAATGTTCTGACACTGAATGGGTTAATTCCACATAATTCTGGGAACTTACCTTTCATCATATCGTAAATGTATTTTCTTAATTCTTCTTTAGATAATCCAGCAAGAACTTTGAATACATTTAATACTCCTAACAAGTCATTTATTGCTGCAGAAAGTTCTGCATTGTGACTACCATTTAACAATTCTTGAATTGGTAATCCAGTTGCTTGTTGTAAGTAATTGATAATGAAGTCTCTTACTTCCCTAGATATAGGAATTCCACCAATGTTAGGGCTACTTTGATCTAATAGACCTCTCATTGCATTGCATATCTCTTCTGGTGATTTTCCTTGTAAGTTCTTAATTGCATCATATGCATCAGCACAGCTTTCTAAGAATGCATGTGCTCCAGAACTTTCTAGGAATCCTTCTACTCCACCATATTTATCAAACAATGTTCCAAGCTGTAAGAACATTCCTTCTTTTTGAGCAAATGTTAAGTCTTTAAATGCATATGGCTCACCAGTCATAGCAAATTCAAACTCACTATTTGTCATATTTCCACTTTCGTTAACTATGTTCATTACCATATCTAGAGCATTCATTCCTTTAGCTAGTGGTTCTGGATAATTTCCGCCAAGTAATTCTGACATTGAATATCCACCTGATCCTCCAGCTACTATTCCACTCTTCATACTTTGAACACCTAGGGAAGCATTCTTATCACTAAGTCCTCCTCCACTAGAACCTTTAGAAGCACTGCTTCCTATGGCACCAGCTACTCCAGCACCTCCGGCAGCAATTGTTCCAATTATTGCAGCTAAAGCACCTAATCCTAGACCACCTTTAGCTACATCTTTGTTTCCTCCGGTTAATAATTCTTTTAATCCTGCAGCAGTACTTGATCCAAGAGCTGCATCTATTCCATTATTATTAGTTAATAACTCGTTAAGTAGTTGTTCAGCTTCATCAGCAGTTAATGCTGCATCTACAGATCCATCGTTAATATCTATATTAGAACCAGTTTCAGCACCTTTTGATTGTCCTTCAGCACTATCAACTGATCCAGCAGATCCTAAGCCTCCACCTGTACTTGCACGTCCACTACGTCCGCCAGCTCCATCTACTTTATCTTTCTTGCCTTTAACATCTCCACCAGTGTCATCTGTACTAGATGTTTTATCAGAGTCGTCTACATCGTCTTTTTCTCCTTTAACATCACCACCAGTGTCGTCTGTACTAGATGATTTTTCAGAATCATCTACTTTATCTTTCTTACCTTTAACATCTCCACCAGTGTCATCTGTACTAGATGATTTTTCAGAGCCTTCTACTCCACTTGTTTCACCGTTTACATCTCCACCAGTATCGTCAGTGCTAGAGCTTCCATTTGAATCAGAAACTCCACCACCTCCTCTATTAGCACTACCTACTCCAGGGAATTTAGATATTTGCCCAGGAGTATATTTCATACTTCCTTCAAATTCTTTTAAACCATCTAAGTAATATAGAGCAGCATCTGCAATAGTAATATTTTTAGTTGTCATATTACTTACGAAGGTCTCAAGCTCACTGAAATATTTAGTTTCAATATAACTTGATTTAGGAACGGAACCTCCTAATCCACTAAAAGAAGTGGCCATTTCTTGATTTCCCGCTTTATATGATTGAACTCCTGTCTTTGCAGAGTCAATATCAACATCTATTATTGCCACTAGTTAGCACCTCCGTTTGCAGCAGCTAAAGCAGCAGCCAATTCTTGTTCAATACTTGCATAGTTAATTGAAACACTCTTAGATAAAAATTCAGTTAATACAGAATATGACTTTTCAAAGTTTTCTACTCCAGTGCTTATATTTTCAAACTGAGAAATAAATGCGGTACCTTCAGGAGTTTTCCAAGCACCTGTAAGTGGTTCAACATTAGTTGCTTGGTTTTCAAGTTTTGTTTTAACAGGGTCGTATGCAGCTGCCATACTACTTATGGCACCAGTTAGTTTCTCCTCATCGAAATCTATTCCAGCCATACTACGCACCACCCATCTTTGCTAGTGCAGATGATTGAAGATCTTCATATGCTTTGGCACAGTTTTTGATAAAAGTAGCATAATTTTGTATTTCTTTTATTAAGTCACCTGTTGCTGTACTAAACTCTCCAAACTTTGTTGCAAATATTGCACTGTTATTGTCAGACCAACCATTACTTACTTGTCCTCCAGCATTAGTTAAAGTACCAGTTAAAGAAGTAAGTGCAGTTGCATCAGTTTCAAGTTTGGATGCTACATCAACTAGCACACTCGTATCAACATAAGAAGCCATTTAATCACATCCTTTTTAATACCACAAAAGTACATATAAAAATATACGTACTTATGTCAAAAATATTCAATTTAAATATTAATTATTTCCGCTTGCAAGTGCAGCAGCAAGTGCAGCGCTGATCTCGTTTTCAGCATCTGACCATTCTTTTGAAGATTCTTTTAATTTAGTAGAAAATTCATTTAATGTATTCATTGCAGCTGAAATGTCTTTTGTTCCATTAGTAAGAACGCTCTCTAAAGTTGCTTTATTAGAGTCACCCTCTTGGAATTGAGAAATTGCATCTCTACATGCATTTTCTGCAGCAGTTTTTGCTGCTTGTAAAGCATCAGCTTTAGCAGCTATTTGTGCAGCTAGTGAAGTAATTTGTTCTTGATCGATATCGATAGAGTCTCCTCCACCAGTTAACATAATATAATTCTTTTTAAATAATTCCATAATTTAACCTCCCAATATTAATTAAGTGCTTTAGTAATATTTCCAGATACTTGTGAAAGTATAGTTGCAGTACTACTAAGTGTTTTAGCATGAGATTTAATCTCTGAATTTACCTTTTCAAGTGGTGCATCTGATCCTTCTCCAGAACCAATTGCTTTTAATACTTTAGCACGATATGCATCAGCATCTGTTCCTACCCATACAGACTCTGTTTTTTTTACTAAGTCTCTTATTTCTTGTAATGTATCTGCGTATTTTTGAGCAGCACTATTTAAATCAGTACTTGCTGCTTTTACAGCTTCAAAGCTTTTTACTCTTAATGCCATAATATAAAACCTCCTTATTTTTATATCTAACAATACAATTTAATTATAATACAATTTAAAAAGCAATACAAACAAAAAAAAGAGAATAGACACTATTCTCCACATATATTTCTATATTTTTCTATTTTTGCATTTATTTCATTCATTTTTTTAGTATACTCAGCATCGCTAACTTGTCCTTGTGCATATCTACTATCTAGAAGTTCTTTAGCCTTTTCTAGATTTCTTATAGCTTCTTTGTACATTCCATTTTGCTGAGTCTTTAAATCAGTATTCCAAAGCATATTATTCTCCTCTATTCTTAAATTGTAATACGATTGGTGTTCCTTCTAAATCAAAATTTTCTCTTAATTTATTTTCCAAGTATCTTTCATATGAAAAGTGTACCAAATGTTTGTCATTTACATGGAAAGTAAACTTAGGAGGTTTAACTCCACTTTGATTAGTGAAATATATCTTTAATCTCTTTCCTTTATATGAAGGTGGATTATTAAGCATATAAGCATCATTAATTACATCGTTAAGTACATTAGTTGGTATCTGTCTTTCTATGTTCTCACTTACTTTAAGTATTTCAGGCATTATAGTATGAATTCTCTTCTTATTAGTAGCACTAGTAAATAATACTGGTGCATATGTAATAAACTGGAATTCATTTCTAATCTTTTGAGTATATTTTTTAATATCTCCATCTTTAACTGTATCCCATTTATTAACTACAAGAATTAATCCTTTACCTTTTTCAAGAACATACTGCGCTATATGTTTATCGTGTTCAATAATACCTTCTTCTGCATTTATAACTAGTAAGCATATATCACTTCTATCTATAGCTTTCATACTACGCATATATGAGTATTTCTCTATACTTTCGTATATTCTACCTCTTTTTCTCATACCTGCAGTATCGATCATTACGAATTCTTCTCCTTCGTATTTTAAAACAGTATCTATAGCATCTCTTGTAGTACCTGCCACATCACTTACTATAACTCTATCTTCGTTAAGTAGAGCATTTATAAGGCTACTCTTTCCTACGTTAGGTCTTCCTATTAAAGAAAACTTAAGTCTAGTATCCTGTGCATAATCTTTCTCTTCGAAGTTAGATACTATTTCTTCTAACAATTCAAAGAATCCAATACTATGTTCTCCACTAACTGGTATATATACGTCAAATCCTAACTCATAGAAGTCATACATATTTTCTTCGCTTTGCTTGTTATCTACTTTATTGATAGCTACAATTACCTTTTTGTTAGTACTTCTAAGCATATCTCTAACTACAAAGTCATTGCTAGTAAGTCCTTCTTTACCATCAACTACGAATACTATTACATCTGCTTCATCTATAGCTATTTGAGCTTGTACTTTAATATTAGTATTAAACTCTTCTTTAGAAGCATCTATACCACCTGTATCTATAATGTTAAATCTATAACCATTATATTCTGCTTCACTATAAATTCTATCTCTAGTTACTCCAGGAGTATCCATAATAATAGATATTTTTTCTCCAACTATCTTATTAAAGATAGTACTTTTACCTACATTTGGTCTTCCTACTAGTGCTACTATTGGTAATTTCATACTATCACCCCTCACTTCAGTGTTTATATTATAACAAAAAAAGATTAAAAATTAAAGGCTAATCTTATGGATTAGCCTTTTTTACTACTGTACAAGTACCCATTGTCAACATATCTCTTCTTCTCGAAGCTCTTCTGTTTTCAATTTCAGCACTTTTAATTTTAATAGTTTCTTGATCGTCTCTCGAAATAGCTTCCTCTAACTCGCTTTTAAGTTGAATCTCATCAAGCATATATAAACTACGTTCTTTAATATGCTCTTTGATTAGCCTGCTTATTTCTCTAAGAGTCTCATTTTCTTTGAAAGAATCTAAAATAAATGCTAAAGCAAGATCGACTTTCTCATAAAGTTTTTCTCTTCTAAAGAAAGTATTATCAATATTAATATCACTAAGTTCGGTTTTTAGGCGAGATTGGTTTCCACTAGCTTCATCTAGCTCGTGTTGAACATTTTCCCCTTTTTCTCTTCTTGATAATAATTCTGATATTTTCTTCTTGCCTTCTTCTATTTCTTTGCTAAGTTCATTTTCTTTTCTAACATATGACACGTCTTTAAATAACCATGTTTCTAAAGCTTCATATCCGCTAATACCTCTTACGATCTTAGCTTCATCTTCAGAATCAAGTTCTTCGCTTTCTATATACGTAGGACTATCTACATATTCTAGTGCTTTACTATCGAATTCTAATTTGTAAACATCTCTATAATCTGCTAGAGCGTTAAATAGTGTTCCATGATAGAACTTTCTATCGGCTTCTGTAAGCCAATCTTTAAGAGTTAGTTTCTCTTTTTCAACTTCGTTATTCATATGTTCACCTACTCTAATTTATATTATATCAAATAATACAAATACTAACCAGCGATTTTAAAATTATTTCTATTCATTTGCATGACTTTTTGACGTCCTCCAAATGATAAATTCTGGTTTTCAATTGACTCCATGTCCTTAGCATTATCACGTTCTTGTTCTTGAGATCTCATAACTCTCATTACGGCAACAGATTGAGGGATAAATGATACTGAGCCCTTAGCTCTTTCTTCCCTTCTTTTATTTACAGCAACATTAACTCCAGATAGAGCGTTTTGATAGTCTTTGCTATCTCTTTCATTTTCTTTATTAGAATGATCAGAAGTATATTCCTTACGCTCATTTCTTAATTTAGTTTCATCTTGCATGTAATTAATTCTGCTCGTGATTGTTTCTTTCAAAGCGCTAGATAAACTTTGTAACTTAGAATCTTGAGTTTGGTCTTTAACAGAATAAAGGATAGCACATTCAACTCTTTCTTTTAATTTCTCTTTTTTAAAGAAATCAACATCTGCGTTTATTCTATCTTTTTCTTCTTGTACATTTGAACTCAAAGTTCTAAGTAGCCCAATAGTAGGATTATCCTCACTATTACCTAGACCATTGATAGCAACATATCTCTCTAAGGCTTTAATAGATTCTTCAGCAATATTGATTTCCTTAGATGCTGCCTCTTCCCTAGTATCGTTAACTAATATAGGTAAGCTCCATGCATCCATTATACGCTTGTAATCTTCATCCCTTAGAATGTCAGGTAATTGTAGAGTCGTACTATAAATGTACTCATCGCTTCTAAAGAAATTAATTAATGCTTCATCTAGTTTAACACCCGTGTGTTTTTCTATTAAAGCAAGTTTTTTATCTAATGATTTCAAATAGTTTTCCTTATCTTCTGGAGAAATAATTGTTCTCATAGAAGATGTTCCGCTCTGGGATTCATTCTTTTTGTTTTCTAATCTCTTCTCTATCATATTAGCGACAGTAAAGAAGATAGCTATCGACAAAAGAGATGGATCTTTTTGAATCATTTGATTAAATTCTTCCTCTTCTGCTTTGAGTAGGTTTTCATTTTCACGAATTCTAGCTAATTTTTCTAGCCTTCTTTCCATTATTGCTCTTAATCTTCGAATTAATAAATCTTCGTCTGGAATTAGCGCCATTAATTGTTCAGCTATCTCATCACCATAGACTCCTCTTATAGAAGCTATGTTCTCTTTAACGATTTTGATAGCTTTAATGATATTTCTAATATCATCATCGTTCTTTAAGCTAATTGTTTTATCATTGACACCAAAGGTATCAATAAGACTATTAATATCGATCTTCTTTCTTGGAGTTTCAGTGACAGGGGGCTCCTTAGAAGCTGCAATATTAGTATTAGAAGGTTTTGCATCAAAAAAATCAGTTAATTCTTCGTTAAATAGATCGTTAACAAGATTTCCATTCATAATACTCACCTACTTAATTTCTTTATATCATATAGATTGACATAAAAAAAGACCTATTTGCATAGGTTTTACACTTTCTTTACTATAATTTTACTTTTTATTTGGCAATTGCTGTTTCTATATCTTTAAGTATTGCTTCTTTACCAAGTTTTGAAAGGCTTGAAAATACTATCAAATTATCTCCTACAACTAAGTCAAGAGTTTCTTTAACTTGTTTTACATTTCTATCAAAATCTCTTGAAGATACTTTATCTGCTTTAGTAGCTACTACTGTAACAGGTATTTGATAATACTTTAAGAAGTTATACATAAGTACATCGTCATTAGTAGGTTTATGTCTAAAGTCTATAAGTAAGAATACTCTTTTAAGTTCTTCTCTTTTTTGAAGATATTCTTCTACCATAAGACCAAACTTTCTAATGTCTTCTTTACTAGTATCAGCATATCCATATCCAGGAACGTCTACTAAATAGAATGTATCTTCTACATTAAAGAAGTTAATAGTACTTGTCTTACCTGGCTTAGATGATATTCTAGCTAGATTCTTTCTATTAAGAAGAGTGTTGACAAAACTACTCTTACCAACGTTACTTCTACCAAGCATAATAAATTCAGGAAGCCCATCAGTTGGATACTGGCTTCTTCTTACTGCACTTACAAAAAGTGATACTTTATCTAGTTTCATAAATCATGCCTTCTTTCTCTAAATACTCATGACAAGCATTATCTAAAGCTTCGATTAGCATATTGACTTCATTCATATTGTGTACTCTAGCTCCACTAGCTAGTTTGTGACCTCCACCATTGTAGTTTTCTGCAATGGTATTAATTGCTGGTCCTCTAGATCTAATATTGAACTTGAATAGACCATTTTTAAGATCTTCAGTTATCATAGCCCAAACAAGTACTTCTTCAATATTGTTAAAACTATTAACCATATTACCAGCACTAGATACATCTACTCCATACTCTTTAATTACATCATCAGAGATAAATGTATAGGCAAATCCATTAGGCGTAACTTTCATATTAGTAGATATATAACCTTGTAATCTTATTTCAGATAAAGGTCTAATAAGAAGATCTCTATATAAACTTTCTGTATCTAGATTGTAATCTTCTACTAGATTAGCTACTGTTCTTAAAGTATCAGCATTAGTATTGAATAAGAATCTATTGGTATCTGATACTATTCCCCAAAATAGGCATCTAGCTATTTCTTCATCGAAATACATATTGTTCTTCTTAAGAAAATTAAGTATTATCTCAGAAGCACTACTAGCATTAGTATCTACGTATTCTAATTCCCCAAACTTATCTATAAATGGATGATGATCTATTTTAATTACTTCTTTATAGTCAGCAAAGTTAGGAATATCAATTCTCTTAATATCTGGTGTATCAGTAACTATTAGAAGTGCATCACTAGGAATATTTTCAAGCTTATCTAATTTTGGAAAGTAGTTATATCTAGAACTTCTAGTACCTACTGCAAATACTTTCTTATTTGGGAAAGTACCTAATATAGATAATTTAAGTGCTATCTGACTTCCTAGTGCATCTGGATCTACCCCAATATGTCTAGCAATTACAATATTATCGCTTTCTTTTATTCTTTCATATATTTTTTCAATCATTTGATATTTCCTATCTATTAATTAAATTCATTGTATCCTTAGCAATCATTAATTCTTCATTAGTAGGAAGAACATAAACATCAACTGTACTATCATCAGTACTAATTTTAGCAAACTTACCACGCATATCGTTCTTTTGTTTATCAATCTTAATTCCAAGTGGTGCTAAAGCTTCTACTATAGCTTCTCTTGTAGCTGGACTATTCTCACCGATACCTGCAGTGAATACAAGTGCATCAGTATGTCCAAGAAGCAGATAATAAGTAGCAATATATTTAACTACTGAGTTAACATACATCTTGAATGCTAACTTACATCTTTCATTTCCTTCTTCTATACCAGCTTCGATATCTCTAGAGTCACTAGATAAACCACTTATACCAAGAAGACCACTCTTCTTATTAAGATCATTCATGATTTCACTTGCGCTCTTACCTTCTTTTTCCATTACATATGGAACAAGTGATACGTCGATATCACCACTTCTAGTACCCATAACGATACCAGCATGTGGAGTAAATCCCATAGATGTATCTTTACATACACCAGCTTCGATAGCAGTAACACTACCACCATTACCTAAGTGACAAGAAATAATATTTAATTTATCATTTCCTAATTCTTCAGCAAGTTTAGTTGCTATATATCTATGGCTAGTTCCATGAGCACCATATTTTCTTACATGATAATCTTCATACCAAGAATATGGTACAGCATATAAATATCTATCTTCACTAATTGTTTGATGGAATGCAGTATCGAATACTACTACCATTGGACATCTAGGAAGAACTTCCATAAATGCTTTAATACATAGTGCATGTGCAGGATTATGTAGTGGTGCATAATCACTGAATCTAATAATGTCATCTACTACTTCATCAGTAACCATAACACTTTCAGTATACTTATCTCCACCATGAACTATTCTATGTCCTACACCTTCAATTTCATCAAGTGATGAAATGATTCCAAGTTCAATTAGTTTTTCAAGTAATATTTTAACTGCAACTAAATGATCTTGAAGTTCAGTTTCAACTTTAATCTTTTCTCCATTATATTTGATTGTATAGCATCCACCTTCGATACCAATTCTCTCAAAATTTCCAGAAGTAATTACTTCTTCATTTGTCATATCAAACAAAGAAAACTTAAGTGAACTACTTCCAGCATTAATACTCATTATTTTCATAACAAAACCTCTTTCTCTTTACCTATATTTTATCTTTTTTTATCTATATTAACAAGTTCTTTATTTATAATAACTCGTTATATTCTTCAGGAGTATCTTCTTCTCTAATAGTCATTGATTTAACATTTGAAAGTGCTTCTTTAATTAAATCTTCATAATTAAATCTTTGTTCCATCTCTTCACATAATTTAAGTATTGGATTAATTACTGGATGTTTAGGAACAAATACTGTACAGCAATCTTCATAAGGAAGAATACTTGTCTCATAAGTATCTATCTTTCTTGCTATATCCATTATTTCTAGTTTATCTAGACATGCTACTGGTCTTATTACCGGCATATTAGTAACGTTATTAATAACGCTCATACTAGTAAGTGTCTGACTAGCTACTTGTCCAACACTCTCACCATTAACTATAGCAAGACAATCTCTTCTCTTAGCCATTCTTTCAGTTATTCTATACATCATTCTTCTCATTATAGTAATAACATAATCAGGATCACTAGTCTTATATATTTCTTCTTGTATCTTAGTAAATGGAATTATATGTAATTTAATACTATGAGTATATTTAGATAGTTTTCTACATAACTCTATTACTTTATTTCTTGCTTCTATGCTAGTATGTGGTATAGCTTCAAAATATATACACTCTAGATGTATTCCTCTTTTCATAGCAAGATATCCTGCTACTGGAGAATCTATTCCTCCACTAAGCATTAGTAGTCCTTTACCTAAAGTATTATTAGGATATCCACCAAGTCCATAATAGTAATTAGTATATATATAAGTATAATCTTTTCTAATTTCTATATTAACTCTTAGATTAGGATTATGAACATCTACTTTAATATTATCTATATTCTTAAGAAGTACTCCTCCTATTACATTACAGAACTCTGGGCTCTCTATAGGAAAAGTTTTATCACTTCTTTTAACTTCTACTTTAAATGTCTTAAAGTTCTCTTTCTTAACTATCTCTAAAGTGCTAGTTTTAATTGTTTCTATATCAGTATCTACTTTGTATGCAACTAAATATTCATGTATACCAAATATATTATTAATCTTAGAAAGTATTAAGTCTAACTTATCTTCATTGAACTCTATATACATTCTAGATAAATCTTTAGATATTACTACATCTAATTTAGATAATTTATCTTCTATATTCTTATATAGATTGTTAACAAAGAATCCTCTATTACCTTTCTTAGTAGTAAGTTCCCCATATTTAATCATTATTACTCTATTCATATTTATCACCTTAAAAATAGGTATTACTACCTATTTTACTACAACTACATAAAGTTTATCATCGCTATGTACTATAGTTAAATTTACTTTAGTAGGATATCCAAGATCTTTATCATATGTTATTTCTACATCTGCACTATAACCATTTTCATCTTGAACAGTCTTACCTTCATATTTAGCTTCAGTAACAGTAGCTTTAGCTTCTTTAACTACTGGAAGTACTTGCTTTCTTCCTCCATATACGTTGCTCTCTATAAATTTATACATACCATTCTCTGCTGTCTTAGCAAAATCTTTTCTAGCAGATTTATAAACGAAATCTAATCCACCTACATCAGTATTACTTACTTTACTATTTAAATCATAAAAATCAATAGTAAATAATTCTGCTACTACTTTAGCATATTCTTTATAGTCTATCTCTTCTTCATTTAATACTTTCTTTAAGTCCTTAAATTTCTCTTTGTATACTTTACTCTTATTATCGAATAATGTATACCCAAATTTTTCAATATTATCTACTTTTTTATTCTCTTTAGTATCTTCTTTCTTAGCATTAGTATTTCTACTATTAAGAACCATTACTGACGATACTACAATCAATATAATTCCAAGTATTAGTATTATAATCTTTTTCACTATTTAACATCCTCCAATAAATCGTTTTCTTTAACATTGGATGATGCTTCTTGTGAGTTTCTTATTAAGTCATATACAAGTATATCGTTAGATACTTTTAATAAGTCATCTGCATATTTAGATTTACCTGCTATATAATCGTCTCCTATTACACTACCTGGAAGTGGATAGAATTCACCCTTTTGAGCATTATAATATCCTTCTTTAGTTAACCAGTTACCTGTAGGGAATATTATTATATTCTCATCTTTAATATTGAATATATCATGCCCTAAAGCATAATCACTATGGAATCCAAACATGTTTCCTAAAGTTGGAAGTACATCATACATTCCCATATAATATGATACTATAGCAGCTTTCTTCTCATTACCTTTAGACCATATTATAAATGGAGTCTTTCTATTTAATTCATAATCATAATCATTAAATTCTCTATACTTAGGATCTGTCTTAGGACGAATACTATCTGTAGTAGTATCGTAATTATATAGTCTTATGTAATCTTCTTCAGGAAGTCTAGCATCGTGATCTCCATATATAGCAATTACTGTATTATCAAGTAATCCTGCTTTATCAAGTTCATCAATGAATAATCCTAAAGCATAATCTGCATAATGTACACTCTTCAAATATCTACCTAGTTTAGTACCTTCCATATATGGATGAGATATTTCTTCATATTGTCTTTTTTCTTTATTGTATATTTTTTCTTTAATATCTACATCGAAATCGCCATATTTATCAGTATCACTAAATGGTGTATGGTTAGTAAGAGTTATTACATATCCAAAGAACTTATCATGTTCTTCATTTATCGTCTTTAATTTTTCTACTGATTGTCTAAAGAATGAAGCATCAGATATACCTAATCCAATCTCTTCATCTATTACATATGTATTCTTAGCATAAAGCATATCGTATCCTAAGTTAGCATGCATTATTCTTCTATTCCAGAAGTCACCATTATTACCATGCATAGAAAAAGTATAATATCCTTTATCTTTTAACAAACTAGGTACGCTTACATATTTCTTATCTGAATAGTTACCAAAAGCAGTACCATAGTTAGCAGGCATCAAAGTAGTATTGAAAGTAAATTCAGTATCACTACTAGTACCTACACTAACTTGTGTATAGAAGTTATCAAAATATAATCCTTTACTAGCAAGTTTATTTAAGTTAGGTGTTACTTCTTGTCCATTGAACTTCATACCTATAACAAATTGTTGTAAGCTCTCTCCATGTATAACAATTAAGTTCTTACCCTCATACATGTTAGTATATTTATTCTTTTCATTATATTTATCTTTTCTTTGATCAAAATATATATTAAAATTCCTTAAAGCATTATCGTATCCGAATATAGATACTAATTTAGGTTCTACACTCTTAATTAAATCGTTAACATGATAGATATATATACCATACTTAGTAACTATGTATTCTCTATTCCACTGTTTATCTAGTCTTCCAAAATCAGTACCAGTACATGTACTAAAGAATATTCCTAGAGATACTAAACCAACAAATAAGAATGTTACACCTCTCTTTTTATATCTATTGTAATATTTAACTTTATCCATATATCCATTCTTATCGTATCTTCTTTTAACTACTATAAATACGATAGGTGCTATCACATAGATAAAATCTTTTACTTGAAGTACATTTTCTACTACTGCATTACCTATACTAGTCATATATTTAAGCATAAGTAAATGAGTGATAGAAGTAAACGAAGTATAATATGTATAATATGCAGAGTTAATAATACATATTAATGATAAAAAGATTGTCATAAATCTTAAATATCCATATTTTCTCTTTTTCATAAAGAATGAGAAAGATCCAACAATTAATATGAAAGAAAAATCTGCAAGTAATGTATCTAATCTAAATGCATTATTATTAACATTTATTGTGAATAATCTAAGTAAGAATGCATTAACTACATTTAGTAAAATAAATAAAAAGAATAACATATTGTTATAGAATACTCTTTTTATAAAAGCGCCTAGTGTTTTAAAAGCTTTCTTAGGATTATTCTTTAATTCCATAAAGAATAGCTTAACACGACTAGACTCTTCTTCGAACTCTTCACTTACTGTAGGTTCTTCATCTATATCAACTTTTTTACTAGTAACTTTTTCAGCTACTTTTTTAGTATTTTTCTTCTTAGTTTTTTGTGGCATAGTAGACACCTCCCCAAAATACATCATACATAATTATACCAATCTATAAGGCTTTTTACAAGCATTATAGAATAGGGCTACAAATTAAAAAAAACAATATTTTCATATTGTATTTTTATTTTTTTCTTAACTTAGATAATGTACTTTTAGTCTTACCTAAACCTTTCTCTATATAGTTGATATCATCTTTATTTATAGAGTAATAAGAAGCATTGAGTGCCATACCTAATACAAATATATAACTTATTATGGATAACCATATTAATAAGCATAATAAACTTGATAATCCACCATATATTGTTTCATAGTTAACTACTTTTTCTATATATACTGAGTATACCATGGTTACTATTATCCACATAATAGATGTAAAAAGTGCTCCATAACTAGTCTTGTTAAGACCTAGTTTAACATTAGGCGCGATAGTATATAGTAGTTTAACAAATAAGAATAAGAACAAAAGTGTTACTGGATATTTAAATATTCCATATAAGCTTTGAACATCTATATGATAATTACTTAATCTAAGTACTCTCTCAGCAAAAGTAGCTATAGTATTACCAAATAAAGGAACAGTAAATATTACTACGAATGTTAATATCATTATTAGTACCATTACTAATGATTTAGCTCTATTAAGTAATGCGCTTTGATTCTCTACTTTATAGATAGTATTAGATGCAATAATAATTGAGTATGTACCATTAGATGAAATAATAAATGCTGATATTAATAATGCCCAGAAACTTACTACTCCAACATCTTCATTAGAGATATTTACTATTAAGTCTGCTACTACGTTAGGAAGCGTATCATATAGGATTGTCCTAACAGCACCAGTAAGTTCTAATTGTTGTAATATAACTACTACTACAGTAAATATTGGTATCATCATTAACAAAAAATAGAAGGCCAGTTGTCCTGGCAATATGCTCATTTCTGGTCTTCTAGTAGTTGCTTTTAATTTTTTTAAAAACTTTTTAATTCTATTCATATTATTTATATTCTTCTTTGTCTTTTCTCATTTCGAGAGTAGCTTCATTGATAGCATCATCTATAGTCTTAATCTCATCTACGATCATACTATATCCTATGGCAGCACCAAATCCATATGGTAAGTTTTTAAACTCTTTAGTTAACTTCTTAGCATATGTAGCTATTTGATTTTCGCTATATCCAACTAGATATATTAAGAATTCATTACCATCACTTCTTATTATTTCAGAATTTTCAAGTTGATTATTAATAAGTATGCTAGCAGCACCAGTTATTAATTTATCTCCTTGTTCATGTCCATAATTATCATTAACATATTTGACGTTGTTAAGGTCTGCAATAATAACGCTCTTAGGATACTTCTTACTCTCATTCCATGCATGCATGTTGAAGTTTAGATAGTTTCTATTCTTAAGTGAAGTAAGTATATCTGTATACTTTCTTCTTTCTTCTTTCTTAACAACTCTTACTTTTCTTCTATGTTTGAAGAATAGATATAGAACAAGTATTACTAGTAAAGGAGCTAGTACTATTCCAAGTATAATTGAATATAACTCTTCGAATGAACTCTTTTCAAGTATAGATAAGTTAAGATTCTTCATACCAGCATTTCTATAATTATAATAAGAATTAGTTCCCATTATATAGTTAAATAGTTTATAGAATACTTGATTATCATCATCCTTCTTTATCATGAAATTATAATCATTAGTAATATTATCTTCAAATAATACATCATAGTTCTTAAATAAACTATTCTTGTAATATGTATAAACTTCTTTATCAAGTACAACTAACTCTTCATCTCCACTTCTTAATAACTCACCAAAAGTAGTTACTGGAGTAAGAGAAGCTTTACTATTATCTTTAAAGTAATTATATATAGAATTATCTTTTAATATATATAACTTCTTACCTTTCATTGATTCAAATGAACTAACTACGTGATTCTTAGAATTAGAAAGTACTACATATTTTTCAATAAATGGAGATATAGTAGCATCATAGTTTTTATTCTCATAATCAAAGTAATTGAAATATATATCTACTTCTTTATTTTCAATAGCTTTCTTTAAATCATCTAAGTCTTTATATTTCTTAAAATTAATAATGTTATTTGTATTACCAAGTCTTTCCATTCTAAGAACATATTCAGCTGCTATTCCTGACAATTCATTACCATCAGATACTTCATATGGATAATTTTCTACATATCCATAAGTATATGTTCTAGTTAAGAACTCAGTCTTATCTTTATCATTAATCTTAAAGTTTTTAACATAATAATCTAATAAGTTACTGTTATAACTTTTAACAAAGTTTTTCTCTTTCCAAGAATTAAAATACTTAGTAAATATATTGTTCATCTTTTCATTGTTTTTATCTTTAGATAGAGAAAGTACTATCTTCTTAGATATTTCTGGAAATACATATCTTATATTGTATTTCTCATTATTAATTGTCTTATTTAAATACATTATATATGGAACAATAATATATTTAACATTTCCTGATTCATAATCTGCAAATAATTTTTCTGATTCATCATATGGTTTATATTTAAGTTCACTAGCTCTCTTTAAATAATACATGATTTCATCAGAGTCACCAGCAAATATACCAATTGTTTCTGATCCTAATGAATTAAAATCATCAAGTCTTCCTGTATCAGTACCATATAGTACATATACATCTTCTTGCAAGAATAAATCTGTATCAGATAATTGTTCTCCAGAAGAAGCTACTCTAAATGAATATGCTACTTCACTAGGCTCTTTGCTTTCTTTAAGTGTTGAAGAAGAGTTAAATGAAATACCAGTAGCATTACTAAAATCTTTAACAAACTCTTTAAATACTCCATTACCATATACAGGATAATCATTGATAACTGCTATATCTACTACAGAGTTTTTATTATCTTTAATCCAATTAGTTTCTTGAACAGTAAAATTATTTTCATCAGTTCCATTAAATATAAAGTAAACTACTAAGAATACTGCTATTGCTATAAATAATGGAATAATAACTAACCATTTTTTCTTTAACTTCATAATTATCTATCCTTTGTCCAAACGAAAGTTTTGCTACCTTTTCTCTTGTATCCAATAATTGGGAAATTCTTAGAAATAGTACTATTGATAGTAGATTCAGTTCCACTATTCTTAGCAGCTTTTCTAACTACTTTAATACTACAAGTAGATTCTCCAACTTTATCTTTAGTATATCCATATATTACGAATTCACCATCAGTATTGATAGTATATTCGTTCTTAGCATTGTAATCTTTAGTTTTACTATTAGTAATACCATATCCTAGTACTTGTTTATCACTAGCTACTTCTCTTTCGAATGTAACTTTAACGTCACCTGTGAATACTCCATCTTCATCTGCTACACCAGAAGCTTCTAGAGTACAATTATATTTTTTAGTAATAAATACTTGTACATCATAGAAATCATTTTGTTTATCATCAAGTGATTTAGTTACTTCGTCAGCTAGTTTCTTAGCATTAGCAGCATTATCTACATCTGCTACTGTAACTACTATGTTATAAGTTTTACCAGATAGATGAGGTTCACTTACTGATATAACATTTCCATAACTTTGTAGTTTTTCTACTAATGCATTCTTTTGTTCATCAGTAATAGGTACATTTTCAATACCTACTAATCTATCTCCATAAGTAGGCGCTCCTGCCTTCTCATTTAACTCTTTATAAAAGAAATAACCTGCTACTACTGCAGCTATATATAACACTATAAAAAATGCTGTTAATTTGTGTTGTCTAATAAAATCCATACGACCACGCTCCAATAGCTTAATTATACACCATGATATATATTTAATCAATTATTAGAGAATAAAAAAATAAGCCATATAATGGCTTATTTTAACATCTCTGTTAGCTTCTCAGTAACTAGTTGTGGATTAGCATTTCCTTTAGTCTCTTTCATTATTTGACCCATTAAGAATTTAATTGCTCTATCATTTCCACTCTTATAGTCACTAACTGATTGTGGATTATTATCCATAACAGTCTTTATGATTTTTTCAAGTTCTTTAGTATCCATCTCTTTGAATCCATGTTTATCAAGAATCTCATCGATAGATAAATCTTCTTCCATAATATCATCTACTATTTCTTTGAATTGTTTACTATTAACTTTTCCTTTATCCATATAGTTAACTAAAGTTATGAATTTCTCATCAGTAAGTTTAGTATCACTATAAGTATATTCCATCTTATTTAAATATGCTTGAATATCTCCAAGTAAAAGGTTACTTGCTATTACAAGATTAATCTTTCCTAAGAATTTATTTAAATAATCAGAGATATTTCTATTAGCAAGTACTTTACCTGCATTTAATTCACTAATACCATTTTCTATATATATTCTTCTTCTTTCAGAAGCAGTCATAGGCATATTATCTTTAACTTCTTTAATATATTCATCTGTAAGTGTTACATATGGAATATCTGGTTCAGGGAAGTATCTATAATCATTACCTACTTCTTTATATCTCATAAGTACTGTAGTATCAGTCTTGTCATCGTATCTTCTTGTTTGTTCTTTAAGAGTTTCTCCCTTTTCGTATATCTCTTCTTGTCTTTTTTCTTCGTACTCTATAGCAAGTCCTACATTAGATATAGATCCAATATTTTTAACTTCTACTTTAGTACCCCACTTATCTGTCTTAGAAATAGAAACGTTACAGTCGCATCTCATACTTCCTTCTTCTATCTTACAGTCAGATACATCAGCATATAGAAGTAATTCTCTTAATCTTTCTAGATATTTCATAGCTTCGTCAGCTGAATTCATATCTGCTTCAGTAACTATTTCTACTAGAGGTACACCTGCTCTATTAAAGTCTAACAATGAACTAGTCTTACCATGCGTACTCTTACAAGTATCTTCCTCTATATGAATATCGTGTATTCTAATCTTCTTAGGTCCATTTGGAGTATCTATTTCTACATATCCATTGACACCTATAGGAGTTCTATTTTGTGTAATTTGATAATTCTTTGGATTATCTGGATAGAAATAATTTTTTCTATCAAAATGCATTCTCTTATTAATAGTACAGTTAAGTACTAAAGCTGCTCTTAGAGCAAGTCTAATTACTTCTTTATTAAGTGTAGGAAGTGTTCCTGGATAACCTAAATCTACTGGGTTAACCATAGTATTAGCCATCTTACCATAAGAGTTCAAACTATTAGAGAATATCTTAGTTCTAGTCTTTAACTCAGCATGTACTTCTATTCCAACTGTTGTCTTATAATTACTCATGTTTATCACCTCTTGGATCTAGATTTAAATTAAGTTCTTTCTCTATAAATGAAGCAAGTTTATAAATAGTTACTTCATCGAACTCATCACCAATTATTTGCATACCTATAGGCATATGATCTTTATTAAATCCAATAGGTATTGATAATCCTGGAAGTCCTGCCATATTAACAGGTATTACTAAGATATCATCCATTACTGATTTTAACGGATCATCCATAGCTTCATCCATTCCATAAGCACATGTAGTTGTTGTTGGTCCGATAATTAAATCGTACTTTTCAAAGTTCTCTTTGAAACTCTTTTTAACATCATCTCTTATAGTTAAAGCTTTATCATAATAAATCTTAGCATTCTCACCACTTAGTAAGTAACTACCTACCATGATTCTTCTTTTAACTTCATCTCCAAAACCTTCACCACGAGTCTTCATATATAACTCATCTACACTTTTAGCATCTTTCTTACTAAATCCATATCTTACTCCATCGAATCTAGCTAAGTTAGAACTAGCTTCTCCATAAGATATAACTTGGTATAGAGTAACAGCTTTATCTATATGATGAATATCTATATAATCAACTTTTGCTCCAGCTTTTTCAAGTAGTTTAATTGTATCTTTAAACTTTTCAGTAATTTCTTTATTAACTATATCTGACAAGAAGAAATTAGGTACTCCAATTTTCATACCTTTGATAGGTTTACCAATTTCTTTAGTAAAGTCAGGTACCTCTTCATCACTACTAGTTAAGTCTCTTTCATCTTTTCCACATAATATGTTTAAAAGTTCAGCATTTTCTCTAACATTTCTAGTCATAGGTCCAACCTGGTCTAAGCTAGATGCAAATGCTATAACACCATATCTACTTACTCTTCCATAAGTTGGTTTCATTCCTACTATTCCAGTATAACTAGCTGGTTGTCTAATACTTCCTCCAGTGTCAGATCCTAGTGCTAATGGTACTAATCTAGCTGATACACATGCAGCAGATCCACCACTAGATCCACCTGGAATCTTATCTTTATTCCATGGATTTCTAGGAGCTCCATAATAACATGTTCTAGAACTAGATCCCATAGCGAACTCATCCATACTAGTCTTACCTATAATAATCATGTTAGCATCTTTAATCTTAGTAATTAAAGTAGCATCATATATAGGCATAAATCCTTCCAGTATGTGACTTCCTGCTGTAGTCATTATTCCTTCAGTACATATATTATCTTTAATAGCTATAGGAATACCAAATAATAAGTTATCTACCTTTTTACCTTCCAATTCCTTAGCTCTTTTTAAAGCACCTTCTTTATCTAAAGTAATAAATGCTTTCAAATCTTCATTTTTTTCGATATTATCAAATGCTTCATTAACTAAGTCTGTAGGAGTAATTTTCTTATCTTTAAGAAGTTTATTGATCTCTTCTATACTTAAATCTAAATATTTACTCACCTATCATCACCGGCACTTCCACAAAATTTCCATTAGTTCTAGGAGCATTCATTAATGCTGTCTTATAATCTAGCATTTCTCCTTCTACATCATCTCTTAATACAGTATCATGATTAACGGGAGTAAACATCATATCGTCATCGTAATCTTTGATATCTTTAATCTTATCTACTTCGTTAAGCAAAGTCTTTAACTGAACTCTAAATTTCTCTATTTCTTCATCAGTTAATTCAAGTCTTGCTAGATACGCTACGTGTTTAACTTCTTCTACACTTAATTTATCCACTTTATCCCTCCACTCAATCTCTTACTAATATATCATAAAGAGTTATAAAATTAAATGTTTTTAAATATAAAATTTAATAGTTATTATTTTAATTTTATGATATATTTATACTATGGAGGATTGTATGGATAGAAAAATAAAAGTTGTTCAATATGGTGTTGGTAAAATGAGCCAATACACAATGAGATACGCTCTTGAAAAAGGATGCGAAATAGTTGGGGCAATAGACATTAATCCTGAAATTATTGGTAAAGATATATCAGAAGTATTAGGGGGAGAAAAAACTGGTGTACTTATAACTAGCGTAAATGATGCTGAAGCAATGCTTAAAAATGTTAAACCTGACATATGTATAGTTACTACTATGAGTTTATTTAACGATGTTTATTATGCTTTAGAATTATGTGCAAGATTAGGAATAAATGCTATAACTACTTGTGAAGAAGCATTTTACCCAATGAATTCAAATCCAGTTAGTGCAGGAGCAATAGACGCAATAGCAAGAGAAACAGGATGCACTATTACGGGAAGTGGATATCAAGATGTTTACTGGGGTGAATTAATAAGTGCAATAGCAGGTTCTACTCAAAGAATTACTAAGATTAAGGGAAGCTCAAGTTATAACGTAGAAGACTATGGTATAGCTTTAGCAGAAGCTCATGGAGCTGGTCTAACTCTTGACGAATTCGAAGATAAGATTGCATCTGCTGATAAGATGACTGACGAAGAAAGACAAAAGATGATCGATACATGTAAATTCTTACCATCATACATGTGGAATGTTAACGGATGGCTTGCTGATAAGCTTGGATTACATGTAACAAGTCAAACTCAAAAATGTGTTCCTCAAACACATAATAGTGATATCTTATCTAGTACACTAAATATGACTATAACTGCTGGAAATGCTACTGGTATGAGTGCAGTAGTAACTACTAATACTGAAGAAGGAATAGTAATCGAAGCTGAATGTATTGGTAAAGTATATGCTCCAGAAGATTATGATAAAAATGAATGGACTATATTTGGTGAACCTGATACAACAATTACAGTTGCTAAGCCAAGAACAGTAGAACTTACTTGTGCTACAGTAGTTAATAGAATACCTGATGTAATTAATGCTAAACCTGGATATATAACTACAGATGAAATGGGAGAACCAACATATAAAGTTAAACCATTAAATGAATATGTAAAATAAAAAAAGCACTTCCAATTGGAAGTGTTTTTTATTGTTCTTCTTTTTCTTTAGCATCTACTCTTTCTTCTTTATAGCATTTTTTATCATCTTTATCTAATCTTAAGCCTTTATCACATGTATATTCTATTTCAGGTTCACGAGTTTCAACTAGTTTTATGCACTTATCATTAGATAGTTTATATCCACTCTTACATATTTTAGTATGTGTAGGAGATTTCATATCAGTTTTTACACACCATGATTCTTTCACTTCATATCCTAATGGGCATTCTACAGCTAAACTAGGTTCTGTAGATTCGTTTTTTAAACAAAGTTCTAATGATGAATTATAAATTCCAATACTACAACTACCATCACTATTAGGAGCAGTAATAAGAGTTCTTATGCATCTTTTCCCTTCTAATGCATATGTACTTGGACATTTACTCTTAAAAGCAGAACCATTTTTAATCTCTTTAATACATATTCCATCTTTAAAAGTATAACCACTCTTACAAGATGATTTAATATCATAAGTCATCTCATCATATTTATTACATTTTTTACTTTCTAATTTGTATCCACCATCACATGAATAATCTACTTTAGCATTTTTTACAAATTCTCTTTTTAGACAGGTAGTACCTATTAGTTCATATCCTTCATCACAATAATATTCTTTTTTCTTTTCTACTGGTTCTTCATTAACTGTACAACCAGTCATTAAAAATATTATTATTGAAATAATCAATAGCCTCTTATACATTTTTATCACCAACATAATTATATTATAGAAAAAAACGTTATATTTTATAAACGTTTTTTAAAATATCCCAATAATATTTCCTTCATCATCTAAATCTATTTGTTCATAGTTAGGTTTCTTAGGAAGTCCTGGCATAGTAAGTATTGATCCAAGATAAACTACAATAAATCCTGATCCAGTATGAAGTTCTATATTTCTAACTATTACTTCATAATCTTTAGGATATCCTAATTTTTTAGGATCATCACTTAAAGAGTACTGAGTCTTAGCTATACATATTGGTAAATCATGATCATCAGTATTATTTATAAAATCAAGTGCACGAATTGCTTCTTCTGTATATTTAATACTTCCAGCATGATATATTTCTCTACATATTATATCTATCTTGTTTGCTATAGGAAGAGTCTCATCATATAAAAATCTAAAATCATTTTCTTTTTCACACATACTTCTTACTTTATCAGCAAGAGATAATGCTCCTATACCACCTTTTAGATATGCTTCACTTAAAGATACATCTACTCCAAGTGATTCACAATGTTTCTTAACTAAATCTACTTCTTCAAGTGTATCAGTATCAAACTTATTGATACATACGATTAAGTGTGAAGTAAATTTTTTTAAGTTTTCTATATGTGCAGTTAAGTTAGGTAGTCCATCAGTTAAATATCCAATATTAACATCTTGAACTTCTTCTTTAGGGCATCCACCATTATATTTAAGTGCTCTTATAGTAGTAGTAAGAACTACACAGTCTGGTTTAAGATTTCCTTTACGGCATTTAATATCGAAGAATTTTTCTGCACCAAGATCACTTCCAAATCCAGCTTCAGTAATAACATAATCTCCAAGAGATAGAGCTAAATTAGTTGCAACTAAACTGTTACAACCATGAGCTATATTAGCAAATGGTCCACCATGGATAATAACAGGATTCTTCTCAAGTGTCTGTACTAAGTTAGGATTAAATGCATCTTTAAGAAGTACAGTTAGAGCACCTTCTAATTTTAAATCTCTAGCAAATACTGGTTTACCTTCCATATTCTTAGCAACCATTATATTTCCAAGATTATATTTAAGTTCTTCTAAATCTTTTGATAAACAGAAAGTAGTCATTACTTCACTTGCTGCAGTTATATCAAATGCAGTATTAACATTTAATTCTTTCGTTACTTCAGTAGTTATTCTTCTTAAACTTCTATCGTTAACATCTAAACATCTTCTAAAAATAATTTGATTAGGATCTATTCCAAGTTCATTACCATTAAAAATATGGTTATCGATAGCAGCACTTATCAAGTTATTAGCGCTACTAATTGCATGCAAATCACCTGTAAAATGAAGATTGATATCTTCCATAGGTACTACTTGTGAATAACCTCCGCCAGTAGCTCCACCCTTAAGTCCAAATACTGGTCCTAGAGATGGTTCTCTTAAAGCACCTACTGCTTTTACACCAATATGATTTAACGCATCTAATAGTCCAATAGTAACAGTTGTCTTACCTTCTCCAAATGGTGTTGGATTAGTAGCAGTAACAAGTACTAACTTTCCTTTCTTACTTTCCATATGATTATCTATATTAATCTTAGCTTTATATTTACCATATAATATTAAATCATCACTATCTATTCCTAATTTTTTAGCAATTTCAGTAATATCATCTTTAACGCATGATCTAGCTATATCAATATCATTCATCTATAATCACTTCCAATCAGTTATATTATAACACATAAATCTAAAAATATATGTGATATAATACACTTTGAAAGAGGAATAATATGAAGTGTAATCTATGTCCTAGAAAATGTAATGTAGATAGAAGTAAAGAAAGAGGTTTCTGTAACATGGGTGATAAGATGAAAGTAGCAAGATACTCTCTTCACATGTGGGAAGAACCTTGTATATCTGGTGATAAAGGATCGGGTACTATCTTCTTTGTCGGATGCAATCTTAAATGTATCTACTGTCAGAATTATAAACTTATAGATAACGACAATATTGGTAGAGAAATATCTATAGAGGACTTTAGTAATATATGTCTAGAATTACAGAGAAAAGGTGCATACAATATAAATATTGTAACCGGAACACATTTTATTCCACATATAAGAGATGGAATTGTAAAATCTAGAGAAAATGGTCTATCTATACCTATCGTATATAATACTAGTAGTTATGAAAATGTTGATGCATTAAAAGAGCTAGATGGATTAGTAGATATCTATCTTCCAGATCTTAAATATTATGATGATGATATTGCTATTAAATATTCTATGTGCAATAACTATTTTGAATATGCTACTAAAGCAATAGATGAAATGTATAGACAGGTTGGTAAATTTAAGATTAAGAATGGAATAATGTCTAAGGGAATGATAGTAAGACATCTAATGCTTCCTGGACACTTAGAAGATTCAAAAAAAATAATAAAATATTTATATGATAAATATAAAGATAATATTTATATAAGCATTATGAATCAGTATACTCCAGTTAATAAGACTAAATATGATAATCTAAATCATAAAGTAGATGATAAAGATTATGATGAACTTATTAACTATGCTTTAGATATTGGAGTTAAAAATGCTTTTATACAAGAAGGAGAAACTCAAAGTGAGAGTTTCATACCTGATTTTAATATATTTAATGCAACATAAAAAGGATAGATTATCTATCCTTTTCTTTTTATTAATAATAATTCGTTATCTTTATTTATAAAGAATTCTTCTTTATATTTAGATATTACATATGGATAATTGTATAAGTCATTATCTATTACCATGTATCCTATTCTATCTATTTCAGGAACATCATATTTCTTAAATTCTTTCTTTATCTTATTTAAAGAATCTTTATCAAGTACTGTAGATTTATCTATCTTAGCATAATAGATATAATGCTCTATTAGTGTTTCTGTTCTAACTAAAATATCATAACTATTCTCATTATCAATTACTATGTAGTCTTTTACTTTTCCATCGAATTCAAGAGAAACTTTACTTTCTCCAGCAGATAATTTAAGTACTGGATTATAGTTTTCTATTTCAGTCATAAGAATATATTTATTATCATATCCACCAAATACATATTCTTTTCTAGAAGTAGTTACTACATTATATGGAGTATCAAACTCTTTATCATTAAATTTATAACAAGTAGATGCATCTTTTCCTTCAAATATAGTAGCAACAAATACAAGTATTATAGATACTATCATACCTATTACAGCTATTAAAGTATTTCTTGTAGACTTCTTAGGATTAGTAACTTTTTCTCCACTTTTTCTAGATAAAGCAAAGAATGCACTAAATAGGTAGAACACTACTAATAATACTGAACTTATAATACCGATAATTATTAATGGTGTACTAGTATTTGGGACACAATCTTTAATTAGATTTACTTCACTTAGCATCAAAGCAAAATCAAAGAATCCATGAAGGAATGCTACTACCCATATATTCTTAGTTTTATAATATACTGATCCAAGTAAGAATCCACTAGCTATTGCTTGGAATATTTGCATCATAGTATGGAACAATCCTTGAGGAGTAACAAGTGCATTAGTTAAATGCATAAATCCAAATATTAATGAAGATAAGAATATGGATAAGATTACTCCTTTTTTACTATCTCCAAATCTTTCTATGAATTCGTTTTGTACCCATCCTCTACATAAAAACTCTTCAGCAAGTCCTACTAGATAAGTAAAGAACATTAAGTTAACTAAATTAGCTAATTTTAATCCTTCTACTGCCTCTGTTACAGATGCTATTAGATTAACTACTGAGAAAAGAAGCATAGGAAGACCAATATAAAGTCCTCTAAAGAAGCCTACTTTCTTCTCTTTAAATATATATCCATTACCTGCTATTATGAGTACTATCGTTATAAAAAATACGAATAACATCTCACTTATAGCAGTTGTCCCATATTTATAATCAAATAATGTTGATCCTAGAACTCCACCAAATATAGAAAATAATACTTCCATTACAAATAAAAATATTATTAACATAACAACGAAGAATAAGAACATATTTGATTTTTTCTTCTTGCTACCACATTTAGGGCAGAATGTTGAAGTTGATTCTAGTTCTGCTCCACATCCAGCACATTTTCTTTTTGCCATATCACACACACCTCTAAAATAATGATAACACAAAAAAAGATAAATTTTATTCAAATTTATCTATTATTTTTTTTATTTCTTCAATTGTAATATTATTTGCTTTATAAAGTTCTGAAATAGTACCTTGCTCTATATATTTATCATCGAATCCTATAGGTACTACTTGTTTCTTATATCCTAGCTTGTTAAGTTCTGCAAGTACCATCGAATATAGTCCACCATTTAATAAGCCATCTTCCATAGTAATTATGTTGTAATCTTCTTTAACTAGTTTAGCAAGCATCTTCTTATCTACTGGTTTAACAAACATAGCATTTATTACTTTAGCATCTAAGTTATATTCCTCTTTTGCTTTAAGAGCTAACCCTACCATCTTACCAGTAGCTATTATTGCATTCTTCTTACCTTTAGATATTTCTTCCCAACATCCATATTTAATATCTACAAGTTCATCTAGTGGATAATCATCTCCACCTCTTGGATATCTAATTGCTATTGGTCCATCATGTTTAATAGCAAAATCTAAACAGTTCTCCAAGTCTCCAATACATTTTGGTACTAATACTGTCATGTTAGGAATCATGCATAGATAAGATAAATCAAATATTCCTTGATGTGTTTCTCCATCAGCTCCTACTATACCTGCTCTATCTATAGCAAATACTACATGTAAGTTTTGCATACATACATCGTGTATTATTTGATCTATTCCTCTTTGAAGGAATGTCGAATATATAGCAACAACTGGTACTAGTTTTTGAGAAGCAAATCCAGCAGCTAAAGTAACTGCATGCTCTTCTGCAATACCTACATCGAAACTTCTGTTTGGAAACTCTGCAAAGAATCTTTCAAGCCCTACTCCATCCTTCATAGCAGCAGTAATAGCAACTATTCTATTATCTTTTCTACCAAGATTAATCATTGCATTACCAAACTCAGAAGAGTATGTCTCTTTATTAGAAAGAACTACTCCCTTTTCTATATCGAATTTACCTACTCCATGATATACGTTAGGATTCTTTTCTGCATCAAGATATCCCTTACCTTTTTTAGTTACTACATGGATAAGTACTGGTTTAGTAGCTTTCTTAGCTTGTCTAAATACTTTAGTCATAAGTGCTATATCATGTCCATTGATAGGTCCTACATAAGTAAGTCCCATTGCTTCAAAGTATTTAGATGGAACAAGTACTGATCTCATATTATCTTTAATTTTAGATATTACTTTATAAGTAGCATTACCTATCTTAGTATCATCTAAACTATGAGTAATTTTATTTTTTACTTTTAAATATTTTTCATTAATACTTATTTGAGATAAATAACTAGATATACCTCCAACACTTTCGGATATACTTGTACCATTATCATTAAGTATTATTATCATCTTAGTCTTCGTGTATCCTAAATCGTTAATAGCTTCAAGACTCATACCATTACATATTGATCCATCACCTATTACTGATACTACATTAAAGTCTTCTCCTTTAATATCTCTTGCTCTAGCCATACCAAGACATGCTGAAATAGACGTACTAGAGTGTCCAGTTTCAAAGAAGTCATACTTACTCTCCTTTGGATATGGGAATCCTCTTAATCCTTTGTACGCTCTTAAACTATCAAAATCTTTCTTTCTACCAGTAAGTATCTTATATACATAACTTTGGTGTCCTACATCGAATACTACTTTATCTTTATCAAAATCAAAACTAGATAAAAGTGCTATAGTAAGCTCTACTATACCTAAATTAGATGCTAGGTGCCCACCACTTTTAGATACCTTATCAAGTAAGAACTCTCTTATCTCAGATGCTAATTCTTTCTTTTCCTTGATAGATAGTTTTTCAAGATCTTTTGGGTTGTTAACTTTATCAAGTATCATAGCTCTTCGCCTTTCTTTACACAAAGTATCACTATTATACATCTTATGTTAATAAAAATAAATAGAATACAATAAAAAAAGAGGTTTCCCTCTTCTTTTTAATAATTTTCAGCTTTAAGTTCAAAATAGCTTTGTGGATGAGCACATACTGGACATACTCCTGGTGCTTTCTTACCAATTACTACATGTCCACAGTTTCTACAAATCCAAATCTTTTCTTCGTCTCTAGAGAATACAACTTCATCATCAATATTTTTAAGAAGTTGTCTATATCTTTCTTCATGATGTTTCTCTATAGCTCCAACCATTCTAAATTTAACTGCTAATTCTTTAAATCCTTCTTCTTCAGCTGTCTTAGCAAATGACTCATACATATCAGTCCATTCATAGTTTTCTCCATCAGCTGCTGCTTTAAGGTTTTCTACTGTAGAAGGTACTTCTCCTCCATTTAATTCTTTAAACCACATCTTAGCATGTTCTTTTTCATTATTTGCAGTTTCTTCAAAAATAGCTGCTATTTGTTCATAACCATCTTTCTTTGCTTTAGATGCGAAATAAGTATATTTATTTCTTGCTTGGCTTTCTCCTGCAAAAGCAGCCATTAAGTTTTGTTCTGTCTTAGTTCCTTTTAAATCTTTTTTTGCCATATTAGTCTCCTTTTCAATAGATTTATTATATATCATTGCAAACAAAAAAGAAATAGTTAGTAGCCACTATTTAAATGTTCAACTCTTCTACTACTTACTACTTCTTTAACATACTTATTACAAATTTCTCTTACTAAATTACTATCTTCGTAATTAATATCTTTTTCATAATGATTCTTTATAGCTTCTCTTGCTAAATCTTTTGTGCAATATTTAATCAAATAGAATCTACCATTATTATCTCTAGTAAACCATTCAGGTCTTCCTTCTTTTAGATATGCAGATAATGCACTAGCTGCTTGTGTATAACCATCTATCTTTTCAAATCCTTCTTCATATCTAGTTTCATATTTAACATAAGTCTCATATATTGCATCTTTTAAACACTTTATAGATCTAACTTTACTTTTAGTAATATAGTACTCATAAATATCCATATTAGCTAGTCTCAAAATTCTAGGCATCTTAGTTTTAAATTCACTCTTAGCAAATTTATCTCTATAGCCTTCATCTCTAGTAATATGTTCAAGTCTTCCATCATCTAAGAAATCACTAATTATCTCTACTGCTTTATTATCATCATAATGATACTTTTCTTTAAAATAATCTATTGCTTCTAAGAATAAATTATCTATAGTACCTATATAATCAGAAGCTTCTATCTGGTTAGGGAAATATCTCTTCTTACCAGCCATATTAGCTTGATTGATAATAAATCCTTCATTATTTCTTATCTCATATTGTCTATAAAATTCATTAATATCGAAATTACCATTTAATCCGATTATAAATAGATGAATTATATTACCAATATTACATACTATCTTATTATTAAATGTATTGTTTATCTCTGTACCATTTAGATTAAAGTCTGCTATTACTTCACCTAAATCATTTAAACTGACAAAGTGATGATTATAATACTTCTCTGTGAAATATAAGAAATCAAATGAATCTACACTAGTTAAATCATTATTAATAATCTTAGCTCTCAAATAAGTACATATTAAATCAGTAATAACTGATAAATATGAATTTTCTCTATCACAAAATACAGCAATACCATTTTCTCTATATATAAATGGATTGGCTTCTATTAAACCAGCTTGAACTTGTTTATCTCCTGATAAGAAGTTAAGTAGTTTAACTGCATCATTCTTATTAAATACTTTAATAAAAATATTATCGTTTCTTTCATCTTTAGCAATTCTTGATATATGTACCATATTTGAATTATCTAAATAATCAAATATTATTCTTGCACTTCTATCTAGATATGCTCCTCTTTGAGGAATATACATAGTAATTGCTTCTTTATAAGAGAATGCTTCCTGTTCATTGTTATATAACTCTAAATAATAATTGTATTTAGGATCTATAAAAGTATTTATGTTTCTTCTATCTTCAAAATAACTAGATAGTCTTTGAAAACTCATCTTAGAGAAATCTACATCACTATCTCTCACAACTCCTATCTTAGTTATTTCGCTAAATACAAAATTATGCATTTTTGCATCAGTTAATTCAAGAGTAGGATTATCATGAATAATACTAGCTATATATTTAAGAAAGTCATCTATTTGCTCGAATCTATTCTTCATCTGCTTCTTCTTGACCACTAGTATTATCTTTGGTTGAGATTACTATAGTGTCATCGAAATCATAATCGTTGATAGCCTTTACGAAATTGTATTCTTCGTAACCGTTTTCACGCTCTGTATTTATTTCAATTTCATTCCCGTTGTAAACTACTTTCATGGCCTACCCTCCTATCATAATTAGTATAGCACAACAAAAAGAAAAAAATAAAGAGATTTGATACTTTTAAAAAATATGATAAAATACTATTTTATGAAAGGAGTTCAACTATGATAAATTTTATATCACGTAACTGGTTTTTACTCTTATGTGTTGCTGCTTTACTAATAGTAATTGCTATAGTAGGACTTACAATATTATATAAAAAGAAACATACAAAGAAGATTAAAAATAATCATATTTGTATGAGAGTAGAACTGTTAGATGCTATACCTTTATATAATAATGAATTTATATTTATTATTAAAGATATATTCAGTGATAAGAAATATGCAATCGATAAGTGCCATTTCAAAAATGATATATATATAAATGCCGAATCATTACCAAATGAACCTTATTTAGCTATGAGTAGAATAGATTTAGATAGTAAAGGTACTGAAAAGATTAACTTTCATGACCAAGGTGAATTTTGGTTAGATAAAGAAATGAAACTATTTAAAGACATGAGTAAGAAAAAATATTATAATGCTACTCATGATATTAAATTAAATAATATTAATAAAGAATATGATGAAAAAATATTAGATAATGCTATCTTTGCATATGGCGTGTTAAAGATGGATAAAAAGGCATAATAAAAGCAGTTAAATAACTGCTTTTTTGTTTTATAAGTTTGATATCATATCTTCGATATATTTATATGTCTTTGGTGTCTTTGTCTTTAATTTATTTCTAGAAGAATTACTATATGTATACATCATCAATGCATTAGCAAAGTATTCTTCTGGATAGTTATAATATACTTGCCCTGGATACATAAGATCTTTTTCTGCTTTATGTATCTTTTTAAATTCAGCAGTACTTGATGGAGTACCAAGTAAATGATCTAACATATGAGATACTTCATGAAGTTCAAGTACATCAGAACTATGTTTAGTCTTAGCAGATGGGAATGTATATCCTATTCTAATTATTGTATTAGGATATCCTCCTGCTCCAGGAACATCATCCCAAGTATATTTAGTTTTTTCCCATCCTCTTGGAACCACACCTTTCAAATGAGAAAATCTATAATCACTTGTTATAGGTCCATCTACAAGTATTATTGTAGCATCACTTTCATACATAAGATTTAATAGTCTAATATCGTATAAACCAATTCTATTAATAATATTTCTAGCTTCTGTCTTATCATAATTTCCTTTTGGAAGTTCAATTATCTTATTTAAACATGTTTCTTTAGATACTAATCCATCTCTTACAACATTTATAGTATAAACATTAGTATTATTATTTGAATCGGTAACTCTTATTCTATATTTATTATCTCCTATAGAGATATTTTTATTACCTACACCTTCTACTTTATAAGTATAATCTAAAGGAGTAGCATAAATATTAACTGATGTTATCTTATGAGGAACAGTAACAGTATATTTAGTTATATTTGGATCAAAACTTGGTTCTAGATTATAATTATCAACTGCTAATGATTTTAAATGAACATTTGAAGAAGTAAAACCATTTCCTACAAATGCTATTGCTATTCCTAGTCCAAAAATTCCAAGAAGTAAAAATACTATAGCAAATATTATTATGAATACTTTAGCTCCTCCACCCTTCTTTTGAGTAGGAGTTCCACAGTAATTACAAAAAGTAGCATTACCTATTTCGTTATTACAGTTACGACACCTCATAATATTCCACCTCTAGTATAAATATAACATATTTAATAATTTTATAAACCATAATTAATTCCTTGTTTACACTTATTATGCTATAATCTTTAAGTAAGAGGTGATGGTTTTTGAAAGTTGAGAACGAAATAACAGTAGCAGTTACTTGTGATTATGAAACATTAAAGCAAGAACTAGAAAAAAGAGGTTTCAGCATCAAAGAAGAATATCAAATAAATGACAATTATATGATTGATGGAAATATCGATCTAAGTGATATGCCTTACCTAGAAATACTAAAGAAATGTGTACTTGTAAGAGAAATAGAAGGTATTAAAAAAGCACTTGTATACAAATATAAAAAATATGCAGAAAATGGAGATATCTTAGAACAATCTAAGATAGAATGTCCAGTAACAGATATAGATAAAGCTGTTAAATTTATGGAAGCTATTAACTATAAGAGTCTATTTAGTATCTATGATAGATGTATAGTATTTGCAAATGATACTGCTGAAATGATAGTAGAAAGAGTAAATGATGAATATCTATTTATAGAGATGGAAACTAAAGGAGATTACATAGATAGGACTTATTCTTCAACAGAAGAATTAAAAGAAGAAATAGGTAAATATAGTCTTCCTATAGATACATCTAATTATTTTGTTAAAAAAGCAGAGATAATGCTTAAGAAAACATTAAAAAGAAAAAGCACTAATAATTAGTGCTTTTTTTATTTCTTTAATGGTCTAAGATTCTTCATTAACATCTTAGAATGAAGTCCAGTTCTAGTTTCTCTAACTAAAGATAATTCAAGTAAGTTATATGCTTCTTTATAGCATGATTTAATTAACTCTGGATCAAAATATTCACCGTTTTCTTTAGCTTTGCAAAGATCACCTAATTCTTTAAGTGCATTAATTTTCTCTTCATAGTTCGAATTATCTATACTATCTACTTTAGCATTAGCTCTAGCTATCTTTTCATCTATTGGTACTAACTCTTCATCAGAATCATATAAAAGAAAATCATATAAACTAGTAGGCATATCTTCGATCATTCCTCTAATAATTCTAGCTAGTTTAGGTGCTACTACTTTAGTTCCAGTAACTGCAGTAGTATCATCATGATAACTACACATACTATTAGATGTATATTTATATATTTTTTCAACATCTTCATACATAGGATCATTATTAGCTAAAATAACTTTTGTATGAATATTATCTTTTGTTACTTCGTTTTTAACACTATCTGGTAAATCAAAATCACCTTTTACTCTATAACTACCTTGTCTAACTAATCTATGTAGAACTCCCCACATAGAAGTTTTACTAAAACTAACGTCATATTCTTTTTCAATATTATCTTTCTTTTCAATGTAATTCATATTAACACTCCCTGATGGCTTATTATTATATATCAAGTTATATTTTTATTCCAAGTATTTTTTATAATTGTTAGTAAGTTTCAAATCTATTATAATAAGATTTGAGGGATGTATATGATTAGATTAGAAGAGAGTGTTAAAAATGTTAAAGAATACAATGAATTATGTGATGCTGTTGGATGGGGAGAATATGATGAAGCTATAGTACAAAAAGCACTAGACAATACATATTACTCAGTAAGTATCTACGATGATGATAAAATAATTGGATATGGAAGATTAATTGGAGATTCAATAGTATTCATGTATATTCATGACATTATGGTTAGACCAGAATATCAAGGTAAGAAGTATGGTGCTATGATAATGAAAAAATTATTAGAAAAGTTAAGCGAAATAAGAAAAGAGAATCCTGAACTATTAGTATATCTAGGTGCTGTTAAAGGAAAAGAAGGATTCTATAAGAAGTACGGATTTATCGAAAGAGAAACTGCTGGATTAGGTGCAGGTATGATTCTAGATGAATAAGGTGATATTATGAGATTCAATAAGTTCTATGTAGAAGATAAGAATGGTAAGACTAACTGTGTTATAAGAAGTTTTTGTAAGTTATATGGGGGTACTTATGAAGAAGTAATAAATGAATTATTATCTATTAAAGATGAAATTAAGGCAGAAAGTTTTAACGATATAGAAGTATTTGAAGAATATATGAGAAGAAGAAATACAGAAAAGATTGATTATGGAAAAGATAAACGTATAAAAGACTTAGATGTAGATAATGGTAATTATATAGTATTCTGCTGGGATAAAGATAACTTCTATCATATGGTTACTATTATAGATAATACTCTATATGATAAAGATGATACATCATCTAATCTATACGCAATAACAGTATATAAACAAAAAGTATTAAAAAAATGATTTAGAGAAATCTAAATCATTTTTATTATGTCTAAATATTGTCCTTCTAGTTTCTTTAAGCTATCTACTGTTATGTATTCATCAGCTTTGTGCGCATTATTTGGTCCAGTTCCAAGTATATATCTATTCTTAGAGTTTAAGAAACTTGCTTCTGTAATAAAATCACTTAGTTTAACATCATTCTCATCACTCATAAATGGATCGATTTTATTAATTATTTCATAATTACCATTATATTTATTAAGTAATTCTTCTATCTTGTTAATGATATTAATAATTTGTTCTTTAGTCATAGTTCTAAAATCTATTAATACTTCACAGTTATTAGGTACTATATTTATACTGTTTCCACCATTTATAACACCTATATTCATAGTTAAACTCTTAGAATTATATTTTTCTTTTTCAAGTTCTTTATAATACTTCTTTAATTCTGTAATAAAATCAATACACTTTTCTATAGCATTTACTCCTTCACTAGGATTACTTGAGTGGCATGATACTCCTTTAAAATTAATTCTAAATTCTAATAATCCTTTACTAGCATTAATAATCTTATTCTCTGTAGGTTCTCCAATTATCATAGTATCTGGGAATTTTACTTTTTTATCTATTAATTCCTTTATACCAGAGAAGGCTATCTCTTCATCGTAAGTAAAGAATAACTTAATACCTTTATCTATCTTAGGTATTATAGATAGTATTGAAGCTATTCCACATTTAATATCACATGAACCAAGTCCATATAATTTATTATCTTTTTCTATTAATTTAAATGGCTCCAAAGTCCAATCACTAGAATCTGTAACTGTATCTGTGTGTCCTAAAAATCCTATAGAACACTCTTCTCTATTACTCATTATTAAGCATTTACTTCTATAATCTGTTTTAAATCCATACTTTTTTAAATAATTCTCTATATAATCAAGTATTTCTTTATTTTCTTTATCTTTAATCGTATTAAAACTAATTAAATCTTTTAATATATCTTTTGAATTCATATTAATCTCCTTTCATCATAAAATATAAAAAGCTATACAGTGATACCTGTATAGCATTATAGTTCTTATAATATTGATACAAGCATCACAAATAACACTTGTACCTAGGACTTTAATGTCGCTTGAACAAGTGTAAATTATTATGATGATGTAGATGTAATTGTACTATATTATACATAATAATCTCTCCTTACTTACTTATTTTATACTATAAAATAAGGATTTTGTCAAAAAACAAATCACTTAATAAAAAAAACAGATATCACCTTTACTTCTTTTTTTATTTAATATATAATTGTTAATAGGAGGAGAAAACAAATGGAAAAGAAATTCAATAAGCATGTATTTGTTTGGGTATTCTGCTGGCTATTAGGTGCTTTCGGAATCGACAGATTCATGAGAGGTCAAGTAGGACTTGGAGTTGTTAAGCTTCTTACTGCTGGAGGATGCGGAGTTTGGGCATTAGTTGACTTAATTATCGCTATCATGAAAGCTTATGGTTCTGCTATGAGTGGAAAAGACGAATTAGTATTCGTAGACGGAAACTATACAGTTTAATTTTAAAAACAGAAAAAGTCACTTTTGTGGCTTTTTTATGTTATAGGAGATTATATGGAGATAACTTTTAGAAAACTTAATAATACTGATGAAGATTATGAAAAGCTTTATAAATGGTGCAAAAATAGGTACATATATGAGTGGTTTGAGCAAAGAATACTATCACTAGATGAAATAAAAACTAAATATATGAATAAGCTTCTAAATAGTGATCAAACTCTATTCATTATACAGTGTGATGGTAATGATATAGGATTAGTACAGGCATATAAATATGATGACGATATAGATATACCAGTGCTAAATAAATATAAGAACTTATATGAATATGATATTTTTATCGGTGAAGAAGATTACTTATCTAAAGGGGTTGGCCATAAAGTAATCGAAATTGTTAATAGAGAAATATATAAAGCATTTAATGCTGATGGTATTGTACTAAGACCATTTAAAAGGAATATTAGAGCAGTTAAATGCTATGAAAAAGTAGGATTTAAAGTAATTGGTGAATATAAAGGAACTGATACTATAGGTAATCCTGAAGTAATAGCTGTTCTACTTAATAAAAACACTAACAATAGTTAGTGTTTTTTTATTTATCCAACTAACATGAAACCTTTTCTTCCACCTCTGAGAGAGTTAGCCACTAATTCTTCTAGAGATCCTACTTCTTTTCTACTGTTTCCAGTAATTAATCGTCCTTGTTCATCTTCTCCAAACAAAGTAATAAAGTGTGGATTAGCTCCTGCATAAGGAGCACCTTCAATAATTGCAATTGCAGGCTTTCCTTGATTTAGATGTGCTCTTACTTGAGATACTACATTAGCTGCTCTTTCTTTTCCATTAGCAGTATTTTCATAATCGTTTGAATTATAATAAATAATGCTCGAATATGGTATCCCTTCTTGTCTTAAAGCACTTGCTATTCCATCAAAAGTTCTATCACTAAACATAGTAGCACCTTTAAATATAGTAAGGTTTCTATTAAAGCCACTTGCTGCTTGTACAAAAGCTACACAAGAACAACCTGCCACTGCTATATTTTGTCCAGAGAACCCAACATCTGCAAAATCACCTTGCAAATAACTATCGTAAGTTCTACCTTTAATTGTTACTGTTTTTCTACATCTTTTACTAGAATCACAACTTCCAAATGTAGTAGCAGTATTATTGTTGCCACCAGTTTCAGTATTTCCAGTTTGACTTTGCTGTGTATGAGATGACATCGTTCCATCTCCTAAACCAAACATTTCATAGATGTTTTCAGTTGAATTTTCTTTTCCATGTGCTTTTAAGCATAATGGATCTACTTCGAGAACATCTTTAACTCCATTTAAGCTTAATAAAACTGTTACAAGAGTAGGAACTAAAAATAATAATAAAGTTGCTATAATTCTTTTAGCTATTTTAGATACATATACATGTTCTTGTTTCTCTTTGGATATTAGAATACTAAATAAATCTATTGCTACCATTAATATTAATACTGCTGGAGCAAGTATTCTAAAATATCCTAATACTTCATTAATAAGCTTTAATGCTTCTGGAGTAAACAAGTTATCACATGATGGTATATCGGCTAACACATTTATATAATCCATAACTCACCTACTTCCCAGTATAGTATAACTCTGAAAAGTTATTATCAAGTTCGTATATACTATAATCAGTAATGTCATAATGATTCTTTGCCACTATTAATTCATATTTATTATCCTTATTTAAATCTACTACATACATAACATCAAATATATATAATACATAACCATTTCCATCGTTCATAGCATAGTCTTCATCTAGAATATATATATTATTATTGAAGCTTGCAAATAACATAGTAGAATCATCTTCTTCATTACTACCTTCATACTTAACTGAATAAACATTTATATTAGAGTCATTATTCTTGATTACTACTTTATTTGCATAAGTTAAATCCTGTAACTTATAATCAATATCTTTATCTAATAGATTTTTATATAATTCAAAATCAGAATCATTCATCTTTTCTGCTTTATAATCAATAAGATCAGTATTATCATCTATTCCAAGAATTGGAGTTTTAAGAGTATTTATTCCGTCATCATTCCTAAAATATAATCTATTAGTAAAATCATCTCTATGATCAAGTATATAATTACCATAATAACTATTATCGTAAATCATTCTAAATTTATGATCTTTAACGTTCTCTATATTAGCACTAGTAATATCATTATGAGAGTATTCAATAACAAAGTCATCTAATACTAGAAATCCTCTATTATTAGAACTACTTAATTTCAAAACAAAAATACATATTATAAGAGCTAATATGATTATTGATACTATAACTATTGTCTTCTTACTAATAGATTCTTTCATATATCTTTTCCCTATTATAATTTTATCAAAAAATAATAATTATACAAACATATAACTAAAAAAGTTGGATATTAATCCAACTTTTAATTAATTATTATTTTTCTAGATTCAGTATAGTATTAAGATCTTTATCTCCTCTACCTGATAGATTAACTATAATTGATTCATCTTTAGAATATTTCTTAGCTATTTTAAGAGCGTATGCTATTGCATGAGAGCTTTCTAGGGCAGGTATTATTCCTTCTAATTTAGTTAATAACTTAAAAGCATCTACAGCTTCTTTATCAGTAATACTTACATAGTTAACTCTTTTTATTTTATTTAGATATGCATGTTCTGGTCCTATACCTGGATAATCAAGTCCTGCTGATATTGAATATGCATCTTTTACATTACCATTACTGTCCATCATAATATATGTTTTCATACCATGTAATATTCCAATTTTATTGTTAGCAATTGCAGATGCATGCTTTTCAGTATTTATACCTAATCCTGCCCCTTCTACTCCATAGATATCAACGTCTTCTTTTAAGAAGTCAGCAAATAATCCAATACTATTACTTCCTCCTCCTATACAAGCAATTATAGCTTTTGGAAGTTTATGTTCTGCTTTTACAATCTGTCTTTTAGCTTCATCCCCTATTACTTTTTGAAAGTATTTAACCATTTCTGGATATGGACTAGGTCCTACTGCAGATCCTATTAAGTAAAAGGCATCTTGATGATTTAATAGGTATTCAAATGCTTCATCTACTGCATCTTTAAGTGTTCCATTTCCTCTTGTAACAGATACTACTTTTGCTCCTAGAAGTTTCATCTTTTCGACATTAACATGTTGTCTTTTTATGTCTTCTTCTCCCATAAATATTGTACATTTAATATTTAATAAACTGCATACTGTAGCTGTTGCTACACCATGTTGTCCAGCACCTGTTTCTGCTATTACATGTGTCTTTCCCATTCTCTTAGCAAGTAGTGCTTGACCTAATGCATTATTTATTTTATGTGCACCGGTATGATTAAGGTCTTCTCTTTTTAAATAGATCTTAGCTCCACCAGCATATTCACTTAAATTCTTAGCATAATAAAGTGGTGATGGTCTTCCTACATAATCTTTTAAATAACCCTTATACTCCCTAATAAACTCTTTATCCTTTTTTGCTTTTTTAAATTCTCTTTCAATTTCATTTAGTTTTTCTTTTAATTCTTGTGGTACATATTGTCCACCAAATTCTCCATATTTCATTTTCTTTCCCTCTTTCTATATTATTTTTACCCCCTATATTCTTTAACCAGTTCCATTCACTTTCCATATGCACCACCTCCTTTCAAGTACAAAAAAAGCACATGATGGAATAATCCATACATGTGCTTTGTTATTATTATAATTTAATTAGTTAGATATCACGACAAAACCTGTATGGATTAAAATTCCCATACAGTCCACCAATTATTTAAATGTAAATTATTTAAATAATTCATGATTTTGCCTCCTTGTTGATTTAATTGTAGTATCACAATTGATAATTGTCAATTAATTCTTTTTTCTTCCTAAAGATTTAACTCTTCTATGAGAATGTTTTTGCTCTTTTGCTACGTCCTTAATTAAGTCTTCATCTTCAAACATATAAGGCTCTCTAAGTAATTTCTTAGTATTTATTCTAAGCGTACTCTAGATATATGTAAAAATAACACAGATGTATTTGATAAGTTTTATAGAGAGAATGCTGAAATATATGCTGATACATCAAAGAAAGTATTATCACTTGGTAGAATAATAACAGGATTTAATAGATAAAAAAAGCACTAACTTAATCGTTAGTGTTTTTTATTTGTCCCAGCCATAATAGGTGAAATGATTATTTGGATTTTCTAAATAATTTTTTATTGCTTCATTTATGTATGGCATCATATTATCAACTGGATATTTGAACTCTACCCACTCAATACCTGAACAATAATCTGGATCATTATTTTTTAATTCACCAGAATAATCATTTGCTATAAAGAAATAGTTTATATACTCATACGGACTACTTTTTTGATGCATTACTTGTATAGGTTTTATATCTTCTTTTTTCAAATTGAGATTAACTTCTGCTTTAGCGGTTCTTATAACTGCATCAATAACACTTTCATTACCAATAATATGAGATGCTATAACATCATATTCATTATCGTGATACTCTCTATTCTTTCTCTTCTCTACTAATATCTTTCCATCTTTTATTAAAAAAAAATGAACAGCACATCTTACCATAAATCTTTGTGGTTCCATATTAATCCTCCATTTTAGGATAACTTTTTAGTTATTCCTTTATTATTTCTATTTAAGAATAGTTCTTTATTACCATGATATTCTTTGCATACGAGTATTTCATCATCTTTGTAATAAGTTGATAGTTTTTCACCTACATACTCGAATCCTAGTTTCTCCATTATTCTCCATGAACCTCTATTGATTGCTGCTGCACTAGTTTTAATATCCGTTATTTCTACTTCATTAAACATAAAGTCAAGGACTGCTATTGCAGCTTCAGTGCCATAACCTTCTCCTTGATATTTAGGATCTATATACCAGCCAACATCTCTTATATTTTCTGGTTCATTATCTTTTGGCTGACAAGTTATTTGACCAATAACTGTATCTGTTCCTTTTAAAAATATACTCCAGGTAAACTTTTGACTATTATCCTGTGATTTGATAAATTCTATTTTCTTCTCATAGAATGGCTTTTGTCTTTCCCAATCAGTAAGTTGTTCAATAAAAATATTTCTTGCCTTTTTTAAATCATTTATATCTTTTGAATTTAGATTATTTTTATTAAATACTCTATCTGGTGTTGGAAAATAATATTTATTAACATCTTCATCACATAGTACTTCCCATAATCTATGTTGTTCCATCATAGTAGGAATTCTTAAATCCAATCTATCTGTATATAGGTCTTTTGAATCTATAGTATTCATAATATCAACTCCTAGAAAAATTATAACATGAAAAAAAGTGCTATGATAAAATATATTTAGGTGATACTTATGAAAAAAACATATGAATATAAAAATGATAAATATACTATAATTGGATACTTATTGAAAGATGATGAAAGCAAAAATTATAAAACTGATATCACATATGGTGTAGACGATTATACAAAATGGATACTGAATATTAATGGAAAAAATATTGCATTAACCTCTACTGAATGTAATCATCCAGATGATAAACATATAATAATTGAAGACAATTTAATGACTATAATAACTGAATATGAATATTTTAAAATTGATTTAGAAACGTTAAAATGTTTAGCAAATATAGAGTTAGGCGAATATATAATGGATTTAATATGTTCTTTAATTAAATATAGAGAAGGATTTTTAGTTGAATGTGACTTTGAATTAGTTTATATAGAAGACGACACTATAAAATGGAAATTTGATCCTTATAATGGGTGTGGTATCAATAATGTTGAAATACTTGAAAATGATATAATTAAGTTTGATGTACTAGATGCATATTGTTCTAAAATGTATACAGTACATTTAGATAGAGATGGAAAATGGATAAAAAAACACTAACAATTAAGTTAGTGTTTTTAATTACTAATGGCAGGGGATGCAAGAATCGAACTCGCAACAGTGGTTTTGGAGACCATTATTATACCATTTAACTAATCCCCTAAAAATGCCCTTACGGGCAAATTCATAAAGATATTTTATCATTAAAATACTTTAAATTCAACTATTTTTTATTAACCATATTACTTTCATAGAATAATGGGAATAGAGAATATCCATTCTTTTGTAAGTAATTTATTACATCTGGAAGTATTGCTGTTGTTCTAGAATCATAATCATGGAATAGAATTACTTCAATATTATCATTGATTGAACTCTTGAAGTTAGCCCAAGCTTGATCAGTACTTGTTAAGTCTCCTCCATCACCATCTTGTGCTGTCCAGTCAACCCATCCATACCCCATCTTTTTAAGTTCACTAGTAACTGTAGCAAATCCTTTTTGCCCTAACATTCCTTTAGCTGTATTCATTCCACCAGGGAATCTCATAATAGTAGGAACGTATCCACCACTTTGTTTCTTTATATGCTCATGTTGATTCTTAATTTGAGTTAAGAATTCAGTAGTACTCTTATAAGTACTTCCCCATATAGCATGATAATAAGTATGATTTGCTATTGTATGACCTCTTTTGTTGTACTCCTTATATAAGTTAAAACAATTTGCTGATCTATTATCCCAGCAGTTCTTTCCATTACCACTTTGAGTAAAGAATGTTGCTTTAACATTATATTTATCAAGAATATCTAATACTTTATATGTATTGTAATAAGGTCCATCATCGAAAGTTATATATGCTATTTTCTTTTTAGACTTTTTAGCAAGTATCTCATCTTCTAGCTTCTTTATATTTGCAAAATATAATTTCTTATTCTCTGCAATTTCTGAATCTAGATTTTCATACTTTTTTATTTCTTCGTCTAATTCTTTAACTTCATTTAATTTTGCATCATATTCTTTTTTTACTTTTTCATATTCATCGTTTAAACTCTTAACAGATTTTTTCTTTTCATCGAACTTAATATAAACTAAAAAATTACCTACTAAAGAACCAGCTAAAACTAATAATAAGAGAACTATAACTACTATAGCAAGCTTTCCACTTGTTTTGTTTGTTTTTGCCATTTTTCTAATTCTTCTATCTTAGCTTTATTTTTTTCTTTAGTTTCTGTTATTTGTTTATTTCTCTCTTCTTTAGCTTTCTCTTCGTCTTTTAGGTCTTCATTCATTTTATTAAGTTCTTCTTGTTTTTCATCTACAATTTTGTCATAGTTGTTTAATTCATTAAAGTTATAGATTAAAAATCCAATAGATACTGCTGATAAAATAAAAAGAATAATTATTAATATTTTCTTCATATCAATCACCAACTATAATTTTACTTCCAACTTAGTTATTTGACAATTAGTTTTTAAATTATTATACTTTTCTTAATGAGGATATTAATATGGAATTTATTGAGAACGTAGAAAAAAAAGAATATGAAAAATTTGTTAAGAGTCATTATAAATCTCACTTCCTACAAAGTTATGCTTGGGGAGAGTTTAGTGAAGCTGCTAAAGGAGTTAAAGCTCACTATGTAGGACTTAAAGATAAGAATAAATTAGTAGCAACTGCACTTCTTCTAGAAAAGAAACTTCCAATGGGATACAGTTACTTTTATTCACCTAGAGGATTCGTAATAGATTTTAAAGATAAAGAATTATTAAAAGAGTTTACTTTAAAAGTAAAAGATTATTGTAAAAAATATAAATCTATATTTATAAAGATAGATCCAGATATTATTTATAGAAAAGAAGATAATAATGGAGAAGAAGTTAAACTTGATTATGATCCTAAAGAAATATTTAAAAATATTACTGATCTAGGATTTAAACATAAAGGATTTACAAAGAACTTTGAAACACAACAGCCTAGATATTCATTTAGAATAGATATGAATCAAAGTTTAGAAGAAATAACTAAAAAGTTCTCTAAGACTACTACTCAAAGAATTAAAAAGGGAGAAAGCATAGGTACTAAAGTTAGATTAGGTACGATAGATGATATACCTACATTCAGTCATCTTATGGACTTGACAGAAAACAGAAAAGACTTTGTATCTCATGATTTAAGTTATTACGAAACACTTTTTAGAATATATAATCAAGATAACAAGATGGATTTATTCTTAGGAAGTGTTAATACTAAAGATATAATTGATAACTATAACAAAGAACTTAGTGAAGTAGAAACTAAAATAAATGAATTTGGTAGTGATGAAGAATTAAGTACTACTAAGAAGAATATTAAGAATGAGTTAATTAAGAGAAAAGACAAACTTAATGAGTATATAGAAGAGTATTCTAAAGCAAGAGATGAATATGGAGAAGAGATTACTCTTAATGCACATGTAATAATGGAATATGCTGATAAAGCATGGGTACTATATGCAGGTAACCATAATATACTTATGAATAGTTATTCTAACTATAAGACTTATTATGAACATATTAAATACTGCTATGAAAATGGTATAAAGATGTATGATCAATTCGGTACTATTGGAGACTTGTCTCCAGATAATCCAAGATTAGGATTACATGAATTTAAGAAGAAATTTGGTGGTGACTATGTCGAATTTGTTGGTGAGTTTGATTTAATTACTAACAAGTTTATGTATACAGTATTTACTAAGTTAGTTCCTATATATCGAAATATAGTTAAGAATAGAGCTAAAAAGAATATAAAGAAAAATGTAGAGAATAAATAAAAATAATCCACAGAAATGTGGATTATTTTTTTAGTTTTCTTTTAATATCTCTTAATTTCATGTATATTTTATAGTTTACTTTATCTACTGGATAAGTGAACTCACCTATCATCTCTTGTACTTCTCCTCCAAAGCCTTTCTTTTGCTCAAAAATGCCATAATTTTTGTCGTTAGGATCAAATACACCTGATATACCATAGAAGTTCAAATACTTCATTTTAAAGGTATATGCGTCCTTTATATGCTCATTATACATAGCATACTTAGGAGTAAATCTAGCATATTCTACTAGATATCCACTATAAAGAGTTAAATACTCATAACCACTCTTTAATGATACTAGAACTGCTATATCTTTTTTATCTTTAATAGTCTTAGCAAACTCTTTAGCTTCTTCATATTCTTTAGTTTGTTTTTCTACTTGATTAGTTGCTATCTCTTTCTGTTTAAGAAGTTTACTACCTACCATATCTTTTTTCATCTTATCTTCTACTTCTGATAACTTCTCTTTAGCTTCTTCAAGTCTTCTCTTACTACAATCTAAATATTTATCTTTATCTATATATGCGATATATATACGCATATTATCTCCTAGACAATCAAACATATTAGTATAGTATTCTAAATCTCTAAAATTAAATTTCTTTCTTTCTGCAGTCTTTACTAGGATATCCTCAATATCTTTAAGATCTTCTCTTTTAGCTACTCTTACACTTATTCCTTTATCGTAACTAGATTCAATATTCTTTCTAGTACTCTTAGAAAATCTATTAAATAATTCTTCATATGGAACATCAAGTTTAACTAAATAATTCCATCTAGATTGTGTATAAATAATATCAGTATTAAAACCATAATGGATGTATCCTAGATCTTTAAGATCATTAATAACTTTATCATTAGGTTTAGCATCAGGATAAACACTACCATTAGTATCTCTCATTTGATATGTAATATTAGGATCTACTTTAAGCATTAATCCTTTTCTTGCTTTAGCATATTTATAAAACTCTTCTGTAAAGAACTTTAATAATTCTAAATCGTTATAATCTAGTAAGTATCCTCTTGGAGCATAGAATGTTTTCTTTCCTCTAAATGTAGTTGTAATAGTAATAAGTGAAGCTGCTATTACTTTATCATTTTCTTTAACTCCTAGATAGTGAACTTCACTTCCGTAAATACTTCTTAACTTACCTACTTCTGGAGTTTGCATAAAAGATAAATCATCTCTACCTTTAATGAATGCTCTATATTCTTTTTCATCTAATTCTACAAATTTTAATTCTCTTGTTTTCATATACAACACCTATATTGATTATACAATAAAAAAGGAAGTATTACTTCCTTTTTTTAAACTTATTTAATATCTTTTTGATATCTATATCACCAAATACTGCTTGTACTGACTTAGTGAAATACATATATGCTAGATATACAGATCCTCCAACTAATGCATATGCACAAGTAATTACAAATGATAATACTCTAGAATCATATCTAAATGGGATAACCATCTTCATAATAATCATTACTAAAAGCATTAATAGAACACCAACTAATATATTAGCAAATACTTTTAATGCTGGTTTTAAACTGATTTTATACTTTCTCTTAATAATTAATAAACAGAACATTGATGCTGTAAAGAATGAAAGTATTGAAGTAGCTATAGATCCATAATATGGTCTACCAATCATATTGAATAAATGCATCATAGGAATGTTTAATCCTACTTTCATAACTATTCCTAGTATCAATCCTGCATATACTAGTTTATATTCTTTCATAAGTTGAGATATTGTCATAGATGCAGAAAATATTGTAGTTGCAAATGCATTAAATACTAGTAGTTGATATACTACTGGTCCATAAGTACTTGCTCCATAGAACACATTCCATACAAGTGGAGCAAGGAAACTAAGTCCTACTGCCATTGGAAGTGCAATACCAGATATAATTTGGAAAGTCTGGTTAATCTTTTTATCTATATCTTCTTTATCGTTCTTAACTAAACTTCTTGTTAAGTTTGGAATTAAACTAGTCATTAATCCAGCTACTATGGATACGATAATATTATTTATCTTAGCACCCCAAGTAGTAATTATACTTAATACTGTTTCAGCATCACTTGCTATGAAACCAAAATCATTAACAAGTACTTTTACTATCATTAATACATCTACTGAATTAAATAATGATCTAAATAATTCAATTAATATTAATGGGAATGCATATATCATAATCATCTTCATGATATCCATTGTAGATAGTTCAGGTTCTTTACATTTACTTTCTGTATTTAATAGTGGTTTATTCTTTTTAATCTTATGTCTCAAGTATAAATAAGAACATATGGCTCCTATAGTAGCAGCAAATACTGCACATCCTACTGCTACTCCTAGTGGTAGTCCTAATACTTTATATGTAACATAACTACCTACTATTATTATTACTACTCTAACTATTTGCTCAATTACTTGGCTTATACTTGTAGGAGTAATAAATCTATGCCCTTGTAAGTATCCTCTAGATACTGATAATATTGGAACTATTAATATGGCTGTAGAAATAATTCTTATTACAAATGTAATATCTTCAGGACTATTTCCTCCAGTTACATCACCTATTATTAACTGTGATATTTGTGGTGCAAATACAAATAATATTATGAAACTAATTATACCTATAATATTCAAGAATCTTCTACCTGTCTTAAATATTTTTTCTTTAGCTTCGTAGTAACCTAGTGTATTATACTCACTTATTAACCTACTCATAGCAAGTGGAACACCAGCTTGAGATATACTTAGAAATATTGCATATATAGTATAAGCATATCCATATAAAGCTCCACCTTGTTCACCTATAATAGCATGAAAAGGGATAACATAAATTATCCCCAATATTTTACTGATTACGATACCCAAAGTAGCTATAAAAGCTCCTTGTATAAATGTATTCTTCTTCAGTTTCATTTAATCACATCATTTCTAATAATATTATTTATTATAGTATACTAATTCCTTTTCTCTGTCAATTTAACGCTTGTAGTATTCTTCTTAGCATCTCTATAATATGTAACTTTTACTGTATCACCAATGTTGTATTTATATAGTAAGTACCTTAAGAAAGCACTTGAAGATACTTTGTCATTATTAAATGCAACAATAACGTCTCCCTTTTGTAATCCTGCTTTATCAGCTGCACTATCTTCTTCTACAGAAGCAACAACTACTCCTTCTTCGATAGAACTATCAACTATTAATCCATGATATCTTAATGTAGCAGTTTCTGATACATCAATATAAGATATTCCAAGGAATGGTCTTTTAATTGATCTACCATTTTCGAAATCACTAACATGCTTCATAGCATCTTCTATCTTAATAGTGAATCCCATACCTTCAATTTCATCGTTAACAAGTTTCATAGAGTTAACTCCAATTACTTCTCCATTGAAATTAAATAATGGTCCTCCACTATTACCAGGATTTATAGCAGCATCGATTTGTATAACTTCTTGTACCCAGTCACTCTTAGATTCTACACTTACTGGAACTTTTCTCTTAAGTCCAGAAACATATCCTCCAGTTACAGAGTTAAAGTATTCTTCTCCTACTGGAGTACCTACTACAAATATTGTTTCACCTAATCTTAACTTCTCAGTAGAGCCAATCTTTGCAACAGATATTACTTTCTTAACATCCATTCTTATGACTGCTATATCTAAGAATTTATCTCCTCCTAGATAAGTACCTTCAGTCTCTTCTTCACTAGCTGTACGTATTTTTATTTTATCTCCAGCCTCAGCTACATGATAATTAGTCATAACATATCCATATTTAGAATCTGTCTTATATACAAATCCTGAACCAGATCCTATATATTTATTATTTTTATATAATTTAATCATAACTACTGAATCGTATACTTTTTCAACTGACTCAGCAATTCCACCTTTTTCTACAATTGTAGTCCCTGACTTGCAATTACTACAACTATTGTATATAACATTTGGATTATTTGTATCTACCGGTTCTTTATTAAATAGTGGGGAATTTAAAAGTGTAAAAGTACATAATCCTCCAAGTACAAACATAAGAACAATAAGAATAACGTATAACCAAACATAACTCTTATTCTTTTTCATCTAATTACCTCTTTTCAATATTTGCAATTTCTCTCCAGTTATAAGGGAATCCCATTCTATCTAATACTTTATCTATAGTGATTGTATTAAGATTAAACTCTAGATTATCTAATAAATCTCCCATCTCACTAATTAAATTTTTAACATCGTCACTACTTAGCATTTGTCTTAAGATTATAAATAATGCAAACAAGTCATTCTTACCTTTGACATATTCTCCATCTTTTTTCTTGATACCAAGAAGTGCATGATAAACTGTATTGTTAATAGTTCTTTGTGTTTTATTCTCATATAGGATATCCTCGTGAGCACACACGTTTCTATAGTTAGCAAGCATAGGTAAATAATTTGTTAAATCTTCAACAGTTAAATTATATGTTTCTGCTATTGATTTTCTATCATCCATCTTAAGTATTTGATAGAATTCACTAACAATACCAAATGATAATACTTTAACAAGGACCCATAGAGGTATGTAACCATAATTACTAATATAGTGCTGAGTAGCAGAATGCTGTCCTCCATTGATTCTTATTTGTCTTTTCATCTTCTTAATAAGATCATTTACTTGTCTATATTTATCAGATGAATTATCAAAGTTTTGTGGCTTTAAATATTCATTTTCTTTATAACCATACTTCTTAGATAATTGATATGAAATAATAGATTTAGTATTGTTCTCTATTATTAGCAAGTTCTTAAATATCAAATTTCTAAACTGACGATCGAATAAGAATAGACTATATAATTCTTCAAATGTAGTCCCTTCGATATAATCTCTAGGATTATCAGCCTGCATAAAAACATGCCTGTATCCAGTTAAAAAGAAATAGTTTTCTCTTAACAATACTTGTTTGGCATATTCCTCATCATGAATTATTAACCCCTTACTTTTAAAAATTTGAATCTGCTCATCCAAATTCTTAAATTGCTTATCCTTCATAGTATCACCTTAATATAATTATAACATAATAATAAAGAGAAAATATTGTAATTATTTACATATTTTCTCTTTTTTGTAAATCTTAAAAATTACTTTGATTATAAATTATTAATTCGTGTTGTGCTCTCGTACATGCTACATAGTATAAGTTCTTTTCATTTTCATTATATTTGTTATTAGGATCGGTATATATTATTACTGAATCGAACTCTAATCCTTTAGCTATATAAGATGGTATTATTATCATCTTTTTATTGAACTCTATCGAGTTATTATTAAGTAAACTAATTCCTTCTACATCATCTTTTAATATTTCATAAAGCTTGCTTGCTTCATCATCAGTCTTAGTTATTATTGCTATACTATGTTTTTCACTCTTTAAATAATTTATATCTTTTAATAATTCATCTTTTAGTGAATCATATTTATTTCTAAATAATACTGGTTTCAAGTTATCTCTTCTTATCGCAGATACATGGTTTAAACCAAGTATTTTATTTGTATGTTCTATTATTTCAGGAGTTGATCTATATGTCTTAGTAAGTTCTAGATATATAGTTCCATTATCGAATATTTCGTTTAATTCTTCTAAAGATCTATATTTGTAATATGGATTAACTGTCTGATTTATATCTCCTAATATAGTGAAACTACTCTTCTTAAATATGTTTCTTATTATCATATATTGTAGTTTCGTATAATCTTGAGCTTCATCTATTACTACTTGTTTTATTAATCCTAAATATTTGAATCCTTCAAGCTTACCTTTGATATATACAAGTAAGCAGGCATCTTCATATTTAATATCTCTTTTAGATACTGATGAGTTAATCTCGTTTTCCGATATTATTCCATCGTATCTTAATAAGAAGTTATGTGATTTTAAAAATTGTTTATAAATCTCTTTGAAGTTTAAACTGTTTGATAGAAGTGCTTTAAGTCTAGATAAAACTGTTGCTCGTCTACCTCTCTTGCCATTAAATAAGTCTCTACATAACTTTTCTGATATTTCATCTAATCTATCAAATAGTAGTAGTCTATTGTATCTATCTTTTAGTAAATAGTTAAGTTCATCTTTTTCTACTTCTAAATCATCTATGTGGAAATCATCAGTGAAGTGTATCTTGTCTAAGTAATCTTCTATGAATTCATCTAGAGCTTCTATTATGTCATCACTCTGTTTAAATTTTACTAGTGGTTTATTTGGCTCTGTATATTTGTAATATCTTTCTACGAAGTTTGAAAATGACTCAACTTTTTTAAACTCAGGTAAGTTTGTGGATAAAAAGTCATTGAATGTTGTCTGCATCGTATTATCTTCTCCAAGTTCAGGAAGTACGTTTGAAATGTACTCTGTGAATATATTGTTTGGAGAGAAGATTAATACATTCTTGCTTGTTAAATCTTTTATTTTATATAGGAGGAATGCTATTCTGTGAAGTGCAACACTTGTTTTTCCACTTCCCGCAATTCCTTGTACTATTAAGTTTCTATCTTCTACATTTCTTATTATGTTGTTCTGTTCTTGTTGGATTGTATTAACGATGTTAGTCATCTTATCAGATGATTCTTTTTCAAGTACTTCTTGAAGTAGTTCATCATCAATATTTAAGTTGTTATCAAATACTCTTACTAACTTTCCTTCTTTTATATTGAACTGTCTTTTGTTAGTTATCTCACCTTCTATTATTCCAGATGGTGCTAAGTATTTTGCTTTACCTACTTCAAAGTCGTAGAATATCGAAGATATCGGTGCTCTCCAGTCATGTACTAGGTACCTATCATTTTCTTCATCTTCGACATACGTAAGCCCTATGTATATCTTATTACTTGTTTCTCCATCATCGAATGTTATTGATCCAAAGTATGGATTACCTTGCACTTGAAACAGCTTCTTGAAGTGCATGCTTTTGTGTTGTGCCATCGTTATCTCTAACTCACTGGCACCCATCATGGATTTCATTTCTTGGTCATCCATGTCTGCTCGCGAATCCCAAATAAATTTTTGGAACTCTTTAATTTTTTCTTCTTTTTCGTAAAGTTCTAGTCCTAAGGATGATATTTGACTTCGTATTACATCAATAGTTGTCTTTAAGTATTCTTTCTCGTGATCTAATTCACTTTTGCTTAAATTCATATTCTCCTCCTTTACAATAGCAAAAAACAGACCCTTATAAAAATAGGGGGGTCCGTATTTTTTAAATTATCAAGTTGTCAAACACGCAGCAAATCGATAATACTATATATTTTTTGATTTGTCTAGTCTTTTTTTATACTATCTTTAGAAATTGTTATTACACAGCGTGCATAATATGTTGCAGTTGGTTTAACCATTTTATATGATCCTTTTCTACTTACAACATACATTTTTTCTTTTTGAGAAGTAGCAAGCCAGTAGTTGTACATCTTAGATGTAGTAAGAATATTATCGTTATTCCACTCCCATCCGTATTCTAATTCTTCTCTTAATCTAACAAATTGTTTAGAGTCGAAAGAAGTTATTTTAATTATTTCTCCAACTTTCTCTTCTATATATGGTCTATAAGTATTTTCTAAGAAATAACATAAGTTAGTTTCATCTTTCTTATCGCATTTTAGTGAACCAGATGAAAATCTAAACATATCTTTCTCATTAATCTTACCATCTCTATTATAATCAACTAATCTAGAGTCTAGAAGTTCTACATTTGGTTTACTTCCATCACTGTCTGACACTACATACCATTTAGAACCATCAGCTAATACAACTTCTTGTCCTGTCTTATATTTATCATATAAGTTTAAATTAGTTTTAATTCTTTCTTGGTTAATTCTATATACAATGAATCCAACAAAGAAAAGAATTACAACAACAAGTAAGAATATTAATACTTTCTTTGGAAGTTTTCTTCTCTTCTCTTTTTGTGCTGTCTTATATTCATTTACATTTACTTCTTCAAAGAACTTATTTTTAAATCCACCTAAGTCTCTATCAGTAACATAACTAGGGCTTTCTTCTTGTGGTAACTTCTGTTGAACTGGTTGCTGTTTTGATTTTTGTTTATTATCTGGTTTCTTATCTTTTGATTTATCTTCTTTTAATACCCATCTATTCTTTTCTGGATCATATACAGATTTAACTTTCTTAGAACTTGGTGCTTTTGTCTTATTTGTTGTATTTGCTTTTCTCTTTTCGTTCTTTAGTTTATCTGCTTTCTTTTTTATGTTGTTAATATTATCTACTTTAACAGCTTTTACTTCTTCATTTCCAGTTTTCTTAATTGAAACCTTTTTATTACTCTTTTTGTTAGTAACTGCACTTTTTACTTCTTTTTCATTTACGATAGTTTTATTCTCTTGTACTTGAGTAATATTCTCTTCTTTTTTTACTGCTGGCTGAGCATTTTGCTGCTCTACCTTTGGCTTATTACTCTTTTTTACTGTAGGTTTTTTTCTAACATTAGAGCTTTTCTTTGCAGTAACTGCAGTTGATTTATTTTTAGTTAATACTTTAGCTACATCTTTTTTATTTTTTACCTTTAATCTTTTAGATGTAATATCTGCATTAGCTTTCTTTTTAATATCACTCATAAGCTAACCTCCTATCCTAAGTCTAATCCTGGACAAGCATTTAAATTAAGATCTGCTATTTGTCCATTTTTATATGCATAATATCCTGCTGCCCCTATCATCGTAGCATTATCTGTGCAATACTTCAATTCTGGAACAGAGAAATCAATTTTATTTTCCTTACACAACTCTTCTAGAGTTTCTCTAATTGCTGAGTTAGCACTTACTCCACCTGCAACAACTAGTCTTTTTACTTTATAATCTTTAATTGCTTTAAGAGTTTTCTTCTTAATAGTTTCTACTACTACATCTTGGAATGATCTAGCCAAGTTTTCTTTATTAAGTTCTTCTCCTCTTTGTTCACAGTTATGTGCAAGATTTATTACTGCACTCTTTAATCCACTAAAACTAAAATTGTATGAATCGTCATTTAGTGGAAGTGGAAGATTATATTCATGTTTTCCTTTTTTAGATAGTTTATCGATAATAGGACCACCAGGGTATCCTACCCCTATAACTCTTGCTACTTTATCATAACACTCACCTACAGCATCATCTAAAGTAGAACCTATCTTTTCGAATGAATATTCATCTTTCATATATATAAATTCAGTATGTCCACCACTTATTACTAGTGATAGTAGTGGATATTCCATCTTCTTAGTCAAATTATTAGCATATATATGACCAGCCATATGATTTACTTTTACAAGTGGCTTATCATACATAAGAGAAAGTGTCTTAGCTGCTTCAATTCCTACTAGTAAAGATCCGATTAAACCTGGTCCATAAGTAACTGCTATTGCATCTATCTCGTCCATAGTCATCTTAGCTTTTTTTAGGCATTCATCTATTACTAGAGTAATTGATTTTAAATGTTCACGGCTAGCTATCTCAGGAACAACTCCACCATACAAAGTGTGAATATCTATTTGTGTATTAATAACGGTTGCAATATCTTCACATCCGTTTTTAACTATAGCGCAACTTGTTTCATCACAACTACTTTCGATAGCAAGTATATACATATCTTTCATTACTTCATCATTCTTTCCATCAAAATACCATCAACCCCATTATAATATTTTGATCTGGTAGCTATAGGAAAGAATTTATATTTTTCATATAATTTAATCGCATTTGTGTTGTTTTCGTTAACTTCTAAAGTAATATTCTCAATCTCTTTTTCTTCTCCTGTAACAATAACCTTCTCAAGTAAAGTTGATGCTATGCCTTTACGTCTGTAATCTTCTAAAACATAGATGTTTGCAATCTCAAAACGTTCGTAAAGGTCATAAAAATTTACGAAAGCTATTATACTACAATTTTCCATATAAATAAAGTACTTGGAGAAAGAATTGTTCTTAAAGTCATCATTTATATCATATGAAAAAATTGTTGAAAATAAACTATTAAAAGAATTCTTCAATTCTTCATCTTTGTTAGTTAATTCAACAATCATTATGTTTCTCCTCTGCTTCAGTTTTTTTAAGATAATTAGCATCGATTAAATGAACATCAATTGCTTCTCTATCCTTTACTTTATCAATTATATTTTGAAAATTAGGAACGTAATTACTAGTTCTAAAATCTAATTTTAAATCGTCATTAGTAATAAACGAAAAATCACCAGGTAAAGATTCTAAAGACGCAATCAAAGCATCTAGACTTACATACTGTTCATTCATAATAAACGAATCATTAAATGGGTCATATATCGAACCATATACAAACCCTCTTCTAGCATCAATAACTGGTGCAAAAAATGATTCCGTCTCATCACAAGAATATGCCATAGCGGTCAAACTAGATATTGGAATAACAGGAATATCTTGTCCCCATCCAATTACTTTAGCTATTGTAAGACCAACTCTTATTCCTGTAAAAGAACCAGGTCCATTTACTACTATTATTTTCTTTAAATCTGAAAAAGATAATTCATTTCTTTTGAACATATCGTTTACATAAGAAAGAGTTTTGCTAGATAGGTCATGTGCTAAATTAACAGTTAACGAATCTACAACTTTTCCATTCTTATATAAAGCCGAGTATAAATAACTAGAAGTAGTATCTATGTAGAATATCATAATATAGCCTCACATAACTCTTCATATTGAATGCCATGTGGTTTAAAAATTAATAGTCTTGAGTCTTCACCAATTACTTTAATTTTGATATCTAATCTTTCTTCAGGAAGATAATCTTCAATAGTATCTGCCCATTCAATAATTACAACACCGTTTTTTTTAAAATAATCTTCAACACCAACACCATTAATGTTTCCATCTAGACGATAAACATCCATATGAAATAAAGGCATCTCACCAGTGTAATACTCTTTAATTATATTAAAAGTAGGAGAAGTAATATTTTCTTTTATCCCCAATGCTTGTGCAAAACCCTTAACAAAAAGAGTCTTACCACTTCCTAAATCACCTTCTAAACATATAATCATGTTTTCAAATTTTTCAGATTCAAGATTTTGAGCAATTTGAATAGTTTCTCTCTCATCTCTTGAAGTAACTTTAAATTCCATTCATATCACCAAATTAATTATAGCAAAGAGAATAAAAAAATAATACAAAGAATAAATAACTTAACACTTTTATTAGTAAACTTTGATAACAAATAAAAAAATCCACAATTAATGTGGATATTTAAGCAAAAAAAAATTGTTAGCAACTTCCTATTTTCGCATACACTATCTTCGGCGTATAAGAGCTTAACTTCTGTGTTCGGGATGGGAACAGGTGTACCCTCTTAGCTATTGTCACTAACAAAATTATGTAGAGAGAAATAATTCTCTGAAAACTTAGATAATGTGTTAATAGATCTAATCAAATTAACAAACAAATATGATTAAATCCTCGATCTATTAGTACTGGTCAACTCAACATATCACTATGCTTCCATCTCCAGCCTATCAACGTCCTAGTCTTGAACGGATCTTACTTTTTAAAAAATGGGAAAACTCATCTTAAGGTTGGCTTCCCGCTTAGATGCTTTCAGCGGTTATCCATTCCCTACATAGCTACTCTGCGCTGCCACTGGCGTGACAACAGATACACCAGAGGTAGGTCCATCCCGGTCCTCTCGTACTAAGGATAGCTCCCTTCAATTTTCCTACGCCCACAACGGATAGGGACCGAACTGTCTCACGACGTTCTGAACCCAGCTCGCGTGCCACTTTAATGGGCGAACAGCCCAACCCTTGGAAGCGACTACACCTCCAGGATGTGAC
>Ga0247608_10000098_pt1 | contig 168050 bp, 153 predicted proteins | sample 176DNAGHGlowgp2_FD_193490 | JGI IMG/M metagenome (GOLD analysis project Ga0247608, IMG submission 193490) | Sheep rumen microbial communities from Palmerston North, Manawatu-Wanganui, New Zealand - 1766 DNA GHGlow gp2 | ecosystem: Host-associated > Mammals > Digestive system > Stomach > Rumen...
CTTGTTTTCAGAGAACTGAAAAATAAAAATATAGAAAAAAGTATACCAGTGATAATTGCTAGGTGGCTCACCTGTACCCATACCGAACACAGAAGTTAAGCACCTAAACGCCGACGATAGCGTAAGCCAAAATAGGAAGTTGCTGGTATTTTTTTTTATGTTATTTTTTAATATTAAAATAAATTTAATACTCTTGCTAATTTCATCATTATAGTGTAAAATGTTATTAGGATAGGGAAATGGGGTATAAATATGCTTAAGGATAAAGTATTGGTGAATTTATATATTTTAAAACTAGATAAAAAATATGAAATTTATTTGCCAGTAAATGAAAAAATAGGCAATATTATCGCATTGCTGGAAAGACAATTGTTTTCTAATGCCCAAGAAGCATCAAATAGTGTATTATTAAATTTAAATAGTGGTGCATTTTATAATTACAATGACATAGTTAGAAATCTTGATATAAAAAATGAAACTAATTTAATGCTTATATAATTATCGGAGGTAAGCACATGAATTTATATTTTTTAGATAGTGATGAATTAATAACATTTTCTTTGCCAAATAAAACCGTTGGCAATTTTTGGATGACTGATAATGAAGATAAAAATATTGTTAATGTTAGTGCTAGTGAAGGTAAATGGATTTTATCAGGAAGTATCAATTACAAGATAATGATGAATAATGTGTTAGTTGAAAGCACTCCACTAGAAAAAAATAAATTCTATTTATTACAAAACGAGAATACTAAAAAAATCTTATATGCTACTGATGAAATTGATAATACTTTTAAATGCTTAAAGTTCAAATCAGCTGATACTATTACTATTGGTAACCATAACACAGATATTAGTTATAACATACCATTCTTAACAGAAAATAGCGTATCAATTGCCTTTGATGGACAAACCTTAAGATTAAAAAGAGATTCTAATACCTTGGTATATTTAAATAATAAAAGTATTAGTAGTGAAATGTTTAACATCAAAAATGGTGATGTTATTAATATTTATGGTTTAAAAATTGTATATGCCTTTGGTACTATTTTTATAAATAATGCTATGGGTTTAGTAACTATCAACAATAGCAAATTTGAACCTATGAATTTAACGGTTAATCATGAAATGACTAAAGAAGAACTTGAAGATATTAGTATGTATAATGAAAATGATTATTATCTTAGATCACCTAGAATAAGAAGAAATATTAGTACCTTCAAGATGAATGTTGATTCACCACCACAAAAAGAGAATATGCAAGATGTACCAATACTATATACAATAGCCCCAATGCTAACAATGGGGGCAAGTTCAATTGTAAGTTTAGTAACATCAATGAATCAAGTTAATTCTGGTGAAAAACAATTTAAAGATGTAATGCCAACCTTAATTGTTTCATTTGCTATGATATTTTCCATGTTGATTTGGCCTTTTGTTATGAAAATATATGACAAAAAGCGAAGAATAAAAAAGGAAAACGAACGCCAGGTTAAGTATCAAGCTTATTTAGATAAAAAGAAAAAAGAATTAGCAGATGAATATAATAATCAAAAGCAAATTCTTGAAGAAAATCTAATACCAATTCCTACATGTTATGAAATAATTACTGAAAAGAGAAGAACACTATGGGAAAGAAAAATTGATCAAAGTGATTTCTTAACTGTAAGAGTAGGTACTGGACAAGTACCAATAGACGCTAACATAAATTATCATGTTGAAGATTTTACAATGGAAGATGATAATTTAAAAAAAATGTTAGACGATATGATTAATGAGTATTCCACTTTAGGTAATGTACCAATTGGTTATTCGTTCCTAAATAATAACATTACCGCTATTAATGGTTTGTATCCTAAATACTTAAACTTTGTCGATAGTATTTTTCTTCAAATGATGGCTTTTCATAGTTATGATGAATTAAAATTTGTTGTTTTTACTAACAAGAAAAATGCATCAAGATATGATTATTTAAAAGAGACACCATATTGCTTTTCCTTTGATAAATCCATCAGATTTTTTGCAACTAATTCAGAAGAAATGCAAGAAGTATCATTATATCTAGAGCAATTATTTAATGGTAGAAAAGCATTATCAGCTTCAAGTAATGAGATGAATTATGCAAACTTTAATACTTATTATGTTTTCATTATTGATGATATTTTAATGGCAAGAAAAATCAATATCGTCAATGATATTCTTGAAGAAAAAAAGAATTTAGGTTTTAGTATAATTATTCTTGAGGATAAGTTATCTAAATTACCAAGTCAATGTAATAATTTTATCAGTATTGGTGATAAATCATCAGGAATTTTTAAAAACAATGCTACATATAATGAACAAATTAAATTTATTGACGAAATTGGATATAATTATGATATGATGAAATGCTCAAATATTCTTGCTAATTTACCAATTTTTATTGATAATAATTCTGTAAATGAATTACCAAACCTTATAACTTTCTTAGAACTATTTAGTGTAGGTAATGTTGAACAATTAAATTCATTAAATAGATGGAAAAATAATAATATCATTAAAAGTTTAAAAACTGAAGTTGGTGTCAATGAAAATGGTGATCCATTTATTCTAGATATTCACGAAAAGCAACATGGACCACATGGATTAATTGCTGGTATGACTGGTAGTGGTAAATCTGAGTTTATTATTACTTATATTTTATCAATGGCTGTTAATTATAGCCCTGAAGAAGTAGCTTTTGTTTTGATAGACTATAAAGGCGGTGGCCTAGCCGGTACATTTGATAATCCTGAATTAGGAATTAAATTGCCACATGTTGTTGGAACTATTACCAACTTGGATAAAGCCGAAATTAATAGAGCGTTATCTAGCATTGATAGTGAACTTCGAAGAAGACAAGAAAAATTTAATGAAACAAGAGATACTACCGGTGAAAATACTATCGATATTTATAAATATCAAAAGATGTATCGTGATGGTATTGTTAGTGAGCCGATGCCACATCTTGTTATTGTTTGTGATGAATTTGCTGAACTCAAGAGTCAACAGCCTGAATTTATGGAAGACTTAATTAGTACAGCTAGAATTGGTAGAAGTTTAGGAGTACACTTAATCTTAGCAACGCAAAAACCTAGTGGTGTTGTTGATAGTCAAATATGGAGTAATAGTAAATTCAAAGTTTGTTTAAAAGTTCAAGAAAAGTCAGATAGTATGGAAATGATTAATCGCCCAGATGCTGCCGAACTAAAAAATGTTGGAAGATTTTATTTGCAAGTTGGTTATAATGAATTCTTTGCGATTGGCCAAGCGGCTTATGCTGGTAGTCCATACTATCCAAGACATGAATTTAAAAAGAACGCAGATAAGAATATTTATTTCATCAATAATGTAGGTTCATTCTCAAAAACAATTGATAATTATATTGCTAAAAAAGATGTTAAATCAGAAGGAGAAGAATTAGGTAACATTCTAAAATATATTATTGACATTAGTAATGGTGCCAATTTAAATCTTCGCAGACTTTGGTTAGAAAGAATTCCGGAGTTTATCAGTATCACTGGTTTAATTAAAAAATATAATTATACAAAACAAAATTATCTTGTAAATCCGGTAATTGGTGAATACGATGATCCAGCTAATCAAAATCAAGGATTATTAACTTTACCACTAACAGATGAAGGAAATGTTTTATTGTATGGTAGTGCCGATAGTGGGCGTGATGAATTTGTTAGTTCACTTGTTTATTCTTTAATAACCACCTATAGTAGCGATGAAATTGATTTATACTTACTTGATTATGGTGCTGAAGGCCTTATGAATTTTGCTGAAGCGCCACAAGTAGGAGATGTAATCTTAAATGGTGATGATGAAAAGCTTAATAATTTTGTCAAGATGATGAATACTGAATTAAATAAACGTAAAAAAGCTTTTGTTTCATATAATGGTAACTATAAAGATTATATAAAACAAACGCAAAAATCTTTAGCTAACATTGTTGTTATTATTAATGTTGTGGAAGTAATGACCGAAACCTATTCTGATTTATTTGATAAATTATTTGCCGTTATTAGAGAGGGCTCAAAATATGGAATTAATTTTGTCTTAACTACAACTAACCAAAATAGTATTAGATTTAAAGTAGCTCAAACATGTAGACAATTACTTTGCTTACAGCTAAATAACGATAGCGAATATAGTGATATCTTAGGAAAAACACATGGACTTGTACCATTTAAATGTTTAGGTAGAGGACTTGTAAAAATTGAAAGAATATGCGAGTTCCAAACAGCATCAATTGCTAAAAGAGAAGAAGTATTAACTACTATTAGGGCAACAATTGAAAAATTAAAAGCAGTTGGTATGAGTAAAACAAGAAGCGTTCCTATTATGCCAGATAATGTATCTATTAGTCTATTTAATACTAAGTATACTAATATAACTAATATTCCAATTGGTTTAGCTAAAGAAACATTAGCACCTGTATTATATGATTATTCTAAAAATGTCATTAATATTATTTCAGCTAATGAAATGAATGATATGCACTCATTTATTCTTAATTATATAAAAGTAGCTGAAATGAAAAAAACATATAACAAAGTAGTAATTGATGCTAATAATTTCTTTGAAGATTATAAATATGATATTCAATTAGTAAATAGTAATTTTAATGGAATTATAGATTCATTAAAAAAACTCAATGATCAAATACAAGAAGTCTATACTAAAAACAATATGAATGTTAGAAGTTTAAAAGACATTTCAAATACTCTAGTAATTGTAATAGGAATAGATAAATTAATAAGTAAATTAGATGATGAGCATAAACAAATATTTAAAGACATTATTTCAAGCAATAAGGAAGCATTAAAAGTTACTTTTGCCTTTATTGATGTTCCAGCAAACTTTAAGAAATATGAATATGATGATTGGTATAAGAATAATGTTGATAATAATAATGGACTATGGATAGGTCAAGGATTTGCTCAACAGTTTGTTATTAAATCAATTATTTCTCCATCAAACACAGCTAAACTTGATAAGGATTATGCAATTATAGTTAGAAATGGCTTACCAACAATTATCAAGTTAATTAATGATATAAAGTGATAGCTCTACTATCACTTTAAATATATTGTAAAGTATGTGTAAAACAATAGACAAAAACAATAAATGATGATATTATTAAACTAGAGGAGGAAAGATAAAATGGATGATTCGCATAGAATTATTAGCGTGCAAAAATTATATGAAGACGCAAAATACTTATTAGAGAAGATTGTTATGGGATCTGCTGATGAACTTATTGATAGTTTAGAGCAAGGTGTTGCAATACTAAAAAGTTCATGGGAGGGTTCAGATGCAGTTACTCAAATCAACAATGTAATCGATGTAACTAATGCTATGATTGCTATTAGAAACGTCTTAGGTAACTTGGCTGTTGATGCCGCAAAAATAGCAAATGTTTATAGAGAAGTTCAAATAGCAAACAAAGGAAATAATTTGAGCTCACTAGATTTATTAAGATTTGACACCAAAAGTATGCTTGAGCGTCTTCCAGTAGATCCAAATAAAAGTGATAGCATAAATATCAACCCAGAAGTAAATAATGGAAAACAAAAAGTAACTGCTGCTAGCGACGCTATTCAAAATTTTGTAACTGGAGCAAAATCATATATGGATGCAATCATGGAAAACTGGACAGCAGGTCCAGGTAGAAAAAATGCACAAGATGCATTTGATGAGTTTTTTAGTAAATCTGATCAATACAAAAAAACACTACAAGAAGTATCAACTAGTATTGGAACTGCTATTCAAAACTATACATTCTAAGAAGCTTAATAAAGCTTCTTATTTCCTAAGTAGAATATGTTATTCTATTTAGGAAATAAGAAAAAGGAAAGTGAAAAAAATGCATGATATTTCAATAGATATTGAAAAACTTTATGATGTCACTAAAAAAATGCATATCACAAAATCAGTTGTTAACGATTTAACCCATTCGATTTCAAATATTAATGTCACTAGTAGCAATTTAACTACAATTAATAATATTAAAAATGCAACTAAACAAACTGAAAGTATAAGTAATGTAGTAAATAATCTTGAACAAAGACTGATTCAAACTCAAAGTCTTCTTATTAAAAACATAAAAGGTATGGATGCAAAATTTAATTATTTAGATGATGATAGATATATATTTTATAATGGAGATATGCCATTATTAAATGCAAAAATATTCGACACCACAGATATTGAAAATACACTAGATATAAGTATTGAAAAATTTTTAGCCAACAATGGCGATAGCTTAGAAAATCTTAATAATTATATAAAGGATAACATTAATGCTGCTGGATATGGTACTCGCAATGGCGTAGTAGCTGCTGCAAATGCCATCATTAATTATTTAGCTGACAATTATGATGTTAAGCTCCCATATTATATAAAAAATCAAAAAGCGGAAACATTTTTGCAACATGGAATCCCATTTGATATTGGCAGTAAAATATCAAATGACGCAAATGGGAGAACAGCCAAAGGATTTGATTGTAGCGGTCTTATTGCGTGGTGTCTGGTTAATGGCGGATATCAATTAGATAATAAATATTCTGCTGGATATTATTCTAATGGCTACCTTGATGGTACCAAGATTATACCTTTAGGTGAAGATAGTTATATTGGGAAACCTGGCGATTTTATTTGTTCTAGTGAACATATCCAAATAATTGTAGCCGTTGAAAACAATAAATATACTGTTGTGGAAGCGACGGGAGAAAATGGAGTAGTAAGAAAAACATATAATAATATTGATGAAATACGTGATGTTCATATGAATGATCAGTTACAACATGTTCAAGTTTTTATTTGTAATATGGATGGCTTCTATGAAAACGAAAATAACATAGAAAGAGCCGGTGAATGATATGTTAAGCGCTAGTACATGTATAAGCAAAATAAATGAGTATAAATCAATCCAGAATAAAATCAATGGCACTATAGGTGCAGTTGATAGTGTCAGCGATAGATTAAAAAGGAACATTAGTGACTTAGAAAAAATTATTATTAATGGTGAAAGTTTTGGTAATGAAGAACTTGCTGATTGTGAATCCAAATTAAATTCAATAAAAGAATTATTACAAGCAGTAAGTAATGAATGTAGTGAAAAAATAAGAATATGGAATGCTAAATTGCAAATGGTTTTGCAAAGAGACGAAAGCAAAGTAAAAAAAACAACTATATTAAATGAAAAAGAATAAAAAAGTTAATGTTCAAAAGCATTAACTTTTAAATTAAATTTTCAATAAAAAAAATAATTGCAAAAAATATGTTATAATTAATATGGAGGATAAAATGGAGAAGGAAAGTAATAAAGAAACAAAAAATAAATTAACTAGTAAACAAAAAGAAATAATGATAACTATTATTGTCTTAGTTTTTTCTATTGCAATAGGCTTTTTTATTGGAAAGTATCTATTTGAACTAATGTATTAATGGAGAAAATATGAAAAAGAAAAATATTATTATATTTAGTATTGTATTAACTTTTATAATTATTTTTATTGGAGTATTACTTATGGATAGAAAAAAGCAAATTATTAATAATGAAAATAAACAACATAAATATATCAAAGGTGATTTCAATTTAAATTTGATTAAAATAGTTAATGACAAAAATAATCAAAGCAATTACTTAATTAGCCCATATTCAATCGAAATAGCCCTTGCAATGCTAAAAAGAGGAGCTAATGGCACTACCAAAGATGAAATAACTAATGTCATTGGTGATAGAAATATTAATGATGTAACAGTTAAAAAACGTGTTAGTGTTGCCAATGCAGCTTTTATCAAGAATAAGTATCGCAATTATGTTAAAAAAGAGTATTATGATATTTTAAGGAATCAATATAATAGCGAAATATTATATGATGAATTTAAAACTCCTAAAGTAATTAATGATTGGGTAAATGAAAAAACTAATGGGATGATTCCAAGTATTTTAAATAATATTGACGAAAACTTTGCATTAGGATTAGCTAATGCCCTAGCAATTGATGTTGAATGGAGTAGTCCATTCGATTGCAGTGATACTCACAGTGAAAAATTTACTATGATTGATGGTAAAATTATGCAAACTGAAATGATGCATAAAACCCTAAAATATAGTGGTTATAAGTATTTTGAAAATATTAGCGCTAAAGGAGTTATTATTCCTTACAAAAAATATATTAAAGAAACCGGTGAAGAAGATTACGACAATGGTAATAATCTAGAATTTATTGCCATTTTACCAAATGATGATGTCGATAGTTATATAAACAATTTAACTGATAATATTCTTGACGATTTACTTTCGTCAGCTAGAGAAGTAACTAATGAATTTGAAATCAAATTAGCTCTACCAAGATTTAAATATGATTATGAATTAGAAGATTTAAAAAATGTATTAAAACGATTAGGAATTAATGAAGCATTTAATCCTAGTACAGCAGATTTTACTAATATGATGTCAAGAAATGAAGAAACTGGTAATCTATATGTTGGCGAAGCTATTCATAAAACCCATATAGATTTAAATGAGAAGGGAACTAAAGCCGCCGCTGTTACATATTTTGGTATGAAAACAAGTGGCATAATTTTAGAAAAAGAAAGTGTTCAACTAACCTTTGATAAACCATTTATTTACATAATTAGAGATAAAAAAACAAACGAAATGTTATTTTTTGGTACTATTTATGAACCAAATAAATGGCAAGGAAACACTTGTAAAGAATAATAGAAATTAGAATGGATATGATAATATGAGTGAAGAAACAAATAACACTATTAAATCATCAGTTGGAGAAAAAAGTGGTGATGAAATAATTGCCCATAATGAAATGATTAACCAAATGATAAATACATATACATTAACAAAAAATAAATATCAAAATGTCAGTAAGCAAGCAAAAAGCATTATAAATGGAATTGAAAGATTCAAGGAAGAATTAAAAGAATGCAATAAATTATTAGAAAAAATTATTATAAGTAATCGACCGGTTGGCAATGGTGAATTATTAATAGCAAGTCATTATGCTGAAGAAGCAGAAGGAACATTTCGAAGTATTATTTCTGTTTGTGATCAAAAAATAGCTGATATCGATGATAAGATTGCTGCCTTAAAAGGCCAATATTGGTAAAAATGAAAGGAGATTATCATATGGATAATAAAAATTATGATTCACCAAATGTGGGAATTGATTCTTCTATATCTATGAGTGGCGATATAAATTTTCCACCATATGAAGAATTAGATTATGCATTAACTAAAATGAAGAACCTTATTGACACATATGGACAAGAATCGTCGTTCATATCCGATATCAAAGCGTTTGATACTTATGGACTTGATTTGAATGGCGTTGATGCCGGAATTCAGTCGCAAACATCAAACATAATAAACTTAGTTAATAATTCTTCACCAGTATATGAAACATATAGTATCTTAAAAGATGTAGAAACAAAACTTCGTAAGATAGATGAAAAATATGATTTATACCTTAGCTTAGGATACCTAAACAGTATCGATGAATTTGGTAATATTGATATTTTGGGAGCAGATATAAGTGAAAAAGAACAAGCCCAAATAATTGAAAAAATAAAAACATTTACAAATGATGATTCATCAAATTATGCGATTAATACTAATGACGAAAGTAAAATCCTAAATACAGCAATAAACACAACATTAACACTAGATAGTGATTTAGAAAAATCATCTAAATGGGAAAATATAATTAACCAATTAGTTACTAATTATGCAGGAGTAACTTGCTTTAAAAGAAATGATGGTGGCTTATTTATTCAAAAAGGGAATGAATACACGATTGGTATTCCTGTAAATTTTAATTACCAACCTATGAATGTAGTTATATTTTTTGATGACGCAGAAAGTAATAAAAACAATAAAATAGAAGAGTTTAATGATAGTGGTATTAGAATTCTTGATCGAAGCAATTACCGATATTTATACTCTCAAGCTGATGTTATAATGAATAATAATGCGGATACCATCGTGGCAACATCATACTTTGGCACTAGGGATGAATATGTTTTAGAAATGCTTGATATTATGAAAGAATTAGATATTACTTCTCAGCATACTATTGTTTCTGGATTTAGTGCTGGTGGGAATCTTGCTATCACCACTACTGAGACGATACTTAATAATTATTCTAATTTAGGTGTTCCCGAAATACTTTTACTTGATAGCAATCATTTATACCAAATAAATAATAATGTATTTGCTACAATAGGTGATAACGGTGTCAAATGTACAGCTCTAAACAGTTTGTCTGAAAGATATGTAAATGAAAAATATCACTTTGTCTATGATAATAATATTGATTTTTCAGTTATACATCCAGAAAGAGAAGCCGGAGAAAAAGTTATTACTTGGCATGTAGACCATAAACTTATGGCTTTTGATGATAATATTTATGGCTATTTACTTGGTGAAACTGAAGCACCTTTAAGTAGCAGTCTCTTTGATGATGTACCATATAGTTACTTACATTACAATCCTGATACTAATAAATTAGAATAAATAATTGACGAAAACTAAATAAAATTATATAATATAATTGTTATATAAAAAAATAAGAAGGGAAGAAATAAATATGAATTGTAAAAAATGTGGAGCTTTATTGGCACCAACTGATACAGTATGTAAAAACTGTGGTGAACCAGTAATGCCAAATCCACAACCAGTACCACAAACTCCGGTACAAAATCAAGTGCCAGTTCAACCTGTAGATAATGGAGCACAAACAATTAATCCTACCGTAAGTACTCCAAATATTATTCCTAATATCGTAACGGGACCGGCTACAGAACCAATACAACAAGCACCAAGTATGCCTCAAGTACCAACTCAAGTAGAACCGCAACCTATTAATCAAGGAATAAATGTTGTTATGCCACAAAATCCTGGAATAACTCCAGTAACTGAGTCAACCACACAACCAGTGTCTACACCACAAGTTGCTCCAACCGTAGCCCCTAATGCAAATATAGCTTCAGTGCCAGTGACAACCCAAGCAGAACCAGCCCAACCGGAAAAGAAGAAAAATTCACCAATTTTGGTAGCCATTTTAATAATAGCATTAATTGCTATCATTGCCTTTTATGTCATTTATTTCTTAAAACCATTTGATAATAAAACAAATGGTTCTAATGCAAGAACACCAGCTGAAAATACTACAGTTGAAACACCTGCTGAAACAGCAACAACCCAACCAACTTGGATGACATATCTTCAAGGACAAACCATTACAAGTATAACCTTAGAAAGAACTACAGAAGATGCATCAGGTGATAAAACAGTAACTTTAACAATTGATCAATTAAATAATCTTTATACTAAATTAGCAAGTTATTCATTAGTTAAGCGCTATTTAGAAGGTAGTGGATTCACTTATGGGGATATTATAACTATTGCCTATGCAGTAGGGGAAAATAATTACGAAGTGAAGATTGCTAATGGAATGCTTGTAGCTGATACAGAAAGCCTAAAAGATGAAGGCTTAAGAAATGCTTTGGAATCAAGTGAACACACAACTGAAAACGAAGATATTAAAGACAATGATGGAGTTTTCTATAATTACGTTTTTCAAAACTATGATAGTAGTATTTTAGATGAATATTTTAATCAAAATACCGAAGAAACAACCGAAGAAGTAAACAATTAAATAACTGCCGTTTCTATACAATAGAGATGGCTTTTTTAGTTCAAAAAGAAAATATGTAAAATTTCTTAAAAAAAGTATAAAAAATGCTTGCATTTCATAATATTATCCTGTATAATTAATAAATGTGTGACTGGCTTAGATGGGCGAAGTTGCTGATACACCAGGTGGAGTTGATAAAATAAAACTTGGAAATCAGGTAATTTGTTCCGGAGCAAGTCTATACTAGATATAGGCGAAGGGAGGATATTGGTATGTCAAGCACAAAAGTGAGAATTAAATTAAAAGCTTATGAACACAGAACGTTAGACAAAGCGGCTGCAAAAATCGTTGAAACTGTTAAGCGTACTGGTGGCGTAGTAAGTGGACCAGTTCCACTACCAACCGAAGTGGAAAAGTTTACAATTCTTAGAGCAGTTCACAAATACAAAGATTCACGTGAACAATTTGAGATGCGTACTCACAAAAGACTTATCGATATCAACAATCCAAGCAAGGAGACAATAGATGCTTTAGGACATCTAGACTTACCTAGCGGAGTTGATATCCAAATTAAAACAATAAATTAATAGGAGGAAAAAATGAAAGGAATCTTAGGTCGTAAGATCGGTATGACTTCTGTATTCGCTAAAGATGGTAAATTAGTACCAGTTACTGTTATCGAAGTAGAACCAAATATCGTTAGTCAAATTAAGACTAAAGAAAAAGATGGTTATGAAGCAATTCAATTAGCAGCTTTCGATAAAAAAGAAAAATTAGCCAATAAACCAGAAGTTGGACACATGAAAAAAGCAAATACTACCCCTAAGCGCTTCTTAAGAGAAATTAGAGGTGTAGATATTGCAAACTACCAATTAGGTAGTGAAGTAAAAGCAAATATTTTTGCTGAAGGAGAAATGGTTGATGTAACCGGCACTTCTAAAGGAAAAGGTTTCCAAGGTGTTATTAAACGTTGGAACCAATCACGTGGACCAATGGGACACGGTAGCCAATATCATCGTGGTGTTGGGTCATTAGGAACATTGTTACCTATGAGAGTTATCCCAGGAAAGAAAATGCCTGGACATATGGGTAGTGAACAAGTTACTATCCAAAATCTAGAAATAGTTAGTATTGATTTAGAAAATAACGTTATCTTAGTTAAAGGAAATGTCCCTGGACCTAAAAAGTCATTAGTTCTTGTTAAGTCTTCAGTAAAACATCCTGGTAAAATTAATACTCCAGTTGAATTAATTACTTATGTTGATGAAACTGTAGAAGAGACTCCAGTTGAAGAGCCAACAGAAACAAAAGAAGTAACTGAAGAAGCTTCAGTAGAAGAAACTGCTGAAGCCAAAGAAGAACCTAATGAAGAATCATCACAAGAAACTGAAGAAGTAACTGAATAATAAATTGTGAATGATTAAAGGAGGATATATATTATGTCTAAATTAGAAATTAAGAACCTAAAAGGCGAAAAGGTTAAAGATATTAAATTAAATGATAACGTTTTTGGAATTGAACCAAATGATGTCGTATTACACGACGCAATCGTTTTAGCTCGTGCTAACGAAAGACAAGGAACACATTCTACTAAGACTAGATCTGAAGTATCTGGCGGTGGAAGAAAACCTTGGAGACAAAAAGGAACAGGTAATGCTAGACAAGGTAGTATTAGAGCTGTTCAATGGCGTAAAGGTGGAATTGCCTTTGGACCAAAACCAAGAGATTATTCAAAGAAACAAAATAGAAAAGAAAGAAGATTAGCATTAAAGAGTGCATTAACATATTTAGCTAAAGATAATGGCATTATCGTTCTTGATGGCATTAAATTTGAAACTAACAAGACTAAAGAAATGACATCTATGTTAAAGACATTAGGTGTTCAAGATAACAAAGTATTATTAGTTGTGTCTGAGCTAGATGACAATGTATGCTATGCTTCTAGAAACTTAGGAAATGTAAAAGTTGTATTACCTAGTGAAGTTAATACATATGACACATTAAATTGTGATAATATGGTAATTACAACTGATGCATTAAAACAATTAGAGGAGGTGCTAACTAATGAATAAGAATTATGATATTATTTATGCACCAATTATTACTGAAAAATCAGCTTTAATGGCTAACGAAAATAAATATGCATTTAAAGTTAGTCCTAAAGCTAATAAAACTGAAATCAAACAAGCAATTGAAAGTATCTTCAATGTAAAAGTAGTAAGTATTAATACTTCAAACTCTCATCCAAAGAAAAGAAGAGTTGGAAAGTATACAGGTATGACTAACTTATACAAAAAAGCTATCGTTAAATTAGCTGAAGGAAATTCAATTAATTTTGACTAGAAAAAGGAGAATTTAAAATGGCTATAAGAGTATTTAAACCAATAACTAACGGTACACGTCAAAGAAGTGTATTAAAAAGTGATGAAATCACAAAAAGCGCTCCTCTTAAAAGTCTAGTAGTTACCAAAAAGAAAACTGATGGAAGAAATAATGAAGGTAAAATTACAGTTAGACACCGTGGCGGCGGAGTGAAGAGAAAATACCGTTTAGTTGATTTCAAAAGAGTAAAAGACGGAATTACAGCGATTGTATCAAGTATTGAATACGATCCAAATAGAAGTGCAAACATTGCTTTAATTACTTACAAAGATGGTGAAAAAGCATATATTATTGCACCAAAAGATTTGCATGTTGGTGATATTGTTGAATCTGGAGAAAATGCTGACATCAAAGTTGGTAACGCAATGCCAATTGCTAATATTCCAGTAGGTACATTTATCCACAACATCGAATTAAAACCTGGCAAAGGTGGCCAACTTGCAAAGAGCGCTGGAGCTAGTGCTCAAATCTTAGGTAGAGAAGATAAATATGTTCTTATCAGATTAGCAAGTGGAGAAACAAGAAAAATTTTAGGAACTTGCCGTGCAACTATTGGTGTAGTTGGAAATGAAGACTACTCGCTAGTTAAAGTAGGTAAAGCAGGCAGAACTAGATATAAAGGAATTAGACCAACCGTTCGTGGATCAGTTATGAACCCTAACGATCACCCACATGGTGGTGGTGAAGGCCGTGCTCCAGTAGGACGCTCTGGACCAATGACTCCTTGGGGTAAACCAGCACTAGGTAAGAAGACTAGAAAGAATAAATTAGAAAGTAACAAATATATTGTATCTCGTCGTAAGAAATAATAAAGAAAGGATGATTAAATAATGGCAAGAAGTTTAAAAAAAGGACCTTATGTCTTTGATAGACTATTAAAAAAAGTTCAAACACTTAATGAAACAGGAAAAAAAGAAGTTATTAAAACTTGGTCTCGTCGTTCAACAATTTATCCTGATTTTATTGGCCACACATTTGCAGTACACAATGGTAAAGAATTTATTCCGGTTTATGTAACTGAAGATATGGTAGGACATAAACTTGGCGAATTCTCCCTAACTCGTAAGTTCGGTGGACACGGCGCAAACAAGGAAAAATAGTAACTTATTATAAGGAGGACTATGATGGAAAACAAAGAAGCTAAAGCAGTAGCTAAAACTATAAGAATAGCTCCTAGAAAAACAAGATTAATAATTGATTTAATAAGAGGAAAGAATGTAAGCGAAGCTTATGCTATCCTTAGAAATCAACCTCAAAAAGCTGCTAGAGTTATTGAAAAAGTTTTAAAATCAGCTACAAGTAATGCTGTAAACAATAATAAACAAAAAGAAGAAAACTTATTTGTAAAAACATGCTATGTTGATGAAGGTATTGTGATGAAAAGAGCAAAGATGGATTCACGTGGACATGTTGGAAGAAAAGATCATAAAACAAGTCACATTACAGTAATTGTAAGTGAGAGAAATTAGTATAAGGAGGAAGACAGATGGGACAAAAAGTTAGTCCAGTCGGACTTAGAATCGGTATTAATAAAGATTGGGAATCTAAATGGTATGCAGATAAAAAAGACTTCTCTAAGTATTTATTAAACGATAACAAAATTCGTAAATTCTTACTTAAGAAATTTAAGAATGCTGGTATTGCCAATATTGTTATCGAAAGAAATTCTAAAAGAACAGAAGTATTTATCAATGCCAGCCGTCCAGGATTAATAATCGGACAAAGCGGTACCGAAATTGAAAATGTTAAAAAAGAAGTTTCTAAATTAGTTGACGAAAATATTCAAATCTCAGTTGTTGAAGTTAAGAACCCAGATTTAGTTGCTCAACTAGTTGCTGATAGCATTGCTCACAGTATTGAAAATCGTGTTTCATTTAGAGTTGCTCAAAAGAAAGCAATTAGAAATGTTATGAAAGCTGGAGCAAAAGGAGTTAAAACATTAGTATCTGGTCGTCTTGGCGGTGCTGATATCGCTAGAGGTGAAGGATATTCTGAAGGAACAACTCCATTACATACTTTAAGAGCTAATATCGATTACGCTCAAAGTGAAGCTGATACTACTTATGGTAAGATCGGTGTTAAAGTATGGATTTACAAAGGTGAAATTCTAGAAGATAAGGGAGGTAATTCTCATGTTAATGCCAAAAAGAACAAAGCATAGAAAAACTTTCCGTATTAAATATGAAGGAAAATCAAAGGGAAATACTAAAGTTAACTTTGGTGAATATGGCTTAATGGCCATGGAAGGTGCATGGATTACATCTAACCAAATTGAAGCTGCCAGAATTGCTATGACACGTTATATGAAACGTGGTGGAAGAGTATGGATCAATATTTTCCCAAGTTTATCTTTAACTAAAAAACCACTTGAAACAAGACAAGGTAAAGGTAAAGGAAATCCAGAAGTATGGGTAGCCGTAGTTAAAGAAGGCAAAATTATGTTTGAAATTGGCGAAGTAGATGAAGCAACAGCTAGAGAAGCTCTAAGACTTGCATCACATAAATTACCAATCAAAACAAAATTTGTTAAAAAAGAAAGTGGTGAAAAATAATGAAAACTAATGAAATTAGAAAATTATCCACTGAAGAAATCAATAAGAAGATTGCTGAATCTAAAGAAGAATTATTCAATTTAAGAATGAAACAAGCTACAGGATCTCTTGAAAATCCAAGTAGAATTAGAGAATTAAGAAAGACTGTTGCTAGACTTAAAACAATTCTTCGTGAAAGAGAAATTGAAGGGTAAGGAGGACGTCAAAAATGGAAGAAAATTTAAAAAGAGAATTAATTGGCGTTGTCGTAAGTGACAAAGCAGATAAAACTATTACTGTTAAAGTCGAAACTTACAAGAAAGACCCAATATATAAGAAAAGAATTAAATATTCTAAGAAATATGCCGCTCATGACGAAAAGAATCTAGCACACGTTGGAGACAAAGTTCGTCTTGTAGCAACTAGACCATTATCTAAAACTAAAAGATATGAACTAGCTGAAGTAATTGAAAAGGCTATCATTCTTTAGTAAGGAAGAGGAGGAGAAAATATGGTACAACAAGAAAGCCGTTTAAAAGTGGCCGATAACTGTGGAGCTCGTGAAGTATCAGTAATCAGAGTTCTTGGTGGAAGTAAAGTTAAAACTGGTAACATCGGCGATGTCGTTGTTGCAACAGTTAAAAAAGCAACTCCTAATGGTACTGTTAAAAAAGGTAAAGTTGTTAAAGCCGTAGTTGTTAGGAGTAAATTCGGAGTAAGAAGAGAAGATGGTAGCTATATTAGATTTGATGATAACGCTTGTGTAATTATTAAAGATGATAAGAGCCCAGTTGGAACTCGTGTTTTGGGTCCTGTAGCTAGAGAATTAAGAGATGCAGGATTTACAAAAATAGTAAGTTTAGCGAAAGAAGTTCTTTAATCCGATATTATTAAGGAGGAAAAGTTCATGAAATTAAAAACAGGTGATAAAGTCGTAGTTATTGCTGGCGCTAACAAAGGAAAAGAAGGCAAAATTACGAAAGTATTAGAAGATAAAGTTGTTGTTGAAGGTGTAAATGTTGCTAAGAAACACTTAAAGCCAAAAAACAATAACGGAACTGGTGAAATAGTTGAAGTAGAAAGACCAATTCACAGATCTAATGTTATGTTGGTAGATCCAAAGACTAAGAAGCCAACTAAAGTTAAAATTGACTTTGATAAAAATGGTAAAAAGATTAGAATTTCAAAAAAATCTAATGAAAAGATTGACTAGTTTGGAAGGAGGGCGTGAATATGAACCGCCTAGAAGAAAAATATAGAAATGAAGTTGTTCCAAGTTTAATGGAAAAACATAACTATAAAACTATCATGTTAGTTCCAAAGATTGAAAAAATCGTTGTTAATATGGGTGTAGGGGACGCTGTAGCAAACTCTAAAAACTTAGAAGCTGCTGTAGCTGACCTAGAAAAAATCACTGGATTAAAACCTGTAGAAACTAAAGCTAAGAAATCAATCGCTTCATTCAAAGTAAGAGAAGGACATAAAATTGGATGTAAAGTTACTCTAAGAGGAGAAAATATGTATACATTCTTAGATAAATTAATCTCTATTTCATTACCACGTGTAAGAGACTTTAGAGGATTATCTCCAAAGAGCTTTGATGGAAGAGGAAACTATACAATTGGTATTAAAGAACAATTAATATTCCCAGAAATCAATTTTGATGAAGTTGAAAAAGTAAGAGGAATGGATATTGTAATAGTTACAACTGCTAAGACTAATGAAGAAGCATTTGATCTATTAAAAGAACTTGGAATTCCTTTTAGGAAATAAGGGAGGAAACAATGGCAAAAAAATCAATGATTGTCAAAAATCAAAGAAAACCTAAATTTAAGGTTAGAGAATACACTCGTTGCAGTATTTGCGGAAGACCTCATGCTGTTATGAGTAAATTTGGTATTTGCCGTATCTGTTTTAGAGAATTAGCATATAAAGGACAAATACCTGGTGTTAAAAAATCAAGTTGGTAATTTAAATACCTATTAATTAAGAAGGAGGGATTTATAATGACAGATCCAATTGCAGATATGTTAACAAGAATTCGTAATGCAAACCAAATGCGTAGTAAAGAAGTATCTATGCCTACTTCTAAAATGAAAGTAGAAATAGCTAAAATTCTTGATGCAGAAGGTTTCATCGAAGGTTATACTGTAAAAGATAATACATTGACATTGACTTTAAAATATGCAAATAACAAAGAAAGAGTAATTACTGGATTAAAGAGAATTTCAAAACCAGGACTTAGAGTATATGCAGGTGCTGATGAAATACCTAGCGTACTTAATGGTTTAGGAATAGCAATTTTATCTACACCTAAAGGCGTTATGACTGACAAGCTTGCTCGTAAGAATAACGTTGGTGGCGAAGTAATTGCTTATATCTGGTAAGGAGTAGTTATGAGTAGAATCGGAAAAAGAGTATTAACTATCCCTGCTGGTGTTACTGTTGATGTCAATGATCATAAAGTTACTGTTAAAGGACCTAAAGGAGAACTTAATTTAGATGTTATTAAAACATTAAATGTTAAAGTTGAAGGAACCGAATTAACAGTTGAAAAATTAAAAGAAGACAAATTTACAAATCAAATGCACGGAACTACAAATGCTAACATTCATAACATGATTGTTGGTGTAAGTGAAGGTTTCAAGAAAGAATTAGAAATAATTGGTGTTGGATACCGTTTTGCTGTTAGTGGCAACACATTGACAATTCAAGCTGGATATTCTCATCCAGTAAAGATGAATATTCCTACAGGTATCACTGTTAAAGCACCAAGTGCTACTGAACTTGAAGTATCTGGAGCTGACAAAATCGTAGTTGGTGAATTTGCTGCTAATATCCGTAAAGTGAGAGAACCTGAACCATATAAAGGAAAAGGAATCCGTTATAAAGGTGAACATGTTCGTCACAAAGAAGGAAAGAAAGCATCTAAATAATAGAGGAGTGAGAATCTATGATAAGAAAAGTTTCAAGAAATGAAATGCGTGTTGTTAGACATGAACGTATTAGAAAAGATTTAGCTGGAACAGCAGATAGACCTAGACTAAATGTTTTCAGATCTAACGCAAATATCGAAGCTCAAATCATCGACGACGAAAAAGGAATAACTTTAGTAAGTGCTTCTACCAGAGAAAAAGAATTAAATATCAAAAATGGTGGAAATGTTGAAGCTGCTAAGTTACTAGGCGCCGAGATTGCAAAAAGAGCTAAGAAAGCAAAAATTACAAAAGTAGTATTTGATAGAGGTGGATACCTATATCATGGACGTGTTAAAGCTTTAGCTGAAGCTGCACGTGAAAATGGATTAGAATTCTAATAAGGAGGAAAAACTTATGACAGAAGAAGTTAAAAACGCTACTGAAACAGTTGAATTAGTAGAAACTTCAGAAAAAAGTGAAAGACCTGCCAGAAGAAACAACGATCGTAAAAACAATAATCGTCCTAGAAGAAAAACTTTTGATAAACCAAAAAGTGATCTAGAAGACAAAGTTATTGCTATCAATCGTGTTACTAAAGTTGTTAAGGGTGGTCGTCAATTTCGTTTTGCCGCTACCGTTGTAGTTGGTAATAGAAAAGGCAAAGTTGGTATTGGCCTTGGTAAAGCTAAAGAAATGCCAGATGCAGTTAAAAAAGCAACACAAGCTGCTACTAAAAATTTAATCAATGTTGAATTAATCGATAATCGTACAATTTCTCATGAAATAATCGTTAAAGAAGGCGCTGTTAGAGTAATGTTAAAACCTGCTACTGAAGGTACTGGAGTTAAAGCTGGAGGACCAGTTAGAGACGTTCTAGAACTTGCAGGAGTTAAAGATGTATTATCTAAAAGCTTAGGATCAAGCACTAAAGTTAATATGGCTAGAGCTACTCTAAATGCTCTTAAACTTCAAAAGTCACCAGCTCATGTTGCTGAACTAAGAGGTAAAACAGTAGAGGAGATTTTAGGCTAATGAAATTACATGAATTAACTAATTTAGAAGCTACAAATCGTAAAAGAATCGGTCGTGGACCAGGTTCTGGTAATGGTAAAACTGCTGGTAAAGGTCATAAAGGACAAAATGCCAGAAGTGGTGGCGGTGTAAGACCAGGCTTTGAAGGTGGACAATTACCACTATATAGAAGATTATCAAAAAGAGGATTCAACAATTACAATTTTAGGACTGTATATGCAACAGTAAATGTTTCTGACTTAGAAAGATTTGATGAAGGAACAGTTGTAACAGTAGAAATGCTAAAAGAAGTAGGACTTGTTAATAAAGAATTAGATGGGGTTAAAATTTTAGGTAATGGTGAATTATCTAAGAAATTAACTGTTAAAGCTAACAAATTCTCTAGTGTTGCAAAAGAAAAAATAGAAAATGTTGGTGGAACAATCGAGGTGATTTAAGATGTTTAAAACACTTAAATTGTTATTTAGTAAAAAAAATAAAGATATAAGAAAAAGAGTATTATTTACATTAGCATGTTTATTTGTATTTATAATTGGTAAAACTATTCCTGTTCCTGGAACACAAGGAGCAGTATCAAGTTTAGATTTATGGGAATTATATGATGCCATTTCTGGTGGTGCGCTAGCGAGATTCTCAATTTTCTCACTAGGTGTTATGCCTTATATTTCAGCATCAATTATAACTGGAATATTACAAATGGATATTCTTCCATACTTTACTGAACTAAAAGAACAAGGCGCAGTCGGAAGACAAAAGATTAATCAGATTAATCGTTATCTTGGACTAGGAATCGCATTCTTCCAAGGATTTGCCATGGCATTTGCCTTTGTACCTAATGGAGGAACTTTAGACTTCTTAAAGATTGCTATTATTTTAACAGCAGGTACAGCCTTCCTATTATGGATGGGGGACCAAATGACTCAAAAGGGTATTGGTAATGGTGTTTCATTACTTATCATGGCTGGTATCATTTCAAGCATTCCAAGCATGTTTATTGAAACATTCCAAGCATTCGTACTAAATACTGATACAAGCTTGTTCTTAGGTATTGTTAAATTTGCTATCTTCGTATTAGTATACATTGCTATTATCGTAGGAATTGTATATATTGAGAAATCAGAAAGAAGAATACCAATTCAATATGCTAATCAAACATTATCCGCATATGGTGCAAGACAAAACTATATACCATTTAAACTAAATAGTGCGAGTGTTATGCCAGTTATCTTTGCATCAGTAATTTTTACAATTCCATCATTCATTGCTGGACTAATGGATAGTGAATCAAAATTTGCGGTATTTGTTTCAAAATATGTAAATTATACTACTCCAGTAGGCTTTGTTGCTTACATGGTAGTAATCATTTTATTCTGTTTCTTCTACACATTCTTACAAATTAATCCAGAAGAATTATCAAAAAACCTTAACAAACAAGGTGGATATATTCCAGGCGTAAGACCAGGTAAAGAAACAAAACAATATATTAGTACGGTTATTGGAAGAATTACTTTAATTGGAGCTTTGTCAATCGCTCTAATTGCAGGTATTCCAATCGTATTTAGTAGTTTTATTAATACTGGACTTCCAACTAGTGTATCTATTGGAGGTACTGGAATTCTAATTGTTATTGGAGTTGCTCTAGAAACTTACAATCAATTAGAAAGTAGTTTATTAAATAGAAATTATAAGGAAGTTAGATAGGATGAAGAATATTATATTTATAGCCCCTCCAGCTGCTGGAAAGGGAACACAATCTAAACTTGTTAGTGAAGAATATAATATTCCTCATATATCAACTGGCGATCTTTTAAGAGAAGAAGTAACTAAAAATACTGACTTAGGTAAATCAATTAAAGAAACTATGGATAAAGGAAATTTAGTATCAGACGAAATTATTACTACACTCCTAAAAAATAGAATAACTTTATCTGACGCTAAAAATGGTTATATCCTAGATGGTTATCCAAGAACATTAAATCAAGCTAAAATATATAAAGATTTATTACTTGAATTAGGATATGATAAAGGTGTAGTAATATTTTTTGATATTGATAAAGAAAGAGCTCTTAAAAGAACTTTAAGTAGAATAGTATGCGGAAACTGTGGCTCATCATATAATTTACTTGTCTCAGAGTTAAAACCTAAAAAAGAAAATATTTGTGATCGTTGCGGTCATGAATTAAAAACAAGAAGTGATGACACAGAAGAAGTATTTATTCATCGCTTTGATACTTATATAAATAGTACAAAAGAACTTATCGATTATTATGAAAAAGAAGGTTTGCTTCATCGAATTGAAGTTTTGGATAAACCTGCTGGAGAAATATTCGAAGAAGTTAAGAAGGTATTACATGATTAGTATTAAATCAGATTATGAAATATCCTTGATGAAAAAGGCTGGCAATATTGTATATAAAACACATCAGTACTTAAAGCCATATGTTAAAGCTGGCATTACTACCAAAGAATTAGATAAGTTAGCCTACGACTTTATCTTAGGAGAAGGGGCTACGCCATCATTTCTAAATTATGATGGATTCCCAGGAACTATTTGTACATCAGTTAATGATGAAGTTGTTCATGGTATTCCATCTAATAGAAAACTTAAAAATGGCGATATTGTTAAATTAGATATTGGAGCCTGTTGGAAAGGTTATCACGGGGACTCTGCTTGGTCATATGCGGTTGGTGAAGTAAGTGAGGATGTTAAATATTTAATGGAACACACTGAAAAAGCATTATACATAGGACTTGAGCAAGTTAAACCAGGTAATCATATCGGTGATATTGGTGCCGCTATCGAAAAGTATGCCAACAAGCACAAATTAGGTATCGTTAGAGAACTAGTTGGCCATGGCATTGGTAGTGATGTTCATGAAGAACCTGATGTTCCAAATTATGGTGAGTGTGGTACTGGGCCAGTACTAAAAGAAGGTATGTGTATAGCTGTCGAACCTATGTTAAACTTAGGGACACATAAGATATATATCTTAGATGATGATTGGACAATAATTACTAGGGATGGCAAACCATCTGCTCATTATGAGCACTCAGTAGTTGTTACCAAAGACGGTTATCAAATATTGACAGGAGATGATAATTATGAGTAAAAGCAATATTATTGAAGCCCAAGGAAAGGTCATTGACTTAATTAAGGGAGGATTTTTCAAAGTAGAGCTTGAAGGCGGACACATAGTAGAAGCCCATGTTTCTGGTAAAATGCGCGTAAACAATATACGTATTCTACCAGGCGATACTGTGGTTGTTGAATTATCACCTTATGACCTAACACATGGGCGTATCGTTTACAATAAAAAGTAAAAGAATTAGGAGGAATTAATAATGAAAGTTAGAGCTTCAGTTAAACCTATATGTGAAAAATGTAAAGTAATTAAACGTAAAGGAAAAGTAATGGTTATTTGTGAAAATCCAAAACACAAACAAAAACAAGGTTAATTATTAGGAGGATAAAATAAATGGCAAGAATTAAAGGTATCGATATACCAAATGACAAAAGAATTGAAATTTCTCTAACTTATATCTATGGTATAGGTAGAAAATTATCAAAACAAATCTTAACTGCTGCAAAAGTTGACTTAGACAAGAAAGCTAAAGACTTAACCGAAGATGAATTAGCAAGTATCAGAAAAGAAATTGACAAACATACTGTTGAAGGTGACTTACGTAGAGAAGTTAGTATGAACATTAAAACTAAGATGGAAATTAACTCATACGAAGGAACAAGACATAAAAAAGGCTTACCTGTAAGAGGTCAAAGAACTAATCGAAACGCTAGAACTCGTAAAGGTAGAGGAAAAGTCGTAGCAAACAAGAAGAAAGTATAACAATTAAAAGGAGGATATTTATATGGGAAAAACATATAACGCTAGAAAACGTAAAGTTAAAAAGAATGTTCCACATGGAGAAGTTCATATTCATACAACCTTCAATAATACAGTTATTACAATCACTGATGCTGAAGGTAATACAATTAGTTGGGCTTCAGCTGGAACAATGGGAATAAAAGGTAGTAAAAAATCTACCCCATTTGCTGCTGGTATGGCTGCTGAAAAAGCTGGTAAAGCTGCTGCCGATGCTGGTATGAAAACAGTAGATGTATTTGTTAAAGGATTAGGTGCTGGTAGAGAATCAGCTGTAAGATCATTAGCAACTGCTGGCTTAGAAGTTAAAACAATTACTGACGTAACACCAATTCCACATAACGGATGTCGTCCACCAAAAAAACGTCGTGGATAAGATAAAGAAAGGGAGTAGGGAAAATGTTAAAATTTGAAAAACCAGAATACAAAGTAAAAGAATACGTAAGAGATAATTTTTACGGAAAATTTGAAATTGAACCACTTGAAAGAGGATTCGGAACAACATTAGGTAACGCTCTAAGAAGAGTCATGTTATCAAGCCTACCTGGAGATGCTATTACAAGTATCAAAATTGACGGTGTTGCTCATGAATTCCAAAAGATTGATGGCGTAATCGAAGATGTTACTGCAATCGTTTTAAATGTTAAAAGTATTGTAATTAAAAATCATTCAGATGATTACACAAAAATTTTAAGATTAGAAAAAACTGGTCCATGTACAGTAACTGCTGCTGATATTGCAAAAGATGCTGATATTGAAATTTTTAATCCTGATCAAGTTATTTGTACCCTTGCTGAAGGTGGAAGTATCAATATTGAATTGACTATTGGTAATGGCCGTGGCTATGTAAGAGCTGAAGAAAATAAGAAATTATTTGATAAAAATAAGATGAATGTTATCGCAGTAGACTCTTCATATTCACCAATTGAAAGAATTAATTATGAAGTAGAACCTGCTAGAGTTGGTCAAAACGATCACTATGATAAATTAATCCTAGAAGTTTGGACAAACGGTTCAATCACTCCTGAAGAATCTATCGCTTTAGGAAGTAGAATTTTAATCGAACATTTTAATGTTTTAGCTGATTTAAATGAAATTGCTGATGAAACTGGCTTAATGATTGCTAAAGTTGAGGATCCTAATGTTAAGATTCTTGAAACTTCAATCGATGATTTAGATTTGTCAGTTAGAGCATATAACTGTTTAAAACGTGCTGGCATTACATCGCTTAAAGATTTAGTCAGCAAGAGTGAAAACGAAATGATGAAAATTAGAAATTTAGGTAAAAAATCTTTAAAAGAAGTCATGGACAAAGTTAAAGATATGGGCTTAAATTTTAGAAACGAAGACTAATAAAGGAGGACAATCATGGCATACAGAAAATTAGGAAGAGATAATAAACATAGAAGAAGTATGTTAGCTACAATGACAAAGCAACTTATTGAAAATGAAAAAATTGTTACTACTGAAACAAGAGCAAAAGAAGTAAGAAAATGCTTTGATAAAATGGTTACATATGGAAAAAACGGTTCTTTAGTATCTCGTAGATTAGCCCTAGCTTTCTTACATAACGATGAAAAAGCTGTTTCAAAAGTATTTAATGAATTAGCCCCACGTTATAAAGAAAGAAATGGTGGATATACTAGAATTGTTAAAATGACTGAAAGAAAAGGAGATAACGCTCTAAAAGTTATCTTAGAATTAGTCTAATAATGAAAAAGCAACAATATTAATTGTTGTTTTTTTATGCCCAAATATGTGTTATAATTAAATAGTATGATGTAGGAGAATGAATATGAAAGAAGCAAAAAAACAATCTTTAAAAATATTAGAAATGATAACAAATGTATATATATTTTTAATTATTGTCATTTTTCCGCTAATTGTTGATAAAACCGGCTTTTTCAAAATATTAGAATGCAAATGGCGTAGTTATGTAGCCGTTTCAATTGTATATATAATAGCCATTATTATTGTTAATATATATTATTTAATACGCCATAAGATAAAGCCATACAAAAAGAGATTAACTATTACTGAATGGCTTGCAATTATATTTTTAATAGCCAATATCCTATCATATTTATTTTCTCCTTATTTAGGAAAATATAATCTATTATTAGGAACAGGAAGAGGAGAAGGATTGATCGTAAGTATACTTTATATATTATCCTTTTTGTTTGTTGCTCATTTTGGAAAATTTAATAAAAAACATTTTCTATATTTCAGTATATCGTCAATTCTTGTAAGTACCATAGCTATCTTACAATTTGTTGGATTTAATCCATTTAATATGTATCAAGAAGGAATTGGTACGCATAATGTTAGTTTTATGACTACAATAGGTAATGTTGATTTTATCTCAGCGTATTATGTCATAACATTAACTATTTCAGCTGTCGCCTTACTATTTACAGAAAACAAAAAATATGAAAAAATAATTCATTACATATCAATCTTATTTGGTAGCTTTATCTTTAATATTATCGAAGTTAGTAGTGGCAAAGTAGCGTTTTTAGCAGTTGCTTTAATAATGCTCCCATTTGCTTTTAAAGACAATAAAAAATTATCTATATTATTAAAAATTATTTCATTGATATTATTATCAATAGCTATCAATATGTTTATTAATGTTGAATATCATTATGATCTTGGTAGATTAGGATTTTACTTCAAAATAGACTATATTCTTATATTATTTATCATTATAATTTTAGTATTATATTTGTTATCAAAATGTTTAAAAAATATACCATATTCTATTGCCAGCAGAAACTATATTAAGAATTATTTTAAATTTGGTGCATTTGCAGCTATTGTTGGAATAATTGCTTTATTTATAATTCCATTTAAAAGTGGTATTTTATATGAAATACATGAATTATTACATCTTAATTTTGATGATAATTTTGGAACTTATCGCATATTTCTTTGGAAAAGAACAATCCCCCTTATTAAAGATTATCCAATTTTAGGAAGTGGACCAGATACTTTTGCACTAAGATTCATGCCAGTATATAGTGATGATATTGCTAAAATAGGTCCCCTTACTATTAATGATACAGCTGCTAATATATATTTAACAATGTTAATTAATTTAGGCATCATTGGAACTATTTCATATCTTGCATTTTTGGGAATACAAGTGTATAATGGAATTAAATATAAGAATAGTTATTCATTTGTTTTATTAACAAGCATAATTGGTTATATGGTGAGCTCATTTTTTAACTTGTCAGTAGTGGTTATTAGTCCTTTATTTTGGATATTAATGGCAATTCATCATATATGTATTTATAACAATGAATAATATTAGTTTTAGTTTTTGAAAGGAGTAATAAAAATGAAAAAAATTAAAATTGACAGCAATTATATTTTAATAGGAACTTTTCTTCTTATTACAGGTTTGGTTTTGGGAATAAGCATTGGTATGGGAGGCACATTTGCCCTTGAAGGTGGTGCTCAAACTGTGGTTACCAGTGCAACGAGTACAAACGCCACCGGAACTAATGCTACACCAGTAAACGCTACAGGAACAAATGCTACCGGTGCTAATGCTAGCAGAACAGATAATATACTATACTTAAACAATTTCTCACTTGCAGTTGAATCAGCTAAACCAGGTGACAAAGTTTACGTTGGTAAAATGACTACCGGAGCATGCAATAGTGGAATGAGCATTAGCTTTATTGAAATGTCAAATAATAGAGTTAAACATTTCGCAGTTAATGTTGAAAACATGAATGGCACTCCATATTTCATTGTACCTAAAAATGTTGAGTCTGGATCATATACAGCTGATACGATTACTTTAATTGGCTTGAATAGTGACAACACAACATTTTCAAGATGTTATGCACGTGTTACGGCTCCAGCAGCATGCTCAAAACATAACTTTGCTATTAATTTAAAAATAAGCAGAGAAAATAATAAAGATATTAAACTAGAAAAAATATCTTTAGGTACAGATAAAGCATTAATTGGTGAAAAGGTAAAAGTTACTTATAATACAGATGAAACATTAACTAGTATGAAATTAATATTCAAGGATGGTGACAAGACACTAAATGTTAATGTTCTAGATTTGGATAAAGATGCATACTTTACTATTCCCTCTACGACTAGTGTTGGTGAATATAATTTAACGAAAGTTGTCCTTATGAGTGAAGATAATAGTACAGTTTATGAAAAAGGACAAAATTTTAGTACTGATGTAAAAATAGCTGTATCAGATAACGATAAAAAAACCTATGTTTATAATAATAGTGATATAAATGAGGAGATTATTAAAAAACTATATGATGATAATAATATCGAAGAAATAGTTGTAAATGTTGATGAAAATACAACAATATCTGAAGATTTGTTCAAAGTAATAATTGGAACTAATAGAAAATTGGTTATTAATACCAATAATAATCAAATAGTTTTTAATGGTAGAGATGTAACTGAGACTAAAGCTATTGATGTTGCTATGAATACAACAAGAATTAACGAAGATGATGATATTAGCAAATTAGTAAATGATGGTATTGTAGTTAATTTCGTATCAAATGGAAATTTACCAGGAAATGCTTTAATTAGATTAAGAACTACTTCAACTGTTAAAAATACACTTGGTAATAAAAAAGCTTATGTTTATTATTATGATGAAGAAGCAAATGGTTTTAATGTCATTGCCGAAAATGTTAGTCCTAAAAATGATTATTATGAATTTGCTATCAGTCATAATTCTAAATACATACTTACTAATAGCAAATTAAGTAATAATTTGATTATATCAGAAGAAGATAATAATGTTGTTGGCTTTAGACAAAGCGACAATTCTTATCTATTAATGCTATCTGGAGCGTTAATTCTAATACTTATCGTAATAATTATAATATTAGTTATAAAGAATAAAAAAAGAGAGAATTAGGGAACTAATTCTTTCTAATTATTATACATAAATTATGGCAAAAACATAATCATTTATTTCAGTCGATAACAATATTTTTAAGTTGTTATTATTTATACAAATAATATTATCATCGATGTTTCTAAATTCAACCTCTTTCATGTTGGATAAATCTTTGCCTAACATTTTAAAATATGCTTCTTTAAGCGTATAGATTGTCCAAAAAGCCAAATATTTATTATTACTATTATCTATATATTTTATTTCACTATCAGTGCAAAATACTTTCATTATTGATAAATTGACTTTTCTAATTTTTTCAATATCAACACCAATATTATTGTCAGCTGCTGCAACGATAACATAATCATGTGAATGACTAATATTAAAACTAATTTCATCCAAATATGGCTTGCCGTACTGATTATATTTAATATTAAGTTTATTATAGTCTAAGCAATATTTGTTTTTTAGTAATTGGCTAAGTAAAATTCTTCCCAAAATTCGTTCATGCTTATCGCTAGTTTTTGTTAATAAATTGATTTTTTGCTGATCAATTATTGGAAGTTTATTCATAAGTGAATCATAATGATTATCGTTGTAATCCTTAATTGATTTGTATAGATAGTTCATAATTACCACCATAAATATTATACCTTAAAAAAATTAATAATACCAAAAAAAGATTGGAGTAGTACTATGTCTAGAAAATTATTTTGTGAACTTGGTCCATTTTGTTATAATGTGTCTGTAGTCAAAGAAAAAGCCAAAAGAAATTTTAAGAATATATTAAATAAAAATAAACTGGCACATACTTTTACAAATGAAGAATTACCAAATATAGTTAAAAGTCATACTTCAATTATTTTAAGAAAACTACACAATGTAGATATGCAACTACAAATTAATAAAAAAACTAACCTTGAATTGGCATCAAAAAAAATTAATAATTTGATAATTCATCCAGGAGAAGTATTTTCTTTTTGGTATCTTGTTGGAAATGTTACAAAACATAAAGGATATAAAGAGGGTTTAGTAATTAGCAAACATGGCTTAACATCCAATATCGGTGGTGGCTTGTGTCAACTTGCTAATATGATTCACTATTTAGTATTAAATAGTCCTTTAGAAGTAATTGAATTACATCATCACTCAGATGCTTTATTCCCTGATGATAGGAGGAGAGTCCCTTTTGGTACAGGAACATCTGTATTTAATAATTATTTAGATTATCGTTTTATCAATAATACTAATCAAGATGTGCAATTATTATTGTGGGTTGAAGATGATATCTTGTGTGGTGAATTACGAAGTGAAAAGCCATTTCCATATCGTTACAAATTAATTGAAGAAAATCATCATTTTAAAAAAGAAGCGGATGGCAAATATTATCGCATAAGTCAAGTATACAAAATAGTAATTGATCGAGAAACTAACAAAGAAATAAAAAAAGAACTAATTCTTGATAATCACTCTGAAGTAATGTATGATTATCACCTAATTCCTGAAAATGAAATTAAAAATGAGGTATAGTATGAATATTCAATTAGCAATCTTAGACATTTTAAAAAATACTGGTGAAAAAACATTATATCAAATAAATGACGAAAAGATTACCTACAAAGAATGTTATAAACGCGTAATAGAATTAGCAGGTAACTTAATAAAGCAGGGAACATCCCCAGTTGTTGTATATGGCCATAAAAGTATTGATCAATTCATATCAATTATTGCCTGTTTAATTGCTAAAAGAAGCTATATTCCAATTGACCTATGTACTCCTTCTAGTAGAATCAAAGAAATAGTTGATTCGGCTAAAGCAACATTAATTATTCAAAATGAAAAGTTAGAAATAAATTCTACTGAATGTTTAACCATAACTGAAATAAATAAAAAATATGAAAACAAATTAGAAAAATTTTCATCAAATAATGAAATTGCCTATATTATCTATACTAGTGGTTCAACTGGTATGGCCAAAGGTGTGCCAATAACATATCATAATTTGTCACATTTTATTAATTGGATTATTAATCTTGAAGAACATAAGGATTGTGATGATTTAAATATTTTAAGTCAAGCAAGTTTCAGTTTCGATCTAAGTTTAATGGATTTGTATTTTGCTATTTTCAAACATAATCACATCATTGCTGTGGATGGTGAAACTAAAGAAGATCTCACTAAGATGTATAATACTATAAAGAATAATGAAATCAATTATTTAATTATGACGCCTACATTTGCCAAAATGTTATTAATAGATGATTATTTTAAAGATGATAATTTTAAAAGTATTAAATATATGTTTTTTTGCGGGGAATGTCTAGAAGTTGAAACAGTTAAAAAAATTAAAACAAGATTTCCCAATGTCATAGTAATTAATGCCTATGGACCAACCGAAGCAACTTGTTGTGTAACAATGCAAATTATTAATGATAAAATGCTAGAAAAAAATATCCTTCCAGTAGGCAAAATATCAACTGCAGCTGTTGCCATTGAAATAAAAAATAACGAAATTGTTTTAAAAGGCGATAGCGTGTTTAATGGATACCTTGATGGTAATAATCAAAACTGTTATCATGAAAATGAAATAAACTGTTATAAAACAGGTGATATTGGTTATATTGAAAATGATTATTTATATTGTCAAGGTAGGTTAGATAATCAAATTAAATATCAAGGATATCGAATTGAACTAAATGATATTGAGAATAATTTATTAAAAATTAAAGGCGTTAGAGAAGCGTGTGTTATTGCCAAATATAAAGATGATAACAAAACAGTTAGATTAATTAAAGCCTTTGTTACTACTGATGCTGATTTAACGGACTTAGACATTAAATCTAAATTAGCAACACTAATACCACACTATATGATACCTAAAAAAATAGTTATTATAGATGAGATACCAGTAAATGATAATGGAAAATATGATCGAAAGAAGTTGACAAAATTATGACAAATATATATGACATACTATATTCAATATGTGAAGATGAACATGTATATGATAAAGATTTTGATTTAATTGAAAGTGGTTTAATGGATTCTTTTGCATTTATTGAATTATTTTCTATTCTTGAAGATAATGGGATAGTTATTTATCCTACAAGAATTGACAAAGATTCTTTAAGAACATCCGGTTCAATAGAAAAATTAGTTAACGATTATATGAATAAAAATAATTGATGTTGGCGGAATACATTAAAAAAATAACAATTTATTAATTGTTATTTTTCTATGATATAATATCCTTATAGGTGATATTTATGAAAATATTTTTAATTAGACATGGTGAATCTATGCAGAATACTAAAGAGAATTATAAACTGGGGCTACCTGATCATAAAGTTTACTTAACCAATAAAGGAAGAGAAGAAGCGAGACAAGCTGGAGCATTTCTTAAATCATTTATTATTACGAATAATATTGATACATCGAATTCGGTATTATGGGTAAGCCCATATACGAGAACTAGAGAGACTGCAAGTATTATAAATAATATATTAGGTATTGAAAAAGTTAAAGAAGATATAACATTGATTGAACAAAGATATGGTTTATTTAGTGATAAAGAACTAAATGATATTAAAATTAGATATCCGGAGCAATTTAACTTTTATGATAATTATTATCAAAATGAAGGTAAGTTTTATGCCAAACTACCTCAAGGAGAAAGTCCATTTGATGTTGCTATGCGTACAAAAATGTTTATTGATACCATATATAGAGATGATGAAGATGTCTTGTTTGTTGTCTCTCACGGAACAGCAATTAAAACAATAGTTATGAATTTTTTTCATTATTCACCAGAATGGTACAATGTTGAACCAACGCCTGAAAATTGTTCAATTCGATTGATTGAATCAGATAATAAAATAAACACTGAAAGATATATTTACAATGCTCCTAAAAAAGTCTTAAAAAAGAAATAATTATCATTGATGGTTATACCGATAAAAGTTTATTAGATATAATAAGAAAGATTAAAACTAATGTAATATTAATAACTAAAATCAAAAGTAAAATTACTAAATTAGATTTAGAAAAATATAACAAACAATATCATAACTTAAAAGTAATTTATAATGAAACATTTCATGATAGATATATTATAATTGATAACAAAACAATATATCATTTAGGAGCCAGTATTAATCATTCAAGATCAAGAATCTTTAGTATAAATATTCTTGAAGATAAACTAGTTAAGGATACTCTAATAAATAATATTATAAAATTAATCAACAAATAGATTTATAATAAAATCTATCTTTTTTATGGTACAATATAAATAGGTGATTATGATGATTGAAGCAAGAATGGACGAGTTAATAAAAATAATTAATAAAGCTAGTTATGAATATTATGTTTTAGATAATCCAACGATTACTGACCAAGAATATGATGACTATTACATGGAATTATTAGCATTAGAAAAAAAGTATCCTGAACTAAAAAGAGAAGATTCCCCAACCAATAGAGTTGGTGGTAATGCGCTAGATAAATTTGAAAAAGTAACTCATGAAAAACCTATGTTATCTTTTGATGATATTTTTAATGAGGAAGAAATAAATCTATTTGATGAACGTATTAGAAAAGTAATTCCAAATCCAATATATACGCTAGAACCTAAGATGGATGGATTATCAGGCTCGTTAATTTATGAAAATGGTATCTTAGTAAGAGCTGCTACAAGAGGTGATGGCGTAACCGGTGAAAATATTACTTTAAATGTTAAAACTATTAAAACAGTTCCTCTTAGATTAACCAAAGATATTGATATCGAAGTCCGTGGCGAAATTTATATGAGTAAAGACTCATTTGAAAAAGCCAATCTTGAAAGAGAAATCATGGGTGAAGCCCCATTCGCTAATCCTAGAAATGCGGCAGCTGGTAGCGTTAGACAATTAGATAGCAAAATTACTGCTAAAAGAAATCTTGACTTTATGGCATACTTTATTCCTAATCCTGAAGATTATGGCCTTAAAACTCAGTCAGAATCTTTATTATTCTTAAAAGAATTAGGATTCTTAACTAATCATAAATTAAATACTACCGCTAATAATGTTTCTGAAATGATAAAAAAAATTGACAATCTTCATGAAAAAAGAAAAAATTTACCATTTGCCATAGATGGTGTTGTTATTAAAGTAGACAATCTTAAAGATGAAGAAAAGTTAGGATATACAACGAGAGTTCCCCGTTGGGGAATAGCATATAAGTTTCCGGCTGAAGAAGTATTAACAACTTTAAAAGAAATTAAATTTACCGTTGGCCGTACTGGTAAAATTACCCCTAATGCGATATTCTCACCAGTTCATGTTGATGGATCACTTGTATCAAAAGCGACTCTTCATAATGAAGATTATTGTAAAGAAAAAGATATTAGGGTAGGAGATGTCATTGTCGTAAGAAAAGCCGGTGATGTTATCCCTGAAGTAGCTCGTGTTAAATTTGATCGTCGTAATAGTGAATTAGTACCATTCAAGATGATTACTAACTGTCCAATGTGTGGTACTGAATTGATTAAAAAAGATGCTAACTATTTCTGCCCAAATGATAGCTGTCCAGCTAGACACATTGAAAATTTAATTCATTATGCCAGTAGAGATGCCATGAACATTGAAGGCTTTGGTGACAATATAGTCGAAGACTTTTATAACATGGGTTATATCAAAACTCCAGCTGACTTTTATCATTTAGATAAGTATAAAGATGAGCTTATGAGTCTAGAAGGCTTTGGTGAGAAAAGTATTATTAGATTATTAGCAAGTATCGAAGCATCTAAAACAAATTCTTTAGAAAGATTATTATTTGCACTAGGCATCAGACATGTTGGTGCTAAAACTGCTAAAATATTAGCTAGAAATTATAAAAATATTGATGCTTTGATGAATGCCACTTATGAAGAATTATCCGAAATAAATGATATTGGCGATATTATTGCTAAAAGCATCGTTGATTATTTTCATAATGAGGATAATATTAATTTAATTAATAAATTAAAAGAAAATAATATTAATATGGAATATGTTAATAACAATTATCGTGAAAGTGAAGAATTCGTTGGAAAAACTTTTGTCTTAACAGGTACCCTTATGAATACTACAAGAGAAGAGGCAACTACCATTATTGAAAATTTAGGTGGTAAAGTATCTAGTAGTGTTTCAGCTAAAACTAATGCGGTTATTGTTGGTGAAAATCCAGGAAGCAAATATACCAAAGCATTGTCTTTAAATATTCCTATTTGGAATGAAGAAGAATTCTTACAAAAAGTAAATAATAATGAATAGAGGTAAATATGAAAGAAAAATACTATAAATATGCCCATCTTTTACTAGAAAGAGGACTATGCATTAATAAATCTGAACCATTAGTAATTAATGCTCCAATTGAATCAATTGATTTTATCAGAGTGTTAACTGAAGTAGCCTGTTTTCTTGGCGTCAATGATATTTATTTTGACTGGTATGATGATGAACTTAAACACAGTGAATTAAAATATTATGATGAAGAAGCAATTAAGAATAGTCGCTTTTGGAACAAAAGTATCCATGATGAATATGCCAAAAAAGGTGCGGCATTCTTATTCTTAACATCATATAATCCCGGTATCATGGATGATATTGATACTAAAAAAATGAAAACAGCAAGCAACCAATCACTATATACAAGACAAGTTTACCGTGAAATGCAAAGTAATAATCAAGTAGATTGGTGCATTGCATCTATATCAACTGAAGCATGGGGTAAATTATTATTTCCAAATAGTTATAGGCCTAAAGAAGATTTATGGAATTTAATCTTTGATATTTGTCTAATTAATGAATCTGATCCATTAATAGCTTGGGACAATAAAATGAAAAATAATAAAGATATGTGCCTAAAATTAAACAATTTAAAAATAAAAGAACTACACTATCAAAATAGTTTAGGTACAAACTTAACTATAGGCTTGTCAAATGGTGCCGTATGGTGCGGTGGATCAAGTAAAATTAAGGGTAGAGAACCAATTGTAAATATGCCTACAGAAGAAGTATTTACTACCCCTGATAAATATAAAACAAATGGTATTGTTTATACATCATTACCATTAATTCACTCAGGAATAAAAATCGAAGACATTTGTCTTGAATTTAAAGAGGGTAAAGTAGTAAATTACAAAGCAAGTAGTGGAGTAGAAGAACTTGCAAACATTATTGAAACCGACAATGAATCAAATATGTTAGGAGAATGTGCTTTAGTTGATAAATTTAGTAAAATTGCCATGTCAAATACTCTGTTTTATGAGACATTATTTGATGAAAATGCTGCTTGTCATATTGCTTTAGGCAGAGGATTTAAAGAATGTTTAACTAATGGTGAAAATTTAACCGAAGAAGAATTAGATGAAGTTGGTTATAATAAATCAAAAAATCATGTTGATATCATGATTGGTACCAAAGATTTAAATATCACTGCTACTACTTATGATAATCAAGAAATACAAATATTTAAAGATGGAAGTTTTAATATTTAAAACTTCTTTTTTTGTATAAAATAACTAATTAAGATAATAATATTAATGGTGATAAAATGAATGAAAATAATGAACTATTAATGTATATTTATAAAAATGCTGATATGGGTGTTAAATCAACTACTAAATTAATTAGATTATTAAACACTAGTGATAATAAAATAAAAAAAGTAGTTGAGGGTGAATTAAAAGGTTATGAGAATTTCTTAAAAAAATCTAAAGCATTGTTAAAGAAAAGTAAAGTAGAACCAAAAGGTAGTAGTATCATGGCTGATATTACTTCATCAATTGCCTTGGATATGGAATTTATGAAAGATAATAGTGATTCTAAAATAGCTGATATTTTAATAAGAGGATTTACGATGGGAAATATCGATATCGATAGACAAATTGAAAAATATAAAGGCGATGCTGACAAAAGCATTTTAAAGTTAGCTAAAGAATTAAAAAGATTTGGAGAAATTAATATTGAATTGTTACAACCATATTTATAGATATGGTTTTTTTATACAAAAATGCTTGTCAAAAAGAATAATTTATGTTATATTATTATTGCTTTTAGATTTATGGCGGGATAGCTCAGTTGGCTAGAGCATGCGGTTCATACCCGCAGGGTCGAGGGTTCGAATCCCCCTCCCGCTACCAAGAGGAATTCTGCTCGAACTTTTATAGTTTGAGTTTGATAAATAACTAATTCAGAAATGGATTAGTTTTTTTGTTGTTAAAAACTATCCTAAAAGAAAGGATGGTATTATGGTAAATATTATTAAAGAAAAATTACCTATTGAAGAATCATTAAGGAAGAAGTTAGAACTAATATGTGAATTTGCAAAAACTACACCTAAAATCATTAATGGTAATATAAGAAAAATAGATAGAACTAATTTAACTTATATTGAACCAAATAGAATTATCATAAAAAATAAAACTTTCTTAATATTTAATTATTCTAATGAAGTCTTTATTGAAAATTTATATAATAAGATTAAATTATCTGAATTTGAAGACTATTTAAAAACTATCTAAATACTATTTATACCCTATAGAGGGAATTGACAAATCTTAAAAAAATGATATTATATATAACCAATGAAAGAGGTATTCTCTAGAAATGGAGGTACATCATGTTAAATTGCAAAGATAAAATAGAATTATATAATATTGAATTAAATGAGGAGTCAGTAGTATTTAGACTTTACTAGATACTATTGTCTCCTCTTTTTTAGTAAAAGGAGTTGAGGTTTAATGAAAGATGAAGAAAGAATATGTGGTTTGTATTTAAGAGTATCAACCGAAGATCAAGCCAAAGAAGGATTTAGTTTGCCAGAACAAAAAGAACGATTAGAAGCACTTTGTAAGTTTAAAGGTTATAAGATATATGATTATTATACTGATGCTGGAATAAGTGCTAAGACAGGTAATCATAGACCAGAGTTTGATAGATTAATAGATGATGCTAAAAATGGCAAAATAAATACTGTTATTGCTTTAAAACTAGATAGATTATCAAGAAGTATATATGACTGGGAAAATTTACTTAAAACTTCTGAAAAGTATGGATTTGATTTAGTATGTGCTAATGATGATATTAATACAACAACAGCTAATGGAAAAATGGTAACTAGAATAATGATGTCAGTTTCTCAAAATGAAATTGAAAGAACAAGCGAAAGAACTAAAGTTGGTATGGCAGGTGCTATTAAACAAGGTCATATTCCAGCAGTTTGTCCTATTGGTTTTAAACGAGTAGATAAAAAATTAGTTCCTGATCCACTTACAAAAGATATAGTTATAAGAATATTTAATTTATATTTTGAAGGTAATTCTTATAGTACTATTGCAAATATATTTAATAAAGAAAAAATACAAGGTAAAACAAATTGGAAAGATACAAGAATATTAAAAATTCTATCTAATGAATTATATAAAGGCGATTATGTATCAGGTAAAACAATAAAAAAACCTGTGTATTATGAAAATGTAGTTGAGCCATTAGTTAGTAAAGACTTATGGGAAAACTGCCAAGCACAAAGGAAGAAAAATCAAAAGAATTATATGAGAACACAAACCTATATCTTTTTGCAAAAATTAAGATGTCCTAAATGTGGAAGAATACTTGCTGGTGGTGCAACCCATAAAATTAAATATGATAAATGGTATTTCTATTATAGGTGTGAAGATTGTAAAAATAATATTAAGGAAGAAACTATTGAAGATTCAGTTAAAACATTACTATCAGATATTTTAGAATACGATAATGTTGTTAATGAATTTTTCTTACCAGTATTAAAATCTAAATTAGATAATCCAAAACAAGAATTAGAAAAAGAATTAAAATCATTAAATAATAAAAAAGATAGAATTAGAAAAGCATATATTGATTCAATATTTACAGAAGAAGAATACAAAAATGAATTAGAATTAATAGAAAATCAAATTAAAGATATTAATTCTAAACTATTAGAAAATTCACAAGCAGAACAATTAAACTTTACTACTGAAGATATATTATTAAAAAGAGATATGGATTTTATCAATAAAATTAAATTACCAATATCTTATTATGCTTTTAATGATAACTGGGATTTACTAGATCGAGATGATAAAGCAGATATAATTATGAGATATATTGATGATGTTGAGTTAGAAATTAAAAATGGAAAATTAGTTGTAAAACAAATTAATTTTAGAAGTACTTTCTATAATGATTTTAATGAACTATATACAAAAGGTTATATTGATAGGAAAAGGCCTCTTACATACGATTTTAATGGTGTATGTGTCGATACAAATATAAGATATAGCGAATACTTGCCAATTAAAGATGTAATGCAACATCTATATAGATTAAATGAATATTATGAAGTTAATTTATATAAAGGAACTTATTATAAGGAAACTGAAAAATTAGATATAGGACCACTTCAAAGAAATGAAGTTCCTATAAGAGTATTCCCATTACAAAAAGATAATAATGGAGATAAGAATTGGTTATCAATGGGAATGCTTGCTACAAAAAATAATCCGAATGATATAAAGGTAAATATTAGGGATGTATTTGAAACAATACCCGATAATGTTACCGAAGAAGATTTTTAAAATGCGTGGCACGTTTTGTTTACGAAGTAAATGAAAGTGGCGATAGCAATTTAAAAATTAATACTTTATGTAGTTTTAACCATTACGAAGTTTTGGTTATTACGAAATAAAGTAAACGGATTCTAAGGTGTTAAATCTTAGCCCACTGGATATTTTGTATGGAACGTACAAAATTCCTAGGGGGTTAGAAATTTTGGATGAACAAAATGGCCACTCTAGTGGTCACTTCTAGAAAGGAGGAATCTTATGTCAGAACTTGCTTATTCATTACATTTAGGTAGTGATAAGAATAGAAAAAATATATCTAAACAAAATGGTAAAAATAATTTAAGTGGAACAACTTCTTTACCAAATAATGCTATCCAAAATGTAAGACAATTATCAAAAGTAGATAAACATAATTATAGAAAATATGATAATAAACAAGACTTAATAGAAATAGTAAGAGGGACTTCGTCTCCACTAGATGATGTTAAAGAACTTTATTTAAGTGAATTTGAAGAAGCAAGATTAGAATATAATTCTAAACAATCTAGACCAAGCCGTATGATAGATAATTATTTTGATAATGTATCTAATAATGAGAAAAAGGATCTTGCTTGTGAAATTATTCTTGAACTTGGAGATAAAGAATATTGGGACACAAAAGATGAAAACTTTAAAAAGAAAATGTCTGAAGTATATAAAAGACAAGTTGATGATTTAGAAATGCTTGTTCCTAACTTTAAAGTAGCTAGTGCAATTATTCATTATGATGAAACTAGTCCACATTTACATATTGTTGGTGTTCCGATTAAATATAAAAATAAAAATGGTATGGAAAAACAAGTTGGTAAATCTGATGTATTTACTAAAGAATCTTTAATTAGATTACAAGATAAAATGAGAACTTTATGTATCGAAGAATTTAATCAAGTATATAGTTTAGATTCAACCCTAAAGAAAAAGCAAAAAGGTAGAAATAGAGATATTCATGTATCTGATATGGATAACTATATTGAAATGAAAAAGCAAATTGAAAAGAATACTGAAAACTTAAAACAAGCAAATAAAAAATCTTCAGAATTAAAGCAAAACTCTAAAGATATAAAAGATAAAATTGATAAATTAAAAACGTCTAAATTAAATAAAGATAATTATATTTTATCAAAAGAAGATAAGGATTCTTTTATCGACTTTATCGATCAAGTTAATAATACTAGTAAGGAATACGATAAAATACAAACATTATCTAATACACTAGTTAATGCTCATGAACAATTAAAAGAAAAAAATAACAAGATTAAAACATTAACTGAAAACAATGAAGCACTTAATTTAAGAGTAAAGACTTTAAATGATACAATTAAAGAAAAAGATAATGAAATATCATTTTTAAAATCTAAAATTCACGATTTAAAAAATACACTAGATTATTGGAAAGATAAATTTAGTAAGTTAATATCTTTCTTACACGATAAACTACATAGTTGGTATGATAAAGATGATAAATACATTGATGTTGTAAATGATATGTATGAAGATAATGTATTAGATGATGATGACATTGAAGAATTAGATTTAAACAAAGAAAAAGATGGCTTTGAAAGATAGGATATATTTGACTTTTCACTAATAAAATAGTATAATTAATACAACTTTTTGAGAGGGGGAAAAGTACTATGAAAAGTGGAATTGAATTGAGAAAAAAATATTTTATAGATGAACAATATCATAAAGAATTAACTAAAATTGATCAAATTGATCAATGCTTAACATTTGATGAACTTTGTGAATGTTTTTTAGCACTATATGATAATAATATGCCATCAGAAGAAAGAACAATTATATTACAAAAATTATCTAATAGAATTAAACATGTTGAAAATTGCAAAAACTGTTTATCTTGGTGTGAATATGGATATTCATTATATAATGATATTTGTTGTAATTCCATTGATTTTCCACGTGATAAATTTTTCGAAATTTTTAAGGAAGATTATAAAAAATATTTAGAAAAAAGAGAAAAGATAGAAAAAATGTGTAGACAATTTGGGCATAATTTTGATGGCTGGACATATCACGAATGGAATTCTACTAAAGAACCAGCGCAAAAAGAATATGAATGGTACAGACAATGTAGTAGATGTGGATACATCGAAAAAACGAAACAAGAACCTGAGGAATTAAAAAATAGAGTGCATATTAGAATATAATAAAACATATATATGAATAAAAAAACGAGATAGCAAAATAACCTTAGTAAGATAAAAAAAATTTATAAAAGTGGCATTAAGTTATTGCTACTTTTCCTATTATTTGGTAAAATGTATTTAGTGATTAGTTGTTTATCAACTATTCCTTAGGTTTCGGATATACTATCCCATCGTACCATTAGTAAACAAAACGAACGTAATAGTTCGTTTTTTACATTTTATAAAAAATTAAAAAAAAATATATACAAATGGAAAAAAATGTGATATTATTTTAATGTATGGTAGGGTTAGTAGGCCCACCTACAAAGTGTAACACATATAAAATATGTGTTAGGATTATTTCCTAGCCTAATGTTTTGGGAACAAACATTATGGCTTATATGATGCGGTTCCCAGAACATTTAACAAAGTTAGGAGGTGAGACAATGGAAAACAAAAGCGGAAAAATTATTGCTATCGTAGCTTTAGCTGTTGCTGTTGTCGCATTATCTGTAGGTTTCGCTGCATTCGCTGATACATTAAATATTGATGGAAATGCTACTGCTGGTGCAACTAGCACAAATGTATTTGATGACGCTACAAACGGTTTGAGTTATACTGGAACTCCAAGCTGCAAATATTCTGGTGGCACTAACGACGGTCAATCTGCTGGTGATGCAGGAACATTTACTAACAATAACGATTCTTGGACAGGTATTACTGTTAACTTAACAGATGCAGCTTCTACTGTAGTATGTACTGCAACAGTTACTAATAAAACTGCATATCAAGCACAAATCACTGGTCTTTCTACTAGTGGCGGTTGGAACATTACTTCAACTGGAGCTAATGCAGCTGCTAATGTTACAAACGTAACTAACGCATTAACTGCTACAGTTTCAATTAAAGGACAAAATACTACAGCTGATACAATGACAATTGGAGCTTCAGCTGCTAGTAGCAGTACAACTAACACTATAGTTCCTGCTAATGGTGGTACAGCAACTGTTACTGTAACTCTTACTTATGCTGGAGCTACTGCTGATCAAGATGTAACTATTACGTTACCAACAATTACACATGCTTATACATCATCATAAGATTAATGAGATTTAAATATATTAATAAAGTATATAATATACTGCGTTAATATATTTACATAAGACTATTTGGAGGCAAAAAATGAAAAGGAGTTATAAAAAAATCATTGTATTTGACATTGTTTTAATTATAATTCTGGCTTTAAATAGTTTTATATTAAATATATTAGGCAATTATTATTATATGGACATATTCTTGCTTATATTATTAATAATGTTTAAATTTTTATTTGGTTTTGAAAAGGATAGACATCGCTATACAAAAGATATCTTTACTAATATTCTGATAATTCTTCTAATATCATTTATCATTTATTACATATTTGGTATCTTTATTGGATTCTATCGACCAACTAACTATTTAACCACATTTGGAATTAGAACTTTCATTATTCCATACATATTAATGATTATTATGCGTGAATATCTAAGATGCCAAATGCTAAACAAAACTGAGAATTCTAGAATGCTTACAATAGTAACATTCATTATATTTGTTTTATTAGAATTATCACCTAAGATTGCATCAACAAACTTAAATGGCAGTTATGGTAAGTTTCTATTTGTCGCCCTAACGATATTACCAATTCTCAGTAACAACATCGTATGTACTTATATTGCTAAACGTGTAGGCTATAAAGTGAATATTTTTTGGCTATTGGTAGTTAACTTATATGCTGTATTTTTACCAATTGCGCCAAACGATGGAATGTATATTCAATCATTAATTCAATTCCTATTTCCATACGTTTTAATGTATAATACATATTCATTCTTCAAAAAGAGAGAGAATAATGTTCCAATCAGTTATGTTAAAAAAAGAATATATATAGAGATTCCAATACTTGCAATAATTGTCTTTGGACTTGCTTACTTTGTTAGTGGATTTTTTAGATATTACGCCATAGCAGTAGCAACTGGTAGTATGTATCCTCAAATCAAAGTAGGGGATGTTGTCATTGTCGATCAGCATAAAGATTATAAAACATTAAATGTCGGTGATGTCATTGCGTATAAATATAATAATGTGGTAGTTGTCCATAGACTTGTCGACATTGTTATCGTAGATAAAGATTATTACTTCTACACAAAAGGTGATAATAATGAGGATAAAGATAATTATATAATTTATCCAGAAACAATCATTGGCAATGTTAAGGCAAAAATTCCTTATATTGGGATACCAACAGTATGGTTAAATAAAGTATTTAAATAAAAAATGTGAATAAAAAGGAGGTGCCAAATGAGAAAGACTGGCGAAAAAGAACAAAGCGATAAAATTAATATAAATCGTTCTAAAATTATCAAACGTTTAGTTTTAGATATAATTATTTTTACAGCCCTTATAGTCACTGGTACCATTCTTTTAAATAAATCATTAAATTTTGAAAATGAAAAAATTATCAAATATAGCGAGAAAAGTGATTTAGATTATCGAGTATATCTAGAAGAAAATGACTTCTATGAAGATGAATATCTTGGTAAGGATATGCTTTATGTAGCAAGTTTAATTAAAAAAATAGATATTGATTTTGATTATATTTTTGAAAGCGAAGATAAAGAAAACCTAGTCTTTGATTACAAAATAGTTGGAAAATTATCAATTAGTAATCCGACTGGAACAAAATCATATTTTGAAAAATCATATGTTCTTCTAGAAGATAAAACAGTTAATATGTCATCGTCATCTAAGCAAAACATTAAAGAAACGATTAGTGTTGACTATCCTTATTATAATTCACTTGCGAATGGCTTTAAAAATCAATATGGCGTTGAATCAGATAGCAAATTGACAATTTACTTATTAATTAATAAGAAGAATAGTGAAGGCAGTGATTTCACACTAGATTCAAGTAATACTATGAGTCTTGAGATACCATTATCTGAAAAAGCTGTTGATATTAGTTTGGATTACAAAAAAATAAACGAAACAAGTAATATTATTAAGAAAAAGCAGTTAACAATTAAAGACTTTCTTCCTTTAATCTTATCTGTAGTTCTTATTGCTTTATCATTATTTATGATGGTTAAGGCAATGCGTAATATTAATTTGCTACGTATTAAAAAAAGTAAATATGATAAATACATTGCTAAGATACTTAAAGAATATGATAGATTAATTGCCGAGTCTTCAACATTATTATCATTTGAAGACAAAGAAGTAATTGATATTAGCAAATTCTCTGAACTACTAGATATTCATGATAATTTACAATTACCGATAATGTACTATGAAGTAAGAGAACATGAACTAAGTTATTTCTACATAAGTCATGATAAAGTAGTATATGTCATGAAAGTAGATGCCAGCAACATGGATAATATAAATTAGAAGCGTATTGCTTCTTTTTTATTTGATATATTTACAATTATATGATAAAATGTTATTAGGTAAACATAGGTGATAAGTATGAAAAAAGGAGTTGCCACAATTAGTATAATAATTACCATTTTTGTCATTTTATTATCGATTGGCTTTGCAGCCTTTGTAGATACTTTAAGCATTAGCAATGTTGTTGCTAATGTTAGACCAGAAGTAAATACTAGGATTAGTGCAGTAACAACAAATAGTGGAAGTATTAGCAATTTAGATTATAATATGACTGAAATTATGGGAATAGTCAATATTCCTAATAATGATTCAATTACATTTAATACCACCATTACTACTTATAACAATGTGCCTATGGCACTATCTAATATTAAAGTATATAATGGTAATAATGAGATAACTGGTGTTAGTGTAACGCCAAATCTTACAAATACCTACATTGAAATATGTAATAACAACAATGTGTGTACCCTTAATTCATCAAAAGATGTATTAATAACTATTACTAATAATACAGGTAGTGCGCTTGCTACGAATAATTTTAAAGTAGTATTAACCTTTACACCATTTTATATTGTTAATTATACATATAATAATGCTACTACTAATCTTGGTACTGTCTTAGAAAATGGCACATTTACATATGAATATACAAGTAATATCCCAACTTCAGTAACTGTTACTTCGGGTACTTGTGGAGTCCCCCAATTAACTCCTGGCAATAACACAGCGACATTACAAATTGCTAATGTCATGAGTGACCTAGTACTTACTGGAACTATGGGTCAAGTTCAAGATGGCACTTGGGATCATCCTTACGAACTTGATGATAATACATATCATTATGAAGATTTAGCAGCAGCTAGTTATATATTTACATCACTTCCAGGTCAGCCTGAAATAACCGTGGATGCCAATCATAAAGTAACAAAATATGAGTATAAAGGACTAGGAACTACGGGATTAGCACTAAATAGTACCAATAGTAATATAGATACAGGTGTCTTAGCTTTTGATGGCTCAGGCTTTACCATTCACCTAGAAATGGACATGGAAGTAAGTAACACAAGTGGTAATACTGGTAAATATATTGTATCCGCAATACAAAAATTAACAAATCAAAATAATAAGTATGGTGGTTTCGTCTTTTGGGATTATAGCACCAGTTACTTCAACATTAATGCTACAGAATCAGGCAATATAAGTGGAGCATCATTTGGTCAAAGGGCTGGTTATTGGCGAATTGATACTGGTACGCATTCATTTACCTGGGATTTTACATATACACCTTCACCAAATAAAACTGCAACTGGAAAATTAACTCCAGTAACATCTGGTAACTCTGAAACACCATCAATAAGTGCAACAAACTTTCCTGATAGTTTAACTGAAGCAACAATTACCCTTGGCGGTAACGGATTAGATACATCAAAAAACATTCAAAATATGACAGTTAAAAGCTTCATTATCACTAAAAACTAATATATGAAAGGAGAAACATATGAATAGTAAAAACAAATCTAAAAGCAAAAAAAATACGAATAAAATAACAATTATTATCACAATTTTCTTATTTGTTATCTTATCTTTGACGATTGGTTATTCAGCTTTCTCCGATCAGCTAACAATTACTAATATAGTTTCACATATAAGGGTCTATAAAGAAGTCAGAATTAACGGTGTAACCACTAGTAGTGGTGCCGTTAGTGATCTTGATTATAATACTAATAGTATTTTGAATACCGTGTATATTCCTGCTGGCGGTAGTGTAACATATAGTGTAACCGCAACCAATCTAGGAAATGTACCGGTAGCTGTTTCAGCCGTATCATTTTCTAATGGCAATGGAACTGTAAATAATTTATCATCAAATGTTTCAACTAGTAATTATATTAAAATTTGTGATAATAATAATGCTAATAACTGCACTAATGGTGTTTCAAAAACTTTTGATATAACGATAACCAACAATGGAAGTAGTACCATAAATACCGTATTAGATGTTAATTTAACTTTCTCAGAAGTATATACGATAAGTTATGATGGTAATCAACTAGGTGAAGCCGTAGCTGGTAGTAATTATACCTATACATTCCCTAGCAATGCTCCAGAAACATTAGCTAAAACTAGTGGAACTTGTGATTCATTCAATTATACAAACAATACCATAACTATTATTAATGTTGGAAGTGATATGAACTTCACGGAAGCGTATACTGTTACATTCGATAATAAAGTTCAAGCTCTTGTCAGCAAAGGTGATACATATACTTATACCTTTACTTCTAAGTGGCCTAAAACGATTACTTGTTCCGGAACATATGGAACTCAAACATATACTAATGACATATTAACAATAACAAATATTACAAGTGATATTGATTGTACTCCAACTTATGGTGAAATAAAAATTACTAATTTATCATTTTTGAGTGCTGAAAGTGTCAATTCAAGTGAAACTACGCCAGCCACTGCTAATGGTATGGAAGCCGATTTTAATATTAAATTTGAAAGAGCAGCTAACGCCACAACAAATGATTTTATTGCTACCTATGATGTTACGGTAGCAAATGAATTCTATAACGACTATATTTTCAATGGTTTTGATTTTGATCCAGAAATTACCGTAAGTTCACCAAGTGATTCTGCTTATATTGAACCAGCCTTGGTTGGAATTAATCAAGGTGATACTATTCCAGCTAGAACAACTAAAACTTTTAAATTGGTCCTAACGCTAATTGCGAACAATCCAAATGGTAGTTACGGAGCATCAGGTAATGCCGAAGCTGAGACTACTGAACCAACTGTTGAAACTGGTGATTTGACAGCGACGATTACACCATCTAGTGGTAATTTGAGTTCACCAAATACAAGTGCCACATTTACGGTAACTGTAACTAATACATATGAAAGTGAAAAGAGTTATACACTTACTTCTGGTAGTTCAAACTTCATTATCGTGGATGGTAATGATAATCCAATAAGTAAGACAATTGCCGGTAATAGCACCGATCCATATACGGTATATGTTAAAACAAGTAGTAGTGCGATGTTTAAAGAAAGTAGCGCTACGACTACCGTTTATTTAATTTCTGATGGGATGGCCAATTATAATGTAGGAAATTTAACATTTACTGTTGATGTTAGCCAAGGCGTCGATACGACGCCACCAACAGTAAGCATAACTGACTTTGGTATGGTCTATGAAAGCAATCATAATTATCCATCTGTTGGAAAACTGAAAGTTAGCTGGTCTGGCGCTGATAATCAAGGTGGTTCTGGAGTTAAAAGCTATACAGCAATATTGTATGATTCAAGTGGCAGTGAAAAAGATAAACAGACAGTAGGTTATAGTACGACGAGTGTAACCTTCCCATCAACCGGTCAGTTAGATAATGGTACATATTATGCTGTTGTCTATGGTGAAGATAATTATTACAATAATGGTTCATCATATGTAAGCCAAGCTGACTCAAGTCCATATGCGGATAAAACATCGTCTAACTCATATACATGGAGTTTCACTGTCGATAAAACAGGCCTTTCAAATCTAACGTGTAGTGAAGATACAGCCTATTTAAATCAAAACTTTACTTGTACGATAAAGCCTACTGGTACAAGTGTGATTACTGGTAATGATAACGTACCAGATAGTTTGACTAGCGTTTATCTGGGAACAAGACAATTAGGTACTAATTCATCTGCCACAAGTTATTATAAATATACCAAAAACGGAGATGCTGAAGCTACTCTTACAATATATAATGTTACTGATACCCCTAAAATAAGTGGTGCTGCTACTTCATCATGTTTAGTTGAGGGAACAAAAATAAAATTATATGATGGAACATATAAAAATATAGAAGATATTAAATATTATGATCTACTTAGTGTATGGTCTTACGATACAGGAAGTTTAACATATGAATATCCAATATGGATAGAAAAGAGTTATAAAACTGATTCATATCAAGAAACTACATTTAGTGATGGAACAATATTAAAAACTGTCGGTCTTCATCAAGTATTTAGTTTAGATGATAATAAATTTGTAAATATTTATGATGAAAATGGATATATAAAAGTAGGTACCAGGGTTGCTAAAGAAGTAGATGGTAAAATAGTACCAGTTAAAGTTACTAAAGTAGAAACTATAAATAAGAAAGTAAATTATTATTATGTTGCATCTTCAATTTATTACAATATAATATCTGAAGATATAATAACAACATCTGATCAAATAGTGCCTGGTGTAACATTATCAAATATGTATGGATTTGATGAGAATATTAAGTGGCCTTCTATTAGAAATGAAATAATTAGTAAGGAAGGGGCATTATATGATTATAAAGATTTAGATATAATGCCATATTATCTATATTATGGTGCTCGTGGAAATGAAACTAAGTTATTTGTTAATTTAGGTTATGCTACAACACCAGGATTAATTAAATATTTATTAGAAACACAATTAGATCCAGATAGAGCAGTACCTCCAATAACTGATAAAGAAGGTAATAGACTTTGGATGATAACTACTAGTGATGATAATATTAAAAATTATAAAAAATATTTACATAAAGAGGGTTATGTTTACACATTAAAAGAACCTAAGAGTACTAATAATAACGAGTTTGTTGGATGGCTTAATACTGAGAGTTATGATTATACATTAAAAAAACCAACAAGTGTTAAAAACAAAGAGTTTGTTGGATGGTTTAATACTGTAGATGGTAAAATGTATAAAGTAGGAGAAAAATATAAATTAATACATGGAACTCATTTTATAGCTATTTATAAATAAAGCACTAAATTAGTGCTTTTTCTTTGTAATCAACATAGAATTTAATATGAATTATAATGAAATTAATGATAAATTAAAAGATATTAATGTTGAAAATAATATCTGGATTATCTATATAATTATCATATTTGCTAGTTGGTACTCTAATAGTTTAGAAAAAGAATATTTTATTACTAATAATACTGCTTGTAAAAATGAATATCGTCAAATTATGATCAAAATATTTTTAATTTTAGTTATTGTTTACTTTTATTTCTTTAAAAGTTCGATGAATGATATTAATGAATTAAAACCAAGTGATACATTAGAGAAAAGAAAACTAACTGAATTATCTGCTATTGGTTCCTTACTTATTGTCATTAGTGGATTAATATTTTTATATATCGCTTATAAAGATCATGATATTGATGTTGAAATTGCTTTCAATTGATTATATAATAAAATTAATGGAGGAAGTATGAATATTGAATATGAAGTAAGAGTCTTAGAAATTGATGTATCAGCAATGATTAAAAAATTAGAGTCTTTGGGTGCAAAAAAAGTAGGGGAATGGGCACAAAAAAGATATGTTTATGATACTATACCTAAAAATGAGAATGCGTGGTTTAGGTTAAGAACTAATGGTATAGAGACAACTTTAACTTATAAGAATGTTGAAAAGAATACTATTGATGGTACTAAAGAATTAGAAATAACTGTATCTGACTTTGATAAGACTAATGAATTATTATGCCTTATGGGATATCATTATAGAGGATATCAAGAAAATAAAAGAATTAGATATATTTTAGATGATGTTGAAATAGATTTAGATACTTGGCCATTAATTCCTACTTATATGGAAATTGAAGGTAAAAATGAAGAAGAAGTTAATAATATTTTAGCTAAATTAAATATTTCAAAAACTAAAGTAACAGCCTTAAATTGTCAAGATATTTATAAAGAAATTTATCATATTGATATTGATGAGATAAAACAATTATCATTTAGATAGATTTATGTTATAATCTAATTATGGAGGAGTGAAATGAAAAAGAAAATTTTAAGTTTATTTAGTATTTTTTTGACAATGTTTTTTGCTATCAGTAATGTTTATGCCTTAGAAGTAGCTGAAGCAGGGGATACTATTACCGAAGAAGGAACTTATGATAGTTTACGATTTGTAGCTGGTAATAAAGTTACAAGTAAAGCTACCATTGATGGTATTTCCTTTGTTGCTGGTAATGATATTTATCTTGAAGGCAGTTCTACGTATGGTGTTTATGCCGGTAATACTATCACAATCAGTGGTAATATCGAAAAAGATTTACTAGTTGCTGGTAATAAAATAGTCATAGAAAGTGACACTGTTATTGGTCGTGATGCTTATTTGGCAGGAAATCAAATAATTATCAAGACTAATATTCCTAGAGATTTAAGAGCTGGTGGTAGCACAATTGATTTAAGTGGTATTACAATTGGTGGCGATGCTTATCTTGGCGCTGAAAGAGTTATCCTAGATGAGAATACTATTATTACTGGGAAATTAACATATTATGAAGATGCTAATATTACTGGTTTAGACAAAGCTACAATTGGGGAAGTTATTACTAAACATACCGATAAAGTAGTTATCGAATATGATATTAAAGATAGAATATATGCTTTCTTTGTTAGTGTTATTGCGGGTCTTATTACCATGTTATGTGTACTTTACTTGTTGCCAAAAACTAAAGATAAATTAGATAAATTGGATTTAAGTTTTGGAATCATTGCTAAAACAACCTGCATTGGTTTTGCCGTATTAGTAATTATTCCAATCGTTAGTTTATTTGCTATGTTTACTGGTATCTTAACCCCAATTTCTCTAATCGTTTTGGCCATCTACTTCGTTTCAATATATCTAGCAACCTTACTTGTATGCTATGTCGTTGGTAATGCTATTACAAGCAAATTATTTAAGAAAGAAAATATGTATCTAACATTATTAATTGGTATTATAATTATTAAACTAGCAAAAATAATTCCAATTATTGGTGGTTATATTGGCGCACTAGTTCTATTTTATGGACTAGGAATTATTTATGAAATGATTAAAACCGCTACAACCAAAAATAAATAAAAGCACTTTAAGTGCTTTTTTATTTGTATAAAATATCAATATCAACAGTATTCTCAGTAATTCCATTTATTTTTGCTAATGATGTCATTTGCCACATCATATATTTTCCTTGATAATCAGTTTTATCAGTATAGTGAGCGAGCCATACTTTAGAATTTTCATAATCTAACCAAACATTCTCTAGATAATATTTTGAACTATATAACATCGCATCATAACCATTATCTTTTAACTCTTTTTCAAATGCAAGATATGATTCACTAAGTGTATGCAACGATATTTTGTATTGCATAAAATCTGTCCAATTTTCCCAGTCATAAGCAATTGGAAAATCTAATTTATCACCATTTAGTTCTTTCATTACCCATTTAGCAGTTTTTATTCCGTCTTCTTTAGAGGTTGCTGTATTATATATGTAAACACCAATTTTTAAACCAACTTCTTTAGCAGCCTTATAATATTCTTTAAATCTAACATCCATATCAATTTCTTCGCTTGGATCTCTTTGTGAACCAATGCGCATAATTACAAATTCTACACCAGCCTCTTTAACTGCTTTAAAATCGACATTTCCTTGCCATTTTGAAACATCGATGCCGATACTTGTTTTATCAGTTTTATAATTATTAATAATATCCTTCATATAAAGATATTTTGGTGTACTATAGCTAGGTATTCTATTGATTGAATTAACAATATTAAGGTTAAATGCTTTTTTATTTTCATTACCAGCAGCATCACTAATAACATATTCCAAATTATTATATGTTCCAACAGTCTTTTTGTCATAATTACCATTTACCATACATTTAGGAACACTATCATAATTATCAGCATAAACAATTTTTTCACAAATGTCATCTTCATCATCATATGTTATTGTTAAAGTCTTAGGTGCACTAATAAATATTGGTGCTACTTGATCATTAACAGAATAATTAATGACATATTTGTAATTTCGTTTTTTATATTTATATTGAAGCGTATATGTATAATCACCAACAATTTCATTTTTTAGTAATTCATTCTTAGAAATAATTTCAACATTATGTTCTTTAATTAATTCATTACTCATATGTTTTTCATACACTGAAAATATATTATCATTTAAAGTAATTGATACATCGTCAGGCATCTTATATGGATCATAATTATAATTAATTGCTATGATAATACCACCAGTAATGATTATTAAGATGATTGCTATTGGTAATAATTTTTTTTTCATATCCTCACCTAAGTAATATTATACTATAAAGTAAAAAAATATGTAACCTAAATAATTTACATTGATCAACCTAAAGTAGATAGATTATTCTTTATGATTGTGATAAAATATATTTTAATAAAGATTGTTAGTAGGTGATAATATGTCCCAAAATAAAAAAATAATAATTAACTTTGGATTACTTATAACCTTAATTATTATAACATTTTTAATTATTTTTAGAGATTATAGTTTCATTAATACAATAAATATTATGCTAAAAGCAAAAACAATATATATTGTCTTAGCGATTGTTTCAATGCTAACATGTCTTCTATTAGAAAGCATCAATGTTAAGTTAACTTTAACATCATTAGGTAGTAAAGTAACTTTACCAAAAATGTTAAAATATGTTTTTATTGAATTTTTCTTTAGCGGAATCACACCAGGTGGTAGTGGTGGGCAACCGATGGAAATATACTATATGAAAAAAGAAGGTATTCCAGTTACATCTTCAACTTTAGCGCTTTTAATTGAGTTATGCTCGTATCACATTATTACTATTATATTGGGATTTATTGGGGTAGCTATGAACTACGAATTACTAAATAATAGCTTTCTTTGGATTTTTATTATCGGTCTTGCTTTGAAGATAGTTACTTTAACAGTAATGCTTATTTGTCTATTTTCAAAAAGAATCAGTAAATTTTTAGTTAAGATATTAATTAAAATTTGTCAAATATTTAAGTATTCGAAAGTTGATGAATTAACTACTAAATTAGATGAAACTTTTAATATATATAATGATGGGTCAAAGTTTATTAAAAAACATAAGACTATTTTCTTAAGATCATTATTTATTGTCACCTTAAGAGTAATAGTATATTACTCCGTAACATACTTTATTTCTTTATCATTTGGCTTAAATACCTATAATTACATTAAGATAATTTCAATCCAAGCATTGCTATTAGTAACTGTGTCTAGTATTCCACTTCCAGGTTCGGTTGGTATAAGTGAAAATGTCTTTTTAAATATCAATGAGAAAATTTTCACTATGCAATATTTACCGAGTGGATTGCTTTTAAGTAGAAGTGTCAATTTCTATCTATTTATGTTGCTTGGGCTATTAGTTCTTATCATTAACACAATTTATTTAAGAAGAAAACATCTAACAGATTAGTAATAATCTGTTATTTTATGATATAATATTTTTAGGAAGTGACTAATATGGAAATAAATATTGATATTGACTCATTAAGAGAAGATTTAAAGAATTATTATGGTACAGCCATGCAGTATAATCCTGCAGCTATGATGGATTTAATCAAAGCCGAACAGGGTAGTGATGAAGAAATCGTCAAAATAGCTAGGGATAATCATTTTAATTTACATGACTATGAAGTTAAAGGAAGAAGTAGGTAAGATGGATATTACAAGACCAACTTGCTTAGAAATAAATTTAAATGCATTAGATTTTAACATTCAAGAAATCCAAAAAAAAGTCGGAAAAAATGTTAAATTAATGCCTGTAATTAAGGCTAATGGCTATGGAACATATATCAATTATAGATTAGATGTTTTAAATAAATTTGATATTGTGGCCGTGGCTACCGTCGATGAAGGTGTCGATATAAGAAATATTGGTTATCAAAAAGAAATTTTTGTTTTAAATCAACCATATAAAGATGAAATATCAAAGATAATTAATTATCATTTAGTTGTTGGCGTAAGCTCATATGATTTTATTCATGAACTTGCCAAGACAAAAAAAGATATAACTATACATATTGAAATAGGTACCGGTATGGGTAGAACTGGCGTGCATCCGTACAAAATAGAAAGATTCTTAGATGATTTATCACCAAATATAAAAGTTGAAGGTTTATATACACATTTTTCTTCAGCTGATATCGATAAAGAATATACTATGCAGCAATTGGCGTCGTTCAATATTGCCGTCCAAAAAGCTGAATCAAAATTAGGAAAAATTAAATATCTTCATACGGCTGCTTCCAATGCATTACTTAATTTTCCAGAAGCTCATTTTAATTTAGTACGACCTGGTATTATTCTTTATGGTTACAAAGGTGAAGATGATACTTATGACAAAATTAATCTAAAACCTATAGCTAAACTCAAATCAAAAATAACTTTTTTAAAGGAAGTCGAAGCAGGTACTAGCATTGGTTATGGAAGAAGTTATATTACTGAAAAAACAACCAAAGTAGCAACCATTCCTTTAGGTTATGCTGATGGTTTTCGTAGAACCTTCTCTAATGGTTGGTGTGTACTAATAAATGGTAAGAAAGTTCCTATCATTGGTAAAATATGTATGGATAGTTTTATGGCCGATGTTACCGATATAAGTGATGTCAACATAGGTGATGAAGTTATTATTTGGGATGATAAAAATATTACTTTAGATGATTTAGCTAACAAATGTGATACTATCAACTATGAAATATTATGTACAATCTCATCCAGAGTACCAAGAAAATTCATAAAGTAGATTAATAAATCTACTTTTTTATGTTATAATTAAAAAAATAGTGAGGTGAATATGAAAAAGTTTGTAATTACAATTATCATACTATTATCATCAATAATTATATTATATATTTTTAATTATATTCCTCATAGAATGTATGAAAATAAGGACTTTAATATTGAAACCTATATAAGTGATGTTGATATGGATAATGATGGTATTGATGATGAAACAGATATCTTAAATAATGCTAGAAATTATATTGCCACAAAACCGAAATATAAAAGTAAATATTATGGAACTGGATACCCTGATGATAATTATGGAGTATGTACTGATGTGGTAGCCTTTAGTTTAAAAAACGCTGGCTATGATTTAATGAAATTAGTAAATGAAGATATTGTAAATAATAAAGAAAAATATCATATTAAAACCATCGATAAGAATATTGATTTCCGTAGAGTAGTTAATTTGAAAGTATATTTTGATAACCACGCTACAATACTTACAACTGATATAAATGAAATTGATAAATGGCAGGGTGGCGATATTATAGTCTTCAAAAAACATATTGTTATAATATCAGATAAAAGAAATAAAAATGGCATTCCATTTGTTATCCATCATGCTAATCCTTTTCAAATAAATTATGAACAAGACATTCTTGAAAATAGATTTGATATTGTTGGTCACTACCGCATTAGTTAATACTTGCTTATTAATGTAAATTGTGCTAGTATATATTTTGTTTATGGAGGTATATATGAATAAAAATACAGGATATTATTCTCATGCCGAAGGTGGATATTATGCGTATGCTGACCATGTAGAAGTAACTGAGAAATTAAAAGAATTAAGAAGATATCAAGCAAGTCTATTAACAAGGACATATGTTAAATATTTGATAAGTAATCTTTATATTATAATTGCTGGCATTAAGAGGGGATATGCCAATGAAATGGTTGGTGACAATGCTCTTACTAATTACAGTAATGAAGCAACATCAAGTATCATACCTTTTTTTAATGAATATGCTAGTATTATTAGAGGGTTACTCGTAGATGATAACACTTGTAGATTAAAACATAGTTGGATTGAATTTAATTCAAATGGAAAAACATATATTTTCGATCCAGCTTTCAATTTAATTGTTTCAAAAGATGATTATAAAGGTATATTCTTACCAGAAAGTTTTGCAAGTGTTAGTGCTAAACAAGTAAAAACTGACTTAATGAATATCTTAGCAAATGGTCAAAGAACTGATGATGAATGGATAATTATTAATGGTTCATCTGATATAAATAGTTCCTTCTATAATACTAATATACAAATTAAAGGTGAAGAAATAAATCATAAACTTCTTACTCTAACTACCAAATATAATCAAAAACAAAAATAATACAAACAATTAGTTTGTATTTTTTTAATATTAAATCATCTTTATTCGTGTTATAATATAGAAAAGAAGGTATATGTATGAAGTATATTATTTTAATCCCAGCATATGAACCTAATCATCAATTGTTAAAATTATTAAAAGAAATAGCTAATAAATATCCGACAATTGTTGTTAATGATGGTTCTAGTAAAGCTTATAATGATATTTTTGAAGCTGCTAAAAAGTATGCTCATGTTATGTCATATGAGAAAAATATGGGGAAAGGGTATGCCTTAAAAACAGGCCTCAATTATATCGAAGACACCTTTAAAAATTATATTGTTGTTACGATGGATGCTGATGGGCAACATAAACTAACAGACGCCATTAAATTGTGTAAATATGCTGAAGAGCATCCCGACACTTTAGTTTTAGGGAAGCGTTCATGGATTAAGAGAACACCAATAAGGAGTAGAATAGGAAATTATATAACAAGGAAAGTATTTAAAAGAGCAACCAATTTGTGCATATATGACACCCAAACTGGTCTCAGAGCCTTTTCACATAAATTAAATAATTATATGTTAAATATTAATGGAACTCGTTATGAATATGAAATGAATGTTTTATTAAATCTTCAAAATCACGATATTCCATTTCATGAAATACCAATTACTACTATCTATATAGATAATAATAAAAATTCCCATTTCAATGCGATTAAAGATTCATATAAAATATATAAAATGATTTTTAAATGGTCTAAATTTCATAAAAAAATAACTAAATAGTTATTTTTTTTTAGTTACTATATGCTACGATAACATTAGGTGATCCTAATTTTTCAAATAATGCGAAATAATCGTCTTCATATATAATTTCATAATTAGTATCTTTACTTAATGTTTCATAAATAATATCATCTTTTTTTAATACAAGCGCATGCGTAATTCTATAGAATTCAAATTTTTCTTGATAATTTGTGGCAATCATTTCAAAGTCATCAAATATATCATAATCAAGGCCACTAAACTGTTTTGTATATAAATCAGCTCTCGAATCAATAAATACAGGAATATCATTTAAAACTAAATAACTTCCAAAATTATATTCATTAAATAATCTTATGTTATTTACATCAAGATTTTTTTTGATATATTTAACTGCCGCTACTGGATATGATTTATGATCAATATATTCATGTTTTAAATTGAAATTAAGCATCAATGATGTAAATATAATGACAATTACAAAACTACTAACAATAACTAATCGCTTATTAAAGAAATTAAGAACTTTTTCTTTAGCAATCGGTAATAAAGTCTCAATAAATAAGTCAAATATTCTTACAAAACAAATAGTTCCAATCAATGCTAAAAGTGCCATATGGCGAATAGAAACAATTGCCATTAACACTAAACCACAAATCATAAATAAATCTCTAAGTTTTGCCTTATTAAAGAAAGCAAAGAAAAATGTTTCAAACGCAATAATAATTGTAAATGGACTATCTTTCCAAGTTATCATTTGATGTTCTACGATATATTTTTGGCTATTACCCATAGCTGTTTTAATAAAATATGTATATGGTGTATCACCAATTGGTGTAATTAGACCGGTTAACAAACTTCCAATCATGGTAAAAAATAAATATTTAATATTTTCATTTTCTTCTAAGATAATTCTTGTCTTCAAAAAGTTAATAAATTTATTTTCTTTCTTTAACTTTATTTTTTTACATAAAAAACTAACTAAATATTCAGCTAAATATGGTAAATATAAAATATAATAAAATGGCCATACTGCAACATGTACATTACACAAAATTAATGAAATTAATAATAAACCAATTAAATATCTTTTATTCCCATTTTTTAAAAAACTTTCAATAAAATAAATTTGGATTGCAAATAAAATAAAACTAACTAATTGTGCTCTAGCAGTTGCAAAACTACTAATAGCTAAAGCACATAAAAATACTCCTAAAGCTGCCATTGGATAATTGTCTGTATTCTTAATATTAATTTTAAAAACAATCATTAAAAGAATATATAAGAGGATGATTGAAGAAATATATATTCCATGGTAACCAAATAAATGATAGATCAGATAAATAAAAACATCATATAACCAATGAGGATATGTATAAGCAAGTCCTGTATGAAAAGAAAAATGATCAAACATATCAATTCCATTTTTTAAAATTAATTCTCCAATCTTAATCGTATAAAAAGTATCATTTTGAAGTGTTTTTCTAACTAAACCAACACTAAGAATTAATACCCATATCATAAAAGCATATTTAAATCTTTTCTTTTTATCCATAACTTATCACCAAAACAAATATATCATACAAATAGTTATATTCAAAGTAATTTGACATTTTTTTTACTTACATAAAAATTAAAATTATGTTATAATTTAAATGAAACGAGTAGCCTAAGGCGTAAGTCCAGTTGGCTACTTCTTTTGTTTTTAGGAGGACAACATGTATAAAATAAATGATTATATAATTTATAAAAGAGAAGTATGTAAAATTAATGATATCTTACCAAAATTCTTTAAAAATATGGATTATTATTTGCTTAGTCCTTTATCAGATGAGACACTAACTATTAAAGTGCCAATAAATAATAAAGAAATAAGAAACTTAATTACCAAAAAAGAAATAGATAAAATAATCGAAGCAATTCCTAATATTGAACCAATCACTAGCGATACTAAAAGTTTAGAAGGCATCTATAAGGACTTGCTATCAGTTGGCACTCACGAAGCTCTAATAAAAATTATAAAAACTACATATTTGAGAAATAAAGAGAGAATAGATAGTAATAAAAAAACTACCGATAAAGATAATTATTATTTTAATTTAGCTGAAAAATATCTTTATGGGGAGTTTCAAATTGTTTTAAATTTAACCTATGATGAGACAAAAGCATATGTCACTAAAAAAGTAATTAAATTATCTAAATGATTTTTTAACATAATAAATATGATGAATTGTAACAAATAAAATATTGATAATACTGGCAATAATTAAGCCCCACATTCCCATAAATATTGGTAATATAACTAATAAAATATTTTTGATTATTGCCCCCTTTAATGTCCCCAACATAGCAATTTTAGCCATATCAGCTGCTTGCATATAGGAAGTAAGTGGTCCTTGAATATAATGCATTAAAAATAATGGAGCAACAATTCTAATATAACCAACGCCTTGATTAGTATTATAAATAAATTTAAGTAAAATATCAGGAATAGTCATAAAGAAGATTGTAAAAAATAATCCAACTAGTAATGATAAAGCTACCGCCTCATGTAGCTTTTTTTTCGTATAATCAACTTTTCCTTTAGATAGTCCACTAGAAACTACAGGCAATAAAGAAGTAGATATGGCCATCGTGAAAAATGACGGTATTAAGAGTAATGGAAAAACATATCCCATAATTATTCCATATTCCGATACAATATAATTATTTGTATATCCACATTTAAGCAATATAAAAGTGAGAATAATTGGTTCTAAGAAATAAGATATTGATCCAATAAATCTACTTCCTGTAGCACTAAGTGATACGTTTAAAATATCCTTAAATATTTCTTTATCTAATTTTAAATCGTTAAAATTTATTTTCTTACTAGGCACAAACAAGATAAGACATATTGTCGAAGCTAATTCACTAAATACATTTATTAAGACTACACCTAAAACGGCTATCTTCATACCATATATCATTAACTTAGGTATCATAAATATAATAAATAATAATCTAACTATCTGTTCAACAATATTAGATACTACATAAGGAGTCATTCTTTCATTACCATAAAAATATCCCTTCAAAATACTAGACATGCAAATAAAAGGTAATGTAAAACTAATTCCCATAATAGGCAAGTAAGTATCAGGATTATTAAGTAAATGATTACTAATAAATGGTGCAAGTAAAATAAGTAATATCATTAAAATAATATTATAAAGAATACTAACAGGTAATAATGATAATACAACTCGTTTACCACGTTTTCCTTCAGATACGACTTTACTAATTGATGTAGGTAATGACATCGTACATAAAGTAATAAACAAATTAAAAGTTGGCATAATTAACATATATAAACCAATACCATTATCACCAATACTTCTCGTTAAAAATATCTTAATAACCATTGCCATTAATTTGGTAATTGCTCCACCAATAATAAGAATCATTGTTGATTTAATAAATTTACTTTTCATAATAAAGTATATGTTTAAATAAAAATTAAAAATACCTAAAAGGAAACCAAAGAGTTTCTTTTTTACATATTTTTTGTGTCAAATTAAAATAAATTTATTTAGAAAAAAAGTAATCACCACATTTTTCCACAATATTATTAGTGAGGGGAGAAAGGAGGTGATAAAATGAATGAACTAAAATTAACGAAAACTATGTTCGAAGATATTAAGCATATCGATGAATACGGAAGCGAATTTTGGTATGCAAGGGAATTGATGCAATTGTTAGAATATAGCAAGTGGGAGAATTTTCATAATGTAATTAAACAAGCAAAAATTGCCTGTAAATCAAGTAATAACAATGTTTTAGATCACTTTCCTGACCTCAGGAAACCGATAATCGGTGGTAAAGGTAATATTCAAAATGTCATAGATTATCATTTGTCAAGATATGCATGCTATCTAATTGCTCAAAATGGGGATTCTAGAAAGAAAACAATAGCTTTAGCGCAAACTTATTTTGCCATTCAAACAAGACGTCAAGAATTAAATGACAAAGAATATAATTCATTATCTGAAGATGAAAAAAGATTTTATCAAAGAGACTTAACTAGGAAAGGAAATTACTCATTAAATTTAACCGCCAAAAATGCTGGCGTTAAAAATTTTGATAAATTCCATAATGCTGGTTACAAAGGACTATATAATGGAGAAACCGCTAATGATATCGCAAAAAGAAAAAGACTAAGATATCGTGAAGATATTTTAGATAATATGTGCAGTGACGAATTGATTGCTAATCTTTTTAGAATTTCACAAACTGAGCAAAAGTTAAGAAAAGATAATATCGTTGAGGAGAATAAGGCTAACATCACACATTATAATATTGGTAAAAATATTCGTGAAGTCATTATTAGAAACGATGGTACATTACCGGAAGATTTTCCTACACCAAAACAGAGTTTAAAAGAATTAGAAAAAGGGAAGAGCCTTATAAGTAAATGATTAATTTATTTACATTAGTTTTTTATTACCAAGCTAATTTTGTCATATTTATCAATTTATGGTATAATTATATAAAGAAAGAAAGTGATTAAAATGTATCATTTTATTGGTATAAAAGGCGCTGGTATGTCAGCTTTAGCAGTCATCTTAAAAGGATTAGGTTATGATGTAAAAGGTAGCGATGTTGACAAACATTTCTTTACTGAAGTTGAACTTATCAAAAATAATATTCCAATAACCGTTTACGATGACAAAAACATCTATGAAGGATTAACAATTATTAAAGGGGCCTCAATTACCGAAGATAATGTTGAATTAATTAAAGCTAGAGAATTAAATCTAGAAATTATTGATTATGAAGTAATGTTAGGTAAATTAACTAGAGAATTTAAAACTATCTGCATTGCTGGTTGTCATGGTAAAACAACTACTACGGCGATGACAGCACATGTTTTAAATCATATCAAAGGAATCAATTATTTAATTGGTGATGGTACTGGATATGCCAATAAAGAAAATACCTTCTTTGCTTTAGAAAGCTGCGAATATAAGCGTCATTTCTTAAATTATCTTCCATACTATGCCGTTATTTTAAATATTGATTTAGATCATGTTGATTATTTTAAAGATATCGATGATGTTATCCTAGCTTATCAACAATTTGCAAGTAAAGCTACCAAAATGGTTGTTGCTTGTGGTGATGACGAAAATGTTCATAAAATGAAATTAGATAAAAAGGTTGTTTATTTTGGCTTAGATGACAATAATGATATTGAAGCAATAAATGTTAACTATCACAAAGAAGGTACTAGTTTTGATGTCATTGCTGAAAGAGAAGCATATGGGCACTTTGATGCGCCAATCTATGCCACTCATCAATTACTTGATGCTCTAGCTGTCATTAGTATTTGCTACTATGAAGGAATAGCTAGTGATGAAGTAGCAAAGTACTTTAAAACATTCGTTGGAGCAAAAAGAAGATTTACTGAGAAGGTAGTGGGCAATAATATTATTATTGATGATTACGCACATCACCCTAATGAAGTAAAATCAACAATTAATGCTATTCATCAAAAATATCCTGATAAGAAGATAATATCAATTTTTCAACCACACACTTATACAAGAACTAAAGAATTTGCAAGTGACTTAGTCAAAGTCTTTAGTGAAGTAGATGAGGCCTATATTATGGATATTCATCCAGCTAGAGAAAAACAAGCTGACTATCCAGATATTACTAAAAATATTATTATTGATAAACTAACTAATGGTCATCCACTAACAATTAATGATGCCAATGAATTAAACAAGTATGATAATGCTGTGTTCATCTTTATGTCACCAAATGATATCAGTAAACTAGAAGATGATTTAGTTAAACTAAAAAGTAACTTTTAGTAATCCCCAAGATTAATTTCATAAATTTATAAAAAAGTTTTACGAAAAAAAAGTAAAACTCTTTTTTTTTGACAATATTATTAATGAGGAGGTAAGAAGTGAAGAGAAATTATATCGTCATTCAAAATGGCTTAAAAGATTGTGGTTGTGCCTGTCTATTATCAGTAATTAGATATTATGGTGGTAATATTCTAATGGACAAGCTACTCGAACTAACTAACACTACAAATAATGGTACTAACTTCTATGACATAACTAAGGCGGCAAATGAAATAGGCTTGTCATCAAAAGGCTATAAACTAGATAGCATCAATAAACTTGAAGAAACAAAAATGCCATTCATTAGTCAAGTAATTATTAATAATTATAAACACTTTGTAGTTGTTTATAAAATAAAAAATAATATAATTACAATTATGGATCCAGCTAAGGGAATGGTAAAAATATCAACTAATGAATTTAATCAAATTTGGACAAGCTATATTTTAATTTTAACCCCTTACAAACAATTGCCCTTCCTAGAAGAAAATAATTACCTAAATAGTGTTATTAAAAAAGTAATTAAAAATAATAAAACTATTATTGTCAGTCTTTTGATAATGACTTTAATAGTAACTATTTTAACTGGTGCTTATGGCTTTTATTTCAAAATAATTGTCGATAATTTTCAAAGGCAAAATAAATTAACAATTCTGAATATGACAATCATTTTTATATTCATTTTAACTATTAGGCTTATCATTGAATATTTAAGAAATCATCTACTAATTATCTTAAATAAAAAAATAGATTTATCATTAATTACAACTGCCATTAAAAAAATAATTTGTCTTCCATATAACTATTACAAGCATAAAACTACTGGCGAAGTAATCGCTCGCATCAATGATTTATTTTATCTAAAACATATTATAACTAAAATCATTATTACTATTTTTCTAGATCTTATTTTAGCAATTTTTATTTTATGTCTTTTATTTAGAATAAATCAAACGATGACTTATATGGTATTGCTAATAATTGTTATATACTTCCTCATATTCATATCTTATAAGCCTAAACAAATTAAAACTATTGATGCTATTCAGGATACTAATGCTAAAGTTAATTCACTATTAGTTGAAACTATTGGTAGTTATGAAACAATTAAAGGACTGAATATTGAAGATATTTTTATTAACAAAATTATTAATACTTACCAAAATAATATCGATAATAATCTTTCATTAACAAAAATAAATAATGAAATTGCTCTTATAAAAGATTTGTTTGAAGGAATTATTATCTTCTATCTTATTTACTTTGGTATTTTACACACTAATATATCTTTAGGAATGATATTAACCTACAATACATTATTATTTTATTTTATAACACCAATTAAAAATTGCTTGGATTTTTACTGGGAATGCTACTATGCCAAAAATAGCTTAAAAAGAGTAAATGATCTTTTAAATTATAAATATGAAAGTTTAGACAAAATCAAAAATATTGAAGTTAAAGGTGATATTAAAATAAACAAATTAAATTTTAGTTATTACCAAGACAAAACCGTATTAAAAGATATTAATCTTTATATTAAAGCTAAAAGTAGAGTTTTAATTCTAGGTAAGACGGGGAGCGGTAAATCAACTATTTTAAAGTTAATTTATCGTTATTATGCTCCTGTAAAGAATCAAGTATTAATTGATGATAATGATATTTTAGATTATCCACTACAGGCTATCAGAAGCAATATTGTTTATGTATCTCAAAATGAATTACTATACACTGATACCATAAAGAATAATATAGTATTAAATCGCGATATTTCTGAAACTGAATTAATGACGGTTTGTAAATTAACTTATGTAGACGATATTGTAAAGCATAATTTATTATCATATGATATGCCTCTTGAAGAAAATGGCGCAAATTTATCTGGTGGAGAAAGACAAAGAATTATCTTAGCTAGAACACTCTTAAAATCAGCTAAAATAGTTTTAATTGATGAAGGCTTAAATCAAATAGATATTAGTTTAGAAAGAAAGATTCTGAAAAATATCTTTAATTATTATCAAGATAAAACATTCATTATTATCTCTCATCGTAAAAGTAACTATGATCTCTATCAAAAACAATATTATTTAGTGAATGGAAGAATTGCTGATAATAATGACTACAAAAGGAGGAATAAATGGAATTAACAAAAGAAGAATTAATAAAAATTAACGGTGGAGTAAATTGGTATTTAATTGGTGGTATTGGATCTGTGATTACTTATATCATTGGTATCATCAGTGGTTATACCAATCCTAGTAGTTGTAATAATTAAGAAGGAGGAAATATGCAAATAAAAGAATTAAATAAACAAGAAATGTTAAATATTGATGGTGGTACTATTACTTCATCACTTATCAACGCAATCACAAGTGCCATCAATACTTTATATGAATTGGGTAAAGAAACCGGTAGTGCGCTAAGAAGATTAACAAACAGCAAATATTGCCCAATAAATTAATGATAAAAGTGTAGTTAAAACTACACTTTTACCTGTTTTTATAACTGTTAACTAGTAGTAAGAAAGGAGATATATGAAATATAAAATACTATTTATAAGTTTAATAATTATATTTTTAACTTGTTCTTGTAAAAATGACACTTTAAAAAATATTGTGGTCAAAGAAAAAGAACAAGTGAGTATTAAAGAAGAAACTAATACTATACCTAAAGAAGAACCAATAACAGTCCCTTCATCTAAAGTAAATATACCGAAAGTAAAATCAAATGCAAGTAACCAAACAAAAGAAACTTCTAAAGCAGAAGTGACAATCGAAAAGACGAAACCAATAATTGATAATTCACCAGATGAAGCAAGCATTGATTATCCCATCCACAAGGGGAGAATTGATTGTCAAGGCGAAACAGCCTGTCAAGAAATATCATTACCATTACAATTTAAATACAAAGATCTAATTTCAAATGTCTTTTATCTCGAAGTGCTATCTAAAAATAATCAAGTATTAGGTTATTTTATTGAATATGTTTTCACTGAACATCAATATGAAAATAGTGACGAATGTCATAATTTTGGCGATAGTATCAAAAAAGATTTGGATAATAAAATAATAAGTTATGAGTGCACCGATGATAATACTTTAAAATTGGTAGCAAGTTATTAGAAAGGAGTATTATGTTAAAAAAATATTAAAAACACTAATTATTGTTTTGATTATGTTAATAAACAATTATGTCTACGCTGATATCAATGACAGTATTCTTACTAAAAATCGCTATGAAAATGTCTATGCGGTTCATGATGCTGCTGACAGGATTCATTTATACTATGCCCAAAGGTATACTTTAAATGAGTAACTGCTTACTGTATTGAACCAGGATTAGGTATTGATACCAATACTTATTCATCAACTGATGATTGGCAAATTACTAATCTAAATTTAGAAGTAAGAAACACTATTCGTTTAATTGCTTATTATGGATATGATTATCCAGGACATAATACTATGAACTATTATTTGGCTACTCAAGAATTAATATGGGATAAAATTACTAAAAGAAATACCTACTGGGTATATGGTGAAGATATAAATGGCGATAGAATTAATATTGATAACGAAAAACAAGTAATCTTAAATTTAGTTAAGAATCATACTAAAACACCGTCTTTTGATAATCAGACAATCGAAGTGGCTTTAAATGAAGAAAAAGTAATTACCGATGAAAATCATGTGTTGGATGAATATGAAATATATTCATCGAATATTCCAAATGTTAAAATTGCTGATAATAAATTAAAAATAACCGTTAAAGATAATATTCAAGATGCCCAAATTAAATTAATTAAAAAGCATTATACAAATAGTGCGGCTTTAATATACTATAGCGGTAATAATCAAAAAATGATGCGTTCTGGCATTCTAGATCCAGTCGTCGCTTATGCCAATGTTAATATTAATATAAAAGCAAAAGTCAAAGTAACCAAAATTGATGAAAACTATAAATATATAATCAAACAAAGTGATATTAAATTTAAAATTAAAAACTTAGATACCGGAGAGTATATTTGTGAAAGTCAAGATTGTCTATTTAGGACTAATGCAGATGGTTATTTTATTACCGATTCATTAATTAGTGGTAACTATCAAATCGAGGAAATAGAAAATCAGGATATATATCGGTATCTATGGAATAAAAAGCCATTAACTTTTTCCATTAATGAAAATAGCGAAATAATTTATGAGAATGATGAACCGATTATTAAAATAAATTTTCCCAATAAGCAAATTAGAGCTCATATTAAGGTAACTAAAGTAGGGGAAAAAGCAACAATTAAAGATGGCAAAATAATATATAAAGAAGTTCCATTGGATGGTATCATGTACAAGCTCTATGCCAATGAAGATATTTACGCTCCAGATGGCAGTATCATATATAATAAAAACCAACGAGTTATTAATTTTCCCGTTACAAATGGTGCTCGTGAAATTCAATATCTACCATTAGGTAAATTTTGCTTAGAGGAAACAAGTACCATAGAGAATTATATTTTACCAACGGAGCCATACTGCTTTGAACTTGAATATAAAGACCGCTATACCACTGAATATAAAAAGGAAATTAATTTTAAAAACTATTTAGCTAAAGGAACCATAACTATATTAAAAAAGAGCAGTATTACTAATTTGCCATTAAGTAATGTAAAGATAGAAATTTATACTGAAAATAATGAACGAATTTATCAAGATGTAACTAATAATGAAGGAAAAATGACCCTAACCAATATTCCGATAGGTAAATATTATTATCAGGAAATAACGGCTCCTGATGGTTATCTAATCGATAATGAAAAGCATTATTTTGAAATCAAAGAAAATAATGAGACAATTACTGAAGAATTAATAAATGAACCCATAAAAGGAATATTTGAATTTACCAAAACGGATTATAATACTAATAAGCCACTTGCTAATACCATAGTTGAAATATACAGTGAAGAAGGTGAATTATTATATTCAAAAGAAACTAATGAAGAAGGAAAGATAATTATTAACAATCTTCCATATGGAAAATATTACTTCATTGAAAAAGTAGCTCCTAAAGGCTATACCCTTGATAATAAAAAATATTATTTTGAAATTATAGAAAACAATACAATAATTAAGGCTAACATGACTAACGAAAGAATTCAAGTTCCCAATACTTATTTAAATGAGTCATACATTATCTATTTAGCTTCAATATTAGGTATTGTTACATCAGTATTATTAATAACAAGAAAAAGCCTTCTTTTAAAAATAATCGGTATTATTTTGATTGTGGCATCTATCACAGTATCGATATATAAAAGAGAAAGTACAATTATTTATACTAAAGTTAGTCAAGCAGAAGTTTTAAATTATATTAATAATACATCTCAAGATAAAATGAAAGAAGTTATTAATAATAATCCTAAAGCTATTTATAATTATATTGCCATTTTAGAAATACCAAGCATCAATTTAAAACAAGGACTAGTAGGTAAATATAGTAAATATAATGATGTCAAATATAACATTCAAATAATTGATGGCAGCAATATGCCAGATGCAAAGAATTCAAACTTAATACTGGCAGCTCATAGTGGTAATAGTCAAGTTGCCTATTTTAAGAATTTAAAGAACTTAAACGATAATGAAGAAGTGTATATCTACTATAATGGTACTAAATACATTTATAAAATTAATAATCATTACGAGGTTTTAAAAACTGGCTATATTGATCTTGAAAGAGATAAAACGATAAACGCAATAACCTTAATTACTTGTAAAGATGATGATTATCAAATCATCTACCTTGGATACCTCATAAATAAGGAACCATATTAGAACTTATGCTTGAAAAAAAGCAATATTTTTGTTAAAATATATATTATATAGGGGAGTAGGGATAATATGAAAGAGAAAAAAATATTTATATTCAAAACCTTAAATTTATTATGGATTATTATTTTATATCATATCATAGGGACTAAGAATATTTTTCTTTATATTTTATCCTTAAGCCTATATAATATTTTTTCAGCTTCTTTTGATCAAATAACTATCAAAGAAATATTAAATAGATTACATACAGAACAAACTAAAAAGAAAATTCTAAAAATAATGCTTTTAATTATTAGTGTTATTTCAATGTTATTCTTAATTTTAAGTACTCTAATAAGTGATACTATCAGTATTTTCTTAAAATTAAACGCCATTTTACCAATCTTTATGATTATGGGTATAACAATAATAATTAAGCCCCTTATTAGATTGTTGTCAGAGTATTTAACTAATATTAACAATAATCGTATATATAGCAAATTACCAATGATTTACACTTTCTTTGATAAAGTATTAGTGTTAATTATTGCCTTTATTAATTTTCGCTTATTTAAAAATAGTGCATCAATAGGGGTAGCTATATTATATTTATCCAAAATTATCAGTGCCATTTTAATAATATATTGCTTATATTTGATTCGTAAACATGGCAAAGATATTAAGTATAATTATGCTGGTAATGACAGAATCAATTACCAAAAAGAAATTAAAAATATTCTTACAAATAATAGCTATAAAAGTATCACTAAAATAGTAAAATATAGTTATTATTACATTTCGGTAATTATCTTATATTTAGTTTTAAGCACTAGATATAATTTTAAATTAGATGAACTAGGAAATATTATTACTTTCACATATTTCTTTGCCTTAGAAGTAATGGATTATTTAATCTATATTGCTAAATCGATTACCAATCGATTGCCTAAAGATACCCCGGTAACTGATAAATTATATAATAGTTTTAAAATGATGCTGACAATTACAATAATTTTTGGTATTATTTCTCCATTAACTTGTAAGGTTATCTTTAACGATCCTAGTAAATCAATTTATTTGACAATGGTTAATTTCATGTCGATATTTATATTGTTATTTGATATTACTTACGATAGTATTAAGAATAAAAGTATTACTTATATTAGTTTAATAATTGGTTTAATTACTAAAATAGTTTTAGTAATTCCATTAATAAATTCTTTTTATCGTATGGGCTATAACTTAATATATGGTGATGTATTAAGCACTAGTATTGCTATGTTTACATCAGTTATCATCAATTATATTTACCTAAGAAATCTAAATAAAGAAAAAGATAAATATTTCACTAAAATACTAGATATCTTATATGATAATATCATTTTAGCTATTATCTTGGTAATTTTAGAATTTATTATTCCACTTAATACAAAAAACTATTTTGCATCTCTAGGTTTAATAATTGTCTATATAGCAATAAGTATAACTTATATAATTATAAAGAATAAAATAAAGAATAAAAAGCGAGGTTAAAATATGGAAAATGTTTATGTTTTTGGGCATCGTAATCCGGATACTGATAGTGTTACAGCAGCGATTACACTATCTTATTTAAAAAGGAAGTTAGGTATTAATGCCATTCCAGCTATCTTAAGTTCTATAAATAGAGAAACAAAATATGCCCTAAACTATTTTGGTATTAAAGAACCAATGTTCTTAAATGATGTTAAATTAAAGGTTAAAGATTTAGATTATTCAAAAGGTTATATGGCACCCGCTGATTATTCTATATATGATGCCTATCATAAAATGACCTCAGAAGGTATTAGTAAAATTCCTATTGTCGATAAAGATAAACATATAATTGGCATCGTCAGTATGAAAGATATCGCTGAAGAATGCTTAAATGGTAATTATTCCCATATTGATACATATTATAAAAACATTTTAACTGCTATTGATGGTGTCAAAGTAACTAAATATGATAATGTTATCAAAGGAAAATTGCTTATTCCTGGATATCGTTCAACTACCTTTATTAATGAAGTAAAACTAACTAGTGATGATATTCTAATTACTGGTGATAGACATAGTATCATTGAATATGCTGTCTCATCTAAAGTAAAATTAATTATTGTTACAAATAATTTAGAAATAAAACCAGACTTATTAAAATTAGCTAAAACTAACAAAGTTAATATCATTAAAACCAAACATACAACTTTAGATACAATCAAAAAATTCAACTTTTGTAACAATGTTGAAACTATCATCAATACAACGAAAATTCACACTATATCAGAATTAGATGATTTAAGTAGTTTTATTACTTCAGCCGAAAAAACTAAATATACTTATTATCCAATAATTGATAATAATAAAAAATGTCTAGGTATCATTAAATATGCTAATGTTGGCTATCGTAATAAAAAGAAAGTAATTTTGGTTGATCATAATTCATATGAACAATCAGCTATCGGGCTAGAAGAGGCTGATATTATAGAAATTATCGACCATCATAATATAGCCAATATTGGTACAAGCCATCCAATTAACTTTAGAAATATGCCAGTTGGTAGTACCAATACGATTATTTACTTAATGTATAAAGAGAATAATATTAAAATTCCTAAAGATATGGCCGGTTTAATGTTATCAGGAATTTTATCAGATACGCTAATTTTAAATTCCCCAACCACGACTAGTATCGATAAAGACGCTGTTAATAATTTGGCTAGAATTGCTAAAGTAAACTATAAGCAATATGGCTTTGATATGATATCTTATGGTACTAAGTTAACAGGTAAGTCTAAAGAAGAAATTCTTTATAATGACTTTAAACGTTATCCAACTGATAGTGGTAATATTGGCTTGGGTCAAATATACACAACAAATATTGAAGAAGTTGAAAAAGATAAATCTGCTTACATAACTATGTTAAATAGTGTAGCTAGACTTAATGAATATAAATTCGTCGCGTTATTTGTTACCGATATTATCAAAAATGGCACATATGTTTACTATAGTGATGAAGCTAAAGAAATCTTATCAAGAGCCTTTAATATTGAAGACATCCCTGAAGGTGCATACTTACCAAATGTCTTATCAAGGAAAATGCAAGTATTACCAGCAATTTTAGATATAATGAACTAAAAATAATAAGATTACTTCTTATTATTTTTTTATAACAATATAGAATGGAGGAGATAAATGAATGAAATTATAAAAGAAGAAAAAATCAAAGATATGATATATGAAATTAGAGGTAAACAGTTGATGCTAGATTCTGATTTAGCTAGATTATATCAATGCAAAAATGGTACCAAAACGCTTAATCAAGCCATAGGCAAACATAAGAATAGATTTCCTGAAAGATTTATGTTCCAATTAAGCAAAGAAGAATACTATATAATTCTAAGGTCCCAAGTTGGAACCTTAGAATTAGAACAAGGAAAATATCCTAAATATCTATCATATGTTTTTAATGAACAAGGTGTAGCAATGTTGGCAACGATTCTAAGGACGGAAATTGCTTCAGTTATCATTAAATAAATTTGAAGAAAAAAGGATAATTAATGAAATTTATTTTAATAATTAAAAAGAATAGTAAAATAAGTAATTTAGATATCTTAAAATACAATCAGCAATATCATAATTTAAGAGTATACTATAATCCTATCATAACCGCTATTTCATTTTAGATAAAGAGACAGTATATCATTCTGGTGCTAGTATTAACTATGCTGGTTCTAGAACTTTTAGTATAAATATCTTAGATGATATTCTCATAAAACAAACATTGAATAAAAATATAACAAATATCATCAACAAATAATAAAAATTAGCTTATATTTACTTGAAAAATGTATCATATTTAGATATAATTTATAAAGAAAGAGGTGTAATATGATCGTATTATCAGTAAATGCAGGAAGCTCATCTTTAAAATTCCAAGCTTTCGATATGCCTGAAGAGACTGTTTTGATCTCTGGTGTGTTTGAAAGAATTGGTATGAAAGAGAGTTTCTATACCATAAAACTAAATGGTGAAAAAATTAAAAAAGAAGTTGAACTTAAAAATCACGAAAGAGCCATGGAATTAGTCATGGAAGAATTAATTGACAATAAAATAGTTGAGTCCTTAGATGATATTAAAGCTATTGGACACCGTATTGCTCAAGGTGGTCCATACTTTGATAGAACAGTTGAAATGACTGATGAAAATCTTAAAAAAGTAAGAGAATTATCATCTTTAGCGCCACTTCATAATCCAGCTGCTGTAAAAGGCATTAAAGCTGCACAAGAAGTTGTTCCTAACGCCTTGCAAACGGGAGCATTTGATACAGCATTTCATCAAACAATTGAAGAAGAGAACTATATGTATCCAGTACCTTATGAATGGTGTGAAAAATATAAAGTTAGAAAATATGGATTCCATGGAACAAGTCATAAATATGTATCTAGCCGTATGAACGAAATCCTAGGTAGATATAATACTAAATTAATTACTTGTCATATTGGTAATGGTGCTAGTATTTCAGCCATTAAAGAAGGTGTATGTATTAATACATCAATGGGCTTAACACCAAACTCAGGACTTATGATGGGATCTCGTTGTGGTGATATGGATGCCACCGTTATCACCTATATGATGCGTGAACTTGAATGTAGCGCTGAAGAAATGGATACAATCTTAAATAAACAAAGTGGATTACTTGGTATTAGTGGTATTTCTAGTGACTCTAGAGATATTGAAGATGGTATCAAGATAGGTAATGAAAGATGTAATTTAGCTCAAAAGATGTTTACCAATAGAATTATTGATTACATCGCTAAATATTATGTTGAATTAGGTGGTTGTGATGCTATTGTCTTCACAGCTGGTATCGGTGAAAATTCAATCCATACACGTAGAGAAGTATTAGATGGATTATCAGCCCTAGGTGTAAAAATTGATGAAGAAGCCAACGATTGCCGTGGCGTAGAAAGGTTAATAACAGCCGAAGATTCAGCTATCCCTTGTTATGTAATTCCAACTAATGAAGAATTAATGATAGCTAGAGATACATATGCATTGTATCAACAAAAAGAAAATGTTAAAACATTAGAAGAAAATGAAATTATTTAAAGAAATATTAAAACAAATCAAGAAATATGATCACATTGTTATTGCGAGACATATTGGTGCCGATCCCGATGCCTTAGGTAGCCAATTTGCCTTAAAAGAATTAATTGAAACTAATTTTAAAAGCAAGCATGTTTATGCTGTAGGTTCAATTGCCGCTAGATTTAAATTCATGGGTAGCACCGACAAAATTGATAATTTAGATAAATCACAGGCACTATTAATTGTCGTTGATACTCCAGACATTAAAAGGATTGAAGACATTGATAAACCAACTGATTTTGCTAATGTTATCAAAATTGATCATCATCCATTTATTGAAAAATTTAGTGATAATTCACTTGAATATATCGAAGAAACATCTAGTGCTAGCCAATTAATTTTTAAATTTGCATTAGATTGTAAATTAAAACTTACCAAAAAGATTGCTGAAAATATCTACATTGGTATAGTTGGTGATACCGATAGATTCTTACATGATTATACATCCAATGAAACATTTAAATTAGTTAGTAAACTAATTGATATGACTGGTATTGAATTTACTAAATTATATGAACCATTATACACGCGTCCATTATCTGAAGTTAGATTTCAAGGATATATTTATCAAAACTTAACTCTAACTGAAAATAATGTCGCCTATATTAAAATAACAGATGATATCATTAAAAAATTTGATGTTGATTCCGCAGCTGCCGGTAATATGATTAATGATCTAAAATTTGTGAGTGGCATCTTAATTTGGGTATTCTTCTCTGAAGATCCTAAAATGAAAATTATCAAGGCAAATATTAGATCACATGGCGTCGTTATCAACGATACAGCTATGAAATATGGCGGTGGAGGACATATTTATGCTTCTGGAGCTAGACTAAAAAACTGGGAAGAAGCAGATCTCTTAATTAAAGATTTAGATGAAGTTGCTAAAGCATATAATGCTAAGTAACTTCTTTTTTTATAAAAAAAATCATCAAAATAAAAGTTATTTCTATTTTTTTCTACAATATTATTAATGATGGGATAAAAACAATAAGGAAGGAGATGGAAAAATGCATGATTTAGAAATTAGCGTAGCGTGTTTAAAAGTATCAAACACATTGATGAGCAAGGCAATGAATATTTGAGTGCAAGAGAATTAAGTAAAGTCCTTGAATATAGTGAATATTGAAAGTTTTTTGCCCGCTATTGAAAAAACAATTATTTCATGTAAAGCAAGTTCACAAAATATCAAAAACGATTTCGCCCAGTCGGTCGGAATAGTCGATATAGATTCAAAAGCACAAAGAAAAGTATCTGACTATAGATTATCTAGTTATGCTTGTTGACTGAAGATGAAAAGCGTTTCTATCAACGAGATTTAACTAAAAAGGGGAATTATTCTTTGAATCAAGCGACTAAGAATGCAGGCGTTAAAAACTCTGATAAATTCCATAATGCCGGTCATAAAGATTTATATAATGGTAAAACAGCGGGTGATATTGCTAAAAAGAAAAGGACTTAGATATCGTGAAGATATCTTAGATAACATGGGTAGTAAAAAATTGGCTGACAATTTGTTTCAAATTGTGCGAACAGAGTCAAGATTAAAAAACGATAAAATTAATGGCGAAACGATTGCCAATATTATTCACTATACTATTGGAAAAAACATTAGAGAAGTTATTGCTAAGAATGGTGGCACAATGTCAGAAAAATTACCAACACCAGATAAAAGCCTCAAAGAGTTAGAAAAAGAAAAAGCTAAATTATTAACATAGACAAAAATATTCAAATTTGCTATAATAAATTATAGGTGATAAAAAATGTCCAAGCCATTACAAATACTTATTGAAATAATTATTGTTTTTACCCTCATTTTCCTACTAAATTATTTTTTATTTGTTAGAAAAAATAAGAAATTAAAAAAAACTGAAATGCCACTAGAATTAATTTACCTATCTGGAATATATGGAATAGATCCTAAAAAAATTAATTTTCGCAGATTTCAATATGCCTATAGTTTAATTAATTCATTTATTATTACAACAACTTATATGTTAGTAATGTATCTAGTAAAACATATGATTTTTAAAATAATTATTGGTATCGTTATCTTAGTATTACTAATTATTATATGTTATGGCTTACTTGGTAGATACTATCTATACAATGAAGTTAAGCAAAGTACTAAAAAGAAATAGTACTTTTTTTAATTAATTTACATATTTTATAGTAAGGAGTGATGTATGTGGCATACAAAGAAATCGTTACTAAAGCTGTCATTGCTAAAGGTAAGAAAAAATATACCAACACTTATGAAATAATGGTTGAGAATATTCCATCAACTGTTTTAGGTTGCTGGATTATTAATCATAATTTTGAGGCTCACGAATCAGGTGATAAAATTGTTATTAATGGTTCTTATGACGCTAATGTATGGTATTCATATGACGAAGATACTAAAACAATGGTAACTACCAAAAGAATAACTTATACTGAAGAAGAAAAATTACATGCTGACGCTAAAGATGTCGTTAATAAAGATATTATTGTAAGAAGTTTAAAACAACCAACCTGTATCAGTGCCAAAGAAGATGGTAATATTATTAAACTAGAAATAGAAAAAGAATTAGGTATCGAAATTGTCGGTGATACCAAAGTAAGAATAGCTTCAGTGGATGATAAAGATGACGATTGGGAAGAATTGGAAAGCGCTAAAAATATAGACGAAGCAATCGACAAAGTAAATACTGATTATATCGACAAAGAGATCATAAAATAATCTCTTTTTTCGTTCTATAATTCTTGACTAATCTAAAACATTTCTAGTATAATTATTATGCTAGGGAGGAATCGCTATGTTAGATACAGATTATCAAACTTATTTAACTAACTTACTTGATAATCAAGAAGTGAGTGATAAACAATTAACATTTGACTTGTATTTAACATTGCTTGCTCTAAATAATAGCAATTATCAAGCAAATAAACAACAAAATGAAATTAATATAATGGATGATTTTCTTAGGAAAGTTAATAACTTGAAAGTAAAAATTCAATTAAAAAGGAAAACTGCAGAAATTGATAAACTACTTGATGACATTAAAACTATTTATGAACAAAATAAAAGTATAATTGATAAATATAATGAAGAAAACTTGGATATTATCACTATCTTAGAAAGCAAAGAACCAATAGATATCACAAACGTTATTGATAAATTAACAAAATTAAAACTAAATAAATTATCCACAAAAGAAATGCATGATAAATTAAGAAATGAAATTATTAATAATATCTTTAGTACTGAATTCTACCTAAATGATAACACTTTCTATATGGGAGATATAATTATCCCGTTAGATGAATTCTACGAAATCTTTGATTATTTATTAGATATAAATAACTATAAACAAATCTATCATAATGAAACAGCTGATACATCTAGAAATAATCTTATCGCAAGTATTATAGGTAAAATAGAGAATAATAATCCACTTACTAACTATTTACCAGTTATTCTAACTTCATTATTTACAAAAGGTATCGATAGTGAAGGAATAAATACTAGTAAATTTAATATTGATAATATTAAAATAAGTGAATTATATTCATTTGTTAACAATAACAATTCCACTAATAACGAAAACGCTAAATGGAAAAAGGTAGTTATCCCTAACGATTACTTATATCAAAAAATAAAAACTATGGTAACTAGTGGCATGTACTATTTTAATAACAATATCTTTATAATGGAAATAACAAATGATTTTAAAATAAGTATCTTAATTGATGATTTAATTGTCTTTCTAAAAGAAAATATCAATAAACCTAATAAAGAAAAAAAGAAGCATATTTAATAAACTAAATATGCTTTTACATTTTTTTGACATACTATCTAGACAATGATAAATAAATTTGCTAAAATTAAATTATCATAATAGAGGCGGAGGATTATGTATGAATGAATTAGAACAAATAGAGGGAATTGGCCCCAAAACTAGTGAGTTATTAGCCAAATTAAATATCTTTACCATTGAAGATTTAATTAATCATTATCCATTTAGATATGAAGTCTTAAAAAGAAGTAAATTAGATGAAATAAAAGATCGGGATAAAATAATTATTGATGGTATTATCGAAGGACAACCAACAGTAATCTATATTAACCCTAAGTTAAAAAAGATTATTTTTAGAATTAATACCGGTAGAAACATGTTAAATGTTACTATCTATAATCAAGTATATCTAATGGACAGTATCAAATCAGGTAAATTTATTACCGTTATTGGTAGATATGACAAAATTAAAAATGCCGTTATTGCTAGTGACATTAGGTTGGAAAGATTACCAGCTATCCCTAAAATTGAAAGCATCTATTATACAACTGGTGGTCTATCTAAAAAGAGCATTTCGAGATTTATTACATCATTAATTATGGGTGGCTATAAACCTAAAGATATCCTACCTCCATATCTAATCGAAAAATATAGTTTTCCAAGTAAATATGAAGCTATTTGTGAAATTCATAATCCAACCGAGGAATTAGCTTTAAAAAAAGCAAGACAAAGAATCAAATACGAAGAATTATTCATGTATTTACTTAAAATAAATTATTTAAAAGAAAAAATAAGTCACGATGAATTAGCAATCAAAAGAGAACTTGATCATTCAAAACTAGATAAGTTAATTGAATCACTTCCATATGAATTAACACTAGATCAAAAGACAGCTGTAGATGAAATAATTAGTGATTTAGAATCACCTAAAAGAATGAATAGATTATTACAAGGTGATGTTGGCTCTGGTAAGACAATCGTTGCCTTAATTAGTGCGTATGCTAATTATCTAGCAGGTTACCAAACAGCTATCATGGTACCAACAGAAATCCTAGCTAATCAACATTATAATGAAGCAACAAATCTCTATAAGAAATTTAAAGTTAAAGTAGCTTTACTTACATCATCAACTAAAAGCAAAGATAGAGAAAAGATTTTAGATGATTTATCCCAAGGAAAGATTGATTTAATTATTGGTACTCAAAGTCTAATAGGGGAAAAAATAGTTTTCAAAAATTTAGGCTTAGTAATTACTGATGAACAGCATCGTTTTGGAGTTAACCAAAGAACAGAATTCAAGAATAAAGGAGTGTCCCCTGATGTCTTATCGATGAGTGCAACTCCAATTCCAAGAACTTATGCCCTAACTATTTATGGTGATATGGAAGTCTCAAGCATTAAAACTAAACCAGCCGGTAGAAAAGATGTTATTACTTATTTCAAAAGAGAAAGAGATATTACCGAAGTCTTGGAAATGATGAAAAAAGAAATTGATCTAAATCATCAAATTTATGTTATTTCTCCAATGATTGAAAATGAAGAAAACACTCTAGAATCTATCCAAGATCTAGAAGAAAAAATGACTAAAGCCTTTGGTAAAATATGTAAGATAGGTTCAATTCATGGCAAACTAGATCCAAAAGAAAAAAATAAAATCATGCAAGACTTTGAAGATCATAAAATTGATATCTTAATCTCAACTACCGTAATTGAAGTTGGAGTTAATATTCCTAATGCCAGTATGATCGTTATCTTTGATGCTAACGTCTTTGGCTTATCAACTATTCATCAGTTAAGAGGAAGGGTAGGTAGAAGTGATATTCAAAGTTATTGTATCTTAATAGCTAAAGACAATTATGACAGGTTAAAATTCCTAGAAACTTGTCATGATGGTTTTGAAATCAGTGAATATGATTTCAAAAATAGAGGCGAAGGAGATTTGTTTGGAATTAGACAAAGTGGTGAAGTAGGACTAAAACTTGCCAATATCAAAAGAGACTTCCAAATGCTATTAAAAGCTAGAGATGATGTTTTAGAATTTATACCTAAACTAAATCAAGAAGAATACCCATTAATCTATCAAGAATTAGAAAAAATCGACACTCAAGATTAAAAAAATGTCAAATAAAAAAAATTATAAAAAAGTACTTGCTTTTTATAATTATCTATATTACAATTATATTGTCATAATAAACAATATTATGACCAACCTTTTTACACTCACTACATAAGTAGGAGTGTTCAACCAAAACCCCCTGAAGAACGGAACGATTAAGTGTTCCGTTCATTTTTTATAAAGTGATTACAATTCTAATGATTTATGTTATAATAATCGTACGGGTGGTATTATGAGAAAATATTTAGAAGGTTTGAATGACGAAGTGAAAGAATACTTTAGTATATTATCTCCAGTATTTCCAGAATGGCTATTAGAGTATATTGATACTCCAGAAATGAAAAGAATTGGAAAAATAAGTATGAGTTGTGGAACTGATTATTCCAAATGCTTTAATTTAAGATATTGGTATTCCAATTTAGATCATAGTGTTGGTGTTGCACTTATTATATGGCATTTTACTCATGATAAAAAACAGACATTAGCAGGTTTGTTTCATGACATAGCTACACCTGTATTTAAACATTGTATAGATTTTATGAATGGCGATTCTGAAACCCAAGAATCTACTGAAGAAAGAACAACTGATATTATCAGAAATTCAAAAGAGATAATGTCTTTATTAGATAGAGATGAAATAAAACTTGAAGAAGTAAATGATTATCACATTTATCCTATTGCTGATAATGATACACCAAAATTGTCTGCAGATAGATTTGAATATACATTTTCAAGTGGATTAACTTTTTTTAGAGTATGGGAATTAGATAAAATTAGAAGAATGTATAATAATATTGTAGTTGTTAAAAACGAAGATGGTATTGATGAACTAGCATTTAAAGATAAAGAAGTGTGTGAGGAATATATTCATACGATATCTAAACTTTGGCCTGAATGGGTGAGCGATAAAGATAGAACTGTTATGCAATTTTTAGCAGATATATGTAAATCTATGAATAATGCTGGATATTTAACCATTGATGATTTATATACTTTATCAGAGAATGAAATAATTAATAAGTTTTTAAATTGTGATGATACTTATTTATCTGAAAGTTTTAGAAAATTCCAAGATGCAGATACTGTTTATAATAGTAATGAGTTTGTCGATGGAAAATATTGTGTAAATATAAAAGCAAAAACAAGATATGTTATACCTCTAGTGCTAACAGAAAATGGTCCTGTTAGAATAAATATGATTTCTAACAAAGCAAATAGTGAAATAAATGAATATTTAGGTTTACCAAAAGGTGGATATTATACTTATTTTGATTTTGATTTTATCCCGTATGAATTATCGGTAAAGAAGTTAAAGATAAAACAAAAATCTAAAAGATAATTAGTTTTTAAAATTTATTATTAATTGAAACGGGGGAAAAGTATGAAAGATTATAAAAAATACATATTTGATTTAGATTATACATTGCTAATTCCAGACTGGTCTAAAGAAGATGACTATTTTAGAAAAACTATACCTTTAGAAGAACAGGAAGAGTTTTTTAAACAAAAACAATCTATATTAAATAAATATGAATTAGAATTTCCAAAATATGATTTTAAAACATTAAGTGATTTCTTTAAAATCTATGGCTTTCATGTTAGTGAAGAAATAATTAATGGTTGGATGATTCATAATGGTGAAACTATTAAAGATGAAGTTGCTGATGGCGTTTTAGAACTTCTTGAATATTTAAAAGAAAATAATAAAGAAATAGTAATTCTTACTAGTTGGTTTAGTGGAACTCAAATACCTAGATTAAAAAGAACTGGCTTATATGATTATATAGATAAAATTGTTGCTGGAGAAGATGCAATGAAACCCGACTTAGAATCATTTGAATTAGCTATTGGGAATACAAGTAAAAAAGATTGTATTATGATAGGCGATAGTATTAAAAGCGATAAAGCTGGTGCTAAAAACGCAGGAATAGATTGTTATATAGTTGATAAAGAACATAGTATAAGAGATTTATTGCAAATGATTAAAAATAGCAAGAAAAAAACTAATTGTCTTGTAAAGAAAAAAACAATTAATTAAGGAGGAACTTATGATTGAACCATATTTTGAATATATTGATGAGAACTTAAATAGAATTATACAAAATCCAGATAGTGTTTTATACTTAAGACCAGATTATGTAGGTAAAAAACAAGCTTTATTTGCGATGATAAAAGAGAAACAAGGGGTTTATAGAAATTTACAAATTACAAAAGAGCAATCAAAATTGACATTTCCGTTTGAACCGATATATTGGTTTTATAAAGGCCCGGGACATTTATATTTAAAAGAATATAGAGATATAGTTTTTGATAAGATGGCTATAAACACAACTAATTTAGAAGGATTTAAAACTAAAATATTGGATGGAGCAAAAATCTTTAACGTTGGCATATTTGCAACATTTAATGATGGAGTAGCTGCTTTTGTTATTCGTAAAGGAGAAAAAGAATTTCAAAAACAAGGTGGAATACAATCATATATTGATTTGTTAAAAAAATATAAAGAGTATGCTCCACAACACGAACATTATAAAATTCTAGATTACTATATACAGCATGATATTAATGATGACAATGTAATTATAATACCAGAACTTCAAGAAAAGGTAGAAGAACAGCAAAAAGTTAGAGTATTAGCAAAAAATAATACAAGAATATAACAAATATCATTTGATAAAAAATGATTTAGAAAAGTAACCAAGTCAGGAATTAAATTCTGTTCTTGATGTTTTAATGACACTATGACACTATAAATGTATGTGGACTACTCACAAACAATGTGCCACTGTGTCATTTTTATTTTCAGATACCCAATCTAGATACTAAATGCCAAAAAATATAGTTATTTTGATAAACTTTAGTATATTTAAGAAAATGAAAAATGCTTATTTTATAAGATTTTAACTGATTATTAAATTGTTATGGACTGATATTTAGATTTCTCCCTGAAGAGAGTAACGATAATATGTCACTCTCATTTTTTGTAAAGAATACTAATTATTGACTATTTCATTTAACAATGATATAATATGCACTCGAGGTGGAAATAATGGAAACTTTTGAAGATAGAAAAAGAAATTATCTTAATGGATTAAATGAACATATTGATATCCTTGTTAGCTTAGTTAATAAAGAACATAATAAAATGACAGAAATTATACTAGATCCAAAGAACGATGGCGAATTAATGGTGGCTAATGCCACTATTCAAATGATTATTGATATGAAAGAATTAGTTGAAAATATCGAAGATGGTATGGTAAAACCTATTGATATGAAATCAAGTTATATTGTTAATTTATTTATTAGAATAATTAAAGCATTAATGTCTAGAAATCAAGAAGAAGTTAATAATTGTTATCTAGAATTAAAAGACACTAATATAAAAGACGCAGCAAAATTAATATATGAAATGATGGTTGTCTTTGTCGTAGATCCTGATAAGACGATTGAATACATTGCTAATGAAAGTGGATTTAATATCGACAATGAAGTTGATGCCGCAAGATTTCAATTATATTTACAAAAAGCCAATGAAATAACTAATAAGAAAAAAGCTATTGATACGGAAAATATTGATGCCAATGATGAAATGCAAATAAATGAATATGTAGCTTTTACTAATGAATTACATAAATTGTGTGAAGAAGGTAAAATTAATCCAAAAGACACAGATCATTACTCATCAAGGTTAAGACGCAGATATTTTTAAAATAAATTACGATTTATCTCCAAATGATAAGTCGTTTTTTATTATTTAATAAATATATTAAATAATATGTTATAATCATATTAGGTGATTTGCTATGGGAATTGATAGTGATTTATTTATAAAAAAGATTACCTTAGAACGGGATAAGATTGAATCATTTGAAAAATATCCATTCAATATTAGTATTGTTAAAAACTTCGAGGAATTAAATCTTGACTCACAAGTAACCTTTTTTATTGGTGAAAATGGAATAGGTAAGTCAACCTTTATCGAAGCAATTGCTGTTGCATTAGACTTGCCTGCTGAAGGCGGTACACAAAATTTTAGATATGAAACAAAAGATACGACATCAAATTTATCAAATTATTTAAGAGTAGCAAGATATAACAAACCTAAAACTAAATTCTTTTTAAGAGCGGAAAGCTTTTATAATTTTTCAACCGAAGTTGAAAGATTGGTTGAGGAAGATGGCTTCCTTGAATTACATGAGTATTATGGAGGAAATTTACACGAATGCTCACATGGCGAAGCGTTTATTAAACTAGTTCAAAATAAATTTACTGACCATGGTTTATATATTTTAGATGAACCTGAAGCAGCTTTATCACCTCAAAGACAATTATCACTATTATGTTTAATTGATGAACTAGTTAAAGAAGGAAGCCAATTTATAATTGCTACCCATTCGCCAATATTAATTAGTTACCGAAATGGAAAAATACTAGACTTAAATGATAATTTTAAAGAAATTAAATATAAAGATACGGATATTTATTCCTTATATAGAATGTATTTAGATGAACCTGAGGATATGCAACGTAGATTATTTGATCAAAATTAATGATTTATCTCCAAATGATAAGTCATTTTTTTGCTAATATTTACAAATAATACCATTTATAGTATAATACAAACTCGAATTTGGGTGATTATAATGGGGTTTATAAGCAAATTAAAAGCATTCTTTTTTAATGAACAACAAGTAGGAATTATTAATATTGGAGATCTAATTCAAATTCCCGGTAGGGAATACTTTAAAGATAATAAAGAGGCTTTAGACTTAATAGAGGAATATAAAAAAGAATGTTTAGAAATATTATCACAAAAAAAAACGATAGTAACTAAAGATATTTCAAGTAATGAATTGATTAATAAAAAAGATATGTATATAAATTTACTTCTTAATATGGTTATGAAAGAAGATCAATATACTTATGAAAATCAAAAACTATTAGATAATAAAATAATTCTACTCAAATTTAAACTATATTTAGAAGAAATTATTAAAATTGAAAATGAAACAATTGCTAGATTAATTGCCTTACTAGAACTAGAAAAAAGTAGAAGAGTCCCAATTAGAAATAGAAATACATTAAAAACTGAAATTGATAATTTAAAAGTATCATTATATATTTTAATATCTCAAAAATCATCGATTAATAAAGAAATCGATAATTATTTAACTCATATAAGTATTAGTGATGATAAAATCAATCTAGAAGAAATTGAGAAAAGAAAAGCTAAGACAATAAAATATGCATCATATATTATGAATGTAGGGAAAATATTATCAAATGATAAATTAACTGACACCCATATATATAAACAAATGGTTGTAATTGCTTTATTAGAGACTAAAATGGAAGAGTATTTATATACTAATAAACCAAGTATGTGGAATTTAAATACTCTAGCCGATAGTATTAAATATACTCCTGATTTAAATTATCAGGAAACTAAAACTATTAAAGATAGATTACTGCATGATTTAAGTGAGTTAGAAGATCAATATATACTTTATCATAAATTTGGTAAGCATTTAGTTAGTTATGATGACTTTTATAGATTATATAGTGCCAAGTTTAGAATAATAACATTTGATATAGCCGAAACTGATAATGCCAGTTATATAGATACCCTTATATTTAGATGTAACAATGATATTGAAAATAAAGTATATGCTGATATTATTGCTGAAAAGAAATCACAAATATTTAATGGCAGCAATGAAATGATAAAAGCAATTTCTAAAAAGAATGGCAATGAAAATGCCCTTGAAATCATAAAACTATTATCTAAATATTTTAAAGAAGATAATACTAGATTTGAAGCCTACGGAGATGATTATTATCACCACAGTCTTGAAGCTTTAAGACTATTACTTTCACTTAATTCTAAAGAAGACTTTAATCGGTTATTAAATAGAAAAGTATATACAGTATATTTACCAGATAAACCTTGTTTTGAAGCCTTAAAAAAAGGAACCGTTGCTGAAACATTTACATTTGCAGATAAGGTACCAATAAGTACAATTCTTGAAGCAATGGATGATATAAATGTTCCTACATATTACAAATGTTTAAATAAACTTTATTTAATGGTTAAACCAGTAACAGAAGACTATTATTACTTACCTGAAGGCATTACATTTATAGATGGATTTTATCATCCATATAATTCTCATTTAGATAAAATAATTACTGAATCAAAAAATAAAATAATCGTTATGCCTTCATCATTAATTAAAATAACTGGAGGACTGTTTTCTAGTGAAAATATTAAAGGAGTAATATTAAATGATGGCATAAAGTCAATTGGATATTCTGTAAATTTAAAATCACCAGACAAAGTATTTGATATCCCAGCATCATTAGAAGAATGCGATAAAGGTGGTATCAATATTGATAAAGTTGAAACTATTAGATTTAAAGATTATAAAAATTCAAAAATATTACAAAATTCAGAACAATTATCACAACTATTACTTAATTCTTTAATATGCAAAACATTAAATTTCAAAAATCATGAAACTTATACCAGTATTTCTTACATTGATGAGAGAGTAGATGCTGATGTTAAAGTAATACCTAAATCACTAAAAAATACCGTTGAACTAGGCTTACCATTAGATTCACTTAGATATATTGTTTTAGAAGAGAATGGTAATGATGTAATAAAAATTGATCTTGATGAGATTCTTGTTTATGGTACATTAAAAAAGATGCGTGAAAAGCGTGGCCATTATGGTATTACTAAAGAGTTTAGTTTAAAATATGTTAAAGCTTTATTAGAAGCAATAGATTTGGAAACAAAGAAATTAGAAGATAATTCAAAAACCAAGAAGAAGACTAAGTAAGTACTAAATCAAACTTTTATATGTGTAATTGCAATTTTAAAAAATTATGTTATAATATCTTACCGCAAGCAAAATGGATTAATTATGGGGGAAATTATGGATAAATTATCATATCTTTTAAGACTAACACAAGATGAATTAAAACAAGAATTATATAAAATATTAATTAAGAAAAATATGCATCCAACTAGTGAAGATGGTTTTATATATGCTAAAGGTGATATTCCGGTATTACTTGTTGCACATATGGATACAGTTTTTCCAGAATCACCTAAAGAATTAGTATATAAAGAAAAACAAGATAAACTTTATAATCCAAATGGTGGCCTTGGTGGGGATGATAGATGTGGTATCTATGCTATTTTAGCATTACTTAAAAAATACCATCCACATATCTTATTCACCGAAGACGAAGAGATTGGTTGTGTAGGTGCAGAAAAAACCGTTCAAAAACTTCCTGCTCCAAATGTAAAATACATTATTGAATTTGATCGTCGTGGCAAAAATGATTGTGTCTTTTATGAATGCGGTAACAAAGAATTTATAAGTTACATTGAAACCTTTGGTTTCAAGGAAGCATATGGGACATATAGTGATATTTCAGTATTGGGAAGTGCATGGAATATTGCTTCTGTTAATCTAAGTGTGGGTTACTATAATGAGCATACATATGATGAATATATCATCTTTAATGAATTATTAAAAACCATTAAACGTGCTGAAAATATGCTAAAAGATGTAACTAAAGCACCATACTTTGACTATCAAGAAATAACATACAATTCAAATTATAATTTTTCACCAGAAGAATTATTAAATTTACTTATGTATAATTCATATTATCAAAAAGAAGAATATGATGGTAAAAAATTAACTTTAAAAAAAGATGATAAAACAAAATTAGGGGGTGAAGATGATGAAATTTAATACCGTTGAATTGAATAAATTATTTGATTATATATTGATAAATAAAGCAATTACCTTAACAGATAATGGCATATTCAGTAGAGATACTTTAATTATCTTAAGAGATATTATTAAAGGTAAAAGACCTAATGATTTTGAATTAACTGAAATACAAGAATTAGCACTTAAAAATGCTTTCTTAAAGGGTAATTGTATTTTTGATGAAAATACACCAGCTTTCATTATATCAAATGAAAAGTGTATTACTGCAGCAATTAATAGAGATATAAACAGTGTCGATTACATTAATGACCCTAATCAAGAATTAATTGAAAAAATATTGAAAGTAGCCCCAACACAAGGATATATCTTAAAAAGAACTAGTCCAGATTATTTAAGAATGGATTATAATGTAGCCTTAAATTCGATTAAGTACAATGTAAATTCTGCTAACTATATTATTTGGAAAGATAAAACAGAAGAACAAAAAAACAGCCTAGTTAATGAAATTATTAACAGGGGGTACTTATTATCTACAAGTAGTTCAAGATGGTTAAAAACTAATCCTGATATTGTCTTAAGTTCTATCAGTATAGATATACAAACATTAGCATATGCTGATAGATTAGCTAGAAATGATTCTAAAGTAGTTAAATATTTAATAAATCATGGTTATGACTTTACTAAAGAAGAATTATTAAGCAAACCATTAGCTACTTTTAATGATTATGAAGTAATGCGATATGCCTTAGCCAAAAATGAATGTAGTAAAGAAAATTACAATTATATGGAATTATTTAAATATAAAGAAGGATCAGTTGAAGAAAATGCTAGTAAATATGCGGATAGATATGCCGATTTAGTAGTTAGTGCAATTAATACTCCACCAACCATAGCAAGTTTCAAACCAGTATTAGAGGCATTTGCTGAATTTCAGTGGATAGATTACCGTCATGAACATGTAAATAACTACGCTAATATATTTAGTAAAATTTGTGCATCCTTAAAAAATAATAACAACTATAGTGATGTCTTCAAAGAATTACCATTTCTAAAAGAAATGCAAAAAGTATTAGATGATAAATTTGCTCTTTTACAAAAAGCTATGTATGAATATCATACAGTTATTCATAAAAAACTACCAATCAGTAATCTTAATGATGCTCGTGACGGGATAGCAAAATTATCAGCTTTATATGTAGCAATTAGCAAAGAATCATATAAAAAACAATTAATTGAAGATAGTTTTTATCCAGGTATCCAAGAATTTTTTATTCCAAGAAAAGATCATCCTGTCGTTCGTAAAAAAATCTTGGAACATCAATATAAAGATAAATTTGAAGACTTATATCACAGAGATGATCTTGAGATTAGCAACTTTATAGCCAGTATCATTAAACAATATTCAAAAACTATTGATTCATCAATAGTAACCAAAATGATCGATAATTTCGTTGTTGAAAGGTATTCCAAACTAGATGAATTCATTAAAGCTCCTAGTGGATTCAATAATTATAAACGCTATCTAGAAGCTAGTAAATTAATAAATAGATTAAATAGTAAATATATAAAATATACTGATCAAGAATTAAATAGATATTTAGATATTATTAAATTTGATGATGAACAAAACAAATATATTTATGTTGGACCAGTCTTTACAAATGAGCAAGTAAATAGATATAATGATTATTTTGATAAACAACATATATTTGAAAAAATAAAAGCTCAAATAATATTAAAAGCTAAAAAATTAAAAATAGATACAAATATTTATGCTGACGATTTAACCGATATTAGTGAAGATTTACCATTTAATGATGAATATTTTGAATTCGACAAGCAAAATTATTTTGAAACATTTGAATTAAGTAATATCTTTGAAGAATTTATATCTGAACATATCGAGCCAGATAGCTTGCTTGATGATGAAGCCTATAAACTATTAAAATCCCATATTATTAAAAATGGTTTATTTTGGTTAATATTAATTGAAGCATGCATTAATATTTTTGAAGAATGTGCTGTCGATAAAGATTATTTAACATGGTCCTTTGATTACATGAGTGATGTTGTTAAATTAGCTAAAAACCATAACTATAATTTGAATAAATTTGAAGATGTTATGGCCTTATGTGAATTAGGCGCTGCAGCTGATGAACAATCAATTGCCATTTTAGGGGAAGATATCATTTTAAAATTATGTAAATATGATGGCTATACTGGTGGAGATACCGAAGAAATTGTTAGAATTGCCAAAGAATTATATAGCAAAATGGTTACTCGTGACAAGTCAACTGTCCCATATGTTAGTGGTCATACTGAAAATTACTTATATTCTATGTATGATTCCCAGGACGAAACAATTTTGTTAGCCGGAATTGATACCGATGCCTGCTTTAGAGTAGATGGTAATGATAATGATTTTCTTCATTATTGTGCACTGGATAAAAATGGATTTGTTATTAAAATAACCGATGTTTTAGGTAATTTTGTTGGTAGAGCAGCCGGTTTTAGAAATGGTAACTGTGTCTATATCAATCAGTTAAGAACTGTCCTTGATAATGGTGGTAATAATTATAGTGGCGAATATGAAGCCGAACTTGCCGAAATAATTGAGGCCTTTAAAAATGCTTGCATAGATATTGTTTGCACATCACAAAATAATCTAGATGAACGCAATAAAATTGATTTTGTATTTGTCACTCAAAGTTATGCCTTAAATGGTACTCCTTCCAATGTAAGCGGAGAGGTGATGTGTAAAATTGGTGATTACCCAATGGATGCATCTAGTCAAGACTGGAAAGATTTTGTCCAAAATACTGATAATTTACAAGAAAATAATTGTGATGGATTTAAAACAGATTATGGTAATTATTCACTTATATGTGCTGCTTCAATTAAGGATTTTTCTAAAATTAAACCAAGAGATATTAAACCAAAAGATGTTCCAGCCGTATATACAAGAACTAGAAACAAAATTGTTATAACAGATAATCTAGATGATACAATTATTAATAAAATTAATTGTATCAATGCCATCTATTCAAATTTAACATTAAATGATTTTAAGATGGCAGTGCTACCACAAAATGCCATCGTAATTACTGGTGATAATTGGTATCTTGCAATTAATCAAGGACAAATTATTAGTGAATGTGCAATACTAAATGATAAAAAGGCAGTACTTGAACTTAAAGCAACCAAAGAAGTATTAGGGGAAATAAAAGAAAACGATAATAGTGCTATCTATACAAAAGTATTAAAAGCAATTACTAATAGAAAATATTAATTTTATAATATAAAAACGATTTATTCTAATAAGATAAATCGTTTTTCTAATTAATCAATAAAAACACTCCAAAAACTGCAATTTTTCCTTGATAAATAAGGCGTTTTATGTTAATATATTAAGCCATAAATAACGTTTTATTCTTTTATGAGCAGGTGAGACAAAATGCAGTTTTGGAAATTTATTAAATCACAAATAAATAATAATAAAGATAATCCACAAAGCCAAGGTCAAGGTAGTGAACAACAAAACCAAGGACAAGATACTGAGCAGCAAGGCCAAGGGCAAAGTAGTGAGCAACAAAGCCAAGGGAAAAGCAGTGAGCAACAAAGCCAAGGACAAGGCAGTGAACAGCAAAACCAAGGACAAGGTAATGACCAACAAAGTGAAGGACAAAGCAGTGACCAACAAAATCAAGGTCAAGGTAGTGAACAGCAAAACCAAGGACAAGGCAGTAACCAACAAAGTGAAGGACAAAGCAGTGACCAACAAAATCAAGGTCAAGGTAGTGAACAGCAAAACCAAGGACAAGGTAATGACCAACAAAGTGAAGGACAAGGTAATGCACAACAAACCCAAGGGAAAAGCAGTGAACAGCAAAACCAAGGACAAGGTAATGAAGAACAAAGTCAAGGACAAGGTAATGCACAACAAACCCAAGGGCAAAGCAGTAACCAACAAAGTCAAGGACAAGGCAGTGACAAACAAAATCAAGGTCAAGGTAGTGAACAGCAAAACCAAGGACAAGGTAATGACCAACAAAGTGAAGGACAAGGTAATGCACAACAAAACCAAGGGAAAAGCAGTGAGCAACAAAGCCAAGGACAAGGTAGTGAGCAACAAAGTCAAGGACAAAGTAGTGACAAACAAAGTAAAGCTAGCAATCAAAATATAAATATGCCTCAAATGAATTTTGGTTTTGATTTAAACAATGGTAGTGGTGGTCAGAATAGTGGAAACACAGGCAACGACACCAGCAGTAAATCTAGTACTGTCCAAAATAGCAATAATACTGAAAATCAAAATTCGCCAAATCCTAAAGGTATAAATAATCAAGCAAATAACACTCAAGAAAATCAGAGTCAAACAACCCCTTCTAACAACATGAATAAAAAACACAATCAAGAAGGTAATAAAAACAATCACAATCAAGCCAATCAACAAAGTATTAATAGTGATGCTAAAAATGAAGGAATATCGCCTAACAAACAGGAACAAATTAAACCAATAAATAGTGAAAAAAATCAAAGTGATAGTCAAAGTGATATAAAATCAAAAGATAATTTAACCAAATCAAAAAATGATTCTGAAAGCAAAGAAATTGAAAGTAATCCAGCTAAATCAAATAATGATGAAGAAACGGATAAAAGCGATAAAGATAGTAATCATTCAAAAGATGATAATCATGATTTAAATCAAGGTAATGAAATTGCAAATAACCAAGAAAGACTTAATAAATTAACCGCCTTAAGAGATAAGTTACTTGAATATAAGCAAAAAAAAGAAGCTGACGATGCTAAAGCAAAATTAGAAAAAAGCAAGTTGAATGCTGAAAAGCAAGAAACAAAAAAATCAGAAGAAAAGAAATATGAATTATCTGAACAAACTAATAACTTTATTAATGAATTAAAAGATTTACCATCATTTGAAGATCGTAACAGGGGAGCAGGATACTCCATTGATACCGAAAACAATACTGAAGTACCCGATACAGTTATTAAAACATTGATTACGAGATTTTTAAATCAGAGATTTTGTAAGAAAAATACTGATTTAAATATCAGATCTAATTCACTAGAAAAATCTAAGGGATTTTATAAATGGGAGGTAAAAGACGTTATAACGCATCTTGAAACTCATCAAGTAACCAAAGTTTTAACTGATAAATATGGTTATCAATATGCTGAAGGTAAAAATGAAAATGTACCACTATCATTTTATTTTGATATGTCAGGTTCAATGAGTTCTTTTACCAATATGTTAGCCATTATTGCTATTGAGTTACTCAAGAAAAAAGTAAAAGTATTAATTGGCTTTAATGAGAGAGTAAATGTTCAAATTGAATCAATCGATGGCAATATTGATGTTGCTACTTTAGCAAAAGTATTATCAAGTGCTGGATACTCATCATGGGGTAAAGATGGCTTCATCAAAGATAGTAGAGTAACATTTAAATATGTAGATAAAAATATTGATAATTATTTAATTGAGAAAAAAGCTGAAAAATGTGTCATATTCAGTGACTTTGATCCCCAAGATGAAGTCATCAATTTAAGCCAAAAAGCAGAAGTATATTGGTTCTGTTTTGAAAATTATTTTACAAAAGAAAACTTAGGTAAATATAATGGCTTTATCTACAAAGTAAAAACTATAAACGATATTGCGGCTGGCTTAGTAAAAGTAAGTCAGAATAGATTTAACACATTGTGTTATACCGATAATCCAGAAGGATTAAGAAAGATAAGGAGTAAAAAGAAATGATAAATATTGAAGAGTTAAAAAGTAAAATTGAAGAAACCGGTTATATAGCTACTGAAGAATTAATCTATGAAACATATAATGCCTTATGTTTATTTAATGATAGTGAAGTATCACCAGGACAAGATATCTTTGCTATCTGTTTAGAAGGTCCTCCAGGGGCTGGTAAAACTGAATTTGCTAAAGTATATACCAAAATATCAAATAAACTATTTAATGGTAATGTTGAAATGGTTGATTACCAATGTGATGCGACAACCGGTAAAACAGAACTATTCGAAGATATTAATATCAGTGCCGCTATTAGAGGAGATGCTGATAATGTTAATATTCCTGGTAAATTAGTTGAGGCTATCAAGAAAGTAAACACAGGTAAAAAAGTAATCTTATTCATTGATGAGTATGATAAAGCGAGAGAAGAAACTGATGCCTTTATGTTACAATTCTTACAATCTGGTAAAATTAATTCAACTCAACATGGTGATATGGAAGTAAAAGATGAATATAAAGGAAATTTACAAGTAATATTATGTAAAAATGATATGCGTGAGGAATTATCAGGCCCATTATCTAGACGTATTAGAATTATTAGACTAGATTATATGGAACCAGCTACTTTCTATAAAGTTGCTAATCGTGTACTAGTCGAGAATAGAGAAGATAAAGTAAATGATGGTCTGCTTAATCTAGTAACTTTGATGTATCAAAATGCTTATGATAAAAGAGACTTATTTGATCGTCTACCATCATGCTCTGAAATGTTAATTGCCTTGGAAGATGCTGATCGTTTACTAAAAAGAGCTAACGCTCCAAAATATATTATTTATAATACAATTATTAAAAATATGTTTAAATCACCTGATGATATAAAAACTTTTGAAAATGGTCTTAAAGGTTCAAGAAAAGAAGATGATAAGAAATTAGCAAATCTTATTGCTGAAATGAAGAAAAAAGAAGAAAGTTCAGCCCCAATTGATCTTAATAATTTAATTAGTCAAAATATTTATAGTAGAGAGAATCAAAAAATCAATGCTAAAAGTAATGAATTAAAAAAATTACTCGAAGAATATAAAGAAAGATTCGCTAAACTAGAAGAAGAAAATGAAAGAACCATTCAAAATGCTTTAAAAGAAATTAAATTAAATGGTGGTAAATTAGTTTCTTATCATTCACCAAATAATGCTCTTAGAAACTTTAATGATTCTACGGAATATGTAAAACGTGGTGATAATATTTTCGAAGTAGTTGATACTGAATGGACAAATGTAGCTACCATATCAATTCCTATGATGGATCATAAATATTTTATCGATTATTTAATTCAAAAAGCTAGTGAAGCTGAAATTCAAATTTGTGAAAATGGTGTTATTGTTACCAATAATGATAATCAAGTATTAATTGCTTATGCTGAAGGTGATAATAATGGTAACGTTAGATATCGTATAATGTCTAATACCCCAGTTATTCCATCTATATATTTAGCTGATATTGCTGCCTTTAGCGAAATGATAAATAAAATTCACTATATTAAATTAAATGAGAATAATGCTAACTTATCAGAAACATTATCCTATATTGCTATAAATTGTTTAATTTATAATGATGATGAATTAAGTTATGACAAGATTAGTAATAACGTTTATAATTTTGAATATTCAGCTAAAGTTACAACTGATGTCGATGCATCAATAGCTCCATTATTTGAAATTGCTGATACAATGCAATGCAGTGATTTAACTAATGCTAGAAAAGCCTCTGATAATATAACAAAAGAAAAAGAAACAAACGCCAAAACAAAATAAGGAAAGTGTTATTTATGAAAAGAATAAATATCCCGCTAACAAGTGAATTAAATATCAAAAATCCATATAGTTGTAAACAGTATATTTCTTCATCCAAAAATGAATTATTGACTGCTGAAATTGAACCAGCCATATTTAAAGAAAAAAGGATAAATTTTACCACTGCTGAATTAATTTATATCTATAATCTTTTTGGTGAAAGGGACATTTATAATTATATTCACAATATTATAACCTTAACATGGGGTGATATATATAATATTTTTCATATTCATGATGAAATAGTTGCCCGTAATCCTCAAATGCATTATGCCATCTTATCAAAACTATTAGGAACAGAAGTATCTGAAGAAACATGTGCTAATGATATTAGAGAATTATTAGCCAACCCGACAAAGTATATCGTTCTAAATGATGATTTAGATTTACCATTTGCAGAATATGATGTCATTTATCCTAATTTACGTTATATCACAGGTGATATCAATTTAGCAAATCTAAAAGATGCCACTGGGCTTTATAATCTTATGGGGGTAGGCGGAAAATTAAATCTAGATTCTCTAGAAGACGCCAAAGCTTTAGCAAATTTAAAATATATTGGTGGGGATGCTTCTTTTAGTAGTTTAACTGATGCCGAAGGTTTAAATAACCTAGAAGTAATCTATGGTGGAGCAATTTTTCCTAATTTAATAAGTGCTGAAGGTTTAGAAAAATTATTTTTAATTGATGGGTATGCTGATTTTGGCTCACTTGTATCATCCAAAGGATTAGAATCCTTGCATTATATTGGTGGAATAGCTCATTTTAATGATTTAAAAGATGCTACTGGTTTATGTAATTTGGAAAAGATTGCTGACGCCGCTTACTTCAATAGTTTAGAAAGTGTAAATGGTTTAGAAAAACTAAAAAGTATCAATGGCTTACCATTTGAAACAAAAACAGGTTATCAAAAAATAAAAAGAAATTATTATCGTCAACGTAATTGATAGAAAGGATAATAACATGAAAAAAATAGATATCACAATTACAAACAATAATCAAAATAAGTTATTATCACAAGATAGCGATTATGTGCTAAAAACAATTTATGATAAAAATAATAAAACAAAACTTACTAAAGAAGAATTAATCTATTTATATGATGTTTATAACGAGCATATTAATCGTCCTATTAGTGAAATAGTAATTATCGATGAAATAATTAGTACTAGAAATATTTATGAAGATATGGCTATAATATTTGATTGTGAAGCTAGTGAAGTAACTTGTAATTGTAGGGATGTTATCAGTAATCCAGATAAATACGTTGTCCTATTATCTGATTTTGAAATTAAAAGTAGAGAAGAAGTGCAAAACATTCAAGGTATCACTTCAAGATTAAAATATATTAGCGGTTCAACTTGTGACTTTGTTGATAATAGTTATGGTTATAATTGTAATCATAGTATATTTATTAGTAACATTATTGCCATTGGAGGATCGCTAACATGTGAAATTAGTAAAAAAATTTATTTACCAAATCTTAAAACAGTTCGTTATGATTTTGATATCAGGATAGCAGAAGATGTTAGTAGTTTAACAAGCCTAGAACATGTTGGCGGTAAATTATGTGCTGGATGGCTAGAAAAATCCGACGGTTTAAATAATTTAAAGCATGTCGGTTCATTAAAACTAACTTCACTTAAAGAAGTCAATAATTTGTCTAACTTAGAAGTAATTGATAATGACATTGAATTACATGTTCAAAGTAGTCAAGGATTAGATAAATTAAGATATATTGGCGGAAGTGCTTATTTTAATTATTTGACAGATGCTAGAAGCCTAACAGACTTAGAATACATTGGTAGTAGCGCTAGCTTTTTAAACTTAGAAGATGCTAAAGGCTTAGATAATTTAAAATATATTGGAGGACAAGCCTATTTTTATAAATTAAAAAATGCATCCGCTCTTACTAGTTTAATATATATTGGTCGTGAGGCTCATTTTGAACAATTAAAATCATCTATTGGTTTAGAAAAATTAGCATATATTGGTGAATATGCTCACTTTAATAGTTTACTTGATACCTGTGGTCTATCTAATTTAAGAATTGTCGGTAATTCCATATTTTTAGATTCACTAACTAGTGCCAAAGGACTTGAAAATATCAAATATATCGACTTTTTGTCTAATATTGCCAATTTATTCGAACTTGGTCCATTAGCAAATATTAATTATTGTCGTTTTCCTAATGATGTCGATACATCTCTTACTATGAGTGATCTTGATAAACTTAAAACACGTAAATTAGTATTACCATACTACCGTGATCATAAGAAATAGAAAGGTGATAATATGAAAAGATTAGATATTCCAATTAATCGAAGAATAATTAAAAGTTTCCCTGATATTTTGTTTGAAGGATTTAATGACATAAAAGATGTTGACATCTTCGACTTTTATCATCAAATAAGTACCAAAGATAATCTAACTAAAGAAGAGTTAATATATATCTACAATATTTATAATCGAAGACTATTGTGTGATATGTATTCCAAATATGACTACGATTTGAATGGTTGGAAAGATAAAATTTATTATATGACATTTCTAAATACTGGATATTGGTTTTATGATGTTAGAGACCCTGAACAAATAGAGGTTATAAAAAAAATCAATGAAAAATTGGATTTAAGAAAAGATATGGCTACTATTTTTGATTGTGATATTGATGAGGTAGCTACAACTCAAAAGGAATTAGATGCAAATCCAGATAAATATGTTGTTTTATTAGATAGTCTAAGAATTAATTACAAAGATTATTGCAATTATCCTAGACTAAAATGTATAATTGGAATTCTTTTAGCAAATAGTCTAGAAGAGTCAGAAGGTTTAAAAAGTTTAGAATTTATTGGAAGCAATGCGTGGTTAGACAATCTTACGAATCTAAGTGGTTTAAAGAATCTTAAAGCCGTTAGTGGTTCTCTGTCACTAAAGAGTGCCAAATCAGTTGCTAGTTTAAAATCACTTGAAAGTGTAGGGTGGGATATATGTATTCCTAATGCTAGTCTTGCAGTCGGTCTAGAATCATTAAAATATATTGGTGGAAATGCTGATTTTAATAATTTAATTGAAGCAACCAATTTATGTAATCTAAGCTTAATTATTAAAAAAGCTCATTTACCATCCTTATATACCGTAGGTAGTTTTCCACATTTAGAATATGTTGGTGAAGGTATATTCATAAATGATAATAGAGTAAAAACAAAAATAAGAACTAAAAATAATGAAAGGTAATATATATGAAAAGAATAGAAATTCCTGTTACCAAAGGTAACAATGCTGATTTAGCATTTGAACAAAGAATAAGTTTAAAGGGTAGTGATAAATCAATTAATTATGATAAAGTAATAACAATGAATCGTTTATGGTATTTATTTTTCAATAACTATAAATTAGGTGAAAATGAACTAAGTTATTTAAAAAATGCATACCATTTGGAGTATAATGATTCAACTAGAGAAGCATTAAGAGAATTATTACTAATTGATATAGCTAATACATTTAACTGTAATTTAGATGAGATTACTAGTAATGTTAATGCATTAGTATATCATCCTTCAGAATATGTTGTCTTTTTAGGTGATTTAGCTTACATGCATCAATATCCCAAATTAAAATACGTTATTGGTGATGTAACTTACTTTGGTACATTTATGAGTGGAGAATACCTTAGTAGTTTAGAAATAATTGGTGGCGATGCTAATTTTACGCTTGTTAAAAACATGGATGAGACATTATTAAAATTAAAATACATTCTAGGTAATGCTGATTTTAATTGTTTACGGAATGCTGATAATTTAAGTAATTTAATTAGAATTGGTGGTAATGCTAAATTTAGTTATTTAACTTATCCTTCTCGCTTAGCAAATTTAAAATATATTGGTGGTTATGCTGATTTTTCTTCCATCAAGACAATAAAATCTCTACCAAATTTAAACTATATTGGTAATCTTGAAGATAGTCGACATTATAATTTAATTCCTGTTGATCAAGAAATATTAAAAACAAAAATCCTAAAAAAATAAAGGAGTAATAATATGAAACGAGTAGATATTCCAAATAAACAAATAAGTAATGATTCAGTATCAATTGCTATTTCCAAATTGGGAGGCTCCATTAATATGTTTGAATATTATTATGGAATAACTATAGAACTATTAAAATATAAGAATGAAAATCATACTCCATTTACTAAAAATGATTTAATTTATTTATATGATATTTATAATTTGATGCCTCAAAACAGAGATAATGAAATATTAAAATATATTAGACTTGGTAGAGATATTGTAAGTGACATGGCCACAATATTTGATTGTAGTTTGGATGAAGTGGCTGCAAGCCAAAATGAATTAAAAAAAGATCCAAGTAAATATGTCGTCTTATTAGATGATTTTGATATGGGAAGTTGCGATGAATTTGGCTTTGGTAATAAATACCCACGATTAAAATATATTATGGGTATATGCCATGCCTTCTTTTGTACAGAGTTAGATAATACATTTCCAGTTCTAGAAGCCATAGGAAGCAATTTAGATTTATATAATATAACAAATTCCGTTGGTTTAGAAAATTTAAAATCAATTGGCGGTCATGCTACTTTCAATTATTTATATAGTGTAACAAATTTATGTAATTTAGTAATAATAGGTGGAGATGCAAGATTTCCTAACCTAAAAAGTTCAAAAGGTTTAGAAAAACTATTTTTGATTGGTGGTCATGCTACTTTCAACATTTTGAACGATGCAACAGGTTTATGTAATTTAGAAATGATTGGTGGAACTGCTAGATTTCATAGTTTAAGAAGCGCCAAAGGTTTAGAAAAATTAAGATATATTGGTCTTATTGCTAATTTTGATAGATTAGAAAGTATGGATGGACTATCAAACTTAGAATATATAGGTGAATTAGAAAGCAGCTATTTTAATAGTTTACCAACAATTGAGAGAGAAAAAATAAAAACACGAGTAAGAACAAAATAGAGGAGTATTAATATGAAAAGAATTGCAATTCCTATTACTAAAAGTAACAATGATGGTTTAAAACAATCAATTACAATTGATGAAACCAGTAATAAATCGATATTTAACATCATTCCAATATCAGTATTATATGATAAATACAATAATTGCGAACAATTTACTAGAGATGATTTAATTAGTCTATATGATATTTACAATGCTATCCATAATATTGAAATCCTTGATAGGAGACGTAGCCTTATTTTAAATAACAGAAATCGCAGAATTGATATGGCTCAAATCTTTGACTGTGATATTTCCCAAGTAGCTGATAGTGCGCATCAACTAATGATGGATCCAGAACATTATGTTGTCTTACTTGATTCATTAATAATGAGTCTTAACAGTCCTGTATTTCCTTCTCTTAGATATATTACCGGTGCCTTAGAAATTAAACATCCATTTGCATGTTGTCATAAATTACCAGTACTTGAATCAATTAAACATGATTTATGTAGTGATAATAATGTAGATGCCGGTGGTGTAGCATTACCAAAATTAAAATCAGTTGGTGGTAGTGTAGATCTTGGAGAATTGGTAAGAATAGATGATTTATCTAGCTTAGAAATCATTGGTAAAGATGCTTACTTTTATAGCTTAAGAAGCGCTAACTGTTTTGGTAATTTAAGATACATTTATGGCAATGCCAACTTTGATAGCATAACAGATATTACTGGTCTATCTAATCTAAAATATATTGGTGGTGCTTATCATTTTTCAAGTTTAAACCAAAAAGATAAAGAAAAAGTAAGACGATTAGCAAAGGAGCAATAATGAAAAGAATTGAGATTCCAATTATAAAAAGTGATAATAGTTTAGTTGAATTGCCACAAAAACAAGTAAAAACAAACAATGAAGATGGATCAATTAACTATGATAGAGTACTAAAAATGGGTCGTATATGGTGTATATTTTTCAATGATTGGCATTTTGCTGAAAGTGAATTAGAGTATTTACAAGCAGAGTATAATTTGGAATATAGTGCATTAAATAGAGAAAAATTAAAGGACTTATTAATAGAAGATGTAGCTACTACTTTTAATTGTAATTTGGATGAAATTACTTATAATATTGATAAATTAAAAGAAAATCCAGATAGATATGTTGTCTTTTTAGGTAATTTAAAATATGCCAATAAATATTCAAAATTAAAGTATGTTAGTGGTAATATAGAAAGCTTTGGTATACAAATAAAGGAAGAATATTTTAGTAGCTTAGAAATAATTGGTGGTAGTGCTGGATTTTTTGAGCTACGAAGCGCTGAAAGTTTAACAAATTTAGAGTATATTCTTGGTAGTGCTGGATTTTTTGAGCTACGAAGCGCTGAAAGTTTAACAAATTTAGAGTATATTGGTGGTACAGCCCATTTTGGTTATCTAACAGATGGTAATGGTTTAGAAAACTTAAAGTATATTGGAGGTATTGCTGAATTTCCTTCCCTAAAAGATCCTAGTAGCCTACCAAACTTAGAGTATGTCGGTGATTTAGAAAAAAGTTATATACCTACTAATATAAAAACAAGAGTAAGAAAAAAACAAAGGAGCAATTAGCATGAAAAGAATTGAAATACCAACTACAAAGAATAATGCCAATTTAGAACAATTAATTACAATTGATGAAACTAGTAACAAATCAATATTTAATCATGTTCCTATAAAGGATTTATATTATAAATATACTAATCAAATCCCATTTACTAAAGAAGATTTAATTAGCTTATATGATATTTATAATGTTAGATATCGGCTTAAAACAAATGAAGAATGGGCAATGTTACATACTATGAAGATTAGTAGAATTATTGAATATGATATGGCTACAATTTTTGATTGTAGCCCTGAAGAAGTTACTGATAATGTTTGGAATTTAAGACGTAATCCAAGTAGATATGTTGTATTTCTAAATAGTTTAAATGAGTACGATAACAATCATTTTAGATATCCCAATTTAAAATATATTAGCGGCTGTTGTAGTTTTGAAAGAATTAGAAGTATCGAGAATGTATTTCCCTCACTCGTTGCCATTGGAGGATATGCTAATTTTAATGATTTAAATGATTCTACTGGTTTAGAAAACTTAATATCCATTGGTGGTATGGCTGATTTTGGTCATTTAGTAGAATCAAATGGTTTGTCAAATTTAGAAATAATTGGTGCTTCAGCAAACTTTAATAGTTTAAAAGATGCTTGTGGACTTAGTAAATTAAAATATATTTATGGTGATGCGTATTTTAATAGTCTAACAACATCAAATGGCCTTGATAATTTAATCTACATTAATGGTCAAGCTAATTTTAAATCATTAACAGATGCTAGTCATCTATCAAATTTAGAATTTGTTGCCGGCGATGCTAGTTTTACTAGATTAACAAATTCCCAAGGTTTAGAAAATTTATTTGTAGCAGGCAGTTGCAACTTTGAAATGCTAAGGCCTAGAGAAGTTGAAGATATAAAAAGAAGAGTCAGAAAACATATGTGGAGTTTTTAGGACTATAAAGGAGAAGCATTATGAAAAGAGTAGATATTCAGGTTAATAAAGAACAAACTCAAAGAGTATCCAGTTCACCAACAATAATTACGGATAATACCTCTATATTTAATTTATATACCCATACAAGTGATAAGAATTTATTAGATAAATATAACAATGGAAAACCTTTCACCAAAGATGATTTAATTAGTTTATATGATATCTATAATATCGGTCGTATAATTGGACAAGATAAAGAAGCATTAGTAGATATCAAAAAAGATCGTGAAATTGTTAATGATATGTCTATCATTTTTGATTGTAGTCCTAATGAAATAACAACAAGCCAAGAAGATCTAGATCAAGAACCAGACAGATATGTTGTTTTTATTGGAACCTTCGCATCGAAAAAGTTTGTAAAAAATTATAGCCGACTTAGATATATTACAGGTCATTATCTTCAACATAGATATAATGATTTTAGCATTTTCCCATCACTTGAAATCATTGGTGGTAGTGCATCTTTCGAAATAGTATTAAGTGTGGAAGGATTAAAAAGTCTAAAGTCGATTGGTGGCCCAGCCTTTTTTACAAATTTAAAAGATGCTCAAAGTTTATCTAATTTAGAAATTATCGGTGGTTCAGCTCTTTTCGATAGTTTAAAAGATTCCGCTGGTCTTAATAATTTAAAATATATTAGCGGTGATGCACATTTTACAGGCTTAGAAGATGCCACTGGCCTTAATAATTTAAAATCAATTGGTGGCAGTGCATATTTTAATTCTTTAATCTATTCAAAAGGTTTGGATAGTTTAACCGAGATAGGAAGATATGGTTTTGATCGAGATGCCAGATTTTTTAGTTTGGTTGAAGCTAGTCACTTATCAAATTTAGCATATATTGGTGGTGATGCATATTTTGATTCCTTACAAAGTATTGAAGGATTAGATAAATTATTTGTCCAAGGTTATTATTATTTTCCAGATTTAAGTCAAAATAAACAAGAAACAATTAAAAGAAGAATAAGAACTAAACATAAAATAGTTAAAACAGTTTAACAAAAAATAATAAATTATACGAGGAGTGACACTTATGAAAAGAATCAATATTCCGATTGAAAAAGACATCAGTCCTAAAACTACTGACATAAAAAATAAAAGTACTATACCAATGTTTATTAGTTTTGACTTAGATGATATAGCCAGTAAATTAACTAAACATACACCATTAACATATTATGAATTATTGTATGTATATGACATCTATAATACAAGATGGATAAGTGACATGTATACTAAATTTGATTATGAAAAGGGTACATGGCAAAATGATATAGTGTATCATTCTACTTCTCATACACATACCTGGCGCTGTAAGCAAGATGAAACAAAAAGAATCGATTATATTAATGAAAGGTGTGCTCTAAATTTTTATGACGATTTAGCTATTATCTTTGATTGCCGTCCTTTTGAAATTACTAGTGATGAAAAAGCGGTGAGATTAAATTCAGATAAATATGTCATTTTACTAGGAAATATGATAGAGCTAACGTATGCTCCAAAACTAAAATATGTTAGCGGAAATGTAGTATTACCTCAATCATATTTTAGTGATGAAGCAATTTTTCCCAATTTAGAAGCTATAGGTGGCTATGCTAATTTTTTAAATTTAACCTTTGCCGAAAATCTTACAAAATTAAGAAGTATTGGTGGCCCAGCATCATTTAATAGTCTACGATCTGCTAAACATCTAACAAGTTTAGAAACGATTGCTGGTAGCGCTAATTTTAGAACAATTGAGATTTCATCTGGATTAGACAAATTAAAAATTATTGGTGGTTATGCTAACTTTTTGAGCCTTGAAGAAGCAAAACATTTAACCAGTCTAGAAATTATTGCTGGTGCTGCCGAGTTTAGAGGATTAAAATCATCAGCAGGACTAGAAAATTTAAAATGTATTCTTGGCGCAGAATATTTTTCTAGCTTAGATAGTTATGATTGTTTAAATTTGCTTAATTCAATTGACAAAGGAACTGCTAATCTTAAGAAACTAAAAAGATAGGTGATTAATGTGAAAAGAATTAATATCCAAATTAATGATAATAAATCTACTATAAAAGATTCAGATTCAATTATTTCCATATATGAAAATATTACTATTGATTCCCTATATGGTAAATATGTTAATAGAATAGAACTTACTAGAGAAGATTTAATTGTCTTATATGATATCTATCACTATTTTCATAATCTTAGTGAAGTTGAAGAACAAATTATTATGACAATTAAAGTATGGAGAGATTATATGGCTGATCTAGCAACTATTTTTGAATGTGAAAGAGACCAAATTACTAGCAATGAATTTGTTTTATTGAAAGATCCAAGACGTTATGTTATTTTAATTCATGGTTTTGGGAATTATATGGGTAATTATAGGTTTAAAAGTGTTTTTCCAAACCTTCGCTATATAGGAGGTAATTTAAATTTAGCTTATCCAGTTAATTATGATAATAATTTTCCTAAGTTAGAAGTTATCAAAGGATTTAGTCGACTTGGTTTAGACGACTCAAGTGGTTTTGAAAAATTAAAATGTTTTGGTAAAGGTGTATATTGGCCCGGTTTAAAAGATGCTAGTGGATTATCAAATCTTGAAATAATCGGTGGTAATGCTGATTTCTTTAATTTAGCAAATGCCATTGGTTTAAATAAACTAAAATATATTTATGGTGGTGCCAATTTTAATGCATTAAGTAGCAGTGAAGGCCTAGAAAATTTACGAAAAATAACAGGACAAGGCTATTTTCCTAATGTAATAAATCCTAATTATTTTGTTAATTTAGAATACACGGAAGGTATAGATTTACCACAATGTCAGGATTTTTGTGAACACATAAAAATAAAAAAGAAAACAAGATAGGTGATAAGATGAAAAAAATTAATATTCCCATTAATAAAGGAAGTACAAAGGTATCAACTGTATTTAATTTATATAAGCAAACAGGTGATAGAGATCTAGTAGTAAAATATACTAATGAACAAGTTTATACTAAAGATGATTTAATTAGTTTATATGATATTTATAATATTGGCATTATAAATGGACAAGATGAAGCATTACTATCAGCCATAATAGAAAATCGCGATATTAAAAGTGATATGGCAACAATCTTTGATTGTAGTCCAGATGAAATAACCGATAGTCAAGATGAATTATTAGCTAATCCAGATAAATATGTTGTTCTATTAGGAGATTTAAGTATAATTATACCTAAATATGAAAATTATGATATTACTTTTTCAAAATTAAAATATATTAGAGGACACATGCAATATACTGGTACAAGCGTAGAAAATATTTTCCCTAATCTTTGTGCTATTAGCAAAAATGCTGATTTATTCTATTTAAAAAGTGCTAAAGGTTTAGAAGAATTACACAGTGTTGGTAGCAGTATTACTTGTTTTCATATCGAAGATGCTACAGGACTAGAAAATCTAGAAATTATTGGTGGTAATGCTGGTTTTAATGCTTTAATAGATGCAAGTATGCTAAAAAAATTAAAATATATCATGGGAAGCACTAATTTTTATAGTCTTGTTAGTTCAACCGGTTTAGAAACATTAGAACATATTGGCGGCGACTTATACTGTCCTAAATTAATAGATCCATCAGGTTTTAAGTCATTAGAACACATTGGTGGCAAAATTACCATTAATTTGGAACCAAATGACATCGAGAAGGTAAAGAATAAAGTTAGACTTAAATCATACATAAAAACTCTATAATTGGAGGAATTAGAATGAAAAGAATTGAGATAACTACTACTAAAAAAGAATCTATAAAAAATGATTCCCAATCTAACACGATTTATTATCCTAAAAATATCTTATCTTTAGATGAAGAAGAAGAATTAAGAAGTATTACTATTGGTAACTTATATCAAAAAATATCTAATAATAGTTGGCGTAGATTAAGTAGAACAGAAATAATGTATTTATACAATATCTATAACATAAGATGGCTTTCTGATATGGAAACTAAATATGATAATGATAGTATTAAAGATGGTTTTTATGAAAAAAATGACGAAACTTTAGGCCCTTGGCCTTATAAAGAAGAAGAAAAAGAACATTTAAGATCGATGATTACAATTTTACATAATTATCCTCTCATTAAAAAAGAACATCTTGCTAGTTTTTATGGATGTTCTCAGAGTGCAATTGCTATGACCGAGAAAGAATTAAAAAGTAATCCTGAAAAATATGTTTGTTTATTAGGTGATTTAAATATAGGTAATACAACAGTATATTCAAAGCTAAAATTTGTTAGTGGATCAGTGACTTCGACTGGTATTAGAACGATGAATGGATTACCTAATCTAGAATATATTGGTGTTAGTGGCGGGTTTAACCATTTAGACAATACAGTTGGTTTAGAAAAATTAATAGCAGTTGGTGGAAATCTATATCTAGATAATGCCATTAATGCTGAAGGGTTAGTTTCATTAACGAGCGTTTTTGGTAATTTTGATATTACTACTGCCAAAAGCATTGGCTCTGTTCTAAACAATCTATGCTATATTGGTGGCATTCTTCATTTAGATAATTTAAAAGATTTAAAAGGATTAGAGAATCTACGTTGTGTCCTAGGAGATATCTATATTAATCAAGATGCCTCGCTAGGTGATTTAAAACATTTAGAATATGTTGGTGGATTTGCCTCTAATGGACGAGTTAAAGTCTCTAATCTACCACTTAAAACTAAAATTAAATTATTAAAAAAATAGGTGATAATATGAAAAGAATAGAGATTCCAATAACCAAAAGAATGGAGATTTCAATAACCAAAAGAACAAATATATTTGAAATTGTTCCCGTCAATACTTTATTACATAAATTTAATAATAATATAGAATTATCTAAAGAAGATTTAATTAGCCTATATGATATTTATAATGTTATTAGACACAATTTAACCAAAGAAGATAAAAATATATTATCAGAAATACTATCACATAGAAACATAAAAAATGATATGGCTATGATATTTGATTGTGATCCTTCTAGTGTAACCGATAGTATTGATGAATTAGAAGCAGAACCAGATAAATATGTTGTCTTACTAAATAATTTGAGAATTGACGATAAGAATATTGATAATGTATATCCTAAACTAAGATATATTAGTGGAAATTGCGAAGCTCCTTTTATTGAAGAAATTAATAATCGTTTTCCAGCACTTGAATCAATCGGATCACACGCTTCATTTAGAAACATAATAACTTCTGAAGGTTTAGAAAACTTAAGGTCAATTGGTGGTGGAGCAATGTTTGGTTCATTATTAAATGCTACTGGATTAGTTAATTTAGAATATATTGGTGATTTTGCACTTTTTAATAGCCTCGTAGATTCACAAGGCTTAGAAAATTTGAAATATATCGGAGGAAATGCCTATTTTAATAGAATAAATGATACATATGGATTACAAAGCTTACTATATCTTGGAGGCGAAAGTTTCTTTAATCCATCAATAAATCAAACATCACTTGAAGCTCTTAGAGTTAGATTAAACATTGATAGCTATCATAGGAAAAAGGTGAAATAAATGAAAAGAGTAGAAATTTCTATAACTAAAGGTTATAAAGCAACTAATGATATCGATCGACTAATCAAAACAACTAATCATAGTATAGGCAAGCCAAGTTTTGTTAGTGACATTACTATAGAAAAGTTGGTAAGTAAATTAAAACAAAATATAGCTTTATTGAAAGAAGAATTAATCTATGCTTATGATATTTACAATACTAGATGGATTAGTGATATGTATACTAAATATGATTTTAATAAAGGTGATTGGAAAGATGGTATGAGAATAACGACTTTTTTCCCAAGCGGCACATGGGTATATTCATTGGGTGAACTTGCCGATATAAAATTTATAAATGATATATTAGACCATACCACCATGACTGATTTGGCATATATCTTTGATTGTGATGTATCACAAATAGCTACTTCTGAGATGATACTTAGAAGAAATCCAGAGAAATATGTCATTTTACTAGATGGTTTAGAAAATATTAGTGAATGTCCTAACTTAAAATATGTTTTTGGTAATGTTATCTTACCAGATTGTTCAAAAGTCAATTTGCCTAAACTAGAAGCTATTAGAGATCATGCTAACTTTCATAATTTGTCCTCTGATCTTGGATTAAATAATTTAAGAAGTGTTGGACTAAGTGCCGACTTTAGTAGTCTATATTACGCTACTGGCTTAATTAATTTAGAATCGATTGTCACCGATGCTTCATTTTATAATATTGTTGTTTCGAATGGCTTAAATAACCTTAAATTTGTTGGACATGACGCATTATTCAATAATTTGACATTAGGAACAAATTTAACAAATTTAAGAATTATTGGAAGAAAGGCATATTTTGATAAATTACAAAAAATAGACGGTTTAGAAAATCTTGAAGACATTGGTGAATTAGGAAATATCGATAGTCTAAGTGAATACGATGCAATAAAATTAAAAAGTAAAGTTAGAAAGTTAACTAAGGACTGATAATATGAAAAGAGTTGAAGTAAAAGTAATTAATAAAAGTAGTAATGGTAATATTGATAGTTTGATAGGAGAAGCTAAAACTTTATTAACAAATGGCAGTAAGAATAATGAGGTATGTAACAATCAAGAATTTAGAATAAAAAGAATTAATATTACTATTAACATGGATTCAATATATCAAAAACACATTAATAATAAACCGCTTACCAAAGAAGAATTAATATATTTATATGATCTTTGTAATGATTTAAGTGAAGAAGAAAAGAGTAAAGGTCGTAGTACTATTTTAAGTAAGCGTAATAAAAAAGCCGATTTAGCAATTATCTTTGATTGTACAGTTGACCAAATATTTGCTAGTCAAGTATATTTAAAAAATAGCGATGAAAATCGTCAAAAATGTGTCGTGCTATTAGATGATTTAACATTAAATTGGGGCATATCTGACGAGACAAATTATGGTAACCTTAAATATGTTAGTGGGGACTTAAGATATGGTGGTCAACCTGGTTACGGAGAAAAAGTTTATAATGTCTTAAATAGTTTAGAAATCATCGGTGGCAATGCTTATTTTAGTACAGCAAAATCAATAAATTCTTTAACTAATTTAAGATATATTGGTAGGGATGCTTACTTCTGTGACTTGCAAAATGCTACTTGTCTAATAAGTTTAAGAAAAATAGGTCATGATGCTAACTTTGATAAATTGAAATTATCGACAGGATTAGATAATTTAGAGATGATTGGTGGCGATGCCGTATTTTCAAGTCTAACAAGTGCCAAGAATTTAACAAAATTAGAAAGAGTAGAAGAGGAATTATATATGCCATCTTTGAAAGAATCACATGGGTTAGAAAAACTATCATTTATTGGAAGATACGCCGAATTTGAAAATCTAATTGATGCCAGTGGTTTATGTCGTTTAGAAGAAATACATGAAGAAGCATATTTTAATAAATTAGTATCTTCAAAAGGATTAGGAAAACTTAAATATATTGGAAGAAAGGCATATTTTAATTCTTTAAAGGATGCTAGTCATTTAAGTAGTCTTGAAAGAATAGATGGACCGGCACACTTTGATAGTTTAGTAAGTAGTAAAGGTTTAGATAATTTAAACCATATTGGTTCCGCCGATTTTTCTAGTTTAATCGATGCTAGTTATTTAAATAATTTAGAATATATTGGTGGAATTGCTGATTTTTCTAGTCTAACATCTTCAAAGGGATTGGAAAAATTAAAAATTATTGGATTTGATGCTAAATTTCCAAATTTAATCGATGCAAGCAGTTTATATAATCTAGAAAGAATAGATGGTAATTGTTATTTTGATAAATTAACTGATTATAGTGATTTTATATCACTTAAACAAGTAGGTAAAAGAGTCATTAAAAGTTGGGATGAACGATATAAACCAACTGAACAAACAAAGACACTTATTAAGAAGTTAAATATTTAAAGACAGGTGATAATATGAAAAGAATCAATATTCAGGTTACTGAAAAAGGAAATAATCAAGATAATACATTAACAAAAAAAAAGTATTCTTCTAATAATAGTCACTCATTAAAAGACATCTTAAAATTTGATGAAGAAGAATTAAAAAGTATTACCATTGATAGTATATATAAAAAACTAAGTGACAATTGGCATGAATTAAGTAGAACAGAAATAATGTACTTGTATAACATCTATAATTTAAGATTACTTTGTGATATGCAAACCAAATATTTTTATTATAAAAACACTTGGTATAGTGATATTTGGATGAGCAATTCTTCTGTTGATCACATAACAGGCGTGTGGAGATATAAAGAAACTGAAACATATAGTTTAACATCAATTCAAAAACTTTTGCATAATAATCCTCATATTATAAGAAGACATCTTGCTAATTTTTATAACTGTTCATCCAATTCCATTGCAATGAATGAACAAGTATTTAAACTTAATCCTGAAAAACATGTTTGCTTATTTGATAACTTACATATAACTGATTCAAATGCCTCATACCCGAATCTCAAATTTGTTAGTGGCAATGTTGATTTAAAATCCAATAATAAAACTAGCAGTATTCCCAAACTAGAATATATTGGTGGTAATGCTTATTTTGGATATCTAGAAAATACGGTTGGTTTAGAAAACCTTATAGCTGTAGGAGAGCAACTGCATCTAAGCATGGCTACTGATGTCAGCAACTTATATTCTTTAACTAGTGTTGGTGATATATTTGCCATTTCCAATGCTAATAGTGTTAATTTTGCTTTATATAACTTATGTTTTGTTGGTGGCTCTGCCTGCTTAGATAATCTCAAAGATTTAGAAGCACTAGAAAATCTACGTTGTGTCATAAAAGATATCTACATTCCAGAAAACAAATCATTAGCTGATTTAAAGTCATTAGAATACGTTGGTGGCGATGTCTATCAAGGCAAAGTTAAAACTAAAATAAGGTGATAAGATGAAACGTATCAAAATATCGATGTATCAAGAAAACAGCCAAGAACAAACAGATAATTCAACAAGCATCAATACTCTAGATGATGCTGATATCAAATTAAAAGATATAATCAAAAAAATAACTAATAAATCAGGTTTAACTAAACGTGAATTAATTTATTTATATGATATATATAATACTAGATGGTTAAAAAATATGTATACCAAATATGATTTTACGAATGGTTGCTGGTCAAGTAAATTTATTAGTACAAGCTATGATCCAACTGGTGATTGGATTTTCAAGAGTAACGAATGGGCCACTATCAAAGAAATTAATGATATTATGGAAGAAAATTACTTTCGTAATTTAGGATTTATTTTTGATTGTGAAGAAAAGCAAATTGCTAGAAGACAAAGTATATTATTATCTGATCCAAATAGATATGTTATCTTATTAGATAATTTAACCAAAGAAGGAACATATAGTAATTTGAAATATATTGCCGGCAATGTCATTTTACCAAATGCTACCGATGTATTTTTACCTAGTTTAGAAGCCGTTACTTATCATGTTATCTTTAGTAGTCTTAGTTTTGCAGATGGCCTAAAAAATCTAAGAAGTATTGGTGGTAATGCTGATTTTTCAAACTTACTAAGCCCTAAAGGATTAAGTAGTTTAGAATCAATCATCGGTGATGCTATTTTCCCTAAAATTGACACTACCATCGGTTTAAATAATCTGAAAGTAATTGGTGGCGATGCTGATTTTAGTGAAATACCAAGGGCCAATTATTTAAATAGTCTAAGAATAATTGGCGGTAGAGCTAATTTTCATCAATTATACTATTTAGATGAATTAAAAAATATATCTTATATTGGTGAATTATGTGAAACACCACACTTAACTTTAACTGAGAAAGAAACATTAAGATCTAAAACTAGAAAACTAGTAAAGGAGTAGCATATGAAAAGAATCAATATTACAATTTCTAAAGATAATGATAATAAATCAAATGTATCGATAGAAAATAGTAAAAGTGATAAATCTATATTTGACAGTGTTGTAGAACCACAAGTTTTATGTGATAAATATAACGCTATGGAACCATTTACCAAAGAAGATTTAATTAGTTTATATGATATTTATAATGTTAGAAGCTTATCACCATTATCTTATGCATCATTAGAATATATAACAATAGAAGAAATCAAAAGTAAAAGAAATATTTATGACGATATGGCTACTATTTTTGACTGTGATAAAGAGCAAATTGCTAACCATGCTAATGAATTAAATAAAGATCCAAGTAGATATGTTGTATTACTCCATAGTCTTGATGTCGACATAATTGATATACCAATATATTCTAAATTAAGATATATTGCTGGTTCTTGTTACCTACAACATGAAAAAAGCGTCGAAGGAAAAATTCCCGTTCTTGAATCAATTACTGGCAATGCATTATTTGAATTGTTAGAGAGTTCTAGCGGGTTAGAGAGTTTAAGAACTATTGGTGGTTATGCCTTTTTTCACAGACTAAAAGAAGCCACTGGTTTATGCAATTTAGAATTAATTGGTAGTAATATATATTTTTCAAGGCTAATCGATGCAACCGGTCTAGAAAGACTAAAATATATTTGTAGTGGAAATGGTGAAGTCTATTTTAATGAATTAACAACATCAAAAGGTCTAGATAATTTAAAAAAAATATTTGGTGATGCTAATTTTCCTAATTTACTTGAGGCAACTCATTTAACTAGTTTGGAATCAATTTATGGAAATGCCAAATTCAATGCCTTAAAAAGTTCAATTGGTCTAGAAAAATTACTTTTGTTAGGTGGTTATGCCGAATTTGGGGAATTAAGAGATATAAGCGGTTTATCAAATATAGCATATTTAGATTTTGAAAAAAGTAGTTTTCCCAATTTATCATCCCACGATAGAGACAAAATAAAAAGCAAAGTAAGGAAGTTGAGAAAAAAGTGAAAAGAATCAATATTCAAATTCCAAATAAACAAGATACTGGTAGTAAAAATATTTCTAATGAAGCAAGAGATAATGCAACTCTTTTAAAGAGTATTAAAGAAAAATACCAAAATAATGATGATAATTTTACCAAAGAAGAATTAATTTATTTATATGATTTTTATGATGAACAAACTTTTGATGAAATAAATGAATGTGAAGATATCTTAAGAAAACGTAATGAATATCGTGATTTAGCTACCATTTTTGATTGTAAAATGGATCAAATTACTGATAACATGGTTGATTTACTTGCAAATCCCAATAAATATGTTGTTTTTTTGGGAGACATACATATGCATAGCGATGTATCTATTACTTTTCCTAATCTTAGATATATAAGTGGCGATGTAATTTACAATCCAAATAGTATGCAAGGAACTTTTGATAATATTGAATTTATTGGTGGCTCTGCCGACTTTTCAAGCGTTGAAACCATTAATACATTATTTAATTTGAAATTTATTTGCTGTGATGCTAATTTTGAAAGTTTAAAATCAGCTGCTTCATTGTTTAGTTTACGAAAAATTGGCGCCGATGCTATTTTTACTTCACTAAAAACAAGCGTTCCTAATTTTGGATTAATAAATCTAGAATCTATTGGAAATGATGCTGACTTCGCTAGTTTAGAAGATGCTCATAACTTAGAGAAATTAAGATATGTTGGTGAAGATTTCAATGTTCCACTATTAAAGTCATCCAAAGGTCTAAATAATCTTAGACACATTGGAGGAAATGCTAACTTTAATAACTTACAAGATGCTAGTGATTTGTGTGAATTATATGAAATAATTGGTGATGCTAATTTCAATTTATTGATTATTTCAAAAGGCTTAGAAAAACTAACAACAATTGGTGGCGATGCTAATTTTCAGTCATTAATTGATGCTAGTGGGTTAAAGAATCTTACAACAATTTGTTCAATGGCCTATTTCAATAATCTAATTAATTCTAAAGGCTTAGAAAAATTAGCATATATTGGTGGCGATGCATACTTTCCAAGACTAACAGATGCCACTGGATTAATAAGTTTATCACAAATTGATGGTGGTGCTAACTTTGAATCGTTGTCATCTTCCAAAGGCCTAGAAAATTTAACACACATTAAAAAAGCAGCACTTTTTGGTAGTTTAACTGATAAAAGTGGTTTAAAAAACTATAAAGCTAGTGGCAAAGATTATATTAAAAATTCAAATGATAATGATAGTTTTGACATCCTTGAATCACTTGGTGCGATGGAAAACTCAGAATATTTAGATGATACTGCTAAAAAACTAGTAAAACAAATAAAGAAACTGGTGATAAAGTGAAACGTATAGAAATTCCTATAACAACTGAAAAAGCAAATAATAGTAATCCTATTAAAAAATATACTAAAGAAGAAATACTTAAAAAATATGATGTATCATTTGATGATAGACAACGTGCTAATAGAGCATACGGTAGAGAAAAAACTCCTCATCAATGTGTTTCAATGGGCATAACATTATATAACATTATTAATAATTCATGTTATGATGAAACTACTGATTTAAAAACGGTTATTGACCTAATTTCAAATGGTGCTATTATTGACCATTATGACATAAGAAATCAAAACAATCCTATTATTATATGTGTCAAAAGAAATTATATAAAGACATTACTATATTTACTTATGTCGGGAGCGAATATCAATCAAAAAGACTATGAAGGTAATAATCTCTTAATGCTTGCTATCATTCATAATTACAAAGAAATCATTGAAATTTTAATTACATTTGGCATAAATATTGATACCAAAAATAGATATGGCTATAATGCTAGAGATATTGCTAAGTCCCATAATATGTTAGAATTCTTTGATGCATTAACTAAACCTAATGAAGTAATAAATGTATACGACGATTTGAATGAAATAATATGTGAAGACAACAGAAAATTAATTAAAAAGAAATCAACATTTAAAAGGATACAATAAAGTAATATTAGAATATAGAATAGAGAGGTGAATCGCTATGAAGCGAATTGAAATACCAATAACAAATGAAAAAAATACCGAAGAAAATAAAGATAGCATATTAAGAAAATATCGTTTATCATCAGATAGCATTGCTCATTTTAAATCAAAAATAAAGCATCCTGGTAGTGAAGATAGACTTTGGTTAAGCAGACAATTAAATGCTACTATTTCAGCCGAAGATTATAACGAAATGAAAGATATAGGTAAGGTAATTAATTTAATACTAGATGGTGCTAATGTCGATTATCACGATAATATTTATGATGATAATCTACTTAATAAATGCGCATACAAAAATCATTTATGGACGTTCATTCATTTAGTTAAAGCCGGCGCCGATATAAATCAAAAAAATAGAATGGGATATACTCCATTAATATCTGCCACATCATCAAATTCAAAAGAAATTTTAGAAATCTTAATTTTACTTGGCGCAGATATTAATGCCAAAACTGTTTTTGGAAACACAGCCGCTGACATGGCTATAATGTTAGATCGACACGAATGCTATGAAATGTTAGTAAAAGCCGGTGGAAAAGCACATGAAGATACACCTTATTTTGTCTATAATGAAGAAGAAAAAAAATTAGTAAAGAAAAAAGTGTAGGTGAAAATATGGATAAATATGATTTATTAAAACAAAAAATCGAAAGTTACTTAGAGATGCCTGATTTCATCGATAATGAATACCAAATCAGTGCATCATCACTATATGAAATGTTAAAAAAACGATTTAGTTTATTAGCTGACGAAACTATTTTAAATAGAATTAAAGACGATATTAAAAAAAGTATGGAGCAACCAAAAAAATTTCGTTTATTTAAAGCAAAAGAAACTGAAGATGAAATTAACATGAGATGCGAAATAGAATATAGTGCCAATTTAGAAACATCAAAAATATATCTCTGGCGTAGCGGCATAGGTAGCTTTGACATTTTAAAAGATTGCGATAGTAACGAACTATATTTTGAAGCACGTTTTGCTTCTAGAATTGACACGGAATTAGTAAGAAGGCACTATGATGAAATCATGGAAATATTTTCTCTTTGTGAATATTTCACTACCCTGGTAGATGGTAGTATTAAAGAAGACGATTCTCGAAAAAATCCTAACTTTAAACCACAAGTGTTTTCAGATGGTTTTTTAGTTATAACAATAAAATACACTGACGATGGAAAAGTAACTTCAAGCATCGCTGTTAGTAAAGATGCCGATCCCGATAATGTATGTGCTAGAGTATGGTTAAATCGTAAGACATTAAATGAAATACTTAAAGAAAATAAGGATATAATAATAAGGAAGATTCCCATTGATATTGATGAATTAAATTCCGTATCTAGACAAATCTATGATGAAGAACATCAAATAAAACCAAAAGTAAAAGTATTACAAAATAATTCTTTTAAAAAATAAAAACTTTTAGTATAATATTCTTGCAGTAGTGATTGGATTATGTATCCTACTTTAACGAGTCGTTAAGGGACTATTTTAACTAAGATGATTAAATAGTAATATTTCACTGGGACTATCCTACACTTCATGTAGCCGCTTCGCAAAGCTTCGCTACAGCCCATCTCCATATTACTATATCATTAGTACTGCAAAATAGAGGAGGTAGTAAAAATGTGGAAATACATTGGTATTAAAGAATGTAATGAGTTTTTACTATCTCTTCATTTATTTAATAGTAAAGACGATAAAAAATATTTAAAAACAATTTATTCAATAACTAACAATATTGAAAATAATTATAAAGTCTATAAAATAAAAAAAAGAAATGGCAAACTAAGAACTATTCATGAACCTAATAAATTATTAAAACATATTCAAAGACAAATCTTAAATAATATTTTAAATAATAAAACTATTTCAAAGTATGCTAAAGCATATCACCCTGGTATATCATTAAAAGAGAATGCTATACCTCATACTAATAAAGATTTAATTTTAAAACTAGATATTAAAGATTTCTTCGAAAATATTAATTTTATTGATGTTTATAATGCTTGTTTTTCTATTGAATACTTTCCTAAATCAGTTGGTATGGTTTTAACATATCTATGTACTTATCAAGATCATTTAATTCAAGGAGCTCCTACATCAGCATATATTTCTAATTTAGTCATGAAAAATTTTGATAATGTAATAGGAGAGTGGTGTAGTAGTAATAATATTTCTTATACTAGATACTCTGATGATATGACCTTCTCTGGTAATTTTAATCCTAGTGAAATAATTGCTAAAGTAAGAAAAATGTTATCTAAATTAGGATTAGAATTAAATGATGATAAAATTCATGTTATAAAAAAATCAGCTAATCAAAACGTAACTGGGTTAGTAGTTAATGAGAAAGTTCAAACAAGTAATAAATATCGTAAAAAGATAAGACAAGAAGTATACTATATTAAGAAGTACGGATTATCTTCTCATTTAAAAAGATTAAATATTCAAGATAAAGATAAATATTTAAATAGTTTATATGGAAAAATATCATATGTTCTACAAATAGATAATGACAATAAAGAATTTATGTCATATAAAACAATAATTAAAGAATATCTAAGTAATTAAAAACACTTTATACAACATATAAAGTGTTTTTATCTTGTTTTAACAGCTGATCCCATTATATTTTCAATTTCTTTTTCAACTTTATTAATACTTTCCCTAATAACGTTTGCTCTGGTATAATCATTACCAAAGTAGCCTTTGTGAATATTGGAATATGGAAATTCCGATTCAAGCTTAAAATAATTTTCGTCAACTATTGCATATTCTCTTACAATCTCATTTATTGGTATTTCGTATTTTTCTTCATTAGAAACTAAAATAATTCTTCTATGTGGAGGTTTTAAATTGCCACGACTAATATCAGCATTATTTTTAACCATATCAACAATGTCATCAAATGTTTGCTCACACATTGCCTTAATAAAATACTTTCTAGTTAGTTCATCATTAAATATAATAGAACTTTTAAAATTAGTAAATTCAATTGTATTAACACTACCTATATTTACATCATAACCAGAGTACCTAAATTTATACAAAGAAGATGGTATTGTAAGCCATGATGTTTTAAGCTTTTTAAAATCAAATGTTCCTTTAATTTCAGTTAAACCTTCGTTTAAAACTATCATAGGCAGGGTTTTGTTATCGAGATAAGATGGAAAATTACTAATATCCAAACATTTCAAAGAATTAGGCATAACTACTTTTTTACCATCAATTCTTTTAGCAATTTCATCATTAATAGTATCAGTACTATAAAGATGTATTTGTAAAATGCCATCAGGAATTTTGAATACATCACCATCACTATCTTTAAAAAAATGGTGATAAATTAAGGCATAATCTTTTCCTGTTTCAGAAAAAGTAGGTTCCCTAGCAAGTAATGTATAAATCCAGCAAAATGTTCCAAAAGGTAGATGTACCTCAGTATATGGATATCCGGTAAATGAAAAATATCTTCTAATATCATAACTAAGTTTTTCACCATTACCGTAAAGATTAATCATATGATTATCAAAGAAATATCTTGCTTTTTCATCAGATTCCATACTAATAATTAGTGATAATCTTAAATTATCTCTTAATATTTCATAATAATCAAATTTATCATTATTTTTTAAATTTCTTACAATTGCTGGAATGACTTCTTTATCTCCATCTAATCTTTGGCTTAATAATGAATCTATTCCAGTAATATTTGTTGTTATTTTATCTAAAAGGATATCCATGTAATACTTTAGTTCATTTTTATCAGTAATATCTTTAAATGGGCTTTCTTCTTGATTAACAATATCAATGGTTAAAATATCAAATTTAACTTCATATAATGGTTTTAAATCTAATTCATGTCCGCCATATGTACTTAAAATAATATATTTAACTTCTAACTTTTCAATTCTATCTAATAACATTTGTCTATTCTCAGATGTTTTATCAGTTTTATCAATTTCTTCTAATTCCTTATTCAAGTCATCGATATTTAAATACTTATATGCATATATTTCTAATTCTCTCTCAATATAAGCAATCTTATCAAAATCACTATCAAAATCGCCTAAAAGTTCATTACCATAAATAGTTCCATTTTCAGGCATAATTTTCAAAGCATAATCAAAATATAGTTTTGTTTTAAAACGTGATATCATGTCATTTTTAACACTATCGTCAATATCTATAAAATCATCTTGGTTGCTTAGTTCATTTTTATAAGTTTCAATTTCTCTTAAAGCAGCATATACATTATTCTTAAAAATAATATAACTACTAGTTAAATTATATATCTCATTCAGTATTGCTTCACGTTTGTCTTTAGGTAATTTCTTACCAACTTCGTTATATATCTCTTTTAAAGCAATTAGTCTTAAATGTGTCTCATTATACATCTCTTCCATTTTTTTAATGTATAACATAATCTTTAATGGTGTAGCCCTTTGCTTAATCCATATTTTTCTATAATCTGCCATTGTATCAAGATTATAATTCATATCACGATTAGCAATTAGTCTGCCAAAGAGTTCAAAATTCATAAGCATCTCATCGACAAAATCTTGTGATGTAATATCATGACTAGTAAAGTATTTCTTTTTAGTAAGCATCTCTAAATATTTATCTTTATATTTATCAAGTTCTTTTATCTTATCATCTGATAAACTATCACGCATTGGAACAGCTACTAAATCAGTGGGTAAGGCAAGTCCTGTATTTTTAACTTCATCTTTAAGTAGTCTTTTAAACATATTTTTTATATCCAAAAATAGTTCTTTTACATTCATATCTATCACTTCTTTTTATTAGTAGTTTTTGTGTAGTCATTAATTACGTCACCAATTTTTCCTTTAATTATATTAATAATACTCTCTTTAAAGCCCTGATTAAATAAGTATTTTTTATTATTATGCATTTGTTGAGTAAAGATTTCGTTTATTGAAATTGTTATTTTATGACCATCTTTAAAAACTAAAACAATATCACATGGTATAAGATTTGACATGTAGTATTTAGGAATAAATGGAGATATACCAGTGTAATCTATTATAGCCTTAAAGCGAGATAAGGATAATTCACATAAACGCTCAATAATATCATTCATTTGCTCCAAATCATGTAATGTAATAGAGTCTTCGCAATTAGTAAAAGTCAATTCTCTCATAGCACAGGAAGTATCTTCCGCTTGTTCGTTTGGATTATAAAGTGTATTTTTTAATACTAAATAATATGCGTGTTTTAACGTTGATGGTATAGTTAAACTAGAAGTAAGATAGCCAATTAGGGACATTGCAGAAACTTTTTCTAATCCCTCATTAAGAATAATACTTGATTTATGATTATAATTCGAATAAGTAAGTGTTTTTAAAGTTTTAAGACTACTAGGCATTACAAGTGTTTTTCCATCAGAAGCATTTAATATTTTTTCCATTATAGCAGAACCATAGCTTGAATTAATTATAGTAATTTCCGTAATACCTTCAGGTATCTTATATTGTAAACTGTTTTCATTTTCTTTATCAGCAAAATAATCATATATTGCAACAATCATATTAGTAGGCCTATCTTTGTTAACAAAACCTGGGCCACGTCTTTCAGCTAATATATCCAAATTATTTATCCAACAAATTGTACTTAGAGGTAAAGTATCTTCAACAATAAAACCACAAGAAGGAATTTTAGAAGCAAAGCGATATGGTAAATTATTATTTTTAATATTAATTTGATAATTATTAAAGAAATAATTCATTTTTTCATCACTAACAGCACTAAGAACTAATGATAGACTAAAAGTGCTTTGAAGTATTAAATTTAAATTTAAATTATCATATTTTAATAATTCAACAAAATATTGAATCAAGTATTTATGTTCATCATCTAATCTTTGACTTAATAACGAATCAACACCTGTAATATTGATATATAATCTATCAAGGATAATATCTTCATAGTATTTTAATTTCCTTCCAGCCGGAATACTTTTAAATGGACTATCATTTTGATTAATAATATCAATCGTTAAAATATCAAACTTTATTTCATATAATGGTTTTAAATCTAATTGATATCTTCCAAAATCATTTAAAATTACATATTTTGTTTCCAATTCATTAATTCTATCTAATAACATTTTCTTGTTACCTGGTATTTTTTCTATTTTATCAATTTTTTCTAGTTCTCTATTTAACTCATCAACATTTAAATATTTATATGCATATATTTCTAATTCTCTTTCAAGATGAGCCAAAGTATCTAAAATAGGAAGAGATAAATGTTTAATTTCATTTAATTTATCAGGTATAAGTTTATTTAAATGATAAGCTAAATTAGATCCATATCCAAACAATATAAGTTTTTCAAACAAATGATTGTAATCTTCAGTATATTGATCATAACTTGTTTCATTTTCATATGTTTTAACTTCATTTAAAGCAGCATATACATTATTCTTAAATATAATATAATTGCTAGTCAAATTATATATCTCATTTAAAATAGCATTTCGTTTATCTTTGGATAGTCTCTTTCCGGATTCACTATATATTTCTTTTAAAGCGACAAGTCTTAAGTGTGTTTCATTATACATTTCTTTCATTTTATCAATATATAGTTTAATCTTTCGAGGATTAATATTTTGTTTAAACCATAATTCATTATGCTCTGACGATATAACAGTTGAAGTTGACAGCGTAATAGGATCATAAATATCATCACGATTAGCAATTAATCTTCCGAAGAGTTCAAAATTCATAAGCATTTCTTGATTAAAATCTTGTGAAGCAATATCATGACTAGTAAAGTATTTCTTTTGTGATAAAGTTTCTAAATAATTCTTTTTATATTCATCTAATTCTTTAATTTTATCAGCATCTAAATTATCACGCATAGGAACTGATACTAAATCAGTAGGTAAGGCAAGACCATAATTCTTAGTTCCTAACTTAAACAGTTTATTGAATAATTCTTTTAAATTCATATGTCATCACTTCTTTTTATTAGTAGTTTTTGTTTCATTATTAATTACTTTATTAATTTTTTCTTTTGCTTCATTAATAATCTTATCTTCATAGTTTTCCTTAAAATATGAATAAATATCCCTAATTGCTATATCAGTAAAACCTTTGGCATATTTACTTTTCATCATACATAAAAATTCAATATTAACAATGGTATCTATAGATACTACTACTTGATGTCCATCTTTTGAAACTAAAACAATATCGTGCGGTGGAAACTTAAGTTTAACATATGGAGGCTTAACTTGATTGGAATATAATTCACTCCATAAATACCACATAGAAGCTTCATATAAACACCTAATAATATCATCCATTTGCTTCTCATCATGTAATGTAATAGAGTCTTCATAATTAGTAAATATAAGTTTTTCCATATAAACATCATAATCATATGCATAGGCATCATTAGTATGAAGAGCGTTATTTAATATTGATTCGTACGCATTTTGCAATGTTGATGGTATTGTTATCGATTTGGTAGTATAACCATCAACTAAGGAAGAACCAAAAAAGCTTTCTAATCCTTCATTAAGTATAACATTAGTTAAATATCTTGTATCATTAGAATCTTGAAGAGCTAAAGATTTTAGACTGTCTGGAGTCTTAAATATTTTACCATAAGCATCATTTAGTATTTTGTTCCTAATAGCATATCCATCTCTAAAAATACCAGCAATGGAAGTGATTCCATCGGGTAATCTATATTCAGTCTCTTTTTCGTTTTCTTTATTAATAAAATAGTTATATATCTTAACAATTCTATTTGTATCTTCACTAATGAATCCTTGTCCATTTTTTCCCATTAATATATCTATATCATTAATCCAACAAACAGTACCTAAAGGGACTTTATCTTCTATTTTAATACCCACACTAGGAAGTTCTTTAGCAAATCGATAAAATATCTTAGGATTTTTAAAATCAATTTGATAATTATTAAAGAAATACATCATCTGTTCATCGCTAGCAGCACTAAGTATTAAAGATAGACAAAAAGTATCAATAGAAATAAGTGGAAAATTGTAATTGTCACCATATTTAAGTAATCCAGTAAAACAATCAATTAAGTATTTATGATCATCATCTAATCTTTGATTTAACAATGAATCAACACCAGCAATATTGGTGGTAAATTTATCTAAAATAATATCTTCATAATATTTTAATTCTCTACTAGGAATATCTTTAAATGGACTGTTTTCTTGTCTAACAATATCAATCGTTAAAATATCAAATTTAACTTCATATAATGGTTTTAAATCTAATTCATATCCACCATAATTATTTAAAACAAGATACTTTATTTCCAACTCATTAATCTTATCTAATAACATTTGTCTATTTTCAGGTGTTTTTTCTATTTTATCTATTTCATTTAATTCTTTGTTTAAATCATCGATCTTTAAATGATTATATGCATATATTTCTAATTCTCTTTCTAAATAGGCTATTTCTTCTATTTCATCAAAATTAGTTTTTTTAAGTTCATATAGTTTATTTGGTATAAGTATACCAGCATAGTAAGATAAATATAATAAATGTTTACTTAAAACTTTTTCTTGATCTATAACATCAGGAGCATTTTGGTTATAACTTAATTCTTTTTTATAACTTTCAACTTCCGTTAAAGCAGCATAGATATTATTCTTAAAAACAATATAACTACTTGTTAAATTATATATCTCATTTAATATGGCATTTTGCTTATCTTTAGATAATCTTTTACCTGATTCGCTATATATTTCTTTTAAAGCAACTAGTCTTAAATGTGTTTCATTAAACATTGCTTCCATTTTACCAACATATAGTTTGATCTTTTGAGGAGTAACTCTTTGTTTAATCCATAATTCCTCTTTTTCATAATCCTTCATTGTATCAAGATTATAATTATTATCATGATTTATAACTAATCTTCCAAACAATTCAAAATTCATAAGCATTTCCTGATTAAAATCAGCTGCTTCAATATCACGACTAGTAAAATGTTTCTTTTGCTCTAATAATCTAAAATAATTTGCTTTATATTCTTCAAGTTCTTTTATTTTTTCATCATCTAATCTATCTCGCATTGGAACTGATACCAAATCAGTAGGTAAGGCTAGCCCATAATTTTTAGTTCCAGATTTAAATAGTTTATTGAATAATTCTTTAATATTCATATATCATCACCACATTATAACTACTAAATACATTATATCATATAGTCATTTTTACTGCAAACAACATTTGATACTTATTATATAATTAAAAAACACTTTATATGAGTTTTATAAAGTGTTATTTTTATCTTTTTTTAGTTGATGATTTTATTAAATTTTCTATTTCACTTTCTATTTCATTTATGCTTGCTTTTATGGTGCCACCTTGATCAATTACTACAATTTTCCCTTTAGTAGAATACTGACCGGTATCATGAGTTTCTTTTAACAAGTTTTCTCTTACAATTTCATTTATTGAAATTGTATAGCTTGATCCATCTGAAGATACTAAAATAATATTTCTAGGATTGTGGTTTATTTCATGTATATAAATATGAGGATTAGTCATAAATCTAAAATTACCATATGCCTGCTTACATAATTCGCGAAGTATATATCTTCTTGATCTTTCATCATTAAGTATATTCGATGCTTCACAATTAGTAAAAATAAATTCGTGTGCACTTTTCATAATTGAACGATTAGGAAAAAATGAATTTGTTTGGTGAATATTTAACAGAGTAGATGGTATTGTTATTGATTCAGTCTTTAAACTAACAAAATCTAAATCACCTATAATTTCTTCTAAACCCTCATTAAGAACAACTTTACTTATATATAAATTATTATCATTTTTATAATTGAAAAAATGCTCAAGACAAATATTTTTTAAACTATTGGGAGTTATAAGAGTCTTACCGGCAGAACCCTCAAGTATAGTATCTCTAATAAACCAATCTGTATAAAATGGACGAATTTCAGTAATTCCCTCGGGTATTTTGTATTCTAAAGTTTTTTCACTTTCTTTATTAGCAAAATAGTTATATATATCCACAATTCTAAGGGTATCTCCCTTAATAAATCCTTGACCACGCTTTTCCATAAATATGTCCAAATTATTAATCCAGCAAATTGTACTTAATGGTATTTTATCTTCTACAATAATTCCACAAGGAGGAATGCCAGCTGCAAAATTGTATGGTAAATCATTCTTTTTAATATTGATTTGATAATTATTAAAGAAATAATTCATTTTTTCATCACTAACAGCACTAAGTACCAAAGATAAACTAAAAGTACTCTGTAATATTAGACGAAGATCCAAATTATCATACCTTAATAATTCAACAATATACTCAATTAAATACTTTTTATCATCACCCAATCTTTGATTTAATAATGAATCAACACCAGTAATATTGGTAGTTAATTTATCTAAAATAATATCTTCATAATATTTTAATTCTCTACTAGTAGGAATATCCCTAAATGGACTCTTTTCTTGTCTAACAATATCAATCGTTAAAATATCAAATTTAACTTCATATAATGGTTTTAAATCTAATTCATATCCACCATAATTATTTAAAACAACATATTTTATTTCCAATTCATTAATCTTATCCAGTAGCATTTGTCTATTTTCAGGTGTTTTTTCAATTTTATCAATTTCATCTAATTTTTGATTTAAATCATTTATCTTTAAATTTTTATATGCATATATTTCTAATTCTCTTTCTAAATAAGCTATTTTTTCAAGTTCATCAAGATTAGTTTTTTTAAGTTCATATAGTTTATCAGGTATAAGTGCACTTGCATAGTGAAATAATTCAAATGCCTGCACCTTTGAAACATATTCTTGAACTATAACATCAGGAGTATTTTGACTATAACTAACTTCTTTTTTATAAGTTTCAACTTCTCTTAATGCCGCATATACATTATTTTTAAAAATAATATATTTAGATGTTAAATTATATATCTCATTTAATATGGCATTTTGTTTATCTCTAGATAATCTCTTTCCAGATTCACTATATATTTCTTTTAAAGCGACAAGTCTTAAATGTGTTTCATTAAACATTGCTTCCATTTTATCAACATATAGTTTAATTTTTCTAGGATTAATTTTTTGTTTAAGCCATAAGTTATCTTTTTCAACATCAGCCATAGTACTAGGATTATAATCATCATCATGATTTATAACTAATCTTCCAAATAATTCAAAATTCATAAGCATATCCTGATTAAAATCAGCTGACTCAATATCATGGCTAGTAAAATGTTTCTTTTGCTCTAATAATCTAAAATAATTTGCTTTATATTCTTCCAGTTCTTTTATTTTTTCATCATCTAATCTATCACGCATCGGAACTGACACTAAATCAGTAGGTAAGGCAAGACCATAATTCTTAGTTCCTGACTTAAATAATTTATTAAATAATTCTTTAATATTCATATATCATCACCATAACTTATTACTAATCCAATTATAACATAAATAATCACATAAACCAATATTAATACTTCTAAATATAGACAAAATATTTTATTTTTGATAAAATGATTATAGATAATAAAAGAAGGTGAAATCATGAATAATTATGATAAGTTTATTGGTAAATTATATGATATTTTATTATCATCTGATATCATTAATTATGATGATAAACCAAAAGATTTAAAAGAGAAGAAACAAAGACTAGAGAATTACTTAAATAAATTAGATAGAGTACAAAGAAAAGCTAGCTCTAAAGAAGAACATCTAGATACTTTAAAAAGATTATATTATGATAGGTATGTTATTAAGCCAGAAAATATTCCTGAAGGGTATTTTAAATCATTAGAAAAAAGATATTTAGATGAAGGTCATGGCCATCATAATCTAGTTAATCCTGATAATGAGATAGATAGAGAATTAAAAGAACAACATATCAATGTTATTATTAGAGAACAACAAGATAGTTTAGATGCTTGGCTAAATTATTTTTTCAGTGAAGACTCTGATTATCTACCAATGTGGGCTAAAGTATGGGCCTTTCAAGGTATGTTAGGTATAGGTAATTTAAATAAAGAAAAAGATGGATATGGTAGAAGAAGCAATACGGCCGTTAATCCCTTTGTCAGTTTAGATTCCGAAATATTAGGTAAATGTGTCGAATTAGTAAAAGAGACTTTTGATAATAAAGAAGTAACTGATAAAGAAATAGATAAATTAGTTTCATCAGGTAGCTTTGCTAAATTATATGGTAAATTACTATCTAACAAGAAACAGTTAAAAGTAACAAGTGATGATGGTATCTGGGTAAAATACCATTATGAAACAGAAGAAGAAGCAAATAAAAAATTACAATTAGGCAAAGAGCCTGAATATTTAAAACTATATAACTCCCTTCAAGGATATAATACAGGTTGGTGTACAGCTGGAAGTAAAGAAACGGCTAAAAATCAAATATGTGGTGGTGGTTCATACATAGGCGGAGACTTTTACGTATATTACACCAAAGATGGTAATAATGAATATAAAGTACCACGTATTGCCATCAGAATGAATAAAAATCAAATTGGTGAAATACGTGGCGTAGCCGAAGGACAAAATATTGAATCAAATATGGAATCTGTGCTTGAAGAAAAATTAAAAGAATTTCCTGATAGTAAATCATATCAAAAGAAAGTCAATGATATGAAACTACTTACCGAAATATATGATAATTATAAGAAACGCAAATTAACAAAAGAAGAACTTATGTTTTTATATGAATTAAATGGTAAAATATCTGGCTTTGGTTACCAAGAAGATCCAAGAATAGCTGAAATAAAGGAACAAAGAGATAAAAGAACAGATTTAGCAATTGCGCTTGATTGTGAACCATCACAAATTGGCTTTAAAAAAGAAGATTTATTTAGAAATCACTTAGTATATTATAAGGGTGATATTAATTCAAGACTATATAGAGATATGAAAGAAGCAAATATTATGCTTCCAGATTATGTTGACGGAGAACTAGATTTATGTGATATAAAAATCATAAAATATTTAAAATTTCCCAAGATTGTCAGTGGCTTTTTGGATTTAGACGGCTTGACATCAGCCGATGGTTTAATACTTCCTGAAAATGTGAAAGGAAGACTATATTTGAATCACTTAACTTCAGCCGAAGGATTGATATTGCCACAAAGTGTTGGTGGTGGTGTAGAGTTAGGAAGTCTAGCGGTAGCCGAAGGATTAAATCTACCTCAAGAATTTAAAGGAGATCTAGATTTAGGCGGTTTAACTTCCGTCGAAGGATTAAGTCTGCCTCAAAAATTTGAAGGGAATTTATATTTAGGCGGTTTAACTTCCGCCGAAGGATTAAGTCTGCCTCAAAAATTTGAAGGGAATTTATATTTAGGTGGTTTAACTTCCGCCGAAGGACTAAATCTATCTCAAGATTTTGAAGGATATCTAGATTTAAGCGGTTTAACTTCAGCCAAAGAATTAAATCTACCTCAAGATTTTGAAGGATATCTAGATTTAAGTGGTTTAACTTCAGCCGAAGGACTAAATCTACCTCAAGGATTTAAAGGAGATCTAGATTTAGGGGGTTTAACTTCCGCCGAAGGGTTAGTATTACCCCAACATCTTAAAGGCAATTTGGATTTAAGTGTATTAACATCAGCAGTTGGATTAGTATTACCTCAAACTATAACCGGATTATTAAATTTAAGAAGTTTAGAATATCCCGAAGGACTAGTTTTGCCGCAAAACTTAGGCGGCGATATATATTTAAGCAGTCTAGAAACAGTCGTAGGTATCAAATTTCCAGATAACTTAAATGGAGCTATATACTATAAATGTCAATATTATTTGTTAGATGAAATTAGACAAATTCAAATTAATGAAGAACAAGAAGAAATAAAAATGTTACAAAAAGAAAAAAGTAAAACGATATATAGGAAACTAGTAAAAGATAATCGTCGTGGCTTTACAACCGGAATATACACAATTACTATGGTATTAATTATTACCATTATCAGTATTGTATTAGCAATAATTATATTAAACAAATAATAAAAGAAGGTGTAATCATGAATAATTATGATAAGTTTATTGGTAAATTATATGATATTTTATTATCATCTGATATCATTAATTATGATGATAAACCTAAAGACTTAAAAGAAAAAAAAGAAAGATTAGAAAAGTATTTGGATAAATTAAGTCGAGTGCAAAGCAAAGCTATGTCTAAAGAAGAACATGTAGATACTTTAAAGAGATTATATTATGATAAATATGTGATTAAACCTGAAAATATATCTGATAGTTATTTTAAATCATTAGAAAAAAGGTATTTAGATGAAGGACATGGACATCATAATTTAGTTAATCCTGATAATGAGATAGATAAAGAATTAAAAGAACAACATATAAATGTTATTATTAGAGAACAAAAAGATAGTTTAGATGTTTGGCTTAATTATTTCTTAAGCCCTGACTCTGATTATTTACCAATGTGGGCTAAAGTATGGGCATTTCAAGGTATGTTAAATATTGGTAATTTAAATAAAGAAAAAGATGGCTACGCTAGAAGAAGCAATACCGCCGTAAATCCATTTGTTAGTTTAGATTCAGAGATACTTGGTAAATGTGTCGAATTAGTAAAAGAGACTTTTGATAATAAAGAAGTAAGTGATAAAGAAATAGATAAATTAGTTTCATCAGGTAGTTTTCAAAAATTATATGGGAAGTTACTAGCTAATAAGAAACAATTAAAAGTAACAAGTGATGATGGTATCTGGGTAAAATACCATTATGAAACCGAAGAAGAAGCAAATAAAAAATTACAATTAGGCAAAGAGCCTGAATATTTAAAACTATATAACTCCCTTCAAGGATATAATACCGGTTGGTGTACAGCTGGAAGTAAAGAAACTGCTAAAAATCAAATATGTGGTGGTAGTTCATACATGGGCGGAGACTTTTACATATATTACACCAAAGATAAAAATGATGAATATAAGATACCTAGAATTGCAATACGTATGGACAAAGATTCAATTGGTGAAATAAGAGGAGTAGCAGCCGGACAAAATATTGAATCAAATATGGAGGATATTCTTGAAGAAAAATTAAAAGAATTTCCTGATAGTAAATCATATCAAAAGAAAGTCCATGATATGAAATTACTAACTGAAATATATGATAATTACAAAAATAGAGAATTAACAAAAGAAGAACTCTTATTTCTATATGAAATTAATAGTGAAATATCTGGTTTTGGTTATAAGCATGATCCACGAATAGATGAAATAAAGAAGACGAGAAACAAAAGAAAGGATTTAGTTTATGTACTTAATTGTGATAAATCAGAAATTGGCTTAACTGAAGAAGATTTATATAAAAGTCAATTAAAATATTATGAAGGAGGCATAAATTGGTGGCCGGAATATGAAAAAATGAGCAAATTAGGCTTTAATCTTCCAGATTATATTTGCGGCTCGGTATATTTGGATTTGTTAGATACAGGAAAAAGATTAAAACTACCTAGAAGTATTAGTGGTTCACTACAATTGTTTGATGTAACAACGGCAAGAGGATTAATTCTACCACAAAATATTGGTGAAGACTTAGATTTACAAGACTTGACTAAGCCAAATGGATTAATACTTCCTAAAAATATTGGACATAATTTATATCTTGCAAATCTAACTACATTAAGAGGACTAACATTACCTGAAAGTGTCGGAGGAAGAATCTCAATCGGACATAAATCATATACACTCGAACAATTAAAAGAATTACAAAAGCAGGAAAGTAAAAATATATTTAAAAGGGTGTTAAAAAAAATAAGATATAGTGAAAATGGCTTTACAACCGGAATATATACAATTACTATGGTATTAATAATTACCATTATCAGTATCGTAATAGCAACACTATTATTAAATAAATAATAAAAGAAGGGGTAATCATGGATAATTATGATAAATTTATTGGTAAACTTTATGATATTCTCTTAAGTTCAGATATTATAAATTATGACAATAAAGCGCGTGATTTAAAAGAAAAAAAAGAAAGATTAGAAAAGTATTTAGATAAACTAGGTAGAGTACAAAGTAAAGCTATGTCAAAGGAAGAACACATAGATACCTTAAAGAAATTATATTATGATAGATATGTTATTAAAAGAGAAAATATACCTGAATCTTATTTTAAATCACTGGAGAAAAGATATTTAGATGAAGGACATGGACATCATAATTTAGTTAATCCAGATAATGGCATTGATAAAGAATTGAAAGAACAACATATAAATGTAATAATTAGAGAGCAAAAAGATAGTTTAGATGTTTGGCTTAATTATTTTTTAAGTAAAGATTCTAATTATTTACCAATGTGGGCGAAAGTATGGGCTTTTCAAGGTATGCTTGGTATTGGTAATTTAAATAAAGAAAAAGATGGATATGGAAGAAGAAGTAATACTGCAGTTAATCCATTTATTAATTTTGATTCAGAAATATTAGGTAAATGTGTAGAACTAGTTAAAGACACTTTTGATAATAAAGAAGTAACTGATAAAGAAATTGATAAATTAGTTTCATCAGGTAGTTTTGCTAAATTATATGGAAAGTTACTAGCTAATAAGAAGCAACTAAAAGTTAGTAGCAATGAAGGTATCTGGATTAAATATAATTATGAATCTGAAGAAGAAGCTAATGAAAAAGTAAAAAACGGCATTGAACCAGAATACTTAAAACTATATAATTCACTTCAAGGATATAATACAGGGTGGTGTACGGCTGGTAGTAAAGAAACAGCTAAAAGTCAAATATGTGGTGGCAGTTCATACATGGGTGGAGACTTTTATGTATATTATACCAAAGATAAAAATGGTGAATATAAGATACCTAGAATAGCAATTCGAATGGATGAAGACTCAATTGGTGAAATAAGAGGTGTAGCAAGTGGTCAAAATATTGAATCAAATATAGAGAAAATTCTTGAAGAAAAATTAAAAGAATTTCCTGATGGCAAGTTATACCAAAAGAAAGTACATGATATGAAGTTGCTTACAGAAATATATAATAATTATAAAAATAGAGATTTAACAAAAGATGAACTTATGTTTTTATATGAAACAAATGAAAAAATATTTGGCTTTGGTTATGAAGACGATCCTAGAATAAATGAGATAAAATATAACAGAAACCAACGTAAAGATTTATCCGTCATATATGACTGTGATGAATCTGAAATTGGCTTAACTGAGGAAGATTTATATGAAAATCAAATATTATATTATTTTGGTAATATAAATAGTATTATTTATAAAAAAATTAGGGAATGTAATTTAGAATTACCAAAACATTTGAATGGTAACTTATCATTAAGTGAAATAACTACATCAAATGGACTAATACTGCCGCTAGAAATAAATGGTGGCACATTAGATTTAAATGGTTTAAAATCAGTTAAAGGTTTAACATTACCACATAATTATAGTGGATTCATACATTTAAATGGGTTGGAATCAGGTGAAGGATTAATAATACCAGAAGATTTTACAGGAATACTATTCTTAAATGGCTTAAAATCAGCGAAAGGAATGAAATTCCCTCAAAGTATTAACTACTCTTTAGGTTTAGACGGGTTAGAATCAGCTGAAGCCCTAATACTACCCGAAAGTATTAATGGATCACTAAGTTTAGCTAACCTAACCTCAGCCAAAGGTTTAGTCTTACCAATAAATATTAGTCGTGATTTGTATTTGAGTAATTTAAAAACAGCTGAGGGATTAAAATTTCCAAAAAAAGTTGGTGGAGACATTTATATGGGTAATTTATGTTCAGCGAAAGGTTTAGTATTGCCTCAAAATATTGGCGGTTCATTGGATTTAAGCAGTTTAAAATCAGCAGAAGGGCTAGTTATTCCTCAAAATATTGGCCGTTCATTGGATTTAAGTGGATTATTATCAGCAGAGGGCTTAATTTTCCCTGAAAATATCAATTTTTACTTAAATTTAAGTGGTTTAATATCAGCCGAAGGCTTGAAATTACCTCAAAATATTGGTGGTAGTTTAGATTTAGATAGTTTAACAAGTGCCAAAGGGTTAGTATTGCCTCAAAATATTGGCGGTTCATTGGATTTAAGGAACATAATACATAGTGACAATTTAATATTACCACGAACTATTGGTGGTAGTTTATATTTAAATCGTTTGATAATGGCGAAAGGATTGGTACTGCCAGAAAGTGTTGATGATTTTTTGTTTTTAAATAATTTGTCAACTCTTCAAGGATTAGCATTACCAAATCGTATAGAACAAAACGTTTTTTATAAGTCTAATTATTATACATTAGAAGAACTTAAGCAATTACAGCAAGAAGAAATTAATAGTGAAAAAGCAGTGCATAATCGGGGGGGATTTACTACTGGGATATATACAATTACATTAACATTATTCATTATAATTATAAGTATTGTAATAGCAATATTAATTGTAAATAGATAATAAAGAAGGTGTTTATATGGATAATTATGATAAATTTATTGGAAAACTATATGATATTCTCTTAAGTTCAGATATCATAAGTTATGATGATAAAGCACGTGATTTAAAAGAAAAAAAAGAAAGATTAGAAAAATACTTAAACAAATTAGATAGGGTACAAAGTAAAGCAATATCTAAAGAAGAACATATAAAAACTTTAAAAAGACTATATTATGACAAGTATATTATTAAAAGAGAAAATATACCTGATAGTTATTTTAAATCATTAGAAAAAAGATATTTAGATGAAGGACATGGACATCATAATTTAGTTAATCCGGATAATGAGATAGATAGAGATTTAAAAGAACAACATATAAATGTAATTATAAGAGAACAGAAGGATAGTTTAGATAGTTGGCTTAATTATTTCTTAAGTAAGGATTCTGATTATTTACCAATGTGGGCAAAAGTATGGGCATTTCAAGGAATGTTAGGTATAGGAAATTTGAATAAAGAAAAAGATGGCTATGGTAGAAGAAGTAATACGGCAGTTAATCCCTTTGTTAGTTTAGATTCAGAAATACTTGGTAAGTGTGTAGAGTTAGTAAAGGAAACATTTGATAATAAAGATGTAAATGATAAAGAAATAGATAAATTAGTTGCATCAGGTAGTTTTTCTAAATTATATGGTAAATTACTTGCAAATAAAAAACAATTAAAGATAGATAGTAATGAAGGCATTTGGATTAAATATAATTATGAAACAAAAGAACAAGCTGATAAAAAAATAAAAGAAGGAAAAGAACCGGAATACTTAAAACTATATAATTCTCTTCAAGGATATAATACAGGTTGGTGTACTGCCGGTAGTAAAGAAACTGCTAAGAGTCAAATATGTGGTAGTGACTCTTATCTTGGTGGAGACTTTTATGTATATTATACGAAAGATAAAAGTGAAGAATATAAAGTGCCTAGAATTGCTATAAGAATGAATAAAAATTCCATTGGAGAAATTAGAGGAATAGCAAGTGGACAAAATATTGAATCAAATATGGATAGTGTTCTTGAAGAAAAACTAAAGGAATTTCCTGATGGTAAGTTATATCAAAAGAGAGTACATGATATGAAATTACTTACAGAAATATATGATAATTATGAAAAAAGAGAATTAACTAAAGAAGAACTAAGATTTTTGTATGAAATAGATGATGAAATATCCAACTTTGGCTATCAAGAAGATCCAAGAATAGCTGAAATAAAAGAACATAGAAATAAGAGAACTGATTTATCAATCATTTTTAATTGTTCATCCACACAAATAGGTTTTACAGAAGCAGAATTATATAAAAATCAATTAGTATATTATGGAGATAGTATTAATACAGAAATGTATTTGAAAATGCAACAATTAAAATTTGACCCTCCAGATTATGTTGACGAAACATTATCTTTAAGAACATTAACCTCTACTAAAGGATTAAAATTGCCAAAAAGGATTGTTGGAGATTTATATTTAGATAAAGTATCAACGGCAAAAGGCTTAATATTACCAAAAAGAATTGATGGATACGTATTTTTATATAGATTAACTACTGCCGAAGGAGTAACTTTGCCAGAAAGTGTTGGCAGAGGTTTAGATTTACAAAACTTAATTACCACCAAAGGCCTAATATTACCCAAAAGCGTTGGTGGATACATAGACCTAAGCAGTTTAGTGTCTGCTAAAGGCTTAAAATTACCGGAAAAAATTGGTGGTAATCTAGATTTAAGTAGTTTAAAGACAGTCGAAGGATTAGAAATACCGGAAAATATCGGTGGGTTATATTTAAGCAGTTTAACTACTGCTGAAGGATTAAAACTACCCAAAAATATTAATGGATCAGTATATTTAGATAACTTAGTTACAGCCAAAGGAGTGACATTTCCAGAAAACATTAGTGGATGCTTAAATTTAAGAAGTTTAACTACTGCTGAAGGGTTAATTTTGCCAAAAAATGTTGAAGAATATATAGAGTTAAGTAGTTTGGTATCAGCCAAAGGATTGGCCTTGCCCCAAAACATTGGTGGAAGTATATATTTAGAAGGTTTGGTGACAGCCAAAGGATTAAAACTGCCAGAAGATATTAAAGAAGGCTTAGATTTAAGAAATTTGACCACTGCCGAAGGCTTGATATTACCAAAAAGAATTGGCGGAAGATTGAATTTAAAAAAATTAATCACTGCCGAAGGTTTGATATTACCGCAAAGCATTGGTGGAAGCATATGTTTAGATAATTTAAAAACATTAAAAGGTATAACTTTGCCGGAAAGTGTAAAAGGAACAATCGTTTATCAAGGTATTAATTACACCTTAGATGAAATAAAAGAATTACAAAAGTTAGAGACAAGAGATTTAACAATAATGAATAATAATAAAAAATTAATAAAAATTAATCGTAAAGGCTTTACTACAGGTATATATACAATTACCTTGGTATTAATAATTACAATCATAAGTATTGTAATAGCCTTATTAATTATAAACATACATTAATTCGCGTAAAATTTGACTTTTATATACAGTTGTGGTATTATATATCACAAACTTTTTTGAGGGGGATTATATATGAATAAGAATTTAGTTGAATTAAATGAAAATTGTGGTATGGCTGTTGATGAAAATGGTAATGTTACACTTATTACTAAAGAAAATAGCGAACACGAATTTAAAGAAATACTTGAAAGAGAAAATGAATTAGAAACGATAGGCACAGATTTTAGTGATGTATATGATAAGTATACAACAGCTAAAATCAACTTAAAATCAAGTAGATTATCCAATATTGTAATAGTGACATTTACATTATTGCTTGCAGGTTTATTGGGATTTACAAATTCTGGCTATTATTTAACAGTAGAGGAATTAATTGCAGTTATAGGAACAGGTACATTTTTTAAATTAATGTCAGTTCAAATGTTTGGAACTGCTATTGGCAATAAGAAAAAAATAAAAAATTTAAAAGGTCAAGCAGCAAGTATTCATCAAAAAGATGTTACACTTGAGAAACAACTTGATGATATTAAAGAAAAAGTTAATTATTCAGCCGTTGATAAGACTACTAATAAATTTACATTTACTCCACATGAATATAACTCTATAGAAACTGATGTAATAGGAACAGGTAAAGTTAGAATACTAAGTTTAAATAAAAAACATTAAATTGTATGTTTATCATATTATTAATAATAACGGAATCTTGCAATTTTTATAAAACATGTTATAATAATCCTCGACTTTTAAAGGGGATTATTTTTATGACTGAAGAATTAAAAAAAATCAAAAAACATTTTGGTGAAGACTTAGCTCATTTATGTAGGGATTTATTTCCAACCATCTTAGAACATGAGGGTGAATTATTTAAAATACTAACCTCTAATTTTAGTGATAATAAATTTTTATATGAAGATATTATTAATCATAATTTAGTGACTGAGTTTAAAAACTTTATATATGGAAAATTTGATGCCACTAAAGAAGATGAACAAGATACATGTAAAAGTCCATCTCTCTTATTAGATGAAGCTGGATATATTCTATATGAATGTAAAAGTGAAAGTGACATTCAAAACTTTAAGAAGTATTATGCCAAAGGCGAAGAACTATGTACTTTTCGTGGCGGTAGATTAAATGATTGTTATGTCTTTTTTGCAATTAAGAAAAATGTCGCTGATATCAAAAGAGAAGATTTTAAACATCCGAAAAGGGAAGATGAATATGGAACTTCAGTTATCAGTATCCAATTTTCTCGTGGAACGAATAATATTCTATCAATTAAAAATAGATATAATCATACGGTAAGTAATCCTGATTGTACTTTTTCGAATAATTTAGATAATATTATTCCAGGACTTAACCATAGTTTTGAAAAAGCATATGGCTTTCATAAAACTAATAGTAATGCTGGTTTTAGCATTATTAATTGTGGTTATGTTAAAGCCAATGACGGAAGATATTATAAATATAATTACGAAATAGATAACATTTATTATTGCATCAATAATAATATTATAAATAGTCGTAGAGATGTAATTGATAGGTATCAAGATAAAGAAAAATATTTGCTTGTTGATTATTTTATTATTGACTTAACGAGAAAAAGTGTTTATTCTCATACGATGCGTGAAGATCGTTATGTTAATAGTCTTTATGATATAAAATCAATTACTATTAAGAAAGATAATTTTAAAAATAAGCATATTACTATCATTTTTCTAGATGGCAGTAAGATCGTTATTGAATCTAATAAATATAATCAAATTATTAAACTATATGATAATCATACCATTAATCTTAATTTTGGCTCGTTAAAGATGATTTATCTTGAAGAATTATTAATGCCAAATGTTAGTTATATTTCTGATTATGTTTTGACATACGCATGTAATCTTAAAAAAATATCTATTCCTTTAGTACATCATATTGGCCATAATTTTTTAAGTACCAATAAAATGATTAGTAAAATTTATTTTCCATTACTAAAGACTATCGGATCAAATTTTATGTGTTCTAATCAAAAAGTTACTGAAATTTATTTACCTAAAGTAACTAAAATTGACCATAGCTTCTTTTCAAATAATAAGTTAATAAAAAGTGTTAGATTACCAAATGTCACAAGCATTGGAAGCTATTTTTTACAATGCAATGATAAAATAACATCGTTATCACTTCCTAAAGTAGAAAGTATTGGTAGTGACTTCTTGTTTTCAAATAATAGTCTAAAAGAGATAAGCATGCCTAAATTAAAAGAAGCAGGAGATTTTCTAATGTCAAATAGAGTTATCAGTAAAGTAAATTTTCCAAGATTACAAATTATTGGTAGGGATTTTATGGCTTTTGCCGCCAATTTAAGAAAAATCTATTTACCTAACGTAACGTCTGTAGGCAATCGATTTTTAGCAGATGCACGTCACTTAAGAGAAATATACATGCCAAAATTAGAAGAAGCTGGCAGTGATTTTCTAATTTATAATAATGATTTAACAAGTATTGATTTACCTAGTTTGAAAACTTGTGACAGTAACTTTTTATATTGTAATGAACAAATAAGTTATGCTAATTTTCCTAATTTGACTGACACCGGTACTGACTTTATGCATTTAAATAATGCCCTAACAGAATTAATTCTTCCTAAATTGATATTCATGGGCCCACAATCATTATATTTTAATAATACTCTAAAAAGAATTGTCGCTCCTAATTTAACTCAAATGGGGCTGAATAGTTTATATCACAATACCACTTTAACATTTTTTGAAGCTAATTTAGATGAAACGGATGAAATACTTATACATAATCCTCAAAACTATGAAGAAATACAAGAAAGTATGAAATGTAAAAGATTAGTAAGAAATAAGGATGGTTTCTAGTATGACTGAAGAATTAAAAAAAATTAAAAAACATTTTAGTGAAAACTTAGCTCATTTATGTAGAGATTTATTTCCAACCATTTTAGAACAAGAAGGCAAGTTATTTAAAATACTAACTGATAATTTTGACGATAATAAATTTTTGTATGATGATCTTGTCGATGGTGATTTAGTAACTGAGTTTAAAAACTTTATATATAGTAAATATGAAGAACATAGGAAAGAATTAATCGTAATTGATAAAACACCGCATGAATTATTAGATGAAGCTGGATATATTCTATATGAATGTAAAAGTGAAAAAGATATTCAAAAATTTAGAAAATATTATGCTGAAAGAGAAGAACTTTGTACTTTCCATGGCGGAAGACTAAATAATTGTTATGTCTTCTTTGCTGTTAAGAAAAACGTTGATGAAATAAACAGAGGAGATTTTCCACATCCAGAAAGAGAAGACGCCTATGGCACATCAGTTATCAGTATTCAATTTTCTCGTGGTATAAGAAACATCTTATCAATTAAAAATAGATATAATCATACTGTAAGAAATCCCGATTGTACCTTTAATAATGATTTAGATAATATCATTCCAGGACTTAATCAAAGTTTTGAAAAAACATATGGTTTTAGTAATACTAATAATAGAGCAGAAAAAAGTTTTTACATATCATCTTGTGGTTATGTTTTAGCTAATGATGGCAGATATTATAAATATAATTATGAAATAAATGGTATGTATTATTGCATCAATAATATCATCATAAATGGTCGTAGAGAAGTAATCGATAAATATAAAGATAAAGAAAAATATTTACTTGCCGATTATTTTATTATTGATTTGATGAACCAAAGGGTACATACATTGTTTGCGGATTATTATACAGATACATTTGATGCGATTAAGAATATTGCTATTAGGAAAGATAAACAAAGTGGCAATAAAATAATAACCATTACCCATCTAGGTCTAGATGATAGTAAAACAATTATTGAAATAAATAAGTATAACCAAATAATTAAATTATATGATGAACATATTAAAAAACTTGAAAATGATTCATTACGATTTATCGAATATATTGAAGAATTAACTATGCCTAACATTACCTATATTGGAGATATTTTTCTATCAAGTGCTGGAGTTCTAAAAACAATATCATTACCTAAAGTAAAACATATCGGTGATAATTTTTTAAGAGATAATTATGCCGTAAGTAAAATTAATTTTCCATTACTAGAGGTAATTGGTAATATGTTCATGTATAAAAATGATAAAATTAAGGAAATATATTTACCAAATGTAAAACGTATTGGCAATCTTTTTATGCGTTATAACCAGTCAGTTAAAATAGTCAGATTACCAAATGTCGAAAATATTGGTACCCATTTTTTAGTACGAAATAAGCATTTATCATTAATCTCACTTCCTAGAGTTAAAATAATTGAACACGACTTCTTATATAGTAATACTAACCTACAAGAGATTAGTTTACCCAGTTTGGAAATAGCATCTTCCAATTTTTTATCAAGCAATGTCTATATTAATAAAGCTAATTTTCCTAATCTAGAAGTTATTGATGATAACTTTCTAGATTCCAGCCGTTATCTTAAAAAAATAAATTTACCTAATGTTTGGAAAGTAAGAGATGGATTTCTTCGTAATGCAACATATTTGAATGAAATAAATATGCCTAATCTTGAGACAGCAGGTTTCAACTTTTTATATAATAATATAAGTTTAACCCGCATTGAATTGCCTAAGTTACATGATTGTTATGATGGATTCCTACATGAAAATAGACATGTTGAATATGCCTATCTCCCAAAATTATATGGCGTAGGCAATGACTTTATGTTTGGTAATAATGCTTTGGTAGAACTTAATTTACCTTGTGTTACAATCGTTGGCGATAATTTCTTATTTCAAAATGAATCACTTAAGAGATTAACAGCCCCAAACATAACTGAGGCAGGATGTAATTTTCTTCATAATAATACATGCTTAGAATATTTTGATGCTAACACCCAAAGTAAAACTAAAAAATTAATAAGAGAGAAAAATTGACTAGTAAACAAAAGTATGATAAAATAATAAATTATCTTTTGGGAGGAAATAAATATGAAAGAAAAATTTGATCGTAATAGTCCTAGATTTAATATTGGACTAGTGGGTAATAATCCTAATGAAACTATTGAAGAAAAGATTGCTAAATTAGAAGATAGTAAATTAAAATTAGCAGCTGCGCCAATTGATGCTGGATTAAAAGAAGAATTAATTGGTAATATTGATGAATTAATCACATCGTTTGAATCACATAATCACCATAGATAAGAGGATTGCATATGAATAAGATTAAAAAAGAAATTTATAATTTGGCAAGGGAGTATGCTAAAGAATATCTTACAGGTAATTTAGGTAAGGTTGTTGAAGAAGAAGATAAACTTATTTGTTATGTTAAAAAGAATAAATTAAAAAAGGATTATCTTGGGTATACTATTATATGTAAAGATGTTCGTAAGCCATGTAAGGATTTAGCTAATGCATATAAATTGAATAAACCAATCGTATATGTAATAAGTGGTTTAGAATTTAATAAAGACAATGTTAATATATATGGCTACAACGACTGCAAAGTAATAATTAGCGATTGTAAGTTCCATAGAGGGGTAAAAGTTGATGTAGATGGTGAATGTATGATTCGCCATACCATAATTGAAAATTCAATATTCAAAAGGATAAGTCTTTTTGCTGATAGATTGACTCTTCAAGACATGTATATTGATAATTTCCTACATTTAGCTGGTTGTGATTTATCGATATTTTTAGGAGCTAAAGAAAATCTTACGGTTATTGATTCATTTATTGGTAGATTAAATCAAAGAACCAATGTTAGCATGCATTCTGAAAACAGAATGATAATTAATAATTCGAAGATGCATGGCAATCATGTTAATTGTGAATCATCACGAATTGCAACATATCAAAACAGTGAATTTATGGGTGGTAATAGTGTCGATATTAAAACTGATAGCTTTAATAGAATTAAAGTTACTGCTCCAACTATTACTTTAAATGGTAATGAAATTGATACTAAAAACAAATCAGTAAGATTGAAACCATTAACTGATTCATTATCTCTTAAACGTTTAGAAGTAATTGCTTTATTAAAACAATTAAGTGATAAATGTAGTGAAGTTAATGAAAAAGAAATAAGTCAACACAGTGAAAAAGTAAATAAACGCACAATTAAAAAAATACTAACAAAAAATAATCAGATATAGAAAAAAATATCTGATTTTTTCCGTTAATATTATAAGATAAACTATAGTTATTATAATAATTATGAAGATAAAAACAATAAAGAAAAAGATTGCAAAATGACTTATAAAAAAGTTTGAAAATTTAGAAAATATGATATAATATTACTCACTATTCAAAGGGGGGATATTATGAATTTTATTAATAAACTAAGAGCTCTCTTTTTTAACGAATCTGAAGTAGGAATAATCAGTCTTGGAAATATTATACAAATTCCAGGTAGGGATTACTATAGGGACGATATAGAAAAGATTAATTTAATTGATTCTTATAAAGAACAATATCTACAACTTCTATCTCAAAAAAGAACAATAACTACTAAAGAATTAAAATTTGATAATTTACAAGAAGATATGATTATGAATGTAGATTTACTTCTACATAGTATTATTAGGGATGATTATTTGTTAAATTTAGTATCAGAAGAAATAATGATTCAAATGGCAAAACTACAAATATATTTATTAGAAATTAATAAAATGGAAGTAGAAACAATTACTAGATTAATTGCATTAAAAGAATTAGAAAAAGGAAAAAGAGTACCACGTAGAAATAAGAATTGTTTAACTGATGAAATTAATAACTTAAGTAATTCTCTAGTCATATTTTTAGCACAAAAAACGGCAATTCAAAAAGAAATAGATTCATATCTAAGAACCATTAGTATTAATAAAAATGATCATGATGAAGAATCTATTAATCAAAGATATAATCTATTATTATATATATCTGAAGATATAATACCTAGAAATAGTATTGAATTAATTAATGATCTAATAGCTAGAATTGCTTATATGGAAAGAGAATTAGAAATATATACATATAGGAATAAATCTGAAATTAATTCACTAAATCGTAGATTAATTGAACTGAAAGTGCATAAATCATTTAAATCCGAGTTGTTAGAAGAAATAACATATCTAGAGAAAAAATATTTAATTTTTTATAAATATGGTAATAATATAGTTCAAGATGAAAAATTGAGATTATTATATGAAAAAAAGTTTGATATTTTAACGTGTGATATTGATGAACGAACAAAATCTCCTATAAAAAAAGATGATTACGGATATTCATATTATAGCGAAATCATTAGTGAAAAATTAGAAAATATTATTTTAGGCAAAAATGAAATATTTAATGCAACATTTAAAGATAAATATATTGAAGCGATAGAATTGATTAAAGAACTCATAAATAATAACTTTAATGGCTATGACGATGATAATATTCTTAATAGCATACTTGAATTAAATATAATTTTGTCATTTGATTATAAAAGTGGCTTTCAAAATATGCTTAATAATAAAATGATAACTTCAAAATCTCGTTATCCACATTGCATTGCAGAAAAAAGTGTTTTTGAAGGTTTCTTTGATAATGAACATAGTGGTATCAAATGGGAAGATGAAGTTCCTCTTAAGTCAATTTTGTTTTTTGTAAATGAAAATTATGGTAAAGAAATATATAATCATATTATTTATAAACTATTTAAACTTATAGATATTTCTAATGAAACATATTTTAATATTCCTGAAGGAATTAAAGAAATATATGGAGATAAATCCTATCCGCTAACCAATCAAATTATTGTTGAATCTATGGATAAAGTAGCAATTTTACCATCAACATTAAAACGTCTTTCAATATCATCATCCCTTGGGATTAAAAGGATACAACTAAATAATGGAATTGAATATTTAGGAAAAAGATCATTGAGTTGTTTGTATGATACAAAAATCGAAATACCAGCATCAATGAAACAAATTGATAAAGATGCTTTATGTCCTGGTAGAATTATGACTATTATTTTTAATGATTATGAAAATTCCCATATTTTACACGATAAAAAGGCATTATGTGAAATGCTTGAGAATTTATTTTATTTAGAAAAAGGTAATAGATATCATCAGCCACCTTCTAAAGAAATTTTGAAAATGCAAGAAGCGTATCTATCAGAACGTGTTAGTTATTTTGATAGTTCATTTCTTTTTAATCATGGCAGTTGGAGAAATAAAATTATAATTAAACCAAGATTTTTTGAAATAGTTTTAAAAGACAATTCAAAAAATGTTATTTGCAGATTATTTGACAGAGAACTAGAAGGGTACGATTATGTTATAACAGACTATTATGAAGATTTTGAACTAGAAAGCACTTATCCTACCCCTAGGCAAATAGAAATAGTAGTAAATAAAATATTGAAAATTATTAGTGATAAAATGAATCCTAATCCTGATATATTCGAAGAAATAAAAAAAGAATTGTCACTTACAAAGCATATTGATTAACAAGTAATGTTTGTCTGACAGCAATTACCATTTACCTAGGTAAAATTGACATACAAAAAAAAGTGTGCTATTATATACAGCCGTCAGTGAATAAATGTACTTTAATTTCTTTAAATAATATGGGGGAATAATATGGAAAGTAAAAGAATTAATTCTGAGAAAGAATTTATTGGTAAAATACATGAATTAGGTGGATTATTTGGATTTGATTTTGAAAGCGATGACAATGGTATTTTTATAACTATCAATGGGAAAAAAACAAAAATGGAGTTTTCTTCTAAAGGTTTCTTTTATATTGAAAATATGAGTCAAAAAATATGCTTTAATCAAATGTTTATACAACGTTTATTAGGAACAAGTTGTTTAATTGAGATATATGTTACGAATGGTAAAGATAGGGCTTATTGTAAATTTGATCAAGGATTATGTGCAGCACCATCAGGCACAACTGGAGAATTGCCAAATTTTACTTTCTCTGAATATGTAAATGGAAAGACACATACCTTCTTTTCAAATGTGCATCAAATAGAAACAATGGAAGCAGATACATTAATTAATCCAATATATGACAAAATAATGTTTTTTGAAAATTTACAATTAAGTAATATAAATAAACAAATAAATAATAATTTTACTAGATTCTTATTTGGAGTAAATTCAGAAATTAAAAATTGTTATGTTCCACTTGTGCAATTAGATATAATAAGAAAAAAAGTGGAACACTCATTTAAATTATTTAGCTCAGAGTTTTCAATTATATATAATGAATGGCTTAATATATATAAATATAATTCTGCTATAACATGCTATAGCATTCCATTTATAGATAAGATTTATTCTAAGACATTGAAGCAAACATGTGAATTTGTAAATGAATTACCATTACCTGAAAAGTATAGTGTTCAACTACTTTCAATTGTAAGAAAGAAAGATGCAATTGATTGCTTTGATAATACAATCAATTATTTTAGTAATAGTATAGCTTGGCCATATATATCTAAGTATTATTTAGATTCAATCGAATATATTAGGAGTATGCAGAATGCAAAAGCATATAAAGATTTATCTAAACTATCTAATTTTAATTGCAAATTATTGAAAAGATAATCAAATAATATTCAAAAAATAATTATGATTTATCTTAATTAAAAGGAATGAGAGAGATAAAAATGATTAATGTAACTTTAATGGGTAAAACATTCGTGAACAATTTTATAAAAACGGTTATTACAAATATTATATTATATCAACTAGACTTAATGAAAACATATATGAAATAGAGGATGATAAATTTGACGTTTTAGCAGAAAAATATGTAAGTGAATACGAATGCCAAAAAAATGGGAAATGTAAAGTTGGAAATAATATGAAACAATATTTATATAAGAATGTAAATATGAGCAAACTTGATGAAAGTAGATTAATATTATTTAACGATTTACCACAAAGAGTTGATATAATTGAATCAGTATTAAATACTAACAATGATGAATTTATTAATAAACATTTATCAAAAATTAATAAGATAGTTATTAAAGATATTAAAATAGTATTTAAATTGTTAGGTGAATATAACAGAAATAAAGGTTTAAAGAAAACAACTAAAAGTAATCTTAAAACATTGACTAAAAACAAAGAATACTTACAACAATTAGATGCAAGAAGAAAAATTGAGATTATTATATGAAAAAAAGTTTTATATTTTAACATGTGATATTGATGAACGAACAAAATCTCCTATAAAAAAAGATGATTACGGATATTCATATTATAGCGAAATCATTAGTGAAAAATTAGAAAATATTATTTTAGGCAAAAATGAAATATTTAATGCAACATTTAAAGATAAATATATTGATGCTTATTCAAATATATCTGATTATGTTAATGATCTAAAAATGCATATTCATTCTTATTAACACTTATAAAAATAAGATATTAAATTGCTGACAAAGCTAATGATAAATGCTATAATTTCATTTGATTCGGTAAGAAAAAAATATAGAAAAATGCCAATTAAAGAATTTAAATAAAAAAGTAATATAGGTTTTATTTCAATTAATTTAATTAGTGATAAGGATGTTCGTAACTCATTAATTAACAAAGTTAATAAAATTATATAGTATTAATTATTATTTTGAGACAAAATATCAATAAACTTTGTAGCTGTAAAACTAGGAATACTATTCTTTTTAATCGCATATCCCAAGTATCTTTTCGGTATTTTCATATCTATTTTTATTTCATATAAAGATTTATTTAATTTATCTTTAATAAATTCTTTTGTTAAAAGGGCTATTCCAAAATTGTTTTCCGTAAGTTTAGTAAGTAAGCCGTGACTAACAACTTCCATTTTAGGGTTACAATCAAAATGGTTATTTTTTAGAAATTCATTAAAATTATTTCTTGTTACTGAAGGATATTTTTGAACTAAAATATCTTCTTTTAATAAATCTGATATATTTTTAAAAGTTTTATCTTTATATTTGATACCTCCAACAAAAATATCATTAAGTTCATCAATTACTTTATAACTAATATCATTTATTTCATAATTAGGAATAGCTGTTATGATAATATCAATCGATCCATTTCGTAATTTCTTGATTAAGTTATCAGTTAAGTCATTAGTAATATTTATATCTATGTTTGGATATTTTTCATGAAATTCTTTTAAGTATGGCATTAAATAATGTTCGGATATAGCAGTCGTAGATCCAATATTAATAATACCCTCATCTAAATTTTTAAGTGAAGTAAATTTATTCGTACCATTAATAAAATAGTTCATTCCTTCTTTAACATAATTAAATAATTCATATCCTTCATTAGTTAAAATAACCCCTTTTGGTGTTCTTATAAATAATTTGCCACCAAGCTCATCTTCTAAAGTCTTAATTGATTGCGTAACAGCCGGTTGACTTATCATTAACTTAGCAGCTCCTTTGGAGATGCTTTTTTCATTAGCCACCTCATAAAAAACTTTATATAATTCAAAGTTTATATTCATTTTTTCACTCCCTTAATATAAGTATTACTTATATACAACATAAATAATATATATTTGTATTATACCATTAGTCATAATATAATACAAGTGAAAGGAAGAAAAATATGAATAATAAAGAAATAATTGAAATTAATGAATTAAAAAAAGAAAAAAGGGAAATTAAAGAAGAATTAAAACAACTAATGAACTTTTTAAATAATTATCGACATTCATTTAATTATAAAGAAAGTATTAGTGCACTTGAAAGAATCCATAAATATTTTTGTAAACAGTGCGATAGAGAAACAAAAATAGATGAAGAAATTCAAACTATTGCCGATAAAATTGGTGTAAATTGCAAGCATCGCATTCTAGTAGAAATTCCATTATCTCACGAATGTCCTATATGTAAAAAGATATATACTTACCGTGATAGCCTTCCAGATACAACGGAATATATCATAAGTGATTATAAATACGATAAAGAGAGTAATAAACTAGATGAAATAGTTTTAGCTAGTAGTAATGAAGAAACTGCTAATGAAGCAATACTAGCTTATTTTAATAATTTACAATATAGTCAAAATGTAAAAATAAAAATAAGGAGGAAAACAAATGAAAACTGATGACTTAAGGAAAGCCCTTAATGCTAGAGATGTGCTAAAAAAATACTATGGTGATGGCAAACGATATTTTGGAACAAGACTACAACATTTTGAATATGAATTGGAGGATGGAGAGTTAATTCCAATGAGTGAAGCTAAATGGTTTCCAAAAATTGATGCCCTAAAAGATGAATTTGATATTCTAAAAAAAGAAATTAAGGATGTAATATCAGAAAAACAAGCCGCTGAACATTTTATGAAGAATGAATTTAAATGTAATCATTCTGTAAGAATAAGTGACTGGGATTCTCGTGGAAGTTTAAGTAAATACCGTGATACTTGCGTCATTTGTGGGGAAAAATTCTTTGATAGTACTGTTTATAAAAGAAAAGATATCGAATCTTTGGCTGAAAGAAACCAACCACTTGCTACTTTTATTGGATATGAAAATGTTACTCCAAGTGGTTTTGATCCAGAGGAAGAGTTTATCACTAATTATCGGGAAAATGATATAATCAAAATATTATGGGAAATACTAGCTAAAACTGATAGTGAAGATATTGATATTGTCAGTGAAATAGCTAAACTAAACTTAGAAAAATGCATTATTAATAAACCACACAATAAAAATTTAATCTTAATAATTGTTGGATCTAATAAAGAATGGGTGGATGATTATACTTATCTAAAGGCAAGAAATTATTTAGAGAGTCAAGGCGTTACCAAATCTGTTATAGAATATTTTAAAAATTTATATAATGTAGCGATAGAGATCCTAGGCGATGAAGAAACAATAAAAGGCTATAATCAAGAAGATGATTTAATAGTTTTACAGCAATATACCGGGATTGAATATTTAAAAGGATATTTAGAATACATAAAAGATATTCCTTTTAGTCTAATCATTGATATGAGTAGTCTACGCACTTATGAAGTAGTAGATAATCAAATAATTCTTGCAAGGCATCAAATAGATTTAAAAAGTATTTTCCCTAACACACCAATCGTAAGTATTGAAGACTTTTACCATGAAGATATAGAAGTATTAGAATCAGCCTTAAAACAAACAGAAGGTAATACCTATGCTTATAAAGATAGTAGTTATTATTATCTTGAAGATGGTAAATTAACCAAAACTAATAATGCCTGTGATAAGATAAAAAGATTAATTAGAAAAAAAGGGAACTAGGATATGGATAAAGTTTTAGAAGCAAAAATTAAAAAAATGATTACAAGTACTAAAGCTAAATATCTTAAAACTAGCGAATTGTTTAAAGGAAATTTTATAGATTTAATTGAGGAAGAATATTTACTTCCCAATAATGTTTTGATGAGAAGAGAAAGAATAATTAAAAATAAGGGGAAGCAAGCCGTTATAATTATCGCTATTACGGAAGATAATAAGTATCTTTTGGTATCCCAAAATAGAGTAAATGGAATGACAACTTTAGAGTTTCCGTCGGGCTATGTCGAAGATAATGAAACAGTTACCCAAGCTAGTATTAGAGAGTTACTTGAAGAAACCGGTTATCTTTCATATAATATAAAACTAATTGATAGTTATTATTCCCAAATTGGTATCGATAGTTCCATTACTAATATTGTTATTGCCTATAATTCAGTAAAAACAAGTAACCAAAATTTAGGTAAATATGAATATATTAATTATGATGTATTTACCTTTGAAGAATTAAAATCCTTAATTGCTAATAATTATATAAATGGTGTTGGCAATAAACTAGCTTTTTATGAGTTATTACATCTAAATAGCAATAAAACAGTTAACAAGTCAAAGAAATTAAAAAAATAAGGTACTTTATTACATATAGAGTGCCTTATTTTCATTAAAAATATCTTGACAAAAACAAACAAATGTGCTAATATAAATCACTCGAAATGAGGAACGATTTATGCAATATTCTTTTATGGATAAATTATTAATTGATATTTATAATATTAGAAATATCCAGTCAATTCAAGTTAGTGATATTGTATTACCTATTTATAAAAATACTAAGAGTATGATTATTCCATGTTTAATGGTCGAATATGATGGTGGAAAAATGATAACTCTTTGTGCTAAAGATAAATATTTTGATATCTTTGTTAAAAAAACCATCGAAGTATATAACGACGAAAAGGATCATATATTTGATGACGATTTAATTGATCCATTTAAATTACATCGAGAGATAAAAATTGATGAACATACCAAAGAAATTTTTGAAAACGGTGAACTTTTAAAAAACTTAAATATGCTTTCATTTTATGAAGGAAAAGAATCTTATCCACATAGCTTATTATTTAGTGTTGATACCATTACTTTATTATTACCAATTATTGATTATCATTTAAAAAAAGAACTTGCTAGTATGAAAATGAATTTAGTGACTGAAGGTAATCTAAAAGGCTATCGCAATCGCTATTCATTAAATGGTAAAGTTAACGGGATACCAACATCTATTTTATTATCTTGTGATTTAGTTGATAATAATAAATATCACTTTGAAGTAGGGGGCATACTTTCCAAAAATACACCTATTATCATTGAAATTAGTTTTATGAACGAAAGTATCAATGTTAAGTTAACCGTAGATAAATATAACTTAGAAAGTAACTACACATATTTAATTAATAATGGCATGATTAAAGAAATAAATGAAGCTTCAGTTGATGGTAAAACCATTTACTATAAAAATAATGATCTAGAAAAAGTAACTGCAGATAGTTTCTCAAGTTTAGTTACTTTTGATGGAAGAAATGATTTTACTTGGTTCAAATTACCATGGAATGCTTATTACGGAACATTTAATAATACTTTCCCATTATCATCAATTGAAAACAATATTGAATCTGGTTCAGTCTATTTATCATATTCAAAAAAAGGCTTTATTAAGTTAGAACATTATATGCGTAAATATAAAAGAAGTCAATCTAGTCAGGCTATGGGACAAGTAATTGCCTTAGATGAAAGAATTAAAAATACTAAAGGTATTTGCTTATCAAGTAATGATAATACTTATTTAATTGAAACAACATTCTTAGATGCAATGCATATGAATGGTTACTATAATGAAAATTTAAAAAATCATTATTTCTATCATTTAGCAAAATGCGATAACGGAATTGAAAATATTAAAGGGGATGAACTTGTAAGTATTGGCCCATCTGATGGAACTTATAGTTATAGTGATATTAAAAATCACGATTTAGTTTTAAAACGTGTAAGGGGGAATAATTAATGGAAGAATTAGAAATATATAAAAATTTATTAAGAACAATTAGAAATAATAGTTATTTAGACTATTTAGTAAGAAAGTATTTAGTCGAATATATTAGTGCTGTTAGAGATGGTAAAAGAAATAACGATTTCTATGAACTAGATTTTTTAAACAAAATCGTTTTAGAATTTATTAATAAAGAAGATGTTAAAGTAGAACATTTTGAAATGTTAATTGAAATTACCAAAGAATTATTACCATTAGGTTTAGAAACACCTGATTATGATGCCATAAAAGCAGCTATTATCAATGGTAATATCGATAATGATAAGACTTTATTTGCACTTTTTGATAATCGTCTTGATTATATCCAATTAATGCGTATTATTTCAAACGATAAATTCTTATATGAACATAAAGATTTAATTATTGATTTTGCTATTAATGTTAGTCCATATTGTATTAATCAAAATGAATTAAAAACTGAAATTATGGCTTATATGAATGGCTTAAAAAGTGAACTAGGTAGTCTTGATGAATATGCCACTAAGCGTATTAATGATGCTAGATGGAAAAGTGGTATCTATGACCTTGATGAAAAAACTTTAGCCGAACTTGCTGAGAGTGTTCGTAGTGCTAAAGAATTAGTACGTATTTTTGATGGTATGAAAAAGCAAGTAACTATGTATGAAGACAAAATAAATACCATGACAAATAATAGTAAAAATGAATTAACTAGACATGCTGCTGCTTTAATGAATGAATTTGATAATCGAATTAACTTACAATTGCAAAAAACATCAAAACAGTTGGAAGAATCATTATCAAATATGGAAGCTCAACTTAGAAGCAGTAAGAATCAAATTATCGATCAAGTACTTAAAGAAGCTAATGAACAATTAAATGAAATTAAAAGAATTACCAATACTTTATCGACAACGACAACTGGCGAATTATTGCGCATTCAAAAAGCCAGTGAACAAAGCGTTGAAAGACTTCGTACCATTATTGATGGCCCAATGCTAAAAGAAATGTTAAAAGAAACGGCTGATTATGAAGGGCTAAAAGAAAGCTTAACTAAATTTGAAGAATTAATGGCTAAAAAAGTTGAAGTTGAAAGCACTAATGTAACGGAAGGACCAGCCATCTATATTCCTGGTAATGATCGAATCGTTATCCCAGCTAACCCTAAAGTAGTTTTACCAAGAGGTGAAATAAATAATAAAATACTTCCAGCTTTTGATGAAAATATTCCATTCGATGTTAGAATGAAAAAAATCATGAGTGAAAAGAAACGCAGGGAAGCAAATGGTGAATTATTCCACGAAATGACTGATGAAGTAATAAATTGTATTATGGAAGGTGATTGGCCATATTTATGGGGACCATCTGGTTGTGGTAAATCATATCTTATTAAACAGGTTGCTAGCTTATTGGGTATTGAAGTCGTTGAAAATGGTAAGATTACCGATAAATATAGTATTATGGCTTATAATGATCCACATGGAAGATTTAGAGCTACTCAAGCTTTTATTGCCCTAGTATACGGTGGATTACTTTCATTAGATGAATTTGATAATGGTAATACCGATACCCAAGTTGTTTTAAATGAATTATATTCAGGTTTATTGGATGTTCTTGATCATTCTGAAAAGAAACGTTTTGTAACCTTTGCTGAAGATATGGTTGTGCCAATCAATCCGAACTTTAGAATGATTAGTGCTGGTAATACTTCTGGTGAAGGAGAAAACCAAATATTCTCATCACGTGGTAAAATCGATGAAGCCGTTCAAGAAAGAATGACTCCGAAAAAATTTAATTATGATAACCGTGTTGAAAAACGTATTTTTGCTGAATATGTAAGTTGGTATAACTTCTTTGTAACCTTTAGAAAAGCCTGTGATAATTATGCCGTACAAGCAGGACACAGTACTGCTCCTGGTATGATTACTACTCGTGATGCTGCAGCATTAGTTAAATATATTAGACATAACAGTAAAAGTGTTGATCAAATAATGTTAGAAAAATTCGTTCAAGTAAAGAATGCCGATTATTTAAATGTTATTATTAGAGAGATGGAAAAAACATATAATGTTGCTAGAAATGATCGAAATGTAACCATTCCTAAAGGTACACCATTAAGTTCTCTAGATGAAAAAGTATTAGCTAGAAAATTAATCCAAAATTGCAAAGCGAATATAAGGAATTAATATTATGAATGATAATTATGAAAGATTTCCAAGTAATATATTTAAACCAACAACCATTGAAGATGATTACAAATATTTTTTAGCAAGATTTAGTAATTTATATGATCTATATGAATATTTAAAGAGTGATCCTTGGTTAAATAGAAGTGTTTTTAGAGAATTAGCTAGTATTGATGGTGAAAAAGATTTTGCAGGAAAACCATATGCTGAAGCTGTGGAAGATTTAATTAAAAATGAATATAATCCTGGATATACTGAATTTGTAAGACTTAATAACGGCCTTGAGAATTGTATCAATGTGCCAGTTCATAAATATAAAACGGTGATGACGCTAGCTGGCGGGCATTTAAATATTCCCGCATATTCCGTTGGGAATCCTCTTTGCTATGAAACTGAAGAACGTATCACTAAACCTAAATTTGTCAGTATTAATGCCTTATTAAACTATAGCTATCGAATATCAAAAAGCCAAGTATTTAATCGTGCTGTCATTATGACAAATATCTTAAAAGCTCTAGAAAATGCTGGCTATGGTATTGATTTAAATGTCTTTTCACTTCTTAGAGACTATGATGAATATATGCATATTGTCATTAAAATAAAAAATTATGGTGAAAAACTAAATATGATTTCCCTATATAAAACATTATGTAATGTCGAATTTCTAAGAAGAATTATTTTCCGTGTTATGGAAACCATTGAGGTAGAAAGCAGTTGGGGCTTTGGCTATGGTAATGTCTGCTACGAAGACGAAGTAGTTAGCGTATTAAAACTTAACAAAAATGATATTTTCTTTGGTCCACCTGATTCCCTAGGAATCCATGGCAAAGATTTAGGTGACGATTTTGCTAGAGCTATTGAATACTTAAAACTAGACGATAAAATTGATGTAGACAAAGCTAAAAGTGAATTTAAAAATAAAGTAAGAAAATTAACTATTTAAGGGTGTGAATAAAAATGAAAAACACAAAAAATGAATTTGTTCAAAGAATTCCTAGTCATTATGTTGGCAAGGACTGTATTCAAGTAATGATCCCACATATGGGAGATACTATTTCTATTTTAGATGCCGATGGCGTGATATACCGAAAAGGATATAATAAATATCTAACTGATCCAAGAAGAAAACAATTCCCTTATGCCGAAATTCCAGTTCACATGGATTTTGTTAAAGGTAAGAAAGTAGAATTTATTAATCAAATTTATGATTTTGATAAGGTTTATATCATCATTGCTGATGATATGATTAGAGAAAATTACGTCATAAGAGATGGTGACGAAGCAATATTATTTACTAAATGTCTTAATCCAGTTGAAGAAAGACCGCAAGTTTTAAGTCGTAATGAATTAGAAAAATTGGTAAGAATAGATCCTACTAGTGTCTTTAACCTACAAGGACAGGAGTTATTATTTGATCACATATTAAGTGATGAAGAAATAACTGATTGGTACCGCAAAGAATTGATAAGAAAAAGAAAAAATGAATTAGTTTATGGTGAAGATAACAATACTTATAAAGAATTAACCGATTATTTTTATAAAAGTGTTAATAAATTAACTATCGAAGATGTTCCAAGCGGTCTTACTTATACTGAAGGTCAAATTCTTATTACAACTACTGATGATAAAGAAGCAACTAGTATTAAACAAGCCAAAAAGTTTCAAAGTATTAAAATGCTTCATGTCGACTTTTTAGGACCTGATAGTTTCTTAGTACAATTAGATAATTATCCAATTACGATATACAATATCGCTCATGCTAGACAATTAGATTGTACAAACAGAAAGAACACTCCTGAACCAAAATTCAGTAGATTATTAAATAAAAATATTGATTATGAAGAAGTAAATAGAAATAAAAAATTGATTTTATCATTAAAAAATAACAATTATAGTTAGGAGAAAATATAATGACAGAAACCGAAAGAAGATATAAAATATTAAAAAGAACTAGCTATCAAGAGCAAATTTCTAAAGAAGAAAAGAAGGCCACTAATGAAACTTTCTTTTTAGGAATGGCTGCCGCTGCCGCCTTATGTACTTTTTCGACTGCAGCAAATGCCAATACTAGCGAGACTTTAAGACTTTTCGATATCATTCTAGGAATAGCAAATACTTTCTTTGGAGCTCAAGATCTAAAGAGATTAATCGAGGCAATCAGTAAGAAAACAATGCTAGAAAGTAAAGTTGAAGATATCGATATGGATTTAGCTATGGATGAACAAATTCCAACTATTAGTAAAAGAAGATAATAACACAAAATGGTTTATTATAAAAGATAAACCTTTTTCATTTAAATAAAAAATGTTATAATCGTTATTGAGGAGGAATAAATATGAATGTTGTTGGCACAATGTTTTTTAAAGATGAAAAATTATTAATTGATAAACCTAGAAAAAGACCCACATATCAAATGATTGGAGGCCATGTTGAAGAAGGCGAAACGCCACTAGTGGCTGTCATTAGAGAATGTCACGAAGAATTAGGTAGTGAAGCCAAGTTTGATCCTTCATTAATGGAATTAGTAATGGAATTCGATGAAATAGCTACTAGCGATGGGATTACGCCAATTCATTTCTATGTATTTAAATATAATGGTGAATTAACTGGTAAATTAAATACTTCAGAAGAAATTGAAGCTTTTCTTTGGTATGATTCCTCTTACGGAACTGATATACTATCTAATACCTTAAAGAATGAAGTCGTTCCATATTGCTTGAGAAAAAAATTAATTAAATAAATAAAATAACAATTTATCTTAAAGGTAAATTGTTTTTAATTATTATTGTTTTTAATTATTATTTAATAGATTTTAATATAAAAATATGGTAGAATTATAGTTAGATAGATAAATAGATAATGTTTTTGGAGGAATGTAATGAGAGAAGATTTATTAGATAACGAAGATTTAGCAAGGGCATTGGCAGAATATTTAAAAAGAGAGAGATTAAAAAGGCAAACATTCATAGATGAAAATAAAAAGAATTTATATTATGATAATTTAAGCTTTAATAAAGAAATCACTAATTTAGATAAGTTATATAGTTATAAGATTAATAAAGATAGTCAAATATTTGATGAAGCAAATGATTTTATCACAATTCCACAAATTCAAAGAGAAATTAATAGAGAATTATATGGAGGACCTACACCGATAGAACAGGAAACTGCAAGAGCTAGATTTTTGCAAGATAATACCCAAGTATTAAGCATCGATTCATCAAGTTTCTTAAAAGAAGATACCTTTGTAATTCTTACATCCATAAAAAGAGATATAAATAGTATTGCTTATGCTACTAATCTTACTGATGAAGTTAAACAAACAGCTATTTTAGAAGCCAAAAAACAAGGTTATGTTTTTCGCGCCGACACCCCATTATTTATGTTATATGATTCTGAATTAATTAGGGGATCACTAAACAAAGATGTAAATTCTATTATTTTTCTTCCTAGAGATGCCATAACAGATGAATTAATTGCTTATGCAAGAGATACTGCTTTAAAAAATGGTTATACCTTATCCAATAATAGTCCGAGATTCTTAAGAACTGATATTGAAATAATTAAGCAAACTCTAAGATTAGACAAAAATTCAGCTATTCATATTAATTGGGATAGCCTTAACGCTGATGAGTTAAATGATATCGAAAGATACATTATAGAAAATCATTTAGACTATATTATAAATGTCCAAAGTCCAATCAATTTCAAAAGAAATGCTGATATATGTATTATAAGTGCTAAAAATGATCCTGATAGTGTTAGTTATTTTGATTGGAAATACTTACATGAAAACGAAGAAGAAGGAAAAAGAGTTGTCGATGCCTTAGTAGAACAAAATTATGTTTTAAATAATACTTCTCCTGATATCTTAAGAGGAACACCTAGATTATGTTTAAATTCAGTTAAAAATGATATAAATAGTGCTAGATATTTTTCTAAAGAATTACAAAATTTATTAACATACGATTTTGAAAACCCACTTATAAAAGATACAATAAATGATAAATTTAGAAAAACTATATATGAATTAAGACATTATTTACTTGAAAATGACTTTTATTCATTGGAAGAAACCTCTAAGTTTGATCTTCTACTGTTAAAGGATGATTTCATATTAGATTATTATTTAAAACAATTGGGAGCTCATCAAGATATTGAAGATGAAAAAGATAAAATCTTCTATAGCAGAGTAAAAACTTTTGTAAAGGACATTTTATCAACTTCATTAAGTGTTGCTAATACAAGAAAAGTCTTTAAAATGGTTGCTGAAAAGAAATGGGAAGAATATCGCAGGGAGAATAATGACTATTACACCAATATCTTTAACAGAATATGTGATTCATTAGAGAAGAATAACAATTTTATTAGTGCTATAAATGAACTTAAATTTTTAATGAAAATAGATGATGTCCTAGATGAAAGAAAATATGCTTTATTTAATGCATTCATCGAGTATCACCAACTATATCATAGAACAAACGCTGATAATAAAATGGAATTATTACAAGCTAAAAGAGATGATATATCTAAAAATGCTGCTTTGTTTATTTCTAAAAGTAAAGAAGATTATATCAAAGAACAAATGGCCCAGTTTGATGAACAATATAAACGTTTCTTTACTATTCGTACTGATAATCCAATTGTTAGGAAAAAAGTTATTGAAATTAAACAAAGGGATATGCTAAAAAAACTATTTAATAGTCAAGACACAAATTTAATGCAAAAATTAGATGTTATAAAAAATAAATATTTAGGATATAACTATAATCATTCAATTAACCAAGATATAATTCCTTCAATTTTAGATCTATTTATTTCTAAGTCAATAAATAGTAATGTATCAAGTATCGATGATGTAATATTATCCCAAAAACCAATAAGATTCGATGAATATGAAAATTATGAAAAAGTCTCAAAATTGCTTAATCGACTAAATAGTCATAATATAAGTTTTGATGGCGATGAAGTAAGAAAATATCGTGACTTCATCATCTTTGATGGTGAAAAATATGTATATAATGGTAGTGGATTTAGTGAAGAAGAAATTACTCAAATAATGGGATATAAGGATTTAAAATATGTCTTTGGTAAAATTAGAAGTGAAATTATTCAAATTGCAAAAAGTATTGATAAGTTTGATAAAATAACCGATGAAGATATAAAAACAGTCATTGGCGAATGTCCATTCACTGATGAATATTATGAATTTGATTCAAGTATTTATAATAGATATTTTTTACTATTTATTGATGATTATGTTAATGTCTTTACCGAGAATAAGGATGTAATATTAGATGATAAAAAATATGCATTATTACAACAGTTAGCATATTCAGATGGTTTAGTTCATGTTGCTGCCATAACTGCTGTAGGTTTTCATGATACAAAAGATTCTAAATTTGCTGAAATTGACAAATATGTTTCAGATGAAGAGGTAGCAAGTGTTTTAGCAAACATTCCCAATTTAATGAATATGCTTGCTCCTAATGAAATAAATATTGATAATCTAGATAAAGTCTTAGACTTTAAAGAAATGTTTAAATACGCTGATTTAAAACAAATTAGCTTATTAGGCAAAGATGTTATTAAAAAGATTTATAGTAACAATAGTTATACATCAAATTCTCAAGCTGAAAGAATAAATGTTGCTTGTGATTTATTAAGTGCTATGACAGCAAGAAATACGGCCACTGTGCCATATATTAATGGCTCATACCATAATTATCGATATTCAATGTATGATTCAACTGATGCAACATTACTAACTGCCGGATTAGACACTAATGCTTGTTTTAGATGCTGCGGTAATGATAATGACTTTCTTCACTATTGTGCTCTAGATAAAAATGGTTTTGTCATTAAATTAACTGATACTGAAGGAAACTTTATTGGTAGAGCATCAGGTTTTAGAAATGGTAATGGCGTTTATATAAATCAATTAAGAACTATTTATGATAAAAAATCATCTGCTTATGGTTCTGAACGAGAAGCAATTATTAAGACTTTTGAACAAGCATGTAACGATATTGTAGAAACATCACAAAAGAATCCAAATGAAGAAAACAAAATTGATTTTGTTGTTGTAACTCAAAGTTATACATTAGCAGATGTTAAACGTAATGTGAGTGAAGATACTAGACAAGAAATTGGAAATGCTCCAATGGATGGTACAAGTGAAGACTGGAAAAACTTTATAAAAAACACTAATAATTTAAGGGAAGCAAAGTCATCAGGTTATTATTTTACAACTGATTTTGGAAATTATTCACTAATATGTATCAAATCAGCAGTTGGAGAATTAACACCTGATAAAATTAAAAAAGGAGATGTTCCTGCTTTATATATGAGGACAAGAAAACAAATAAGTGCTGAAAAGTCTAATGAAAATACTGAAATAGCTGTCAATAGAATTAGAGCAATGTATTCACATCAGACAGGAGAAAAATTTAACTATTTAAAACTACCAGAAGGATCTAGAATAGCAAATGGTGATAATTGGTATATCTTATTTGGAGAAGAAGGAATAATTGATAGCTGTTATTTAGCTAGTGATCCATTTGCTGCAAAAGAATTTAATGCAGTTATGGAAGAATTACTAACCCAAAAACAAATTTCTGAAGAAATATCTGCATCTACACCTAAAAGATAATATAAATATTATAATAAAAAATAATTACGACTTATCAAAAGATTGAAGTTGTAAAATAAAAGTAGACACATAAAATGACGTGTTTACTTTTTCTTTGGTATAATTTAATAAAGGAGATGATACAATGGGAAGAACTAAGGGTGGGAAAAACAGATATTGGTCTAAGGAAGATAAATTAAGAATTGTTAAAGATATGATTGAGAACAATTTGGGTGAAAAAGTAGCAGGAAAGAAATATAACATTTCACATAGTATGGCTGGAAAATGGCGAAGAAATTATCTTAACTTTAGAGAGCAAGCGTTAGAAAATCAGAAAAAACCAGGTAATCCATTGAGTAAATATTCAAGTAAAAAGAATTTAACAGAAATGGAACAACTTCAATATGAAAACATGAAATTAAGAATTGAGAATGAACGATTAAAAAAAGGATACCTTGTGAAAGGAGATGGTTCAGTTGTAGCGTTCAAGAAATAAAGCAAAAGGAATTTGAAATAGTTGAATTATTAAGTAAAGATTATTCAGTAAAATCATTATGTGAAGTAATGAACATATCAAGAAGTGGTTATTATAAATGGTTGAAAACAAAAGACATTTTAAATAGATATGAAATAAATCGTAAAGATTTAGAACCATTAATTAGAGATATTCATAAAAGAAAGCCAAGCTATGGTTATCATAGAATAAATGCCATCATTCGAAGAGAAACGGGTTGGGTTGTATCCGACAATCTAGTACATAAGGTTTGTAAAATATTAAAAATAAGAAGCAGAGCTAAACATTATTCCATTTATAAAAAACCAGGGGAAGAATCAATAAAATATCCCAATCTTATTAATAATAATTGGAAAACTTCAAGACCATTAGAAAAAATAACTTCAGACACGACAATGATTTGGTTTAAAAGGCAAAAATACGATTGGACTTATTATGTTGATGCATTTGATGACTCAATAATAGGCTCGGATGTTAAGCCATTTTATCATGGATTTAGTCTTTCAAATCATAAAGATGCCTTAAACGATATGCTTAATAGCAAAATAAAAAGAGGATATAAAAGCCAAGAAACCATTTTCCATTCAGATCAAGGCTCAGTATATTCCTCACTAGCATTTAATAATGCTCATAAAAATTATAACATAAAAAGGTCAATGTCGAGAAGTGGAACTCCGACAGATAATCCAATAATTGAATCTAAGAACGGCTGGTTAAAGAAAGAAATGTATATTGATTTTAACCAAGAAGATTATGAAACAGTAGAAGATTATATAGAAGCAATTATATATGACCACAATTATTTAAGACCTAGTTATGCACTAAATTATAAAACCCCAATTGAGTATAGAACTGAATTAGGGTTTAAATAAGTCATTTTTAATGTCTACTTTCTATTGACAAGTTCAATCAAAAGATAAGTCGTTTTTACTTGAAAATAATGATAAAAATGTTATAATATATAACCAATCAGGGAGGATATTATGAAAATAGATGATTTACAAAAAGATTTGCCAAATTTTTGGCAAGATATACAAAAAGATCCAAGTGAATATAAAGTAATGATTTCCTCATTTGCTAATTCACTTGCATATCGTTATTTAAATAATAAATGTGAATATTTTAGTTTTGAGGGATTGTTATGCAATATAGACAATTTTGTTGAAACATATAATAAAACTGGAAAATTTCCACAAGTACTTTTTGTTGATTTATGGATAGATGATGTTGGTCAAAACTATGCTGAATTAGCATATAGATTAGAAAAAATTGTTATTGAGTATATTGAAAAAATTACTGGTAAAGAAATGTCCTCTAAAAGTATAGAAATTCCTGAAAACTATAGCCATATGCGTAGAGCTTTGTTTAACTCTATACATTTTTATAGTTTTACGCATACAACTAGTTTATTGGTTGAATATGCATTAGATAAACAAGCACACATATATCATGAATTAAGGTCTTCAACTCAATTTAAATTTGCTCAAAATATTAGATTTCAAACTATTTCTAAAGAAAATGGTTTATTTTTACAAAATTCAATGTTTCCATGGATTCATATGACTTTAGATGAATATGCACTATGGAGATATAATATTTTAAACTCTAATAAATGGTCCAATTATGAAGCACCAGAATTTTGTTCAAGTATAGATACTTTTGTTGCCAATGAACCTAGTTATGGTTCACAAGTATTAGTTGCACGCCAAATTAATCAAAATGATATTGTAGTAACAAGTTATTGTTTATTTGATTCAATCGTAAATAACGATTCTGTTAATAGCAAAATATATAGTCTTTTATTATCATCTGGTCATTCTGCGTTAGCTGAAAAATATCGTGTTGCATGTAATTATAGTGAGTGTAGAACTTCCTTATTAACATTACTTAGTGGTATATGTATGTTACATTCAGCTCTTTTAGATGGTCAATATAATTTTCTAGGCTCATCTTTTAATAACCAAGTGTTTGGATATGGTAATAAAGTAGATGTGGATTTACATGATTTAATAATTGGTAATAATTTTGAATTATTAAATCAATTATCTGAAGTTTTTCAATCTCAAATGATAAATTTACCAAAAAATACAAATGACAATGCTAGTTGGATTAATAGTTTGAGCGATATGGAAGTTGAACGTTTTTATAGGCAAAAATTGAGAAAAGAGCAAGATAATAACTTTACCCCATGGAGTGAAATTGTTAAGGATAATCAATTGCTACGAAATGTTTCTCTAATTTGTGAAATACCATTATTATGTACATTGTTGGCAGATGGCTATGTCGAAATTGAAAAAATTCATCCAAATGGTGGAAATAATGAACAACTTAATGCGTTGTTTCTTCGTTCAAATTTTTTTACCATAATATTAAATTATTTACAACTAGAAGATTATTATGCCGATTTGCTTATTCTTGAAAAATTTATTCTTGAGCACGGCTTAGCTGAAATTCCAATGATGATGCGTATGGGTAGGTATCTAGAAGAAAATTATTCTTTTATAGATGGCACTAATGTATTTAGCAATGCTGTTAGACATATTTGTAATTCTGGATATAAATTACGCGATTATATTCCTCAAAATGAAGAAGTAAAAACTAAGCAACGAGAACTTGTCCCTAAATTTATGCAAGATATAAGAAATGGGAAAGCTTAAAAAAATTAATGTAGATCATTAAAAACTAAAAATATTTATTTCAAGAATCACAATTATGTTATTACTTATTTAATTGCTCAGGAATGGACTAGGGTTGGTAATATAGGTGGATGGTTTGATATTATTAAGGATGTATCAATTTATATGAAAAATCCTAAAGATAGAAAAACTTTAAGAACCGTAAAACAAGTAATTAGACAAAATGAAGAACGCATTAGAAGTGTTGATTATTCATCTTTACTAGCGATGCTTGCTAGGCAAAGAAAAGGTTTTGAAACATTTGAACCCGAAAAAATTTTAGAAAATGTTTATGCTTTAAGAAAGATAAAATAATTATTAATTATATTTTGAGTAATAAGAAAATAAAACAACTTATCTGAGTGATGTGTTGTTTTATTTTACTTTACTTTTATCAACATTTATAGTATAATACAAAGCTATATTTGGGGGAAATTATTATGGGGTTTATAAGTAAATTAAAGTCTTTCTTCTTTAATGAACAAGAAGTAGGCATCATCAACATTGGTGATCTAATGCAGATTCCTGGTAGAGAATATTTTAAAGATAATGAAGAAGCCTTAAATTTAATTGATAAATATAAAGAAGAATATCTTAATATATTACAGTCAAAGAAAACTATTTATAGTAGGGATTTATCATTTGATGATTTGCAAAGCGAAATTCTTATGAATGTTGATTTAGTGTTAGAAATCGTTGGTCATAATCGTGACTTATATGATGAAATAAAAAAGCCTAAATCTAAAAATATCATCGATATGATTAAATTGAAATTATATTTAAATAGAATCGAAGAGATGGAAACGGAAACCATTATTAGATTAATCGCCCTAAAAGAACTTGAAAAGGGAAGAAGAGTTCCTCATATAAATCGTAATGCCTTAAAAGAAGAAATAAATATTTTAACTACTAATTTAGTAATTTTTATCAATCAAAAAAGAGCCATAAATATAGAAACCAGCACATATTTATCTAACGTTGTTATAGATAATAATGCTAATGAAAACGTTGATAAAGAGTTAATGGATTTAATAAAATTAGCAAAAGTATATATAGATATAAGCGATGTTCAAAATATGGATGTCAAGCCAGAAATTAAAATTGCAATCATTGAAAGAAGATTAGAAATATATTGTTATAAACATAAAAATGAAATTACAAAATTAACTAAAGAAGTTAATGATTTAGATAATACAGATCTATCTTTTACTCACTTAAAAAAGGAAGATTTCTTAAGGATAATTACTGATTTAGAAGCAAAATATGAAATATTCAGAAGGTATGGTAGAAATGTTGTAACCCAAGAACATTTATATAATTTATATCGCGTTAAATTTGATATTATCACATTTGTTCTGGAAGATTATAATATTATGCCTTATATTAAGAGCGTTACCGAAAAAGAAATCTATGAAGATATAATTTTCAAGAAAAAAGAAAAGATTATTAGAGGTAAAAATTCAACTATAAAGGAGATATTTGGTAAGAATGAAAAAAAGGCCATAAAATATCTAGCCAGTTTATTTCAGGAAGATACTAGAAGATCTGAAATATTTAGTGAATATGCAATAGCTACAAGTAGTACCATCTTAAAATTACTTTTAACATTTGATAGTGAATATGATTTTAGAAGATTTTATGATAACATTCTCGTTGATACTAAAAAAAATATGGAATACTTCGAAGATAGTTATTTTACTTGGCAAGATAAAATACCACTATCTTCACTTATGGAATTCATGAGCCCAGAAATAGCAACTGAATACTACATGTCAAAAGATTATAAAAATAAGTATTTGTACAATCTATATTATTTAAGTAAAGAGATTTCAGGTAGTTATCATTTACCAGAAGGATTAGTTAGTATAAATATTCCCTCTTATGAACCGCCATATTTAGTTGGATATAAAATCAATCATCACTATTTAAGAAAAATTAGAACAGAAACTAAAAATAAAAGTGTATTTTTTCCAGATACTTTAGAGAATATTACTGGTGATTTATTTGGTAGTACAAAAATTTCAAAAGTACATTTTAATGCCCGTTTAAAAAGCATTTCTCAAACTTTATTAGAACCTTATGGACAACTTACAATTCATATTCCAACAAAATTAGAAACTGTTGGAAGAAGCACAATAGATTTAAGTAATATAAAAGTAATATATTTCTTTGATGAAGAAGCAAAACTATTTAATAAAAAAAATAAACAAAGTTTATGTGAATTATTATACGATGTCTTTATGATAAATGCTGAAACATCACAAATAGTAACCACTAACAATCAGAAAATTGTCTTTGAAACACATGGTATTAATGATACGGTTACTAATGAAATCGATTTAGAAGAATTGTGTAAAGATATTAAAATAGATAAAAATATTAGCCATATTTTTCTAAAAGGAAAAGATGGCATAGAATATTATAGATTAAATCCAGAAGATATTAGAATTATTGTAAATATACTTATACATAGAATAAATGTGATAAAAGAACCAGTAAGAAAATTAGTAAGACGAAAATAATACATGAAAGGAGAATATTAAATTATGAATGATTCTTGCAAAGATAGTATAGTTTTATCTGATAAAATTAAAAAATATATTAATGAACTTTGTAATAGATTAAATATTAATGATTATGTTGGTATTATTGCCTATGGTAGTTATGTATGTGGTAGAAGTAATAATTTATCAGATTTAGATATCATGATAATTAAACAAAACTATGAAACTCAAGATTGCGGTAGTTTAATGGTTGATGGTATTAGAGTT